>Ga0070735_10001608_pt1 | contig 21485 bp, 17 predicted proteins | sample Coa_R1_FD_66443 | JGI IMG/M metagenome (GOLD analysis project Ga0070735, IMG submission 66443) | Surface soil microbial communities from Centralia Pennsylvania, which are recovering from an underground coalmine fire - Coalmine... | ecosystem: Environmental > Terrestrial > Soil > Unclassified ... | reverse complement strand
GGTGCTCAGGCTGGTCGCTGTGCTCGCGATCGACGTGCTGACGCCGGTGCTCAGGCTGGTCGCTGTGCTCGCGATCGACGTGCTGACGCCGGTGCTCAGGCTGGTCGTCGTGCTGGCGAGCGACGTACTCACGCCAGTGCTCAGGCTGGTGGCGGTGCTCGCCAGCGATGTGCTGACGCCGGTGCTGAGGCTGGTGGCTGTGCTGGCCAGCGAGGTGCTGACGCCCGTGCTGAGACTGGCGGCCGTGGCGGAGATCGATGAGCTGACCCCGCTGCTCAGCGCCGAGATCGAGGTCGAGACGCCCGCGCTCAGGCCCGAGATCGAACTTGAGACGCCGGTGCTGAGGCTGGCGGCCGTGGCCGAGATCGATGAGCTGACGCCGCTGCTCAGCGCCGAGATCGAGGTCGAGACGCCCGCGCTCAAGCCCGAGATCGAACTTGAGACGCCGGTGCTTAGGCTAGCGGCCGTGGCGGAGATCGATGAGCTGACGCCGCTGCTCAACGCCGAGATCGAGGTCGAGACCCCGCTGCTCAATGCCGAGATCGACGTCGAGACGCCAGTGCTGAGGCTCGTGGCCGTGCTGGCCAGCGAGGTGCTGACGCCGGTGCTCAGACTGGTGGCCGTGCTGGCGAGCGAGGTGCTCACGCCAGTGCTGAGCGCCGAAAGCGAACTGGAGATCGCCGAGACCGACGTGGCGAAGCCGGAAAGGGAAGAGCTGACGCCGGTGCTGACCGTCGCCAGCGACGAGCTGACGGCGGAGGTCTGGGTGCTCAGAGACGAACTCAGGGCGAAGGAGACGGAGCTGGAGACCGCGACGGTGTCGTTGATGGCGATTTGGGCGTTGTTCGTCGCCGAAGCGAGGCTGGTGCTGATCGCGCTCAGATCGGAGCTGAGGAGGGCGCCAGGGCCGTGGGTCGAGTGGACGGCGCCGGTGCCGTTCGTCGAATACCCGGTCGTGACGATGACCGCGTGGGCCGCTCGCGGCGCGGCCATGTCGACCGCGGCGCCAAGAGCGAACGCGGATGCGCCCAGCAGCAGCGCATTCCGCGCAGCGGACTTCTTCGTCGTCGGCAGCATCGATCGATTCCCCAGCTTTCGCCCTACTCAGACCCGCGCGGGGAGACGTGCGAGCCCGGGAAAAGACGCGTCCTGAACAGCAGAACAAGCCCTCGATATCGCGGCGATTCCTCCCATACAACCGCCACGCGTCGGCTTTCTTGCCCCGGAAATCGTTAAGCTCTCGCCAACGGCAGGCGGGCGAATCGCCGCCGCGATTTTCGCGTGCGAGGCGAACAGCCTCTACAATGTAAATTCTGCGGAGATTGCTTGGGGTTCGTCGACGTTCGGGGCTGCGCAAACAGCGACGCTTGTTTCCCGGGCCGCATTAACCAAAACCACGAAGATGTGATTCCAATCGGCCGCCGGCTCGACCCGTCGGAGCGCGGCGCCTATGCTCGACGCCTCCCCGCCCGCGAATCACGTGACGCTGTTGCGACATCTGGATCTGCGTCAGTGCGAGACGATGGCCTTGAGTCTGGTCTCGCAACCCCAACGGCGCCAAAGCGTCGCGGCCGTTTGCGAGCAGCTCGGGCTCGATTGGCGGATCGTCGACGCCATCGCCGCCTCGCCCGGCCGAGTCGGCTGCGCGCTCAGCCACCTCCGCGCGCTGAGCCGGTCGACGGCCGGGCGGCCGCTGCTGATTCTAGAGGACGACGTCGGCGTGGAGGACGGCGTCACGCCGGAGCTCGAGATTCCGGGCGACGCCGACGCGGTCTATCTGGGCGCTTCGATCTATGGCGCGGTCGACATCGTCGACTATGTCGGCTTCACCCGCATGCTGGCGGCGGACCCCGCCGGACCCGACCTTCTGCGGGTGTACAACCTGCTCAGCACCCACGCGATCCTCTACCTGAGCGAGCGCTTCAAGCAGGCCGCCGCCGAGTCGATCGTGCAATCCTTGATTGACGACTGGGAGCACGACAAAGGCATGGCGCGGCTGCAGGAGCGCTTTTGTGTCTATGCGCTGCGCCGGCCGGCCTTCTTCCAGGCGGCGGCGCTGCAGGCCAGCCGCGGCGACCACCAGGAACGGGTGACCCGCATCACGTTGCAGCCGTCGCCGGTGGGCGCGAAATCGGACCTCGGGATCGAAGACACCTGGCGCGCGGCCAAGCTGGTCCGCGAAGAGGGCTTGCTGCGTTGGCGGTGGGACGGCGAGGCGCCGTCAGCGTGAAGCGTTCGGGGGAGCGATCGTGCCGGAGCCGGTAAAGGACTGGCTGACGTACGAGCCGAGCCAGATCAGCCGGCTGGAAGACTCGCTGCGGCGGATCGATGAAGCCACCCGCGAGCCGCAGGCGCCGGGCGACGACGAGCCGGTGTTCGTCGCCGGGCTGGGCTGGCGGACCGGCTCGACGCTGGTGCAGCGAGCGCTGATGACCGACCCCTCGATCCTGGTCTGGGGCGAGGCGCTGGATCGGCTGCTGTATGTCGATCGGCTGACCGAGCCGCTGTACGGCATCGACGCCGAATGGCCGACCGAGGGCCACTGGCTGTCGCACCGACCGGACGTGGACCTGGCGCGCGACTGGGTAGCGATGCTGGCCCCGGACGCGGGCTACCTGAAGGCGGCCAACCGGGCGTTCTTCGATGCCTGGCTGGGCGCGCCGGCCAGGGCGCGCGGGTTCAAACGCTGGGGCGCCAAACAGGTCCGCTGGAGCGGCGCGCACGCGCTGATGCTGCGCTGGCTCTTCCCGAAAGCGCACGTGCTGCTGATCGTGCGCCATCCGGTGACGGCCTATCGCTCGCTGCGAGAGGCGGGCTTCGAACCGCCGGAGTGGGGCCACCTCGTCCGCTGGCCCGACCGCTGGGTGACCTCGCTGGAAGACTACGCGCGCTACTGGAACGCGCTGGCGCTGAGCTGGGGCGCTGTGCTGGACAAGCTCGGCGCGCGCTGGCTGCGCTACGAGGACCTGGACGAGGGACGCGTGGATTTCGACGCGATCGCCGCCGAGATAGGCCTGGCCACCGACGCCAAGGTGGCGAAGGCGTCGCGCGCCGGCGAAGGCCTGCGCCGCGTGACGCTGAGCGCCGAGGAGCGGGACCGGATCAACGTGCTCACCACCGAGGGCCGCGCGTTGTTCTCATACCTGGAATAGCGCGGGTCTACGGTCCGAGCCCGGCCGACGCGTACGGGCGCGCGATGGCGGGAGCGATCGCGAGCGCCGCTGCGATGTCTTTCTGCCCTTCGTCGCGGTCGCCGACGCCGATCAGCGCCAGCCCGCCTCCGTAGAGGGCCGAGGCCTTGACCGCCGCGTCGTTCATGGCCAGCGCGGCGCGGTAGTCGGCGAGCGCCGCGGCGTACTCGCGCCGCTTCAGGTGCACGAAGCCGCGCGAATCGCGCAGGGCCGCCGCGTCGGGCTGGATGGCCACCGCGCGGTCGCAATCGGCCAGGGCCGCGTCGAGCTCGCGCCCGCTGGCGGCGCGCATCCAGCAGCGATTGTTCAGATCGGCGACGTCGTCGGGCCGCAGCGCCAGCGCCTGACCGAGGTCGGCTATGGCGTGCGCCGCATCGCCTTGCCGGAACTCGGCGCGGGCGCGATCGGCGTAAGCGCGGGCGAGCTTGGGTTTGAGGCGGATCGCCTGGGTCGCCTCGGCGATGGCGCGCTCACTGTCGCCGCGGGCGGCGTAGACCTCGCCCAGCCGCTCGGCCGCTTCGGCGAAGCCAGGCTGGAGCGTCAGCGCAAAGGTGAAGTCGATGATCGCCGGTCCGGTCTGGCCGTCGATCGCATAGGCGAGGCCGCGCTGGTAGGCGGCGAGCGCGCGGCGAAGCGGCGGCTCTCCCGGCGACTGCATCACCACGGTGCAGCCGGCGATGAGCTGGCTCATCGAGACGGGCGGCGGGGCGGCCGGCTCGGCGATGCAGCCGCCGCGGCCGGCGCACTGGTCGATGAGCTGGTCGAGGTTCGAGGCGGGCGCTTCGCAACCGGCTCGACCGGCGCAGCGGTCGATCAGCTGGTCGATGTCGGCCGGCGCGCTCGAGCCCTGGCAGGCCGCCCAGTCGGCCGCGCCCGCCGCCGCCGGGCCGGCGCAGGCCAGCGCCAACGCGGCGGCCATGATCAGCACGCGGAACAACCTGCGGGGCATGAGGGCGATAGTGCCGGAAGAGCGATCCTCACGTAACCCCTCCCAGAGGGAGGGGAAGGCTGTGTTATGAGCGGCCATGAACGCCGCGAACACTCGCCGAAGCGGCCTGCAAAGCGCCCGCCGCGACCCGCTGGCGCCGGAGGCGCTGGCGGCCGGGCTGCGCGAAGCGGCGGCTCTTCGCGTCGCCGGGCGGTACGACGAAGCGAGCGCGCTCTATCTCGAGATCGAGCGGCGCAATCCCGAGGCGATCGACGCGGCCTACTTCTTGGTGCTGATGGACCTGGCTCGGGATCGGCCGGCCGAGGCGCTGCCGAGAGCCGAGCGCCTGGCGCGGCGAGCGCCGAAGACGCCGAACGTCTGGCACGCGCTGGCCCACACGCACGGGCAGCTGGGGCAATGGCGCGAGGCGGTCGCGGCCTTCGAGCGCGTGGCGGCGCTGGATCCGGACCGGGCGCCCGGCGAATACGCCTCGGCGCTGGAAACGATGGGGCGGATCGACGACGCGGCGGCGATTTACCGCCGGCTGGCCGAGCGCCCGAGCACGCGCAGCGCTGGGCTCGTCGGCCTGGCGCGCCTTTATCCGGGCGAGGTCGGCGTCGTCGGCATCGGCGACCTTGAACGGGTGGCGGGGGAGGGCGCGCCGCTCGAGGCGCGCATCCCGGCCCTCTACGCGCTCGGCGGCGCGCTGGAGGCGAAAGGCGAGGACGACCGGGCCTTCGCCGCCTTCGCCGCCGGCTCGGCGCTGAAGCGCAAGACGCTGACCGGCGAGCTGGCGGCGCCGCCGCGCCCGCTGATCGGCCCGCCCGAGCGGGCCGCGCATCCCGACGAGGTCGCCGCAGACCGAGACCGGGCGGCGCGCTTCACCCAATCGGTGTTCACCGCCGACTTCATCCGCGCCAACGAAGGCCGCGGCCATCACATCGCCGCGCCGATCTTCGTGGTCGGCATGCCGCGCTCGGGGTCGACGCTGATCGAGCAGATCCTGTCGAGCCACCGCGCCGTGCAGGGGCTGGGCGAGAGCGGCGCCCTGGCCCGGGTGCTCGATGGGCGGTATCCGGACGACCTCTTCGCGCCGAACCCGCCGGGACACTTCCGCGACCTGGCCGAGGCCTACTTCAAGGCGCAGCACGCGCGCGGCTGGAAGAGCGCGCCGCGGTTCGTCGACAAGACCTTGGGCAACGCGATGTCCGTCGGGATGATCCACCTGATGCTCCCGAACGCCGTGGTGCTGAACAGCGTGCGCGATGCGGTCGACACCTGCCTGGGCTGCTTTCGCCAGCTGTTCGCCAGCGGCAACGAGGACACCTACGATCTCAGCGACATCGGCCACGCCTACGTGCGCTATCGGGCGATCATGGCGCATTGGGCCGAGGTGCTGCCGGGGCGCGTGATCGACGTGAGCCACGAGGCGCTGATCGCCGATCCCCCGAACCAGATCCGCTGGCTGGTGACCGAGGCCTGCGGCCTCGACTGGGACGAGGCCTGCCTGAGCTTCCACCAGACGCGGCGGCCGGTGCGGACCGCGAGCGTGGCGCAGGTTCGCCGGCCGATTTTCACCACGGGCGCGGGGCGCTGGCGCCGCTACGAACGCCACCTGGGCCCTCTGTTCGAGGCGCTTGGGCCGTACGCGCCGCCGCGGGGCTGAGCGTCAGAACGCCACGAACTTCTCGCTGAACAGGAAGCGAAACACCTCGAGCATGCTGTCCATATAGCCGGGATCGGCGAGGTCGCCGCTCAGCGAGCGCGCCGCCTCGACGAGCGCGGCGTCGTCCTTCGCCACATAGAAAAAGCGGCGCAACAGATAGTAGGCGAACGCGGTCGCCGGATCCTGCGCACGGTCCGAAATCGTGCTGTTGCGAATGCTGTCCGCCTGGATCGAGGTCAGGAACGGCATGGTGCAGAGCCCTTCGAGCCGGCCGTCGGCGATCCACCGCCGGAAGGCCATGTCGATGGGCTGGCGCGGCCCGGCGTCGAGCTCTTCCTCGAGGAGACGCCGTAGCTTGTGGCGCGCCCTTCGGCTGACGATGTACGAGGTGGCGCCGGTGAACTCGATCGGCCTCAAGCTGGGGTAGAGGATGCTTGTGGGCATTCGCAGCGAGGGCGCAGCCTGTCGGACCGCCGCCATGCCCGACGCCCGGTAGAATTCCATCAGGTTGAAGATGCTGCCCATGTTCAGCGGCACGAAGATGTCCGTGAACAGCAGGTCGAACTGCTCTGTCAGGCTCTCCTGCAGATCTCCGATGAGCGGCATGGTCTGCGGCGCAAGCTCGACATCATCTTCGATGACGTGAACGTTCTGATCGGCCGGCGCCTCGAGGATGCAGGCGTAGTGCGACAGGAAGCAGCCGAGTTCGCCTTGGCTGATCTTGCTGCCGGGGTGGCGGACGCCGCGCCCGTCGACGGCCCGGAAGCGGCGATAGATTTCGGCGCAGCCCGCGGCGGCGAGCTGGGCCTCCATCCGGACGCGCCGCTCCGCGCTCGCGTCCATGTTGATGTATCGCCCCGTCACCCGCATGCGCCGTCGCCTCCCCCGGCCCCCGCCGCTTCTTTACTGCACCGTCGCCTGCGACGCGCCGCCCTTGCCGCTCGCGGGCGGGCGCTGATAGAAGCGCCGGTTCGTTTTCGCGGGGAGCGCGCACCGGGTGAGCACGGATCTGAAGATCACACTCGTCGGCATCGTCGTCGCGATCGCGACGGCGGCGGGCTGCGGCTGGATGGGCGCTCGGCCGCGCGACTACACCAAGCCGCGGATGGTGCCCTGGCAGCTGCTCATGCTGACGCTGGCGGTCGTTGTGATGATCCTGGGCGTGCACCTTCTGACCCTGTTCGGGGTGAACACGGCCACGCGCTGAGCGCTCAGAAGCCGGAGCGCCAGCTGGCCAGGAAGCCGAGGTTCGGCGGCGCGTAGCTGACGTTGTTCTCGTCCAAGACGCCCAGCGCCTGAAGGTCGAACTCGCCGAAACGGAGGGTGCGCGATACGCCGAACCGCAAGTCGAACTCGCGGCCCGACGGGGTGGCCGAGAACTGGCGGGTGGTGAACTCGACCGGGATGTTGGGATCGGTCGGCGCGGCGGCGAGCACGGCGGTGAAGCGGCCGCCCTCGAGCCGCATCGGCTGGGCGATGGCGGCGGAGAACCGCAGGCAGCTGGGCGCCACGTCCGGGCAAGCCGTCCGCGCCTGCAGGGTCCACTGGCTCTCGACAGCGCCGTCATGGAGCACGAGGAACCCCCCGTCGGCGCGCGTGCGCCCAAGGCCCGCCTCGGCCGAAAGCCACAGCCGGTCGGCCGCGAGCCAGTCGACGCGTGCGGTGGTGAAGCTGGTCTCGGCCGGCAGCGCGAACGCCGACCCGCGCGGCAGGAAGGAGCCGAGCGGACCCTCGGGCTCGTTGAGCTGGCCGGCGGAGACCTCGGCCCAAAGACGCCCACGATGGAAGGCGGCGGCGGCCATATCGTAGTGCGACGGCGCGAGGTCGTTGTAGCCGAAGAGGGCGTAGGCGCTGCCGCCGCCGGTCTCGGCCGAGACGGTCCAGTCCGAGCCGAGCCTGTAGGCCGCGCGCACGGCGTGATCGGGCTCCGAGAGGGCGGCGAAGGCGTTGGCCGCCGCGCCGAGGCCCGGCGCCGGCGCCATGCCGCCCTGGCCGGTCCAGGCCTGGAAGCTCAGCCGGCCGACGTCGGCCTCGAGGTTGACGTCGGCGCGGCGGGTCTCGGCCTGACGCAGATCGTAGCGGCCGCGCAGGTCGTAGCGGCCGAGCGCGCCGGTTGCGTCGTAGCCGGGATCGACAGGGTCTGCGTCGGTGGTGAGCGTCAGCCTGACCTTGCCGTTGGTCGAGGTCACCTGGACCCCTTGCGGCGAGGTGGGGATGTCGGCCTCGATCGAATGCTGCGGCGCGGGGCGGAAGCCGGCGGCCAGGTTCACCCCAAACATGCGGTGGTAGCTGTCGAAGCCGATCGTGCTCAAGGCCAGCGTGCGCTGGAAGGCGTCGCCGAAGCTCTGCGCCACCTGGGCGCCGGCGGGCGAGTCCGGGGGCGCCGAGCCGCCGCTCGCCTGCGGTACGCTCATCGCACCCTGTTCCTGGAAGGCGGCGTGAAGGTCGATCAGGCCGAAACCGTAGACGCTGTTGTTGGCGTAGATGCCGGAGTGATTGGCCGTCGTTTCGAGGATCGACACGGCCTGTTTGCCGGTGAGGTTGGGAAATTCCTGCAGCAGCAGCGCCAGCGCGCCGGCCACGTGCGGGGCCGAGAAGGAGGTGCCCGACACCTGCGAGCAGACATTGGACTGATCGCAGTCGACGATGATGTCCGCGCCAGGCGCGACCACGAAGCCTCCGGCCGTCGAACCGGCCGAATTGGAGAAGTTGGCGAGGGCGCCGGTCTCGTCGGTTGCGCCCACCGCCAGCACCGCCCCCATGTAGCGCGGGTCGACCGCGTAGGCGCCCGGGAAGTCCGAGCCGGCGGAGCTCTCGTTGCCGGCCGAGATGGCGAAAACGACGTTGTTGTTGACGGCGTTCTGCAGGGAGTTTTCGAACTGCGTTCCGAGCGGTCCCGGGCCGCCGAGGGACATGTTGACCACCCGCGCGCCGTGGGCGACGGCGTAGTCGACGCCGGCCGCCTCGTCGGCGGCGTCGAACGAGCAGGAGCTCGGGTTCGGCCCGCAGCTGCCGATCGAGTCGGCGCGGATGGACAGGATCGTCGACTTGTAGGCGACGCCAACGGTTCCGAACCCGTTGAACTCCGCCGCAATGACGCTGGCCACCCAGGTGGCGTGCGCATTCACCCCGATCGGCTGGTTGCGCGCGCCGACGACGTCGGTCGATTGCGGCGAGACGTTCATCGAGATGTCCGGTCGGGTCGAGTCGACGCCCGTGTCGATGACCCCGACCACGATCCCGGCCCCCGTTCCCCCATCGGCGAACGCGAACTGGGCGTTGATCTGACCGAGCCCGTACTGCTGCTGGAACTCCGGGCTCGACGTGGTCGGGAACGGCGGCGGTGGCGGCGGCGGTGGCGGTGGCGGTGGCGGCGGAGGAGGCGGCGGCGGCGGCGGAGGCGGTGGCGGTGGCGGCGGGGGTGGGGGCGGCGGCGGAGGCGGGGCGGGCGTGCCCGGGGTGGAGGGCGAACCGCCGCCGCCTCCACCGCCGGCGCAGGCGGTGAGCATCACCACGGCCAGGAGGCTGAGGCCAAGCGCGCTCCCGCGCATCCAGCGTCCGCGTCCAAACTCAGCCATTGGCCCCGCTCCAACTGACGACTCGGCCCCGAGTTGCCGACTCTATAGGAGTGAAACGCCAACCCTCACAACGCCGATCGCGCGAAAACGCACGATCGTGACTCAATTGCCAGTTGCGCCGCAGAAGATGGGCCGGACCGGCCGACGGCGAGCCCGGCCCGCTCCCCGCGATGTCAGCCCGTCGCGCCTTCCGGCCCGCGCGGGCCGCGATTATGGTCGCCGTGATCGCCGTGCTCGCCGCGGCCGCCCGGCATCGGCAGGGCGTCGAAGGCGCGCTGCTGCTCCGGCGACAGGACCGCATAGAAGGCGCGAATGGCCTCGGCCTTGCGGCGGAAGTCGGCCTCGTGCTTGGCCATGCGGTCGGCCATACGGTCGAGGCGCTCGGGCGTGGTCAGTTGCCCTTGCGCATGGTCGCGGTGCTCGCCCCGTTCGTGAGGCTGAGGCGCCATCGCCGCCTGGAAGGCCTGGAAGGCGGCTTCCTGGTCAGGCCGCAGGTTCAGGAGCGCATGCAGCCGCTGGGCCTCTTCCTGCATCCGCTCATGCATCCGGGCCTGGCGCTGCTCGGCGGTTGGCGGACCGTTCGGCTCAGGCTGCGGCGCCTGGCTCAAGGCGACGCATGCGATCGAAAGACTGGCCACGCCCGCCGCAAGCGCGGCGGAGGCCCGAAGAATGGTCTTCATTGTGTTTGGTGTTCCCGACAAGGAGGCGCGCCGGCAAGCCGACGCGACGCTGGTTTTGCCCCACCGGTTGTACGCGCGACGGCGAAGGTTCCGTCGCGCCGCTATCCGCGGCGGCGGCCGAGCGCCCGCTCGAGCGCGCGCTGCGCCGGCGTCTTCGGCAGGCCCGCCAGGGTGAGGTAGCCGGCGTGGCTTGCGTCCAGCTCGGCGAAATGCCGCTCGGCCAGCGCGAGAAAGTTCTTCTTGTAGATCACGCCGCGAGCGTCCGGATCGGCCGACGCGATCGGCTCCGGCGCCGCGAAGAAACCGTAGGGCGCCGCCCCTTGTTGCGAGTCGTCGAACCCGGTGCTCGGATGGTCCTGCGGCTCGCGATCGTCCCTGCCGCGCACAGGGGCGGACAGCGGGTTGTCTGGCGCTTGCGCATAGCGCAGCCAGCCGCGCACCGAGAGCGCGCTGACATCGACTCGATAGCCAAGCACTTCCGGGGCGATGCGGTTCTCGTAGAACCGCACCTCGGCGCCGTCGACGACGCCGTCGCCGTTGCGATCGAGGATCTTGAAGAAGGCTTCGGTGTCGGCGAGGAACTCGGCGTGATCGAGCTTGCCGTCGCCGTTCTTGTCGGCCTGATGGAACCAATCGACCACCGGATAGGGCGCGCCGCGGCGGGCGCGGAACGGCTGGCCGCAGGGGCTGATGAAGACGTTCGGCGGCAGGTCGTCCTGGGCGCGCGCGGAGACGCCAGCGGCGAGGCCGGCCGCGGCGATCAGAAGCGAGAACTGGCGGCGGCTGGGCATGACGATCCCGACTGAAAGGGCGAGCGAGGACGCCGCTCGCGACGCATCATCCCCGGCCACGGGCCGTCTTGCAACGACGCCCCGTGGCCGCAACGCTCAGCGCGCCAGCACCAGGATCTGGAAGGTCCCTGGCTTGGTCGTCGGCCGTTGGCCGGCCGGAACCGGCAGGATGTATTCCGCGGTCGGCAGATAGACGCGGCCGGTTTTTGGATCGACGGCGCCGGTGCGGGCGCCGACCTGGGTCGGCGCCTCGCCGACGAGCGCGTTGTTGTCCTTGCCGGAGAGCGCGATCACGTTGAGCATGCCGTCGAGCGCGGTCGGGATCAGGGCCAGCTTGCGCACCGGATCGTAGATGACCGCGTCGGGGAAGCCGCCGATCTTGAAGCTCGCGAGTTCCTGGCCGGTCGAGGCCTTGAGGATCTTGGCCGTCCCGCCGCCGCAGGCCGAGACCAGCCGGTCGCCGAGCACATAGGCGAGCCCGGTCGGGCGCGTGCAGCCGGCCATGGGGTAGTGGGTGACGAGCTTGCGGGTCTTCAGGTCGACGACCGCGATCTGACCGGTGCTCTCGACGTTGACGTAGAGCCGCCCCTTGCCGTCGACGGCCGGGAACTCGAGCGCATCGCCGACCTGGATCGTGCCGGCGACCTCGCGGCGCTTGGGATCGACCAGGGTGACGAGGCCCTTGTCGCCGTTGATCACGATGACGAAGTGGGTGAACGGATCGTAGACCGCCCCGTCGGCGTCGTCGGCCACGGTCAGCGACTTGATGAGCGCGCCGTTGGCGGCGTTCAGGATGCGCACGCTGTTGTCGCCGCTGTTGGTGGTGACCAGCACGCTCGATCCGGGCACAGGCACCACCGCGTGCAGGCGGTCGCCCTTGGCGAAGTCGGGATCGAGCTTGTTGGTGCGCACGTCGAGGCTGAGCACCTGGGTCCCGTGGGCGATGTAGACGCGGCCGCGCGCGGCGTCGAAGCTGGCGTAGTCCCAGCCTCCGTCGGGGCCGGCGACACGCTGGATCACCTTGTACGGCGGCGGATCGGCGGCTTGCGCGCTCGGCGCGAGGCCGAGCAGCATCGACGCCGCGGCGGCCGCCGCGAGCAGAAATGGCTTCATCAAAAGTCTCCTGGGGTTGGGGTGGCGGATCATGAAACGAACTGGACCTCGTCGGCGCGCGCGCCGCCTGCCAGGCGGTATAGCGCCGGCATCGCGATAAGGACGAGCGGGCCTTGAGCGACGAGCCCGGCGATGATGGCGATAGCCAACGGCTGCTCCATCGCGGCGCCCGAACCGAAGGCCAGCGCAAGCGGCGCAAGCGCCAGGATGGCGGCCAGCGTGGTCATCGCGATCGGCCTGAGGCGGTTGACGCCAGCCTCGACCAGCGCGTCCCGTGGCGCGACGCCAGCGCCCAGCAGCGTCTCGTATTCGGTGAAATAGAAGATGGCGACCTCGGTCGTGATGCCGACGATCATCGTCGCGCCCATCAGCGCCATGATGTTGAGCTCGACGCCCGTGAGCCAGAGGCCGATCGCCACCGCCGAGGCCGCGGCGAGCGGCATGGCGAGGATGACGCCGGCCACGCGGAAGCTCTCGAACAATACGAGCAGCAGCACGAAGACCGCCGCCACGGCGGCGGCGAACACCAGCGCCAGCGCGCGAAACGCCGACTGCTGTTCGGCGAAGAGTCCGCCCATCTCGAACGTGACGCCGGCGGGCAGGAAGCCGGGCCGCCCGACGACACGCTGCACCTCCGCCGCGGTCGAGCCGACGTCGCGGCCGACCACGCGGGCGGTGACGGCGTCCATCCGGCGCATGTTCTCGCGCGTGATCTCGGCCTGGCCGGTGGCGACCTGAAGCGTGGCGATGCGCGAGATCGGGAAGAGGTGCCCGTCGGCCGGCGACTTGAGCATGAGCGCGCCGATGTCGTCGATGCGCAGGTGCTGGGCGGCCGGCGTCCACACCCGCACGTTCACCAGGCTGGCGCCGGACTGGACCTGGGTGGCGACCGAGCCGGAAAGCACGTCGCTGATCTGCTTCGAGGCCTCCCCGGCGTCGATGCCCTCGAGCTCGGCGCGCGCCGGGTCGACCTGAATATCGAGGCCGTCGCCGGCGATCACCACGCCACTCTTTGACTCGGTGATGCCGCGCACCTTGTCGATCGCGGCCTCGACGTCGGGCGCGACGCGACGCAGCACCTCGGCGTTGTCGCTGTAGAGCTTGACCTCGATCGGCTGCGGCACCGCCGTCAGGTCGCCGATCAGATCCTCCATCAGCTGGGCCGTCTCGACCTCCATGCCGGGCACGCTCGACTGCACCCGGCCGGCGATGTCGTCCATCACCGCCTGGATCGGGCGGCGGCCGTGCGTTTTCAGGCGGATGAAGAAGTCGCCGGTGTTGGGCTCGGTCAGGCCGCCGCCGAGCTGGGTCCCCGTCCGTCTGGAGTAGGCGTCGACGTCCGGCGTCGCGCGGATGATCGCCTCGATCTGCCGGGACAGCCGGTCCGACTCGGTCAGCGACATGCCGGGCGGGGCGACGTAGTCGAGCACGAAGCCGCCCTCGTCGATCTTGGGAATGAACCCGGACCCGACGCCGAGGAAGGCCGCGCCGCCGACCGCGGCCAGGCCGACAACCGCCGCCAGGGCCAGCACCGGCCGACCGACGCTGGCGGTGAGCAGGCGGCGATAGCGCGAGAGGATGCGGCCGTCCGGGTCGAGGTCGGCGACCCGGTCGCGATGGCGCACGAGTTGCTCGACCAGCAACGGCACCAGCCACCAGGCCACGAGGAAGGACAGGGCGAGCGCGATCACCATCGTGATGGACAGCGCCTTGAAGAAGGCGCCGGTCACGCCGGTGAGGAAGGCCAGGGGAATGAAGATGACCATGGTCGCCGCCGACGAGCCGGCCAGCGGGCGCATGAACTCGGAGACCGCCCCACCGATCGCTTCGCGGCCGCGCGCCCCCGCCTCGGCCAGGCGCCGCTCGATGTGCTCGATCATCACGATGGCGTCGTCGATGATGAGGCCGATGGCGGCGGCCATCCCGCCCAGCGTCATGATGTTGAAGCTCTGGCCGGCGAGCTCGAGCACCAGCGTCGTCGCCGCCAGCACGGTCGGCACGGCGATCACCGCCGCCAGCGTCACCCGCCAGTTCCTGAGGAAAACGAGAAGCACCAGCGCGGCGAGGATGGCGCCGATGACGATGGCGTCGCGCAGCGCCGATGCGGAGGCGAGGATGAGGTCGCTCTGGTCGTACCAGGCCTTGACGCGCATGTCGGCGGGCCCTTGACCCCGCGCCCGCTCGAAGGCGATGCGGACGTCCCTGGCGATCTGCACGGTGTTGCCGCCGGGCTGCTGGTAGACGTTGACCAGCACCGCGTCGCGCCCGTCGGCGCTGACCTTGATCCACTGCGGCTCGGGCTGAGCGGTCACGGTGGCGACGTCGCCGACGCGCACGACCCCGCCGCCGGCGGTCTTGACCACGACATCGGCGATCTGGCGCGGCTCGACGAGCCGCGAGCTGGTGAGGACGACCAGGAGCTTGCCCTCATCCTCGATGCGGCCCGAGGCGTTCAGGGCGTTGGCGCCCGAGATGGCGGTCGCCACGTCAGCCAGCGACAGGCCGTTGGCCCAGAGCTTGGCCGGATCCGCCTCGACCCGATACTCGCCAGGCGCGCCGCCCTGGCTGCGCACGCGCGCCACCCCTTCTATCGTCGACAGCTGCGGCGCCAGCACCTGGTCGGCGAAGCGGCGCAGCTCGACCGGCGTGGCGCGCGCCGAGGTCAGGCTGTAGGCGGCGACCGGATCGACCGTGGGGTCCTGGCGGCGAACATCGAAGGTCACCCCGGGCGGCAGCGTCTGCTGGGCGGTGGTCAGCGCCGACTGCACACGCTGTAGCGCCAGGTCCATGTCGGAGCCCCAGCCGAAGTTGATCGAGACTTCGGCCTCGCCACGGCTGGTGGTGGACCGCAGGTCGTGAACGCCGGGGATCGCGCGCAGCGCCTGCTCGACCGGGCGGGTGATCACCGCCTCGGTCTGGTCCGCCGGCCGGTCGCCGGCGTCGACGGTCACGGCGATGCGCGGGAAGTGCACGTTGGGAAACAGGCTGACCGGCAACACGAAGGACGAGAGCAGCCCGCCGGCCACGAGCAGCCCGAGCAGCGTCAGCAGCGAGCGGCGTCGCCGGTGGGCGAAGTCGGCGAGGTTCATCGCCCGGCGACCTTCACCGCCATGCCGTCCTGGAGTTCGTAGGCGCCCTGCACGGCGACGCTCTGCCCGGCCGTGATCGGTCCCGACACCTCGACCTCGTCGCCGTGGTCGCGGCCGGCGGTCACGAACACCCGCTTGGCGACGCCGCCCTGGACGACAAAGACGTGCGCGCCGGTCTCGTCGAACACCAGCGCCGCGCGGGGCACGGAAAGGCCCGGGTGGGTTCCGATGACGATGTCGGCCTTGACCCCCGATCCGATCGGAAGCCCGGCGCCGGCGAGCGGGGCGATCGCGTCGATGGTCTTGCTCGTCGGATCGGCGGCGCGGCCGACCATGGTCAGGTGCGTTTCGATCGGCGGGCCGCCGCCGACCGGCTGCAAGCGAACGGTCTGCCCCACCGCCAGGCCGGTGACGGAGGGCTCGAACGCCAGCTTGACGCTGAGCGCGCCCTGCCGCGCCAGCACCAGGATCGGCGCGTCCTGCGCCAGGTGATCGCCCGGCGACGCCGAGAGACTGGCGACGATCGCCGCGGCGGGCGCGGTGAGCATCTGGCGCGCGCGGCCGGCGCCCTGACGGCGCTGGGCGGCGAGGCCGGCCTGGGCGTCTGCAAGCGTCTTGCGCGCCGCGATCAACTGGTCGGACGCCGCCAGATGCTGGTCGAACAGGCGCTGCACGCGGGCGAGGTCGGCGGCGGCCGACGTCGCGGCGTCCGCGGCCTGGCGATAGGCGAGCTCGGCGCCGGGCGCGCTGATCACCTCGACCAGGGGCTGGCCGGCCGTCACCGTCTGCCCCTGGCGCACGAGCACGCTGGCGACAACCACCGCGCGCGGTGCGGCGAGCGTCGTGCTGCCGGTCGGATCGGCGACGACAACCCCATAGGCGCTGCCGACGTCTTCGAGGTCCCTGGCGGCGACGGGCGCGACGGTGATCGACGCGGTCGGCGCGACGTCGCTGTCCGGCGCATCGCCGCGCAGGCGGACCAAAGCCAAGAGCACGACGCCGAGGGCGAGCAGCGCGACGACGCCGACAGCGATCAGGCGGCCGCGGGTCACGACGCGGCTCCGGCTTCTGCGGGCGGCGCGAAGAGGGCGGTCTCCAGCGCGATCTCGGCCATGCGCGCGGCCAGTTCGCGGTCCTCGAGGTCGGCGCGCTTGCCGATCACCGCCTGCAGGAGGCCGAGGTAGGCCTGGCTGTCGATATCGTGACGGGCGAAGGCGGCGGGCGCGCCGCCCAGCATCGCCTCGAGGCGCGGCAGGTCTGCGCGAAGCACGGCGGCCTCGGCGCTGGCGCTCGCCAGTTCGGCGGCGGCGTTGCGCACCTCGGCGTCTGCGCCGTCCAGCCGGGCCTGATACTCCGCCTTCAGCTGGGTCCGCGTCGCCTCCTGCACGCGCACTTCGCCGCGACTGCCGTTGAAGATGGGCAGCGCCAGCACGGCGGAGAGGCCGATCGTCGTCGTCGGGGTCGGGTCGCGCGCGTAGGCGAAGGCGATCTGGGCAAGCGGAAACTGGGCGAGGATGGCCTTGCGCAGGTTGGCGTCCTGCGCCGCGTATCCGGCCTGGAGCGCCAGGAGATCAGGCCGGCGCCGCGGCAGGCTGGCCAGCTGCCGCGCCAGATCCTGCGGGTCGTGGGCCGCCGGCGGCGCATCCTCGACCAGCGGCAAAGCGACGGCCGCGTCGAGGCCGAGGAGGGCGTTCAGGTCGCGGCGGGCCTTGGCCGCGTCGTGCCGCGCGGTCGCGAGCAAGGCCTCGACGTCGAGCTTGGCGGCGAGGTCCGCGGCCGCCGTCTGGGCGGCGACATCGCCGCGGCGAAGCGCACGGCTCGAGGCGTCGGCGCGATCGGCGGCGGCGGCGAGGATGTCGCGAAGAAAGGCGGCGCGCGCCTCGTCGGTGAGTGCGGTCTCGGCCAGCTGCCGCGCCTGTTGCGCGGTCGTCCACTCCGCCCACAGCTCGTTCAGGTTCGCCTGTTTGGCGGTGAAGCGCGCCGCGCGCTCGTTGTTGGCGACCGCGAGCAAGCCGGCGATGTCGATGCTGGGCGAGATCGAGTAGGCCGTCGCCTTGTCCGGCCCGGCGATGGGGCGATCGACGCTGGCTGTGATCTGCGGATCGGGCAGCAGGCCGGCGGCGAACACCTGGGCGGCGGAGACGCCGAGCGCCGCGCGTTTGGCCCGAAGGTCCGGATTGTTCAGCACCGCCAGCACGGCGACGTCGAGGGGTGTAAGCCCGGCGCCTGGATCGATGCTGATCGACCTGAGCGGGCCGACCCGCAGGGCGGCGACATCGGTCTTCAGCGCATCGGCGCTGCTCGCCAGATCCGGCGCGGCGGGCAGCGGCGCCGGCCGATAGGTCAAGCAGCCGGCAAGGGCGAAGGCGGCCAACGCGCCGGCGGCGTAGAGGCCGGTCGTTCGCGCGACGCCGATGCGGCGGAGACCTGGTTTTCGTGCTGGCATGGAGACCCGCAAACCCCTTACGCGCTCCAACCTCACGGCGAGCTTTCCGCAACGTTGGGAAAGCCCAATGTGCCGGGTCTCGGCCGGCCGCGAAACACGACGTCGACCACGAGCCCGGGCCCGGCGTCTGACAGACCGACCTCGGCGCCATGCAATCGCGCCACCGCGGCGACCAGCGCAAGCCCCAGCCCGCTGCCGGGTGTCGAACGGCTGCGCTCCAGTCGGTAGAAGCGGTCGAAGATGCGCTGCCTCTCCGCAGCGGGCACGCCCGGCCCGTTGTCGGCGACGGACACGAGCGCATCGCCGTCGGCGGACGCCGCCGTGCGCACGCCAACGCGCGCCGCCGGCCCCGCGTGGCGAAGCGCGTTCTCGACCAGGTTGACGAGCATCTGGGTGAGCAGCTCGCGGTCGCCTTCGACGATCAGCGGCCCGCCGTCGTCGATGTGGAGCCTCTGCCCGGCGTCCTCGGCCGAGGGGGCGAAGTCGTCGACCACGCCGCGGGCCAGGGCGGAAAGGTCGACCGGACGGAAGGCGGCCCGGCGCGCTCCGCCCTCGATCTGGGCGATGCGCAAGAGCGCCGCGAACCGCTCGAGGATGGCGTCGACGTCGTCGAGCGCGCCAGCCAGCGCCTCGGCGCGATCGGCAGGCCGGCGCAGCGTGCGGCTGGCTTCCAGCCGCTGCCGCAGGCGCGTGAGCGGCGTGCGGAGGTCGTGCGCGATGTCGCTCGAAATCTGGCGGAGGCTCTCCATCAGCGCGGAGATCCGGTCGAGCATGCGGTTGAAGGTCACCGCCAGCCGGTCGAGGTCGTCGTCGGAGCCGCGCACCGGGATGCGGCGCGCGAGGTCGCCGTCGATGATCCCTTCCGCCGCGCTGGTCATCGCCGCCAGCCGCCGGTGCACGTCGTAGCTGAGGCCGTACCCGCCGAGGATGCCGAGCACGACGACGCCGGCGAACGCCCAGCCGAAACCCTGCAGCACCGTCTCCTGCGCCGCCTCGCTCCGTTCGTCGTCATCGCCGACGACCAGCCGATAGCCTTCCGGCAGGGTGGTGGTGAGGACCCTCAGCGACTCGCGTGCGCCCGGCCGCGTCAACCGGATCGTGGACCAGCCGAGCGCCGGGTGTGAGCCGGCCAGGCTGCCGGCGACCACGCGACCGCCTGGGCCCTCCAGACCGTAGTCGAGCGCGCCGGGCGTCCGCTCGCGCTCCTCGACCGCCTGCACCACGCCGGAAAGCCCTTCGGTGCGGAACTCCTGGGCGAGAGCCGAGGCTTCGGCGGTGATGCGGGCGTCGAATTGCTGGCGCATCGTCGCGCGCGTGGTGAAGAAGGTGACGGCCCCGAGGATGACGACCGAAACCGCGAACGCGGCCGTGTATACGGCGGCGAGTCGCAGGCTGGTCGAGCGGAACACCTAGTCCGGCTCGCTCAGGCAGTAGCCGGCGCCCCGCACGGTGTGGATGAGTTCGCGCCCCTGCCCCCGATCGACCTTGGCTCTGAGGCGGCTCATGTGCGTCTCGACGATGTTCGTCTTCGGGTCGAAGTGGAAGTCCCACACGCTCTCCAGCAGCATCGTGCGCGTGACCACGCGGTCGCGGTTGCGCATGAGATACTCGAGCAGCTGGAACTCGCGCGGCTGCAGCTCGATGCGCGCGCCGCCGCGGACCACGGTCCGCTTCAGCCGGTCGAGCTTCAGGTCCGCCACCTGCAGCGTGGTCTGCACGTCCTGCGGGGGCGGGCGGCGCGCCAAGGCGTTGACCCGCGCCAGGAGCTCGGCCATCGCGAACGGCTTGACCAGATAGTCGTCGCCGCCGGCCTCGAGTCCCTCGACGCGGTCGTCGATGCCGCCCAGGGCGGTGAGCAGGAGGACGGGCGTCTTCACGCCGGCGGCGCGCACGGTGCGCAGGATCGCCAGGCCGTCCATCTCCGGCAGCATGCGGTCGAGGACGATGACGTCGTAAGGCTCGCCGGCGGCCAGGAGCAATCCCTCCCGGCCGCCAACCGCGTGGTCGACCGTATGACCGGCTTCCGCCAGCGCCTTCTTCAGGTAGGCGCCGCCGTCCTTGTCGTCCTCGACGAGCAGCAGCTTCATCGCCTGACTCTGCCCCAGCGATCGCCCGACGGCGAGCCCGCGTCTAGTCCGGGTGCGCGCCTTCGAGGCTGTGCTCGAGAACCGCGCCGGTCTTGGCGTCGACCCCGACCTCGTAGGTCACGCCGGCCGGGCTTCTGACATCGAACGAATAGCGAAGGCCGCTGCCGCCCCGCTCGCGTTCCAGTTCCTCGTCCGTGATGACGCCGGGCTGGGTCTTCAGCGCAGCGTCACGCGCCGCGGCGAGCGTGATCTTGGCTTGCGGCGCGAAGCGGTGGCCGGCGAAGGCTGGCGAAGCCGCGCTTGTCGGCAAGGTCTTGGCCGCAGCGAGACCGACGGCGCCGAGCGCCACGAGCGCGGCGAGCGGGTAGATGATCGGACGCATGATGTGCTCCTTCACTCTCTGACCCCCGTTGCGCGCCTCCTTTCGCAGGCGCCGGATGGCGGCGCGGTGGAGCAAAGCTTACGGTTTCCCAATGCGCGCCGCCCTGGGCTGTCAGCCGCCAGCCGAGCGGCTAGTCCCGATCGTGGCCGCGCTCGGCTTCGTCGATGACGCGCCGGGCCTGCGCCAGGTCGTCCTCCTCGACCATCAGCCGCTGCTTGATCGCCGAGCCCCAAAGCGTACCGGCGCCGGCGTCGAACACCGTCGTCTCGATCCCCGCGTCGGTGAGGACGGCGCGCAGGAACGAGAGCCGGACGGGATTGGCGGTGGCGATCAACTCGACCATGGCGGACAGCCTCTTCGATCGGCCGCCGGCTGGCAACAGCGCGAGGTCGACGGATCTTCTCTCAGACTAGTTTACATATAAAACTAGTTCATGTACGACAAACTCCTCGCCAGACGGAGACCGGCCATGACCGACGCCATCGACAGGTTCGAACGGCTCACCGACGCGCCACGAGCGCCAGCGGTGGAACGGGTCGTCGACCGCAGCGCAGCCCCGGTGGAGCGCAATCTCGCGGTGGGCTACCTGCGCGCCTTCATCACCGTGCTGGTGCTCGCCCACCACGCGGTGATCGCCTATCTGCCGGGCATGCCGAAGGCGCCGGCGGTGTTCGGCCAGCGGCCGTTCACCTGGGGCGCCTTTCCGGTGCTCGACACCCACTCCTGGGCCTGGTTCGGCCTTCTGACCGGCTTCAACGACACCTTCTTCATGTCGCTGATGTTCTTCATTTCCGGCCTCTTCGTCTGGGACAGTTTGAAGCGGAAGGGCGCCGCCGGCTTCCTGCGCGACCGCCTGCTGCGCCTCGGCCTGCCCTTCGCCGTGGCCGCGACGCTGCTCGCGCCGCTGGCCTATTACCCGTCCTACCGGCTGACCGGGGCCGACCCGAGCCCGCTCGCCTTCGCCAAGGCCCGGATCGGGCTGGGCAGCTGGCCGGCGGGACCGGCGTGGTTCATCTGGGTGTTGCTCGTGTTCGGCGCGCTCGCCGCCGCCGTCTGGCGGTTCGCGCCGGCGCTCGGTGAAGCGGCCGGCCGATTGGCGAAGGGCGCGGACGCGCGGCCCTTCCGCCTCTACGCCGGACTGCTCGGGGTCTCGGCCGTCGCCTACGGCGCGCTGGCGCTGGTGTTCGGCCAGATCGACTGGCTGGCGTTCGGGCCGTTCAGCATCCAAGGCGCGCGCATCCTGCACTACGGCGTCTATTTCGCCGCCGGGCTCGGCGTCGGCGCGATCGGCCTTGCGGGCGGCCTCCTCGCCGAGAACGGCGCGCTGCAGCGGCGTTGGTGGGCGTGGGCGCTGGCCGCGCCGTTCGCCTTCGCCGTCGACGCCGTGCTCAACGTCGTCGCCTTTCTGTTGAAAGCGGGCGACGCGCCGGCGTGGCAGATCGCGACCTCGTTCGGGTACGCCCTCTCCTGCGCAACCGCCTCCTTCGCCTTCATGGCCGTCTTCGTCCGCTTCGTGCGGCGGCGCTCGCCCATC
>Ga0070735_10001607_pt1 | contig 21497 bp, 25 predicted proteins | sample Coa_R1_FD_66443 | JGI IMG/M metagenome (GOLD analysis project Ga0070735, IMG submission 66443) | Surface soil microbial communities from Centralia Pennsylvania, which are recovering from an underground coalmine fire - Coalmine... | ecosystem: Environmental > Terrestrial > Soil > Unclassified ... | reverse complement strand
GGAGCTCGAAGTCCTCTATACGCCCGGACATACCGATGACTCTTGCTGCCTGCGGATGGAGGACCGGGTATTCACGGGCGACACGCTGCTGATTCGCGGTACCGGTCGCACCGACTTCCAGAACGGTGACGCTCGTGCGCAGTACCACTCGATCTTCTCGCGACTGCTGACGCTTCCCGACGAGACGCTGGTCTTCCCCGGTCACGACTACAAGGGCGACACCGTCAGCACCATCGGCGAGGAGCGCCGCTGCAATCCGCGCCTGCAGGTGAAGTCGGTCGACGAGTACGCCGAGCTCATGGGGAGCCTGAAGCTCGCGAATCCGAAGATGATGGATGTCGCGGTGCCCGCCAACATGAAGGTGGGGCTGCAACAGGAGCTGATCGCCCAGCGCGGCTGGGCCGCCACTGCGCAGCAGGCCCTGGGCCTCATCGGGCAACCCGACGTGCTGCTGATCGACCTGCGCGAGCGCGCCGAGCGCGAGCGACATGGCAGCATCGCCGGTGCGCTGCACCTGCCCTACCCCACTCTCGAGGCGAGCACCTGCGTCGGCGGCCTGCTGCATACCCTGGCGCGCTCGAGCGGCAAACGGCTGCTCTTCTATTGCGCCTTCGGCGAGCGCTCGGCGATGGCGGTGCAGACGGCGCAGGATGCCGGTCTCTCCGGCGCCTTTCACCTCCAGGGGGGCTTTGCCGCCTGGCAGGCCGCCGGCGGCGCGGTCGAGCGCCCGCCGCCATGAAGAGCTACGTGGTGCGGCAATTTGGCGCCGCGTTGGCGGAGGTGGAGACGCCGACCCCGGTTCCGACGGGCACGGAAGTGCTGGTCGAGGTGCGTCATTGCGGCGTCTGCCATACGGACGTGCATCTGCGCGAAGGATCGTTCGACCTCGGAGGCGGTCGGCGACTCAACGTGCGACTGGCGCTCCCTCACGTGCTCGGACATGAGATCGAGGGCAAGGTCGTCGCGGTGGGGCCGGAGGCGGGCGCCGCGCGCATCGGTGCGCGCGCGGCAGTGTTCCCCTGGATCGGCTGCGGCCGTTGCAGCGCGTGTGCGCGCGGCCAGGAGAATCTTTGCCTGGGCGAGGCGCGCCAGCTCGGCTGCTCGAGCGGGTGGCCAGGCGGCTACGCCACGCACGTCCTGGTCCCGCACCCGCGCTACCTGCTCGACTACGGTGAGACCGAGGCGGCGCTCGCCGCCGCCTGCATGTGCTCTGGCCTCACCGCCTTCTCGGCGCTGAAGAAGGTCGGACGGCCGGAAGCCGACGACCCGACGCTCCTCATCGGCTGTGGGGGCGTGGGCCTGATGGGTATCCAGTTTGCCCGGACGCTCTTTCCGGGCGCTCCGCTCGCCGCCGACATCGATCCGGGACGCCTCACCGCGGCGCGCGCCTCCGGCGCCAGCGCGACCTACGATGCCGCCGATCCCGAGACGCCCAAGAAGATCCGCTCTGACACCGGCAACGGCGCGGGCGCAGTGGTCGACTTTGTCGGCTCCGAGGCGAGCTTCGCTCTCGCCAGTCGGGTCGTGCGTCCCGGTGGGCGAATCATCGTCGTAGGGCTGTTCGGCGGCGCCATGCAGCTGCCCCTGCCGCTCGTTGCGCTGCGCGCCCTCTCGGTCATCGGCTCCAACACCGGCACTCTCGCGGAAGCCAAGGAGATGATGGCGCTCGTGCGTGCCGGCCGGGTCCGCGCCATTCCGCTCACGCGCCGGCCGCTCGCCCAGGCGGAGAGCTCATTGAGAGAGCTGCAGCGTGGCACCGTCACCGGCCGCGTGGTGCTGACGCCCTGAAGCCCTCAGCTCAGCGCGCGCCATGGCGGCGCAAGGCGCTGCTGATCTCGGGTCTGCCGTTCCTTTGCGCCGCTTGCAGCGGCGTGACGCCCTCGGCGTCGGCGGCGTTCGGATCGGCCCCACGCGCGAGCAACCACTCGACGGCGTCCACGCGTCCATTGACGACTGCCAGCATCAGCGCGCTACGCCCCTGCTCATCGCGGGCGTCGATGTCGGCGCCCTCCGCGAGCTGCGCGCCGAGCGCCGCGAGGTCGCCCGCCGCGGCAGCGCGCCGCAGTGTCTGCGCCCGGGAGGCTGACGGCCGCGGTGCCTGCACCGCGCGCGCGCTTGTCACGCCGGCTGCCACGCCGGCAGCTGCGTTCATATCAGCCCGCGGCTCGTTCAGCGCAGCCTCCCTCGGTGCGGGCGAATAGCTCTCAGAGGGGCTGCGGGCGCGCTGCAGCGTCGCTGGCGGCGTGGACGGGCGGGCAGGCCCGGGAGGTGCGGGAGCCTGCGCCTTCGCTTCCTGCTGCTCCGTGCGCAGCACGGGAGGCGGCGGGGGAGCGGTTGCGGGTCGAGTCACCGGCGCGACATCGCGCAAGCTCTCGGGCCTCGAGCTCTCGGGGGCGCGCGGCACGAGGAACTGCGGCGCGATCAGTACTGCGATGAGGAGCGCAGAGGCGACCGTACCGACGATGGCGGGTTGCCACCGCAGCATCGCGCCGAGCGCTGACATCCAGGGCCGGCGGCCGCCATTGCGCCGCGCGCGCGCGGCGGCCAGAGTTTCCGCGTGGGAGAGCACGGCGCGCCGCGTCGCCTCACTCGGACGGCTCGCGTCGAGGTCCGAGGCACGCCGGTACTGCTCGTCGGCGTCGTCGGAAGGATCCCAGGGGGGTGGCACCGTGCTCATGCGTACTCACTCAGTAGCTCGCGCAGCCGGGTGCGCGCGTAGCGCAGGCGGCTCTTGACCGTCTCGAAGCTGGCGCGGGTGATCGCGGCGACTTCTTCGACGCTCAGATCCCCCTCGAGCTGCAGCAGCAGCGCGTCGCGCTGCTCAGGCGGGAGTCTTGCGAGGGCCTCTCGCAGCGCCTGCGCGCGATCGCGTGCCTCCGCTGCAGCGAGCGGCCCGGCACCCGCATCCGCCGTCAGCCGACCGATCACCGGCGCCGCCTCATGGCCCATCTCATCGAGACTCACCTGCGGCCGCCTGCCTCGCACCGCATCGACCATCCGGTTGCGGGCGATGGCAAACAGCCAGGTCGTGAAGCGCGCGGTCGGCTGGTAACGATCCGCTTCCCGCGCGACGGCGAACCATACCTCCTGCATCAGCTCCTCCGCGGCCGCCCGATCGCCGACGTTGCGCTCCAGATAGCGCCAGGTGCGCAGCTCGTGTCGGCGGTAGAGTGCCGCAAAAGCCCCGGCGTCGCCGCGCGCAAAGCGGCCCATCAGCGTCTCGTCACTCAGGTCCGCGTCGTTCATTCATTGCGCAGGCGGGTCGGGGACGAAACGCTGCTGTTCCGAGCCCGGAAACGGCTCGGGGAGGCGCGGCGTCGGGCGCGGCCTGCGCACGATGCCCATCGCGATGAGGTTTTCCAGACTGTCGTAACGGATGCGGATGATCTCGTTGGGCTGCGGCTGCATCCGGTGAAACTGCGTGTCCACGACGTAGGAGTATTCCCGCTCCCCGTGACCCGTACCGAGCTGCGACCTCTGTAACGCGGCCGTGGCCCCCGCGGCGGCGGAGTTGGCGGCATCCTCGGCCAGGGCAGGCGGCGTCGCGGGAGCGGGCGCCGGCGCGACCCTCGCGGGTGCATAGGCCTGCCGCACCTGTTCGCGAAAGAGCGCAATGCCGATCACCCCGACGCTGTCCGGCCGGCCGGTACGCCCGGCATACGAGTCGCGCGAGTCGGTGAAGGTGAAAGCCGCGACTTCGGAATTGCTCTTGCGCCATCCGCTGATCTCGTAGCGCTCGCCGGAATCGAACACGTAGCCGGCCTGATTGACCCCCGCCGTGTCCCCGGTCAGCACGTTGACACCGTCGACCGAGGTGACCGCGAGCAGTCGGCCGTCGGCGCAATTGCGGATCTCGATCGCGTAACGGGCACCGGGATCGCCAGCCACCCAGTACTCGCCCCGCGAGTAGTAGGTCCTGAGCGCCGCGCCCGTGTCCCGATCGATCACGCTCACCCGCGCGAGCGAGCCGAGAGCCTGGGCGGTGGCACTCGAGGCGAGCGCCACGAGCGCCGCCGTCACCACGAAGTACTTCATCGGATTGCCTCCGGTATTGAGGGGAGCCAATACCTGAAGCGCTGCAGGGGCGAAGATGGGGTTAACGCGAGTACCGATGTGACTTAATCGGGTGGCAAGGCCCGGCAGGACATCTCACAGGCGTCTCTTACGCTGCCTTTCCGCCCCGATACACCCACGCGACCAGCACACCGAGGATCACCATCAGGATGCCGTCGAAAATGATCTGCTTGACGACGAGCTCGCCGGGCATCGGCTGAACGCAGTAATAGATGAGGTACGTTGGCACGGTCGTCAGCAACGCCACCGCGATGCCGAAGCGCACGCCCTGGGCGACCCACGGCTTTGATTCGACGCCGCGCGCGTAGATCCACGCGAAGGCCCCGGAGAGCAGGACGTGCGCCAGAATCATGAGCGGAAAGTACTTCTGCGAGTCCGCGGGCGTGCGAAACAGCATCGAGAGCGCCATGTAGTCGCCGTTCAGCAGCACGCCGTGCACGATGTAGCTGCCGATGAACCAGGCGATGAAGATGACGACCCAGGCGATGAAGAATCTGCTGTTCATGATTCCCCCTGTGCATTACCCGCCCGATCACGCATCGAGCCTTTTCTCATAAGGGACGCTGTCCCCATATTCGAGGTGCCGGCGCATGATCCGAAGATACATCGCCCAGCAATAGCAGGACACTCGCCAGTGCTGATTCTCGCTCGGCCAGCCGGTGTGATAGAACCGCACGCGCGTCGACTCCCTGCCTTCGGGCACGAGCTCGCAGCCGACGCGTGTCATCATCCAGTCCGGATGCGCCTCGATGATCTCGAGCTCGAATGCCGCATCCGGGACGTAGCGGGTGACCCGCCCCCGCCACTGGTAGCCCGGGCCGAAGCTCAGGGAATATTCGGCGCCTTCCTGGGTCTTGCCGGTGGAGGATTGCGTCCACCAGTGAGTCAGGCCCTGGGGCGTCGCCATGGCGTGAAATACCCGCGCGGGCGCTGATTTGACGATGAATTCGTGGAGGATGTCGGGCACGATCTCTCAGTCACCCTTGCGGGCCGCGCCCGGCCCGGTAGCCTTGCGGATCGACAGCCACACCGCGATGTCCCAGGCGTTGCGGATGCCGATGAGCAGCAGGCCGAGCGTCGCGCCTGCGACCACGTACAGCGCCACCTCCGTGTGGCGCCAGATCAGGAACGCCGCCACGAGCAGGGCGCCATACACCACGGTCGGCAGGATCAGGTTGAAGATCCAGTCCTCACGCACCGGCGTGTACTGCCCGCCGTGATTGCGCATGTGGGCGGCGATGCTGCCTCCGTAAGCGAGCCCCGCGACACCTGCAATCGCAAGCCCCACGCTCACGGTCGCGAGATGCTGGTGCGGCATGCTCAGGAACGCCGCCAGCGCCAACACGCCCCCAAAGTGGACTATCGTAGGCGTTACATAGCCACCGACGCCGGCAGGGCGCACCCCCTGCATGGCCTCGCGGATCAGCGCGATGACGACGAAGGTGAGGCCGGTCAGCCCGCCCGCGGAGGAGCCGATGATGACGTAGTAGTTGTCCCAGCCAGCCAGCGGCGAGCTATCCATCGCCGCGAGCGTAGTCCCCACCTTCAAGAGCGGCAAGTTACACCGGCAACGATGTCACACCCTCCTTGTCGAACCACCCTGCAGCGACTGGCCATGTTGGTCTTCCTGGTCGCCGCGATGAGCGGATGCGCGCAGTACGACGCCCTGCGCAAGTGCGGCCGCGGGTGCCCGGGCGATGCCGAGCTCGCCGCCGCGGTGAGTCTGCGCCTGCACCAGCACACGGAATTTCTGGCCCCGAACCAGGTGGACGTGCAGGTCATCGACGGGGTCATCTATCTCGGCGGCCAGGTGGCGACCGAGCTGCAGCGCGACGATGCCGAGGAAATCGCCCGGCAGACCCCCGGCGCGCACCATGTCGTCGATATCATCGGCCTCGAGTACCCCGGCTGGTGACCAGAGCCGCCGCCGCTGACTAACGCTCCTCGGGATCGAGCAGTGCGGCGCGTGCCACCCGCCCGTTCGTCAACGACACGCCCTCCGCCCGCAGCCGCCGCGTCTGCTCGCGAAAGGCGCTCGAGGCACGCGGAAAGGCGATGCGGCCGCCGGCTCCCACCACGCGTTGCCAGGGGAGATTCAGCGAGTCCCCGGCCACCCGCAGGGCGAATCCAACCTGGCGCGCCCGCCCCGGGAGTCCCGCCGCGCGCGCCACCGCCCCGTAGGTGGACACTCGCCCGCGGGGTATCGCGCCGACCGCCTCCCAGATCGCTTCCAGCGCTCCCCTGTCGGGACCCGCGCTGCCGGCGGACACATGGCCTCGCACCCGCAGCGGATCGAGCGCGGCTGTCATTTTCCGCGAACGCCTCACCCGATGCATACTACTGATATAAGAATGAGTGGAACAACCGCCAACGATTTTCTCCTCGAGACCCGCGGACTCACCAAGGAGTTCTCGGGTTTCGTGGCGGTGAGCAACGTCGACCTCAAGGTGCGCCGCGGCCAGATTCACGCGCTCATCGGCCCCAACGGGGCCGGCAAGACCACCTTCTTCAACCTGCTCACCAAATTCATGGCGCCGACGCGCGGGGCCATCATCTACCGCGGCGCCGACATCACGCTGGAGAAGCCGGCGCAGGTCGCGCGCCGCGGCATCGTGCGCTCCTTCCAGCTCTCGGCCGTTTTCCCCCACCTCACCGCCCTCGAGAACGTACGCATCGCACTGCAGCGCTCGCTCGGCACGAGTTTCCATTTCTGGAAGCGCGAAGCGACGCTGGCGGTGCTCGATGCCCGCGCCCGCGAGCTGCTCGGAGTCGTCGACCTCGGTGCCTTCGCCGCCGTGGTCGCCGTCGAGCTTCCCTACGGCCGCAAGCGCGCCCTCGAGATCGCCACCACGCTCGCGATGGACCCCGAGCTGATGCTGCTCGATGAGCCGACACAGGGCATGGGGCACGAGGATGTCGATCGCGTCACGGCGCTCATCCGGCAGGCGGCCGCCAACCGTACGGTGCTCATGGTCGAGCACAACATGCGCGTGGTCGCCAGCATCGCCGACACCATTACCGTGCTGCAGCGCGGGCAGGTCATCGCCAGCGGCACCTACGCCGAAGTGTCGCGCGACCCGCTGGTGCTCGAGGCCTACATGGGGTCGACGAATACCGAGCTGCGGAGCCCGCACTGATGGCGGACGAGCTGCTGCGCGTCACCGACCTGCACGCCTTCTACGGCGAGTCGCATGTGCTGCACGGACTCGATTGTCACGTGGATCGCGGCGAGGTGGTGACCCTCCTCGGCCGCAACGGTGCCGGCCGGACGACGACCCTCAAAGCGCTGCTCGGCCTGGTCAGCGGCCGCACCGGATCGGTGATGATCAATGGGCGCGAGGCGATCAACCTGCCACCCCACCGCATCGCGCGCCTCGGCGTCGCCTACTGTCCCGAAGAACGCGGTATCTACGCCAGCCTCTCGGCCGAGGAGAACCTGCTGCTGCCCCCGCTCCTGAGCTCCGGCGGCATGCCGATCGAAGAGATCTACAGCATGTTCCCCAACCTGAAGGAGCGGCGCAGCAGCCGGGGAACCAACCTCTCGGGCGGTGAGCAGCAGATGCTGGCGCTGGCGCGCATCCTGCGCAGCGGGGCACGCCTGCTGCTGCTGGACGAGATCTCCGAGGGTCTGGCGCCCGTCATCGTGCAGGCTCTCGGTCGCACCATCCAGAAGCTGCGCGAACAGGGTTACACGATCGTCATGTCGGAGCAGAATTTCCGCTTTGCGGCACCGCTCGCCGACCGCTTCTACATCATGGAGCGCGGCCGCATAGTGGCCGCTTTCGCATCGAGCGAGCTTCAGGACAAAATGGCGCTGTTGCGCCAGTACCTGGGCGTCTGAGGTCTTCAATCGAGGAGCATCGTCATGAAAATGCGGATCCTGACCATGGTGACAGCCGCGGCGCTCGCGCTCGCGGCAGGGGACCGGGTGCTGGCGGCGGATGAGGTGGTGATCGGCGACATCGACGACATGTCGGGCGTGTACGCCGACGTGATGGGAAGCGCGGGCGTCGAGGTCGTAAGGTGGGCGGTCGCCGACTTCGGCGGCAGCGTGCTCGGCAGGAAGATTACGGTCCTGTCCGCCGACCATCAGAACAAGCCCGACATCGGCGCGGCTAAATTCCGTGAGTGGGCCGATCAGAGCGGGCTCAACTTCCTGCTCGGGGGCTCGAACACCGGCGTCAACATCGCCATGGCCAAGGTGGCGGCGGTCAAGCACGTGCCGCTCTTCAACATCGGCCCCGGCGGTGCCTCCCTCACCAACGAGGACTGCACCGCGTATTCGGTGCACTACACCTATGACACGACCGCGCTCGCCAACGGCACGGCGACCGCCATCGTCAATGCCGGCGGCAAGACCTGGTTCTATCTCACCGCCGACTACGCCTTCGGCACGCAGCTGCAGGCCGCGGCCTCCAAGGTGGTGGAGGCGCACGGCGGCAAGAACCTCGGCGCGGTGCGCGTGCCGCTCGGGGCGGCGGACTTCTCCTCCTTCCTGCTGCAGGCGCAGGCCTCCGGCGCCCAGGTGCTGGGGCTCTCGAACGCGGGCACCGATTTCAGCAACTCACTGAAAGCCGCGAACGAGTTCGGCATCACCAAGTCCATGAAGCCGGCGGCGCTCCTGGCATTCATCACCGACATCCATAGCCTGACACTCCAGACGGCGCAGGGCCTCTACCTGACGACGGCCTGGTACTGGGATCTGAGTCCCGAGACGCGCGCTTTCGGCAAGCGCTTCTTCGCCAAGTTCAACCGCGAGCCGACCATGGATCAGGCAGGCGCCTACTCCGCCACCATGACGTATCTCAAGGCGGTGAAGGCGGTGGGCAGCACCGATCCCGACAAGGTCATGGCGCAGTTGAAGAAGGCAAAGATCAACGACATGTTCACCCAGGGCGGATACATCCGCGCCGACGGCGCCATGATCCACGACATGTACGTGATGCAGGTGAAGACGCCGCAGGAGTCGAAATACCCCTGGGATTACTACAAGGTGGTGAAGAAGATGGGGGGCGAGGATGCCTTCGGTCCGATCACGGGACTGTGCCCGCTCGCTCCCGCAGCGAAGTAATCGCGCGCGCGATCTGACCCCGACGTGACGAGCGTTTTCGGCATGCCGGTGGCCGTGATCCTCGGCCAGCTGATGCTCGGGCTGGTCAACGGCTCGTTCTACGCGCTGCTGAGCCTGGGCCTCGCCGTGATCTTCGGCCTTCTGGGCGTGGTCAATTTCGCCCACGGCGCTTTCTACACTCTGGGAGCTTTCGCGGCGCTCCTCGGCTTGCAGCTGCTCGGCATCAATTACTGGTGGGCGCTGCTGCTCGCGCCGCTCGCCGTGGGGGTCATCGGGATCGTGGTCGAGCGGCTGTTCCTGCGCCGCATGTACGCGCTCGACCCCCTCTACGGCCTGCTGCTCACCTTCGGACTCGCGCTCATCGCCGAAGGCTCGCTCAACCAGGTATTCGGCGCGACCGGGCAGTCCTATCCCGTGCCGGCCGCGCTCGCCGGGGCGGTGAATCTCGGCTTCATGTTCCTGCCGCTGTACCGCGCCTGGGTCATCCTGGTGTCCGTGGTCGTGTGCTTCAGCACCTGGTTCGTGATCGAGCGCACGCGCCTCGGAGCAACCTTGCGCGCGGCACGCGAGAACGCCGCGCTCCTGCAGGCCTTCGGCGTCAACGTCCCGCTGCTCATGGCAGCGACCTTCGGCGGCGGCGTGGCGCTCGCCGCGCTGGCAGGCGTTCTCGCCTCGCCCGTCGTGCTCGTGAACTCGCACATGGGGAGCTCGCTCGTGATCGTGGTGTTCGCCGTGGTGGTGATCGGCGGCATGGGCTCGATCCTCGGCTCGATCGTCAGCGGGCTGGTGCTGGGAGTGGTCGAAGGCTTCACCAAGGTCATCTATCCGGAAGCCTCCAACATCGTGGTGTTCGTCATCATGGCGCTGGTGCTGATCCTGCGGCCCAGCGGGCTCTTTGGCAGGGACTAGCGCATGCGAGTGCCGCTGATCCTCTACGGTCTGCTCGCGCTGTTCGCGGTGCTGGTGCCGCTGCTCGGCATCTACCCCGTGTTCATGATGCAGCTGCTGTGCCTGGCGATGTTCGCCTGCGCCTACAACCTGCTGCTCGGCTTCGGCCGCATGCTCTCCTTCGGTCACGCGGCGTTCTTCGGCTCCGCCGCCTACGCCACGGGCTGGCTGGTCTCGGCGCACGGCTGGGGGCCGGGCGCGGCGATTCTCGCCGGGGTCGCCGCCGCGGCGCTCCTCGGGCTCGCCATCGGCGCGCTGGCGATACGCCGCCAGGGCATCTACTTCGCGATGATCACGCTCGCGCTCGCGCAGCTCGTGTACTTCGTGTGCCTGGAGGCGCCGTTTACCGGCGGGGAGAATGGCCTGCAGGGGGTGCCGCGCGGAACGCTGCTCGGCGTGTTGCCGCTCAGCTCCGATCTGGTGCTGTACTACGTGGTGCTCGCCGTGTTCGTCGCGGTCTTCGTCTTCATCCGCCGCGTGGTGCACTCACCCTTCGGCCAGGTGCTGAAGGCGATCCGCGACAACGAGCCGCGCGCCATCTCGCTCGGCTATGAGATCAACCGCTATAAGCTCCTCGCCTTCGTCCTCTCGGCCACGCTCGCAGGTCTCGCCGGCTCGCTCAAGGCGCTGGTCTTCGGCTTCGTCACGCTCACCGATGTGCAGGGCTCGACCTCGGGCGAGGTGATTCTGATGACGCTGCTCGGAGGCACCGGCACCTTCTTCGGACCGGTCGTCGGCGCCGCGGTGGTGGTCACGCTGCAGGAATACCTGTCGGATCTGGTCGGCGGCTGGGTCACGGCCATCATCGGTGCAGTCTTCGTCGTCTGCGTCCTCGCGTTTCGCCGCGGCATCGTCGGCGAGCTCATCGCCTGGCGGCCGCTGCGCCGGACATGAGCCGAATGCCCCACGGGGTTCCCTCGCGGGCGAAAACCACGCTTTTCGCCCGCCGTTTGCGCGAAGTGATGAGGTATTTCCGCTGAAATTGCCGCAGGCAATTTCAGCCAGTGAACGATATCGCCACCGCCGTCGCGATCGGGGTGTCCTCGAGCGCCACCGCCCGCGCATCCGCAAAGGCCTCCCGCACCAGATTGCTGAGTACCGAACCCGGCGGGGTTTCGAAGAAGCGGCGGCAGCCGAGCTCGTAGAGCAGTCTCACCGAGTCGTACCAGCGCACGGTACGTGAGACGTTGAGGATCAGGTCCTCGGCGATCTCCGCCGGTTCGCGCGTGAGGCGGGCGCGGTGATTGCTTACGTAGGGAACGAGCGGCGGGCGCAGCGCGAGGCCGCGCATGGCCTCACGGAGCCTCTCCGAGACGCCGTCCATCAGCGGACAGTGCGATGGAATGGTGAGCCGCAGGCGCCGTGCGGCCGCGCCGGCAGCGCGCGCCTCCTCGGCCGCGAGCGCGAGCGCCGCCTCCGAACCCGACACCACCACCTCGCTGCGCGCATTGACGCTCGCGAGGTACAGCGGAGCGCGCGCGCTCACCCGCGCAATGAGGGCGAGCGCATCCCGCTCGGAGAGTCCCAGGAGCGCCGTCATTCCGTGACCGCGCGGCACGGCCTGCGCCATCGACTCGCCGCGCAGCTTCACGAGCGCGAGCGCCTCGGGGAAGCCCAGCGCACCGCTCGCCACCGCCGCGGCAAAGGCGCCGACCGAGAGCCCTGCCACTGCATCGAAGCTGAGGGCTTCGGCCCTCAGGGCGCGCGCCAGCGCCACCCCGGCAATGACGGTGCTGAGCTGCACGGCGGCAGTCGACTCGAGTGAGACCGCGCTGTCGAGCTGCAGAGCACCGGGCCCGAGAACGGCGACCGCTTCAGCCAGCGTGGCGCGCACCGCCGGATGCGGAGCGAGTCGTCCGAGAAATCCGGGCGTATGAGTTCCCTGTCCGGGAAAGAGCAGCGCAACTTGCATCAGGGAGCGGCGAGCGGCTGCGGCCAGGGGTCCTGCACGAGACGCGGCCCCTCGGGCGTGCGCAGCAGGAGCGGCGCAGAGGCAGCGACGTACTCGGCAAGCGCGACGGCGCCGTGGGGAAATTCCAGCAGCACATCGACCCGAACCGCGAGGCGCGAGAGCGCAGTCGCGAGCTCCGCCGCCACCGCACTCTCGAGCGGTCGATCCGCCCGCAGCATCAGATCGAGATCGCTCTGCGCCGTCACCGTTGCCACGCCGCTCGCGAGCTCGAAAGCCACGCTCCCGCACGGCCCCCAGCAGTGCGCGCAGCGGCGATCGCGCATGATCACCTCGACCTTCTCGAGCGCAGCAAGCGCGGGCAGCCGCGCGCGGCGCGGCAGCAGCCGCCAGGCCCGCCGCGCCGCCAGCTCGGGCGGTGTCAGGCACTCGAGGACCGCTTCGGGGCGCAGCCACGCCGCCAATCGCTCGCTGCGCCGCGCGCCGCGAATGCCGACCGGGATCAGGCCGTCGCGCGGGCCGACGCGCCGCACCACGGCCCAGGGAGCGCGGCGCAGCGTCGCCCAGGCCCAGGACGGCAGGACTCCGGCGCCCTCGAGCGAGCGGGCATCGGCGATGCGCACCAGCGTGTGCGTCTCGAGCTCAGCCTGCATCCCATTGCTCCGCGAGGCGTGCCCGCACCGCGATCGAAGCGGCGCGTCCTGACAGGGCCGCCGGGGACTTGAGGCGCACCGCGAGATCCCGCGGGCCGGCGCGGGCATCGGCCACGGCGGCAATGAGCTCGGCTCGCACCCGCTCGAGGTCTGCAGCTCCCGGCCGTGTCCCGTTGACGCCGCCGATGAGGCGATGCACGAGCCCGAGGCTCGCGAACGAGCGAATGTCGTAAGCCATCGGTGCGATGCGCTCACCGAGCTGCGCGAGCTCCTCCACCGTACGGCGTGTCACCCGCGCGCTCGCCTCGCGGCTCATCGCATGAGTGAGCACTGCGGGCGAATCGAGCGCCAGGATGCGGTTGGCCTGGTAGCCGTGGGTGAGAAACCCGCCCGAGATCGCCTTGCCGACGAGCAGCGCGATGAGCGGATGCCCGGCGAGACGTGCGCTCGCGTAGGCATCCACGGCCGCAGCCCCCGCGAGGTGGATGCCGAGCAGCTCCTCGCGCGCGCCGTAGGCCTGGCTCGTCACGTCGACCAGGGCGATCAGCGGGCGCCGACTCCGGCCGGAGTCTTCGGCCATCGCCCGGCGCACCTCGAGCGCGAGGCCCGAGGCCTCATCCAGTCCGACCTCACCGTGCCGCGCGCGCGGAAAGCGATTGCCGGGATCGGGCACGACCGCGATGAAGCGCGCCACCTCGGCGCCGAGCGGCGCGTCCGCCGCGCGCACCGTGCGCGGCGAGCCGTCGATGAGCCCGGCCGCGCCCGTGAGCGCTTCGAGCCAGATCTCCCCGAGAGAGGGCTGCGGCTGCGCGCTCATGGCGAGCGCACCTTGCCCCACAGCGCGCGCAACGCCGCAGGCTCCGGCGGATGCTCCGCATCGATCGCAGCCAGCCGGGCGATGAGCTCCCCGACCCGCTCGCTGCGCGCTGCGGTGCGCTCGCCGAAAGCGGCGCGCACCGCGCCGGCGATCGCCTCCGCGTCATCTTCCACCAGCACGTCCGCGAAGCCGGTCGCGTGGCGCTGCTCGCCCCCCATGAGACTCCAGACCCGCGCGCGGTCCCCCGCATCGAGCTCCGCCAGGCCCGCTTCCTGTTCGATCACCTCCGGGCCGTTCATGCCGAGCCGTGCCTGGCGCGTCACGATGAGCTGACTGCAGAGCGCCGCCGCGAGCGACATGCCGCCGAAACACCCGACGACGCCGGCCACTACCGCAACGACCGGCACGTGGCGTCGCAAAGCGACGATGGCCGCTTGAATCTCCGCGATCGCCGCCAGCCCGAGATTGGCTTCCTGCAGCCGCACCCCGCCGGTCTCGAGCAATAGCACCGGGCGCACCGTGCGGCCGCGCGCCGCATCGCGCAGCGCGAGCTCGAGCGCTCCCGCGATCTTCGCGCCCGACACCTCGCCGATGCTGCCTCCCTGGTAGGCGCCCTCGATGGATGCCACGACCGCCTCGTGACCGTCGAGCTGGCCGCGCGCGATCACGACGCCGTCGTCGGCCTGGGCCACGATGCCCTGCAGCGGCAGCCACGGCGACTTGAGCCGCTCGAAGGGGCCGAGCAGCTCACGAAAGCTCCCTCCATCGAGCACGGCGCGGGCGCGCTCGCGGGCGTTGAGCTCGATGAAGCTGTGTCGCGCGAGGAAGCGCTCGCGCTCGGCCTCGGCGCTCAAGTGCGCAGCGCCTCCGCCGCCTGCTCGAGCCGCAGCAGCACGACGCCGGGAGTGGCACCGAAGTCGTTGATCTCGATGGCAGCGGCTCCCTCGAAGCGGCTGAAGAACCGGTCGAGCACGTGCTTCCATACCGCGCCGAAGCCATCGACGCTCGTGTTGACCGCGACGTGCGCCTCGGCGTCAGCCGAGGGCTCGAGCAGTACCTCGAGGTCCCCCGAACCGACGACCCCGACATGGACACGGCCGGCGACGGGCGCGCGCGCCGGATAAGTGAAGCTCAGGCGTTCCATGGGTTTCGGCACTCCTCATCGATCAGCAGGCAGGCGGCCAGGAGGTCGGCGCTCCCTCCCGGGGAGGCGTTGCGGCGCAGGAGCTCGGCGTCCAGCGCGAGCAGTGCCTCGCGCCCTGCACCAGTCGCGCTGCCGCCCAGGGCGAGCGCGTGCTGCGCTCCGCGGCGCGCCGCCTGCACGGCAGCCCAGCCGCCCCGGTGCAGGAGACAGGTGTCATCGAGACTCGCCATGATGGCAAGCAGCGCATCGAGCTGCGCGCAGGACTCGCTCGTGCCACGGCGGCGCGCCGCGTGCAGCGCCGGCAGGCCGACCTCGAACACGTGTGGAAAGGCCGCCGCCGCCTCACCGCGCGCGCCGCGCACGCCGTAGGTGCGGCAGGCACGCGTCCCGTTGCTCTCGAGCGCCGGCGCGTACCGATCCGGCAGGCGCGCCAGGTGCGCTGCGGTCGATGCGACTTCCACGGCGGGCGAATCGGCGCCGAGAAGCGCGAGCGCTCCGACCAGGAGCCCCAGCACCCAGATGGCGCCGCGGTGTGCGTTGCTGCCTCCGGTCGCTTCCAGCATCGCCTGCTCGCCGCTGCGGCCGAGTGCGCCGAGCCGCTCGCGCAGGCGCACATCGGCTTCAGCCTCGCTCGCCGCGAGCGCCATGAGGCGGAACGTCTCGCGCAACGCACGCGCCGAGCGCAGCAGCCGCACGAGGTCGAGATCGCGATGCGCTCCGGGGCCGCGCTGATCGACCAGTGCGGGCTTCGGCGTGAGCAATGCCTCGAGGATCAGGGCGCGCACCGCCCGTGCGGCGAGCCGGTCGGCGCGCTGCCCGGCGCCTGAGCGCAGCGGCGGGGGCGCGGGAGCTGCGAGCGGGGCGAGCCTCATGCGCTACCAGCTCCGAAACCGCGCCGGCGGCTCGTAGAGACCGCCCGACCAGGCAACCAGCTCCTCGATGCTGCGCGCCGCAAGCAGTGCACGGCGGGCCTCGCCGCGGCGCACGCCGAGATCTTCCGGATACGCGACCACGCCGCGCGCGCGCAGGCTCAGCGTTCGCTGCGGCTGGGCGCGCCGCCCGACGGCGGTGGCTCCGGCAATGGCGGCGAGCGCCGCGCGGCGCTCCTCGGTTCCCTGCGCCTTGTAGAGATACGCGATCCCCTCCTCGCTCACCACGTGGGTCACGTCGTCGCCATAGATCATGACGGGCGCGATCGGCATGCCACTCGCCTTGCCGACCTGCACCGCCTCGAGCGTTTCCACGAAAGCCGGCACGCCGCCGCGGTTGAAAGTCTCGACCAGCTGCACCACGAGCTTGCGTCCGCGCACGATCGGAGCGTCGGCCGTGATGAGACTGAGCCAGGAGGGACTCGCATGGCGCCGTCCATGAGGATCGTGCCCCATGTTGGGAGCGCCACCGTAGCCTGCCAGTCTCCCGAGCGTCACGGTCGATGAGTTGGCATCGGCATCCATCTGCAGCGTCGAGCCGATGAACAGATCGACGCCGTACTGCCCGGCAAGCTGGCACAGCACCCGGTTCGAGCGCAGGCTCCCGTCGCCGCCGACGAAAAACACATCGGATCGCGCGCGCACGTACTCTTCCATGCCGACTTCGCCGCCGAAGCAGTGCACGCTCTCGACCCAGCCGCTCTCGATGGCCGGGATCAGCGTCGGGTGGGGGTTCAGCACCCAGTTGCGGCAAATTTTGCCCTTGAGCCCGAGCGATGCGGCATAGGTCGGCAGCAGCAGCTCGATGGCCGCGGTGTCGAATCCGATCCCGTGGTTGAGCGCCGTGACCCCGTGGCGCTCGTACACGCCGCGGATCACCATCATTCCCATGAGGATCTGCAGCTCGTTGATCTGACGCGGGTCGCGGGTGAACAGCGGCTCGATCGCGAACGGCCGATCGGCCGGCACGATCAGGTCGACCCAGGATCCCGGCACATCCACCCGCGGCAGCCGGTCGACGACCTCGTTCACCTGCACCAGCACGATGCCGTGGCGGAAGGCGGCCGCCTCGATGAGCGTCGGGGTCTCCTCGGTGTTGGGCCCGGTGTAGAGATTGCCGGCGAGGTCCGCCTTCTCGGCGCACACCAGCGCGACCTGCGGCGTCAGGTCGACGAACATGCGCGCGTACAGCTCGATATAGGTGTAGATCGAGCCGATCTCGAGCTTGCCGTCCTCGAGGAGCTGCGCCACGCGCAGGCTCTGCGGCCCCGCATAGGAGAAATCCACGCGACGCGCAATGCCCCGCTCGAAAAGCGTCAGATGCTCGGGTCGGGTGATCGATGAGATCAGCAGGTGCAGGTCGTGAACCCGCGCCGTATCCACCTCGACCAGTGCGCGCGAGAGAAAATCCGCCTGCTTTTGATTGTTGCCTTCGAGCGCGACGCGGTCGCCGGGACGCAGCAGCCCCTCGAGCACCGCCACGATGTCCGCGCGTCGCACGAGCTTGCCCTCGATGAAAGGAGTCACGCTCGCGAGCCGGCGCGCCTTCTCCTCGCGGCGCGCCGTCCAGCCAGGCGGGCGCGGCGACTCCGCGGGCGCTGTCGCGCTGCTCGTCACGCTAGTGCGTCTTCATCGCGAGGTTGCGGGCGAGGAATGTGTAGATGTCAGCGTGCAGGCCGATCGCGCGGAACAGGGTCTGGCTGCCGCCGTGGCCGGAGTTGAGCTCCACGTCGAGCAGCTCCGGCGCCGCCCCCGCCTGCGCCCACTGTAATGCCGCCGCGAACTTGAAGGAGTGGCCGGGGAAGACGCGCGTGTCGTGATCCCCGGTGATGACGAGCGTCGCCGGGTAATGCACGCCCGCGCGCACGTTGTGCAGCGGCGAATAGGCGTACAGCGCCTTGAACTCCTCGGGGTTGTCGGGTGAGCCGAAGTCCCCTTCCCAGCCGGCGCCCTGACCGAACTTCGGGAAGCGCAGCATGTCCATGACGCCCACGTCCGCGATCACCGCGCCATAGAGATCGGGCCGTTGAGTCATGCAGGCGCCGACCAGGAGGCCGCCGTTGGACGCGCCGTAAATCGCGAGCCGCGGCACCGAGGTGTAGTGCCTGGCGATCAGCCACTCGCCGGCGGCAATGAAGTCATCGTATGCCACCTGCCGATGGGTGCGGATCGCCTGGCGGTGCCAGGCCTCGCCATACTCGCCCCCGCCGCGGATGTTGGCGACCGCGTACACCCCACCCATCTCGAGCCAGGCAATGAGCGCGGCATCGAAGCGCGGGAGATTCGGAATTCCGAAGCCGCCGTAGCCGTAGAGCAGCAGCGGATTATCGCCGTCGAGCTTCAGACCCTTGCGATAGGCGAGCAGCATCGGGATGTGGGTGCCGTCTTTGGCGGGATAGAACACCTGCTCCTCGGCGAACCCGGCCGGGTCGAAGGCGACCTGCGGCCGCCGCCAGCGCGTGCTGCTTCCGGCCTCGAGGTCATAGCGGTAGACCGTCGGCGGCGTGATGAGATCGCGAAACGAATAGAAGGTCTCGCGATCGCCCGAGCGCCCGCCAAAGCCCGCGGCGGTGCCGGGGCCCGGCAACACGATCTCGCCGCGCGCGCTGCCGTCGAGGCCGTAACGAGCCACGCGGCTGTGCGCGTCGTGAATGCTGCGGACGATCAGCTGATGATCGACCAGCGTGACACTCGGTGTGGTGAGGTCGATCGCATCGGCACCCTCGGCGAGGGTCGTGCGCCAGTTCGCCCGCTGCGGGGCGGCCGGATCGATCGAGATCACCCGTCCGTTCGGTGCATCGAGCGTGGTGAGGAAGTAGAGCCGGCCGGCGTCCGACCCGACGTAGTTGAAGGCAGCCTCGAATCCCTGCACGACCGCCGCGGGCGAGGGCGCGGTGGCATCGAGATCGAGCAGATACACGTTCTCGAGCCCCTTGTCCCCGACCTCCCCCTCCCCGGAAGTGACCGTGAGCCATCGCCCGTCATCGGAGAGATGCGGCTCGTACTGCCAGTCGGGGTGCGCGGCGTCGTAGAGCACGCGGCGATCCTGCGCGGCGGGGGTACCGAGCGCGTGATAGTAGACCGCGTCGTCCAGATCGCGCGTGCGGAGCTCTTCGCCGGGGTGCGGCGCGGGGAAAGCGCTGTAGTAGAGGCCCTTGCCATCGCGGGTGAAGGCGGGCTGGTAATACTTGGTGAAGCGCAGCACGTCCGGCAGATCCTGGCCGGTGGTGAGGTCGCGGATGCGCCACTCCGCCCAGTCCGATCCGCCCACGCTCACTCCGAAGGCCAGCAGTCGCCCGTCGCGGCTCGCGACGTATCCCGTGACGATGCCCTCGGGCGCGAGCGTGTTGGGATCCACGGCGAGCGACCCCCGAGCCTTGAGATCGCCGGTCGCATAGAGGAGTGCCTGGTCCTGGTGCCCGGAATTGAACGTATAGAAGTAACGGCCGCCTTCCTCGAAGGGCACCCCGAATGAGGGGTAGTCATGGAGCGCCGCAATCCGCCTGACCAACCGGCCACGCAGCGGGGTCGCGGACAGGTAGTCCTGGGTCAGCTTCGCCTCGGCCTGCGCCCAGCTGCGGGTCGCCGGCGAATCGAGATCCTCGAGCCAGCGGTAGGGGTCGGCGACGAGGGTGCCGTGGTAGTTGTCGAGCACGGTCTCACGCGCGGCACGCGGGTAGAGGAGCGTCGCAGCCGCGAGTACCGCACCGCCGGTCGCCGCCGCGAGAGCTCCGCCGAAGAGCGCGGCCCGAAGTGACCGTTGGCGCATACGCTGTCACCTGCGATTTCAGTCGGGGTGCGCATTGTGCCCTGCCGGTCACGGCGGCACCACGGTAAGATCTCCGCCATGGCGCAGCACATCGGCATCGTGGCCTGCTCCGCCGAGGGCGCGGCGCTCTGCTACCGTACGGTGTGTCTCGAGGGCGCGCAGTTTCTCGGTGCCCTCGATCATCCCGAGGTCTCGCTTCACAACCACTCGCTCGCCCGCTACATGCGCTCGATCGACAGCGGCGACTGGCCCGGCGTCGCGGAGCTCATGCTGTCCTCGGCTCACAAGCTCGCGAAGGCGGGGGCGGACTTCCTCATCTGTCCCGACAACACGCTGCATCAGGCCTTTCCCTGGGTCACGCGCCGCTCACCGCTCCCGTGGCTGCATATCGCCGAGGTGGTGGCTGCCGAGGCCGCCGAGCGGGGCTTTCGCACCCTCGGTATCACCGGCACCCGCTATCTGGTCGACAGCGAGGTCTACCCGGAGAAACTCAGGGCGCGCGGACTCGCTTTCCAGCGGCCCAACCCCGCCGAACGCGCCGAGATCAACCGGATCATCTTCGAGGAGCTGGTGTGCGGGGTCTTCAGGCCCGAGGCGGTCAGCTACCTGCAGAGCACCATCACGCGCATGAAGGACGCGCGCTGCGATGCAGTGGTGCTCGGCTGCACCGAGATCCCGCTGATCATCGATGACCGCAACTCCCCGCTCCCGACCCTCGACTCCACGCGTCTCCTGGCAAGGGCTGCGCTGCGCCGTGCGACGCAGCCCGCGAGCCGCTGAGGGTTGCGGCTACTTCTTGCTGCTCTCGAACTTGAACGAGACGTTGACGCGCGCCCGGTAGGCACGCACTTTCCCGTTTGCGACCTGCATGTCGAGCTCCTTGACCTCGACGATGCGCAGGTCTCGCAGGCTCTTGGCTGCCTGGCTCACCGCCGCCGCGGCCGCTTTTTCCCAGGACTCGCTGCTGGTGCCAACGAGCTCGACGATCTTATAGACGCTCTCCGCCATGGGCTTCACCTTTCGTCCCCGGGGCGGGGACTACCGTTCTTTTCGCGGCAGTGTGCGCCTTCCTGGCGTTCCCCGCCAAGACACCCGGAGGCTCGCTCAGACCGTGACGCCGGCGGGCGCGGGACGCTCCGCCCTCGGGCGCGGCCATACCGGCCGGCGCACCAGAGTGCTCTTGCCGAACAGCGACTCGATGAGGTCGACCGCGAGCACGGCGGTCTTGTTCTGCTCATCGAACGCCGGGTTGAGCTCGACGACATCGAGCGAGCCCAGACGGTGAGTGTCGGCGATCATCTCCATGCACAGCTGGGCCTCGCGGTAGGTCGGTCCGCCGCGCACCCGCGTGCCGACGCCGGGGGCGATGGCCGGATCGAGGAAGTCGACGTCGAAGCTCACGTGCAGGTGGGTGTCGTGATCGAGCCCCGCGAGCGCCTGCTCCATGGTGGCGCGCATCCCCATTTCATCCACGTGGCGCATGTCGAACACATCCAGGCCCTGCTGGTGCAGGAAGCGCCTCTCGCCCTCATCGACGCTGCGCACGCCGATCTGGCGAACCCATGCCGGGTCGATCGCCCGCCTGGAGCCGCCGATGCCGGTGAGCGCGGGGGGACCGAAGCCGCACAGCACCGCGAGCGGCATGCCGTGCAGGTTGCCGCTGGGTGAGAGCTCACGAGTGTTGAAGTCCGCGTGCGCATCGAGCCACAGCACCCGGAGCTTGCGGCCGCGCTCGCGGCAGTGACGGGCCACCGCGGAGATGGAGCCGATTCCGAGAGAGTGGTCGCCCCCGAGCAGGATCGGCATGCGCCCGGCGTGCAGCTGTCCGTACACCGCCTCGTGCGTCAGCTCGTTCCAGCGCGCAACCTGCGGCAGATGCCGGTAGCCCGCCTGCGGCGGCTCCCACGGGTTCCCGGGCCCGTTGAGATTACCGGTGTCGAGCAGCTCGATGTCGTGCTGGCGCAAAGCCGCCGCCAGACCCGCGACGCGCAGCGCCTCCGGGCCCATCGAGGCCCCGCGGTCCGCTGCCCCCACGTCCGTGGGTGCGCCAATGAGACTCGCGGCCCTGCCACTCATGCGATCACCGCAGCGCGCGCTGCGGCTCTCGCCGGCGCGCCTTCCAGCAGCTTGAAGAGATCCTTCGGATCCTCCAGATCCGGCACCAGGTCGATCTGCCGCCCGCC
>Ga0070735_10001606_pt1 | contig 21503 bp, 23 predicted proteins | sample Coa_R1_FD_66443 | JGI IMG/M metagenome (GOLD analysis project Ga0070735, IMG submission 66443) | Surface soil microbial communities from Centralia Pennsylvania, which are recovering from an underground coalmine fire - Coalmine... | ecosystem: Environmental > Terrestrial > Soil > Unclassified ... | reverse complement strand
TTCCTTGCCGCGCAATTTCGAGGATGCTTGCTGCAGCGTCAGACCTTTGGTGGAAGCACCGTCGATTGCCAGGATGACGTCGTCCTGCTGGACACCCGCTTTATCCGCCGGGCCGTCCGGCACGACGTTGCTCACGTCGATGTACTTCGTCTGCGGATCCTGCTGGATGACGATGCCGGTTCCGGCGAACGATCCGCCGTCCAAGCCTTGATTGAGCGCCGCATAGTCTTTCGGCGTCAGAAACACCGTGTAGCGATCGTGCACGGAGTTGAGCATGCCCGAAATCGCGGAGTATGCCAGCAGATGCGCGCTGATCTTGCCGTGCGCCATACGCGCGGCGACGTCGACTTCGTGTCCGACGGCTTGCGCGGTGCGCGCCACGTTGTCATTACCGAAAATCGGCGGGAGCGAACTCTTCACCCCGGCACCGGCCAGATCGTGCGAGAGCTGATCGCGCGCGCCGTCGACGATCTCTTGCGGATCGGTCTTTTTGTAGAAATCCGTGCGCAGCTTGTCGTAGCTGAACTGGATTTCGGTCGCGTCCAGCGGTGAAATACCCGTGGTGGCGGCGGCGGAGCCGGCGGCGGGGGCTTGGGCGGCCGTCAGGAGGAGGACGGCGGCCGTGGCAAGGGCGGTGAGTCGCTTCATAAACCTACTAACGTGTCAGATGCTGCAAAAATGCCTTTGCGGCTGCAAGTTGTTTGTCTTTGGGGCTGTCGATGTACGAGAGGTCGATGCTCTGGGGAACGACGACGTCCGGCTCGATACCCTTGTGCTGGATATCGCGGCCCTTCGGCGTGACGTAGCGCTGCGTGGTGATCTTCAGCGCGCCGCCGTTGGGCATCGAGAAAATGCCTTGCACGACGCCTTTGCCGAAAGTCTTGGTGCCAATCAGCGTGGCGAGTTTGTAATCTTGCAATGCGCCGGCGGTTATCTCCGAGGCGCTGGCGGTGTAGCCGTTCACGAGCACGACTACGGGCTCGACGCCCTGCACGACGTCACCGGTGGCATCCTGGACGTCGCGATTGCCGAATCGATCGATCTCCGTGACGACGGGTCCGCTCGGTACGAACAAGCTCGAGATGTCGACCGCAGCAGTGAGCAGACCGCCGCCGTTGTCGCGCAGATCGAGGATCGTGCCTTTGGCGCCGTGGGCTTTGCCGTCTTCCAGCGCCTTGCGCACTTCGGACGCAGAGGTCTCGCCGAAGTCGCTAAGCCGGATGTACTCGTAGCCGTCTTCCATCTTCGCGTGCACCGTCGGCACGTGAATGATCTCGCGCTTGATGTGATATTCGCGCTCGCTGGTTTTCTTGTACGGATGCGTGATGATCGTGACGGTCGATCCTTGCGGACCGCGAATCATGCGCTCGACGCGATCCAACGTCAGTCCGTGCACGGACTCGCCGTTGACGCTCTGAACGATTTCATCGCTGCTCATGCCGGCGCGCGCTGCCGGTAGGCCGTCAATCGGCTGCACCAGCACTTGCCCGTCCTTGAGTTGATAGATGAACACGCCGATGCCGCCGAAATCGCCGCCGTTGAGCTCCTCGTTGAGCGCGCGAATTTGATCCGGCGCCAAATACACCGTATACGGATCGTGCAGCGAACCGAGCATACCCGCGAGCGCCGCTTCCGTCAGCTGATCGCGCCCGTCTTTGCCGAGATAACGTGCATAGTGGTCCTGCGCATATGCGAGCTGTCCGTCGAGCGTGTGCACGCCCTGCACCTGGTCGTCGGGCGCTTGGGGCTGAGGCAGCTGCGGCGTGACGGAAACGTGCTTGGCTTTGAGCGCCTCACGCAAGTACGTTTCCAAACCGCTGTGCTCGCCGTGCACCAGCGACGGGGTGTCCACCGGCTTGTAGTAGACGCGCTCGACTTGGCGGTACGCCAGTCCCAGCAGTTGTTCGTCGACCATCTGGGGACCGAGTACGTTGCCCACGTCCAACGAAGCAACTTGATCGGTATCGCCCGAATCTTGGGCGGCGACCGTGGCGTTCGCATGAACGGCGCGAACGTAATACGCACCCGCGAAAGCAGCGGCGACGAGTAAGAGGGCTGCGAACAGCCAGCGGGCTACAGAAGACACTCGAACAAGCGATCCTTATTACAGCGCGGGCGCGGCGTGTACGTATCCGGTTAGTACCCAGATTGCCCGTCGCCGGTTTCGGGGCCTGGGCCCAGGCCTGGTTAGTGCAGGTACTGAGCGGGGTCGACGGGCTTGCCGTTGATGCGCACTTCGAAGTGTACGTGCGGACCCGTAGAGGCGCCTGTGGAGCCCACTGCGCCAATCGCTTGCCCCTTCTGCACGTGCTGGCCCACCGAAACGAAGATCTGCGAGCAGTGCCCGTACCCCGTAGCCATCCCGCCGCCATGGTCGATGAGGATGTAGTTGCCGTAACCGCCGTACCAGCCGGCCGAGATAACGGTCCCGGCTGCCGCAGCGGTGATGGTCGTGCCCATCGGAGCCGCGATGTCCAGCCCCTGATGGAATTCCATGCCGCCGCCGAACGGGTTGCGCCGGTAGCCGAACGGCGAGGTGATCGTTCCCGACACCGGCCAGGCAAGCGCGCCCGGAGCACTGACCGTACCGACGATGCCCTCTGCGCGGCGGCGCGCTTCCTCTTCGGCGGCAATCTCGCGTTGGCGCTCGACGATCAAGGCTTCCAAATTAGCCTCCTCGGTCGCCGAGAGGTCTTCCATCTGCGCTACTTCACTTGCGACGTGGCGGCGCTGCAGGTCCGCGACGGCGACGAGGTTGGATCGCTCGGCGGCGAGTACGTCGAGCTGATTGCGGGCCCGCTGCTGTGCCTGCTCCTGGCTCTGCAGCGCTTCTTGCGTGGATTCCAAATCGCGCTGCGCCGCGGCGACTTTTGCTTCCGCCGCTTTGCGTTCGCGCACTGCGCGCTCGTTTGCGGCGATCAGCAGACGCAGATCTTCCCAGCGCTCGACGAAATCGCTGAACGACTTCGACGCGAGCAGCACGCTCAGATAGCCGAGCTGCCCGTGCTCGTACACGTCCACCAATCGACGCTTGAGCAGATCGTCGTGCAGTTTGAGCGTCTTTTGCGCCGCGTCGAGCTGAATCGTGTTCCACCAAACCTTGCGCTCCGTGCTGCGCTCCTGCGCGCCCAAATCGTCCAAACGCGCGTTGACTCCGGCGATCGCCGTGTTGGTTGCGTCGAGCTGCGACTGGAGATCGTTGACGCGAACCGTCGCGGCGTTCAGTTCGGTACGCTTTTGATGCAGACGCTGGTGAATCAATTCCGTCTTCTTGCGCTGCGCTTCGATCCGCGCGTTCAAGGTCGACGGTATCGCCATCGACGGAAATACCGCGATCAGCGCGCAAAGCGCGAGAGCGCGGCGAAGGCGAGCGTTCATTTTCGTCTCTTGTCCTTTACGTAGACCGATCCGCCGAGCGATTTGGCGTAGCGTTTGAGTTCTGCCGCCGCCTCGCCGATTTGCGCGTAGTTGGTGAGCGGGCGCTGTTCGTTCGAGACAATCGCAATCGAAAGCGACATGATTGGGAAGCGGTTGAGCGTTCCGCGCCGGTCGCGCGTCTCGATGTAGCCCTGACGCAAATCCTGGGCGTTGTACAGCTTACGGATGTCGCGGTCGAACATGTCGATGATTTCGCGAGCGATCTCTTCGGCGCGCTCGGGAAGCGTGACGATGATGAAGTCGTCGCCGCCGATGTGGCCCACGAAATCCTGCGGCGTCCCGCGGCGGCGCACGGTGTCGACTGCGCTCGAGGCGACCAGCTGAATCGCTTCGTCGCCGTGCGTGAAACCGTACACGTCGTTGAACGCTTTGAAGTTGTCCAGATCCAAGTAGAGAACGGCGAACGGTTCTTTCTCGTCGATGCGGCGCCGCAATTCGGATTCGATCGCGAGATTCCCCGGAAGGCGCGTGAGCGGCGAGAGCGAGGCGTCGACTTCGGTGCGGCGGATCTTCGCTTTCACGCGCGCGAGCAGCTCTTGCGGTCCGAACGGCTTGGTGATGTAGTCGTCGGCGCCGGCCTCGAAACCGGCGAGTTTGTCTTCGACTTCCGACTTCGCGGTGAGCATGATGATGGGCACGTGCGCGTTGGATGGATGGCGGCGGACGCGGCGCGCAACTTCGTAGCCGTCCATCATCGGCATCATCACGTCCAGCACGATGAGGTCGGGCTGCATCGCGTCCAGAATGCGCAGCGCCTCCTCACCGTTCGCGGCGGTCGTGACGTCGTACCCGGCCAGTTCGAGATTCGTCTGAATGATTTTGCGCAGATTCCGGTCGTCGTCGACGACCAGGATCCGCTTTCCGCTCGTTTCGGAAGCCGCCATCATCGCAGCGGCATCCTCAGCGTGAACGTCGTGCCGGCGCCGGGTTCGCTGCGCACGTCGACGGTGCCGCCGTGCGCGCGCACGAGTGCGTGCACGATGTACAATCCCAGACCGCTGCCGCCAACGCTCGCGGTGTTTTCCGATTCGACCCGGTAAAAGCGATCGAAGATGTACGGCAAATCCGCCGCCGCGATGCCGATGCCGTTGTCACGCACCGTGACTTCCGTGCGATCGCCGACGATTTCTCCCGCGATTTCCACCGTGCCGCCGCCGGGCGAATATTTGAACGCGTTTTCCAGCAGATTGCGCAAGATGTCGCGCAGCCGCTCGGGATCACCCGAAAGCACGACGTCGCACGCGCGGCATTCGACCGGGTGGCGAACCGGATCGTGCTGCATATGGCGCAGCACGTCGTTGACAAGTTCGTTCAGCGGCACGTTCACGCGCCGGCGCAGCATTTGCCCCGACTCGACGCGCGTGACCAGCAGCATGTCTTCTACCAGCCGCGACAGACGGTCGGCCTGCTGTTCGACGACGAGCAAGAACTCATCGCGGCGCGATTCGTACAGCCGTGGATTTTGCCGCAGCGTCGCGGTGTAGGCTTTGATGGCGGCTAGCGGCGTCTTGAGTTCGTGCGATACGGTGCTCACCAGCTCGTTCTTGAGCTGCTCGATTTCTTCGATGCGAGCTTTCGGCGCGAATCCGATGAGCCAGCCGTCAATCTCCGATCCATGCTGAAGTGCGACGGAACGCGCGCGGACGACGACTGATTTGCCTGCCGAGTCACGCAGCGTGAATGCGTGCAGTTGCACTTCGGGACAATCGCTGCGCAGCACCGGCATCGAGCCGCCGTGCAGCAGCGATTCGAACGGCGATCCGATGACGCTCTCCGCCGAATACCCAAGCATCGCTTCTGCGACGGCGGAGAATCGCACGATGAGTCGCTGATCGTCGAGCTGCACGATCGCGTCGCCCGCAACCTGCATGGCAGCTGCGAACAGGGCCCGAGCGGCGAGCAACTCGTCAAGAGTCTCGCGATTTATGTCCGCAGATAACGTCCGACTGCTATCCAAGAAGCCACCACGCCGACCGCCGCGCCAACGGCAAAGAGCTGCAGCACGAGCGAAGAGCTATCGACTTGTGCGGCGTTCAGTTGCAGCCACGGCAGTGCGAGCGCGAGCTTCGGCATCAGCGTGATGCGCGCCAGCACGAGCAGACCGATCGCCAGCGCGGTACCGAGCGTGCCGTCGATGAGCCCTTCACAGATGAACGGCAAGCGGATGTACATGTTCGTCGCGCCGACCAGCTGCATGATCGAGATTTCACGACGGCGCGCGAAGACCGTCAACCGGATCGTATTCGAGATGATGATGCCTGCGACGAGCACGAAAACGGCAATGAGTCCGATGCCCGCGCGGCGCGCGACCGCGCCGAGCTGCAGCAAGCGCGCCACCACGTCCTGTCCGTAGTCGACGCTCTGTACGCCGGGCAGCTTCTTAATCGACGCGGCAACGGCCGGCACTTCTTCCGGGGTGCGGACCCTGACGCGGAATTTGTCCGGCAGCGGATTTTCCGTGAGGAAGCTGGAGACGTCGACTTGACCGCGCATGCGTTGTTCGAGTTCTTTCAGGCCGTCGCGCTTCGGGACGTAATCCGTCGATGCGATGCGCAGATCTTTGGCGAAGGCGGTGCGCAGCGTGTCCTCTTGCGTCTGCGTCGCGTCGGGCTTCACGTACACCGAGATCGTGATGTGATTCATCAGATCGTTGCCGAAGTGCGCAAGGCTCGCGCGTGCGAACAGGAACGCACCCAGCAAAACGATCGTCACCGCGACCGTTCCGATCGCGGTTGCTTGCATTCCGGCGTTGCGAGTGAAGTTGCGAGCAACCTCACCCAGAAAGAATCTGATCTTGCCCCAGTCCAAGGAAGTAGTACCCTCGCTCTTCGTCGGTGGCGACGCGGCCGTTCTCCAAACGAACGACGCGGCGGCGCATGCGGTCGACGACGGCTTGATTGTGCGTGGCGACGACGACCGTCGTGCCTTTGAGGTTGATGCGGCCGAGCAACTCCATGATCTCGGTGGTCGTGGCCGGATCGAGGTTGCCGGTTGGTTCGTCGCACAGCAGCAGCTTCGGATTGTTGACCAGCGCTCGCGCTATAGCGGTGCGCTGCTGCTCGCCGCCGGAAAGTTCGCCGGGATACATGCGGCTCTTGTGCGAGAGGCCGACCAGATCCAAGCATCGCGGCACTTGGCGCATGATGTCCTTGGTGTGCGCTCCGGTCACCTGGAGCGCGAAAGCCACGTTTTCCCAAACCGTTTTGTCGGTGAGGAGCTTGTAATCTTGGAACACCACGCCGAGATGACGGCGCAGCATCGGCACGCGGTTTGCGCGCAGGCGGTCGACGCGGATGCCGTCGACGGTAATGTCGCCGCTGGACGGCACCATCTCACGATAGAGCAGACGCAGAAGGCTGGACTTTCCGGTACCGGAGTGCCCGACGAGGAAGACGAAGTCTCCCTTACCGATCTCAAGATCGATTCCGTCGAGGGCGCGCACTCCGTTCGGATACACGAGAGAAACGCCGCGTAATGAGATCATCGCTGCAAGAGGGTTTTTCAGAGTCTTCGTACGGATACCTTGCCTATCTATGAATTTTGACCTAACCGACGAACAAAAGGCCATCCGTCAGACGGTCCGCGAGTTTGCGGTCGAACGTGTCGCGCCGCGAGCTGAGGAGATGGACCGCGAGGAAGCGTTTCCGTACGATCTCGTCAAGGAGATGGCGGAACTCGGCCTGATGGGCCTGCCCTTTCCCGAAGAATACGGCGGGGCGGGTGCCGACACGGTGAGCTATGCGCTGGCCGTGATGGAACTTGCGCGCGTCGATGCGTCCACGGCCATCACGATGGCCGCGCACGTCTCGCTGGGAGCGAGCCCGTTTTATCTTTTCGGCACGCAGGCGCAAAAAGAGAAGTACCTGGTGCCGCTGGCGCATGGAAAAATGCTGTGGGGCTTCGGTTTGACCGAGCCCAACGCGGGCAGCGACGCCGGCAACACGCAGACCAAAGCCGTGCTGCGCGACGGCAAATGGATAGTCAACGGCACGAAGGCATTCATTACGAACAGCGGGACCGACATCAGCGGCGGCACGACGATAACCGCGGTTACCGGATCGCGTGACGGCGGCAAGCCCGAGATTACAAACCTCATCGTGGACCAGAATACGCCCGGTTTCTCGCGCAGCAAGAAGTACAAAAAGATGGGCTGGCGCGCCTCGGACACGCGCGAGCTGTCGTTTGCTGACGCGCAAGTCCCTGAAGAGAATGTGCTCGGCGCGCGCGGCGACGGTCTTAAGAATTTCTTGACGATTCTCGACGGCGGCCGCATATCGGTTGCCGCGCTTTCCGTCGGGCTCGCGCGCGGCGCCTACGACGAGGCGCTCAAGTACGCGAAAGAACGCACGGCGTTTGGCCGCCCAATAAGCAAGTTTCAAGCCGTCGCGTTCAAGCTGGTCGACATGCTCACGCAAATCGAGCACGCGGAACTCATGGTGCTGCGCGCCGCGTGGGAGAAAGACAACGGCCGCGACTTCGCGCAATCCGCGAGCTACGCCAAGTTGTTCGCCGCCGAACTTTCGCATCGCGTGGTGAACGAAGCCGTGCAGATTCACGGCGGCTACGGCTTCATGGACGAGTACCCCGTCTCGCGCATGTACCGCGATCAGAAGATCAACGAAATCGGCGAAGGCACAAACGAAGTCCAGCGCATGGTCATCGCCCGCATGATGGGGCTATGACGATTTGCTGAAATGCACGTCGTATTTGCAAGCGTCGATGGCTCGAGCGATCTTCACGGTGCCGTTTGCGAATACGACGCGCACGTCGCGCATCATCGGGCAATGGTCGTACGCACTTTCTTCGTAGCGGATGTAGAAGAAGCGTCCGGGCGCAATGGGACGCACCGGTGCGGCGTACGGATTCGCGGTGCTCCCCATATCGGCTAAGTCGTTGATGCCCCAGCTCGCTTGTCCGGTCTGTCTGTCGTTCAGTTGCGTGATAGGCACGCGCGCGTCATTGTATATCCTTAGGACGACGTACTGGGCGGCCTGCGCCGGCAGTGCATAAGCGAGAATAGATGCCGCTGCGGTTGCGGCAAGCGTTCGTATAATCATGTGCCCACGATACGAGCCGGAGCGTCTCAAAAGCGTCGCGGCACAGTCGCTTCGACTTCGCTCGGCGGCCCCTTCGACAGGCTCAGGACTACGGCTTCAAAGGAACGCTCGCGGTCGTTCGATACCTCACGATGACAATGTGCTAGTTTTGAATGACGGTGGCCCAGCCGGAATAGGTGCCGCCGAACTCTTCGGCGAGTGTCGTGAGCGCGGTGCGCATCTCCGTGATTTTGAACGGATCGATCGTGTCGTTCTTGCTGCACCGGACTGCGTTACTTTTTTCGTCGACGGCGATGGCGTAACCGTGATCGGCCATGGCGCGCGCGAAGACGTCAGCCTTTTGCGCGTCGTCGAAGCGAATCGTGTGCTCGATGGGACGCGTGCGCTCGAAATCATCGCCGGCGTCGAGCAATGCTTGCAAGGCTTTCATGTCATTCGCGAAAGCAAGCTGGTGCTCGTCCGGATACAAATACGCTGAGTAGATGCTCCACGTCGGATCCGACGCCGAAAGAGCGCGGTACCGGTATTCGGCATGAAATCCCATCACGTCGGCGACGATGTCCGCGGCCTGGTCCACGAGCGGCCCGTAATAGTGGAAGGTTCGCATCCCTCTGCCGGTGACGCGGCCCACCTCGATGATGCCGTGCGGTTCCAGCGCGGTAACCAGCTCTTCTTCGATGTTTTGCAGCGCGCGGTATTCGTGCTCCGCGGTCATGCCGTGCTCGTCCGGCTCTCGCAGCGCCACCGCAACCGTGTAAGCGGCAGGTTTCTCGGGCATGGGCGCAGCCGTCTTGAGTGCCAAATCCACGGCAATCGATATCGGAGCTCCCTCCATGCGCGCGAAGTAAGACGACCAATCAGCCATATCGATCCATGTTTTTCCCGAAGGAAGGCATTCTGCTTGCGTGAAGGCTTCCACGCCAGGAACGCGTCTTTTAGGAGTACCTCATGTATCGTCGTTTGTTTGCGGCAGCCGTCATGGTCGCTCTCACCTCCGCACCGGCGCTTGCGGCGCTCTCCGTGGGCGCCAGCGCGCCCGATTTCAACGCACAGGCGTCAATGGGCGGCAAAGTCTTCAACTTCAGCCTTGCCGATGCGCTCAAGAAGGGGCCCGTCGTGCTGTATTTCTATCCGGCCGCCTTTACCAAGGGGTGCACCATCGAAGCGCACACGTTTGCGGCGGCGATGGATCAGTTCAAAGCGCTGCACGCCACGGTCATCGGCGTCTCGCACGACAACATCGACACGCTGAACAAATTCTCCGTGAGCGAATGCCGCAGCAAATTCCCCGTTGCGGCCGATCCGTCTCTCACGGTCGCAAAGCAGTACGACGCGGTGCTCCCGCAGGCGCCGACGTACGCGAACCGCACGTCCTACGTCATCGCACCGGACGGCAAGATTCTCGCGACGCTGACCGACCTCTCGCACCCGCAGCAGCACGTTACAAACGCGCTCGCGGTGCTCAAGCAATACGAATCGTCGCAAAAATCCTCGCAGCGCTGAACTAAACCGGGTGCCCCACGCATACAGGGGGCATGAAACAAATGATTCTCGCGGCCGCAATGGCGATGGCGACGCCTCTACCCGCACTCTCGGCGGCGCCGCCTCCCACGGTCACGATTACGGACTTTCAATTCCGTCCGGCGAGGCTGACGGTGGCCGCCGGTCAGACCGTGCGTTTCGTCAATCGCGACGGCGAAGCGCACACCGTCACCGCAGCGAATCGCCGCTTCGACTCCGGCGGTCTGGACAGCGGCGAAGCGTGGACGTACCGTTTTACGCAGCCCGGACGCTATGCATATTTTTGCGCGCTCCATCCGTACATGCGCGGAACGATCGTCGTGATCGCGCCGCACCGGAACGCATCATGAAGCGCGGCGCATTTTTGGAGCATGTCGCGTGGACCGGCGCGGGCATCGCTTACGCGCTCGGCGCGAACGGCGTTTTCGAAGGGAAAGCGCTCGCGGAGGCGGACGCCGTCGAGTTCGTCCAGATCAGCGACAGCCATATCGGCTTTCATTTAGCGGCGAATCCCGACGTGACCGCAACGCTCAAAGCGAGTATCGACGCCATCAACGCATTGCCGAAGCAGCCGTCGTTCGTCGTGCACACGGGCGACGTGACGCATCTCTCGAAAACGGAGCAATTCCAAACGGCGAAAGATCTGCTTTCAACGCTCAAAGCGCCGCTCGTCGTGCTGCCGGGAGAACACGACATGATCGGCACGCAATCGCGATTCTTTGACGTATTTCCGCCGGAACGCGGACGCACCGGCTGGCGTTCGTGGGATGCAAACGGCGTGCACTACGTCGTGCTGGTCAACGTCTTCGATTTCGAGAAAATGGGTCTTCTCGGCACCGAGCAGCTATCGTGGCTCCAGGACGATCTCGGCGCGCAAAAATCGGGAACGCCGGTCGTCGTGTTCACGCACGTGCCGCTCTATGCGTTGTATCCGAAGTGGGGCTGGACCACCGAGGACGGCACGAAAGCGCTCGCACAGCTGCAGCGATTCGATCGCGTGACCGTGCTGAACGGACACATCCATCAGGTGATCCGTCATCAGGAAGGCAACATCGTCTTTGCAAGCGCGAACGCGACCGCCTATCCGCAGCCCGCACCTGGGACAGCACCCAAACCTGGGCCTCTCACACTTCCGCACGATTCGCTGCTTCACGCGATCGGGTATCGCACGGTAGAGCTGCAGGGGAATGGACGCGCCGTCATCGGCGATAGCACGCTCGCCTGAGACGCGAGAGCAGCGCGCGATCGAGGCGGCATTCGTTGCGCGCGAGCCGTGGGCATTCGAAGCGGCGTACGACGCGTATCGCAAGCAGTTGTACGGCGCCGCGTTTTTCGTGCTGCGCGAGCGTTCGGAGAGTGAGGATTGCGTGCACGACGTACTGGTACGCGTGTGGCGAAACGAGCACGCGTACTCGCCCGTGCGCGGCGCGCTTCGCGCGTTCTTAGTCGTGTGCGTTCGAAACGAAGCGCTTTCGCGCCGGCGACGCGACGCAAACCGCCGGCGGATCGAGCACACGCAGCTGCACGCCGTAAACGCGGTCGAATCGGCCGAGGAGCCCAATGCGGAGCGTATCGACGTACAGCATGCGCTCGAGCGCCTCAACGAGCCGCAGCGGCAGGCAGTTCGCCTCGCATATTACGACGGGCTCACGCATGAAGAGATCGCGCAGCGGCTGGCGCAGCCCCTCGGTACGGTGAAAAGCCGGCTGTCGAACGCACTGCGAACGTTGCGCGGCGTGCTGCGGGAAGGGACGAACGCATGAGCGTGGTCGAGCATGTCGGCGAGCTTGCCGAGCTGTACGCGCTGGGAACGCTGAGCGACGCGCAGCGCGCTCGCGTGGACGTTCACGTCAATGCATGCGAAGAGTGCGCGGCTCGCATCGGTGAGGCGGAAGCGGTCGTAGCGGCCCTGGTTGCGGACGTTACGCCGCCGCGAACGCTCGATGCTCGTATGCGCAGTGCGATACAGACGCCGCGCAGCTCATGGTGGATCGGCGCGCTCGCAGCAGCCGCTTTCGTTCTCGGGCTGCTGCCCTCGGCGTGGCTCTGGCAGTCATCGCAATCGCGCAACGCCGCCGATCAGAACCGCCGCAGCGCAATCGTGGCGATGCTGCACAGTCATTTTACGCACGCGCAGTTCGTCGGACTCGCGTCGGATGCGCCCAAAGCCAAAGCGCTCTTCGCGCGCGGCAAGACGTGGTGCTACGTCGTCGCGCAGACGAACAAAGCGTACGACGTGCGCGCGGAAAGCGGCGCGAGGAGTAGCGATCTCGGAAGGCTGCACGTGAGCGGCGATACCGCGGAGCTGTTCGTTCCGAGCACCGATGCGCAAGCGCTGGTGCTGCTCGACGGAGCGCGCCCGGTGGCGCGCGTTACGCTACCGTATCGTCGCTGAAGAGCTTTGCTTGACGCGTCCGAGACTTTGCGGGCGCGTCGGCATCGAGCGCGGTCATCTCGCGCGGCGCCGTTTCGACCGCCATCAGATCCGGCAGCTCCGCATCCGGCAGCGAAGCAAGTTCTTTGATCTTGCGTCCTTGCGGCAGCACGCGGCTCTCCATCGACCCGACGGCCTTGTTGTACGCTTCCGCCGCCTTCTGCAAGCTGCCGCCGATGGTTGCGAAATGGCCGATGAACGTGCGCAAGCGGTCGTAGAGCACTTTTGCGGCCTCCGCGATGTGCTTGGCGTTCTCTTCTTGCTGGCGGTGCTGCCAGCCCAGCGCGTACGAGCGCAGCAGCGCCATGAGCGTAAGGGGACTGGCGATGTACACGCCTTTGCCGGCGCCGTATTCGATGAGGTCCGGATTTTCGGTGCACGCGGCACTCAGAAACGCCTCGCCGGGAACGAACATGACGACGAAGTCGGCCGAGCCGTCGGCGCGCTGATAGTTGCGCCGCGCGAGCAGATCGACGTGATTCTTGAACGCGCTCGCGTGAGCGCGCATGCGCTCCCTGCGCTGCGTGTCATCCGACAACTCGAGCGCGTCGAGATACGCGTTGAGCGGCACCTTCGCGTCGACGAAAATTTTCGAATTGGCTGGAAGCGCGACGGTGAGATCGGGGCGTCCGCGTTCGTCGCCGACCTCGAACGTCTGCTGCTCGTTGTAATCGCAGTACGCTTCCATCCCGGCCAGCTCGACGACGCGCCGCAACTGCATCTCGCCCCACTTGCCGCGCGTCGTGGGATTGCGCAGAGCCGATGAGAGCTGCGAGGCAGCCGTCTCCATTTTGCCGCTGCGCTCGATGAGGCCGCTAATTTGCTCGCGCAAGCCCTCGTACGCGCCGATGCGATCCTTTTCGATCGCCTTCACCAGCGCGTCGAATTCGTTGAGCTTCTGCTGCACGGGAGCGACGACGGCATTGAAGCGCTCGTTCGCGAGCGCGAGAAACGTGTCGCGCTGCGAGTCGGCAATGCGCGCATTCGATTCGTGCAGCTCGCTTTTGAGGCGCTCGGCGATAGTCTCCACGTGCGCGCGCTGCAGCGCGCGCATCATAATCCACGTTGCGACCGCGCCGATAGCAAGGCCCGCAAGCAGGGCGGTGATGATGGAAAACGAGAGCGTCACGAGAGAATGATTCGACTTAGCTCTTCAAATACTTCGTGAAGAACGCAATGGCCCGGCGCCAGGAATCCTCGGCGGCGACGGGGACGTACGATGCGCGCGTGTGATCGAAAAAGGCATGGCCGGAGGTCGGATAGATGGCGATGTCGTTCGGCGCTCGCAGGACCTTGCGAAACGCGCGTACCGTGTCCGGCGGAATGCTCGAATCTTTCTCTCCGTAGCTGCCGCAGATGGGCATGCGGATGCGCGCGGCGTCGATGCCGGAAACTCTGCCGTACCACACCACGCCCGCACCGAACACGTCGTCGTTGTCTATCGCCTGGCGCAGCGCGATGGCGCCGCCCATGCAAAATCCCGCGACGGCCACTTTCCCTTGCGGGTGAGCGGCTTTGAGCCAAAGCGCCGCGGCGCGTAAATCGCTGTCGACTTGCGCGTCCTGCAGTTTTTCGCGGTGCGGTTTGAACTTTTCGTAATCCGTTTCACCGTCGCCGCCGGGCGCGCGCGACCGCCAGTACAGATCGGGTGCGATCGCGGCGAACCCGGCTTTCGCGAAACGGCGAACGACGTCGCGAATCGGTTCGTCGATTCCCCAGACGTGCATCACGACGACCACTCCAGGCGTATCGGCGCGTGCGGTGCGAGGCTGCGCCGCGTACGCCGGCATAGTTCCGTCCGGGCGACGCAGGTCAACTTTCGTAACGTTGATTGCCGGGTCGTTCTCCGCAACCGGCGTCAGTTCGAGGCTGCTCATGCGTCCGTGCTCCTTCGCTGCGAAAGTGCCGCTTCGAATGCTGCGGTCCCTTCATCGTTCCCGAGCACGACGCGGGCGAACGAACGCTGCAGCGGCGAGAGCGTGCGTCCGCGCGCGGCTGCAATGAAGAGCCGGCGGTGCAACGGAAGATCCGCAATGCTGATCGTGCGCACGGTGCCTGCGCGCACTTCACGCTCCACGGCAAAGCGTGAAAGAATCGCGGCGCCGGCACCGGTTTCGACGGCGCGCAAAATTGCTTCACTGCTGGGCAGTTCGAGAATGACGGGCGGACGCACGCCCATGCGCGATAGCGCTTCGTAGCCCAAATCGCGCGTTCCCGAACCCGGTTCGCGGCTCACGAACGGTATCGGCGCCAGTTCCGCGGCGCGTACGCGGGGCCGTTCGGCGAACGGCCCATTCGCCACGCCCGTAATAAGCATGAGTTCGTCGTCAAGAAACGGCGCAGTAACGATCGCGTCGTCCGTGATGATACCCTCGACGAGCGCCAAACCGAGTTCGTGCGAGCGCAGCGACTGCGCGACCGCGCTCGTATTGGCGATACGTACGTCCGCGCGAATCCGCGGACGCTGCTTCCAAAACTTCGCAAGCAGATCGGGAATAAGATAGGTTCCGATCGTCAGCGTCGCGCCGATGCGCAGCACGCCGCTGCGCCCGTGTTTGAACTCGGCCATGTCGGCATCGAGTGCCGCGATCGCGTCGACGATCGTGCGCGCGCGCTCGGTCAAATACGCGCCCGCGTCGGTGAGAACCGGCCGGCGGTTTACGACGTCGACGAGCTGCACGCCCACCTCGCGCGAAAGATTTGCCAGATGCTGCGTAACGGCAGGCTGCGTCACGCGCAGCAACCGCGCCGCTTTGCTGAACGACCGTTCTTGTGCGAGCGCGACCAGCGCTTGCAGCTGGCCGAAAGAAGCCGGCATGTCCAAAGTATAAGTTCAACTCTGTTGAAATGTAAATATTGCTAATTTGACTTATAGTAAGCGCGGGCGTACGATGGCAGCATGTTCCGTCGCTTGGCCGGTATGCTTATTGCACTGGCCGCCGTGCTGTTCGCGGAAATGGCTGCCGCCGCGCAGCCGTATCCGTTCACGGTTCCTCCGGTAGACCAGACCCTCGACCTTCACGGAAACCCCGCGGGCGCGCAACTGGTCGTCTTCGTGGCAGGCAACCAGTACATGGTCATGCCGGCACTGCTTCGCGCGTTCACGCGCTCGCATCCGAAGATCACGCGTATCTACTACGAAACGCTGCCGCCGGGCGTCATCGCGCAGCAAATCGCCGGCGGCGGTTTACGCATGGGCAATTTGATCGTCGCCGCCAAGCCCGACGTGATGCTCGCGGGTCATCGCCGCATGGCCGTGATGCGCGCGCAGGGCTACGTGGGAACGCCGTTTTCGTACGCGACCAACGTACTGGCGATCATGATCCGCAAAGGCAATCCCAAGCGCATCCGGTCCCTTTCCGATTTGGGCCGAGCCGATATCCGTGTCTCGATGCCGAATCCGCGCTGGGAGGGCGTCTCCGAACAGATCGAGCGTGTATATCTCAAAGCTGGTGGGGAAGAACTCTTGCGAACGATTATGATCGCGAAGGTCGCCAATGGCACCACGGTGCTTACGCGCATCCATCACCGGCAGACGCCGATGTTCATTTTGGACGGGCGCGCCGACGCCGGTCCGGTGTGGATTTCCGAAGCGCTGTACCAAGAGCGAATCGGCGCGCCGATCTCCATGGTGACCATTCCGCCCGCGCAAAACGAAACGGCCGCGTATGAAGCGGCCGAGATTCGCAATGCGCCCCACGCGCGCGCAGCGCAGGCGTTTTTGGAGTTCTTGCAATCGCCGAAGGCACGCGCAATCTATGAATCGTACGGATTTGGCCCACCAGCACGTTAGGGAGGTTATAAGGTGAATCGCAGCTCTTTCTTGACGTCTTCCGCCTCGCTTGTCGCGATCTCCGGGTCGCTTGCCGACGCGGCTGCGGACGTACCAGGCGGAACGCATCTTGTCGAACGCCGCGCGGATTTCGATGAAGCGGCGTTCACGCGGCTCGTTGGGAGGCCGGCCGACGTGCGCATCGTCATCGAAGCGGTTTCGTTTCATCCGCCGGTCTTCGCGAATATCAAGAACGGACTCAACGGCCTCCAGTTCGGTTTCGGCTATTCGCCGTCTCGCATCTCCCTCGCGTTCGCTCCGCACGGTCCGTCGAGCGCGTACACGTACAGTGATTACGTGTGGAGCAAATACAAACTCGGCGACTTCTTCAAACTGAAGGATGCAGACGGCAATACGATTGCGTCGAACGTGTTTCTCATGCCCGCAAAAGCAGTCGACGCCTCGAAGGATCCGGATAGCGAAGACAGCTTGTATCAGGACACTTCGATTCAATCGCTGCAAAAGCGCGGCGTGATCTTCCTGACGTGTCATACGGCGGTCGAAGAGCAGGCGCGCGCACTGATCAAAGGCGGCGCGGCGCCGTCGGGCATGAGTCCGAGCGACGTTGCCGACGACATCCTGACGCACCTCATTCCGGATACGCACGTCGTTCCGTCGATGATGGGCACCGTCATGGTGCTGCAGCAGCGCTACCACTACGGTTATCAGACCGTCGACTTCACGTAAGATGCCGCGTCTTTCTTTCCTGTTTGCGTTCGCGTTTGCGCTGGCGCTCGCAGCTTGCGGCGGCGGCCAACCCGCAACGTCGTCGCCGGCTGCATCCGCGACGTTCGATCCGAAGGCCGTGCCGACCGGAGAGGTCGGATATATGGTAAGCTACGGACACGAACTCATCGTTCATACGCGCGCGCATCTGGGCCGATTCGTCACTGCGAATATGGATTGCCAGGCGTGCCACGTGAATGCGGGCACGAAGGCGCGCGGCGGAACGTTCGTCGGCATCGCGGCGCAGTTTCCACAATGGAACGCGCGCGCAAAACGCGTCATCTCGCTACAGGACCGGCTCGCGGAGTGCTTCCTGTATAGCATGAACGGCCGTCCGCCTGCGTACAACAGCCGCGATATGGAAGCGATGGTCGCCTACATCACGTATCTTTCGCGGGGAACGGCGATCGGCGCGAAACCCGATCCGAGCGCGCGCATCGCGCATTTCGATCCGCCAGCAAAGCCGGATCCTGCGCGCGGCGCGACGATCTACACGCAGAAATGCTCGATGTGCCACGGCGCGAACGGCGCCGGGTCCGCCGCGTTTCCGCCGCTGTGGGGCGCAACCTCGTTCAATAACGGAGCGGGCATGCACCGGTTGTGGACGATGGCCGGATTCGTGCGCTACAACATGCCGCAAAACGCACCGGGCACGCTGAGCGATCAAGAAGCGTACGACGTTTCGGCGTACGTGCTGTCTCACTCGCGTCCGAAATTCGATAAAAGCAAGATTGTGGCGTTTCCGAGTCTGCATGCCGGCTATTTCTGACCCGCGCATTCGCACGCTCGGTTTGCAAACGGGGCTTGCGATCGAGCGTGGGCGCGCTACCGTTCGCGAGCACGGCGATGCGATCTCGGTCCATACGCCGAGCAACCCCGGCTATTACTTCGGAAACCTCTTGATATTCGATCGTCCGCCGGGCGTTGGCGATGAACTTCGCTGGCCGATGCGTTTTGCGCAGCTCTTCGCCGGCGATCCACGCGTGCGGCATGCTGCGTTCGCATGGAGCGGGGACGACGCGTCGTACGCGGACGCTTTTATCGAACGCGGATACGTCGTCGAGGAACGTGCCGTCTTGACGGCAGCGCAGACGCGGGAATATTCGGTGCCTGAAGACTTGCAAGTTCGCCCGCTCGACAGCGATAGCGACTGGGACGCGCAGCTTGCGCTTGGGCTTGCAGCGCGTGAAGACGCCCACGAGCCGGAGATGTACGCGCGCTTCAAGCAGGCACAGGTTGCATATCATCGCCGCTTCAGCGAAAGCTCCGGCGTCTGGCTCGGCGCATTCGACGGCAATCGCCTCGCAGGCAGCTGCGGTATTTATTCCGTCGACGACGGTATTGCGCGCTACCAGGACGTGGGCGTCCTGCCGCAGTATCGCAACCGCGGCATTGCGCGCGGCTTGATCTGCGCTGCGGCAAAACTCGCGCGAGAACGCTTTGGGGCAACGCAGCTCGTCATCGTCGCCGAGGCAAGCGACTTTCCCCGCAGAATCTACGAGCGCTGCGGGTTTACACTCTATCAGCGCGAATGCGTGCTTTGGATCGCCGCTCGATAGTTCATTGATGACTTCAACCGCAGTCTCCGACCGCCGCGTGCGCGTGCATTCGGCGCTTCCCGGCCTCTTGTTGTGCCTTGCCGTCGCGATCCTCGCGTATGCGCTCGGACGGCTCGTTCCACTTGTCGGCGGACCGGTATTCGGCATCGTGCTCGGCGTCATCATCGCCGTCGTGCGTAAACCTGGTGACGGGCTTGCTCCAGGAATCAAATTCGCGAGCAAGCAGCTGCTGCAGCTTTCCATCATCCTTCTCGGCTTCAATCTGCAATTGCAGGAAGTCGTCGGCGGCGGTCTGCGTTCGCTTCCCGTCATGCTCGGCACGCTGTTCATCGTGCTCACCGCAGCGTACATCGTCGGAAAGGTGCTCGGATTGGATCGCGATTTGCGCCGGCTGCTCGGCGTCGGCACGGCGATTTGCGGCGGGTCCGCGATAGCGGCAGTTTCGAGCGTCATCGACGTGAGTGAAGCGGACGTCGCTTATGCAATCTCCGCCGTTTTTTTGTTCAACGTGCTGGCCGTGCTGTTGTTTCCGCCGATTGGCCATCTGCTCGCGCTCTCGCAACACGCGTTCGGTCTGTGGGCCGGAACGGCTATCAACGACACCTCGTCCGTGGTTGCGGCGGGATTCGCGTATGGACACGCAGCCGGCAATCAGGCCGTCATCGTGAAGCTCACCCGTACGACGCTCATCATTCCAATCGTGCTTTTTTACGCCGGCAAACGCATTTGGCACGCGCGCGCAAACGGTGAGGGCATCAAGTGGGTGCGCATTATTCCGTGGTTCATTTTGTGGTTCATCGCGGCGGCGGTGCTCAACACGTTCGGCGTGGTTCCGCCGGCGCTGCATTCGGCGATTGGAGATTGCGCGTTGTTTCTGATCGTCGTCGCGCTGACGGGAGTCGGGCTTTCCGCGGACGCGAAGGGCATCCGCGCTGCGGGCGTGCGTCCCTTGCTGCTGGGCTTCGTGCTGTGGGCACTGATTGCCGCGAGCAGTCTTGCGATCGCGCACGCCTTTTCGATAACGGGCTCATGAACGAATCGGCAGGGCTGCTTGCGCCGCAGCGATCTCGGCTCGAGCGCGGTTTCAGCGGGGTTTGGGAAACGCGGAGATGACGTGGTGTCGAAAGCGCTGGACCAGCTCGGGCTGGTAGCGCGACGGATCCCAGAGCAGCCCGACGCTGCGGCGGCAGATCGGCTCGCTGATGCGCAGCTGCGGCGGCGTGCTTTCCGCGGGTGAACTCGCGGCCGGGATGATTGCGAGGCCAAGTCCGGCTGCGACCAAACCGCGCAGCGTGGCGATTTCCTCGCCTTCAAATGCGATCTTCGGCGTAAAGCCTGCTTGCTCGCAAAAATGATCCGTCAGCGTACGCAGGCCATACCCCTCGCGAAGGCAGACGAACGTGTCGTCGTGCAATTCCGCAAGCTTCACGGATGCGCGCCTTGCGAAGCGGTGGTCGTGCGGAACCACCAGGAAGAGCTCCTCGGATGCGAGTTCCATCGATTCGATGCGGTCGCTCGTCGGCGGCACCGGCGAAACGAGCGCGAGGTCGACGTCACCCGCTTCGAGTTCTTCCAAGATGATGTGCGACGCGTTCTGCAGCGACTGAAAACGCGCCCGCGGATGCTGTTGGCGGAAGCTCGCAATGAGATCGGGAACGACGGTCGTGCCGAGCGCGTGTGCGAACCCGAAGGCAATGACGCCTGCGTCGCGGTCGGCAAGATCGGTAATTTCGCGGCGGCCGTCCTGCAAAGCGCCGAGCGCCCGCTCGATGTGGCGCAAGAACGCCTTGCCGTAGCGGTTCAGCTTCACCGAACGGCCGCGATGGTCGAATAGCGCGACGCCGAGGTCACGCTCGAGCCGCGAAATCGCCCTGCTGAGGGCCGGCTGGGTGATCCCGAGTTCCTCGGCGGCTTGGCTCACGTGCTCAGTCCGCGCTACCACGCGGAAGTACTCGAGTTGCTGGAGCTCCATTGCGGGAACAAACTTATAACCTTAAGAACATAAACCTTGCGTTGAACCGGCATTGGAGGGCAAGGTCTGCCGCGGTAAGATGAGGGGAGGCCGTGGCCGCTGGTAAAACAGTGGGGTCGCGGGCCGTTGTCCTTTCGTTCTGAAGTTTTGTAGGGAGTTGCACGCCGGTGCCGGACACGATGGTTCAAGTTACGCTCCCCGAGATGGGCGAGTCCGTCACGGAAGGCTCCATCGTCGAATGGCGCAAGAAAGTCGGCGACTTCATCAGCGAAGGCGAGCCGCTCGTCGACGTCACCACCGATAAAGTCGACGTCGAAGTTCCCGCAACCGCGTCGGGCGTCGTCAAACAGATTCTCGTCGCCGAGGGCGCGACCGTCGGCGTCGGCACCGTGCTCGCCGAAATCGATCCGTCCGCAAAACCAAACGGTGCCGCCGTCCCTGGTCATGGTGACCCTTCTATACCTCAGGGCGGGGCTTCGTCGAACCACGCCGAGCCCGTCGAGGCGCGCGAGCCACGCATCGTCACCGTTACGCTTCCGGAAATGGGCGAATCGGTTACCGAAGGTTCGATCGTCGAATGGCAAAAGCACGCCGGCGATTATGTGAACGAAGGCGATCCCATCGTCAACGTCACCACCGACAAAGTCGACGTCGAAGTTCCCGCAACCGCGTCGGGCGTGATTACCAAGATCGTTGCCGCCGAAGGTGCGACGGTTGCCGTCGGCGCGCCGCTTGCAGAGATCGATGCGAACGCCGTTGCGAAACCGAACGGCGCGGCCCTTCGACAAGCTCAGGGTGCTTCGATACCTCAGCATGACAGTGCTTCGATACCTCAGCATGACAGTGCTTCGATACCCCAGCATGACAAAGCGGTCGGCGAAAGCTTTGCGACGCCGCAAGCGCGGCGCATCGCGCGCAAGATGCAAATCGACGTGACGCGCGTCAAAGGCAGCGGCCCGCAAGG
>Ga0070735_10001605_pt1 | contig 21534 bp, 24 predicted proteins | sample Coa_R1_FD_66443 | JGI IMG/M metagenome (GOLD analysis project Ga0070735, IMG submission 66443) | Surface soil microbial communities from Centralia Pennsylvania, which are recovering from an underground coalmine fire - Coalmine... | ecosystem: Environmental > Terrestrial > Soil > Unclassified ... | reverse complement strand
AAGATAAGCGGAAGCGCATCGGCGGGGAGTTTATCGCTGTATTTAACGAAAAGGCCCGCCAGATGGCCAGCGGACCAGACCGGCCAGCTTTTCTCGTGCAGGGAACTCTTTACCCGGACGTGATTGAGTCAGTGGCAGTACGCGGCCCTTCACAAACCATCAAGACGCACCACAATGTGGGAGGCCTTCCGAAAGATCTGCCATTCGCGCTGATTGAGCCGCTGCGAGAGCTGTTTAAAGACGAAGTGAGAAAAATTGGACGCGAGCTTGGGCTCCCGCACGAGATGTTGACCAAGCACCCGTTCCCGGGACCAGGGCTTGCTGTGCGGCTGCTGGGCGAGGTGACTGAAGAGCGGTTGGCATCGCTTCGCGACGCGGACGCGGTAGTCGTCGAAGAGATTCGACGCGCCGGATTGTATGAAAAAGTATGGCAAGCCTTCGCCGTACTACTTCCCGTACGGAGCGTTGGAGTAATGGGGGATGAACGCAGTTATGGATTCACCGTGGCCGTGCGGGTCGTGGAGTCGGAAGATGCGATGACCGCGGATTGGGCGCGGCTTCCCATGGACGTGCTGGAACGGATCTCGACACGCATCGTGAACGAGGTAAGAGGAATTAACCGAGTGGTATATGATATTAGTTCCAAACCGCCGAGTACAATAGAATGGGAGTAGACGAAGAAGAAGAGGCGCTGCGCCGCAATGAAAAGAATGGCTGGAAGGGAAGTTCGGCTTGGGCCCGGATGGAGTCGCCTTGATAACAACAGGGAGACTTTTGTTAATTCCCGGGCCTGGGAGCCGGTATGTCGGAGAGCGCCTAACCGCGCAGGTCGTGAGGGCAGGAGACCTAGCGGTTGGCCATCTTCTGAGCCATGTACAGCAGGAGCCGACGGTCAGGTTCTTCAATTCGACCCATCAGTCTGCGGAACTTGCTCAAAAGGCGAGCCTCTTTCCCGGTACTGCCCCAAACAATATCGTCAGCGCTCTTGCGCTTGGGAAGGTTGGGGAGAGCGGGAGGTTCTTCTCCGTCATAGAAGAGTTGGTAGAGTGGGACTTCGAGAGCGCGGGCCATTTTTTCCAGTGTTTCAATGGCTGGAACAGTATGGCCATTTTCCACGCGAGAAATGTAGCAGCGTAGAAGCCCGGTTCGCTTTTCTATGTCCCCTTGGGAAAACTTCTTTTCTTCGCGCAGCGCGCGAAGACGGTCGCCGATAATCATGTCGCCATTGTTCCATAGAGTATCCGCACCTGCAAGTGGAAATGTGAACATTCCGCGAAAGCGTGTAACCTGAGAGCAATGGCCAACGTCACAAATTCAGGCATAAGCCAGGGTTCACGGGCTGCAGCCACAACTGAGCCTTTGACCCCCGCGGAAAAAGAGAAGCTCCTGGTGCGCCGAGCACAAAATGGAGATGTGAGCGCCTACGAAGATCTGGTGCGCACGCATCAGCACCGGGTACTAGCAGTTGTGGGAGGGATTTTGCGGGGCAGCGAAGATATCGAGGACGTCGCACAGCAGGCGCTGGCCAAGGCCTATTTCTCGATTCGGCGATTCGATTTGCGATCGGCCTTTGGCACATGGCTTTATAAAATCGCAGTGAATGAGTGCTGGGATTACCTGAGAAAGAAAAAGGTGCGCCGTCTCGTGTACGAAGCGGACATGAGCGAGGAGCAAGTTCGGAAACTCGATTCGGTGCCGGAGCATAGTTTCGGAGATCGGCTGCCGCACGGAGACGCAGGAAGCAGAGTCGAGCAGCAACAGTTGGTGGAACGGCTGCTGGGAGAACTGGACGAAAAAGACCAGATCATGCTGGTGATGAAAGAGGTCGAGGGTTTTTCGGTGGAAGAGATTGGCGAAGTTCTGGGACTGAACGTGAACACGGTCAAGGTGAGACTATTTCGCGCCCGTGGGCGGCTGGTGGAAATATACCGTAAGCGACTGGACAAGCGCCCCAATCAACGGCCCGGACTCAGTCAAGTAAGGAGCGACAAACGTGTTTAGAAAACTGAAGAATTTGATTTCTGAAAAGCTTTATGCGGGGCGCGCATTCTCTGCGGGCGGGTGCGGCAAGTACGAAGCGCGCCTGGAAGATTACCTCCAGGGGAATCTCCAGGGGAACGATGACTCTGATCTGCACAATCACTTACGGCGGTGCACCGGCTGTCGCGCGGCGCTGGAAAACTCGCGTTTAGGTGGACAGTTGTTGCGAGATGCATGGGAACCTGCCGGCGAGCCGCGCAGCGCATTCGTTGCGGGCGTTATGGCGAAGATTCGAGAAGAGGAAATGCGCGCCGAATCGCCCGCGGCCTTCTGGAATCCGCTTGAATTTTTGGCGTCCAGATTATCCTTGACGGCTGCCACGGTGTTGCTTGCTCTTTCGGCATATATGGTTGGATTTGGGCCGCACCGCTCGCCTGCGCCGCCTTCCTCTGTGCGGACCGAGCTGAATGCCGCCGACTTCCCCCAACCTCCGGGAGATCCTGAGAGCAACGAAGAGATTCTGCAATCCCTGGTGGAGAGAAATTATGGACGCTAATCAAGGCAGCCGCAAAGCTTTCCTGCTGGTTCTGCTGGTGTTCGCGCTGGGCATTGCGCTGGGAGCGGTGGGCACATATGTAGTGACCACGCGTGTGCTGGCCGCACGACCCCAGCTCAACACTGTTCCGAACCGGGTGGCGCTCTTTACCAGAGATTTGAATCTGAATCCGGAGCAGCAGAAACAGATTCAGCAAATCCTCACCGAGACGCGCGCCAGGTATGCCGAAATACATAGCCAGGCCGACCCCGAATACGAAAAGGCCCGTCACGAAGGGCGTGAAAAAATCCGCCAGATTCTAACGCCGGAGCAGAAGCCAAAGTTCGAGGATATGCTCCGCAGATTCGATGAGGAGCGCCGGAACAGGCAAAACGAAGCGCACGATTAATTTTGACGTAAGATTCCCGCAAAGATTTTGCACCGTCCTCAGTGCTCGAGATTTGTGCGGTGACCCGTCAGGAAAACATTTTTGTAAGTTCGTCCATCTGGCCGACAACATCGTTTCGATCATATGCCCAGGGACGCGCTGGTCGTAGCAAGGCCTGTTGCGTCCAGATTTAATCGTTGAAGGAACACAAACCATGGGACCATTCATCGGGAAAATAAAAGAATATTGGAAACGGTCGATGCTGCACCGTGCATTGCTTGTCGCTCCGCCCATCGCGCTTATGCTTTGGCTTGGAACGATTTCCCTCGGGACGCGATCGAGCGCGCAATACTTCACCGCCAAGGTGGAGAAGGGCGACATTTCGCAAGTGGTGCAGGCGACGGGCACGATTAATCCTGTCACCACCGTCCAGGTGGGATCGGTCGTGTCAGGCAACGTCGTAAAGATCAATGCGGATTTCAACTCGAAGGTAAAAAAAGGCGATATCATCGCGCAGATCGATCCCGTGCCATTCGAGAATACGCTTTCGCAAGCGGAAGCGGATTACCAGAATTCCCAGGCCAATGTGAAGAGTCTTGAAGCGCAGATCGAGACGGCGCGCGCCAACGTGCTGAACATGAAGGCCAACATCGCCAAGGCGCAGGCGTCGCTCGGAGATGCGGAGACGCAGCTGCGGCGCACGAAAGAACTTGCAGACCAGGGAATTGTCGCCGTTCAACAGAAGGACACAGCTCAGGCCACCTATGACGGCGCGCTCGCCGCGTTGCATTCGACTCAGGCACAGGAAACGCAATCCGAAGCACAACTGAAGACCACGATGGCGCAGCGCGATCAGGCCAAGGCGCAAGTCCTCATGAAGCAGGCTGCGGTGGCTTCCGCGCGCTTGCAGCTTAATTACTGCACCATCCGCGCCCCCATCGATGGAACCGTGATCAGCCGCAATGTGGATGTGGGACAGTCCGTAGCCGCCAGCTTGCAGGCTCCCAATCTATTCACCATCGGTCAGGACTTGACCCACATGCTCGTCTATACGAACACTGACGAGGCAGACGTGGGCCGCATTCAGGTTGGCGCGCAGGCGTCTTTCCGCGTGGACACATTTCCGAGAGAAACATTTTATGGGCGTGTCTCGCAGGTGCGCATGAACGCGGGAATCATTCAAAATGTCGTCACCTATAACACGACAATCGAATTCGATAATCCCAATGTAAGGTTGTTCCCTGGCATGACGGCTTACGTCTCGATTCCCGTGGCCTGGGCCAACGATGCCGTCAAAGTGCCCAACGGGGCGCTGCGATTTAAACCGGATTTGTCCGACAGCGAACGCCAGGCGCTGTATGCAAAATATGGAATCAAGGAAAGTTCGCGCGCGACTGCGGCGGGACGTGTTGGTTCTGCGCCTGGCTCGGGCGGCACGGTAGCAGCAGCTGGGGTTCAAAACGGCGGAAACAATGGTGGAGGCCCTCGTAGTGGCCAGGGTCAGGGAGGCGGGGCTCGAAAAGCACAACAGGGCGGCGATGCGAGTGGCGCAGACGGCGGCCAGAATGGTGGCCGCGCCGCTGCAGCGAATAGCCTGCGCGAAGACAGCGGCATTGTCTGGAAGTTGAATCCCGACAAAACTCTCGAACCTGTCCAGGTGGGGCTCGGCGTGACTGACTTTACGTTTACGGCCATGACCAGCGGAAAACTGAATCCCGGCGACGAGCTCGTCATCGGACAGTCCACGACCAAGAACGCGGCTGCACAATCGCAAACTCGCAGTCCGGTAGGCGGAACGGCTGGACCCGGCGGGTCTGGGCAGCGTCGCTTTTAAGACTAGCAGCTGGATAGAACTCTGAACAGACATCAATGGCCGAGCAAATTATACCGATAGCTGAACCCACGCAGACGGCGTCGCAAGGCAAGCCAGTTATTCGCCTTGAGAATGTTTATAAAATTTATGATCTGGGCGAAATCCAGGTCCAGGCGCTGCGCGGAGTTTCTCTGGAAGTACGCGAAGGGGAATTTGTGGCAGTCATGGGGCCGTCCGGCTCCGGCAAATCGACAGTGATGAATATTCTAGGGTGTCTCGATCGCCCGACGAAGGGTCGGTATTATCTCGACGGCGTGGATGTTTCCGGGATGTCCAAGACCGAGCTCGCGCGAATACGGAACCGGAAGCTGGGATTCGTGTTTCAGCAATTCAATCTATTGGCGCGCACCTCGGCGCTTGAGAATGTCGAGTTGCCCACGGTGTACGCGGGGGTCAGTCCAGAAGAGCGCACCAAACGCGCGATGGAGTCGTTGACGCGCGTGGGACTTGCGGAACGCGCTGGGCACCATCCTTCGCAGCTTTCCGGCGGACAACAACAGCGCGTGGCGATCGCGCGCGCACTCGTGAACCGTCCTGCAATTTTGCTTGCCGACGAGCCTACCGGGAATCTCGACAGCCGCACGTCCGTCGAGATCATGCAGATCCTGCAGACGCTCAATGAAGAGCAGGGATTAACGATTGTTATCGTGACTCACGAGCACGATATCGCGCAGTATGCCAAGCGTACGCTGGAGTTCCGCGACGGAAAATTGCGGCGAGATAATATTGTCCGCGAACGACTGGTCGCGCACGAAGTATTGAAAACGCTTCCCACCGCCGAGGAGCAGGCTGCCGAGGACGAGGAAGATAATGCGCGCCAGCAGAGGCAAGCTAAAGGCGATGCTGGGATTGCGAAATAAACTTCAGAACGTCGAATAGAATCATGGGTTTCAAGAATACATTTCGAGTGGCATTGCGGGCGCTGGCTCGAAACAAAATGCGCTCGGCGCTGACCATGCTCGGCATCATCATTGGTGTGGGAGCTGTAATCGCAGTGGTGAGCATCGGGCAGGGCGCGCAATACATGGTGCAGCAGGGGATTCAAGCCATGGGAACGAATGTAGTCTTCATCGCGGCCGGAAGCGGCCGGCCGGGTGGCATAAGGGTGGGATATGGCGGCGTGAAAACCCTCACCATCGATGATATGAACGCAATCCTGCGCGAAATTCCTCTTATCAAGCAAGCTGCCCCGTCGGTCAACAGCCGCAAACAAATTGTCTACGGAAATCAGAACTGGAGCACGATCGTTAATGGCACTACGCCAAACTATTTTGAAATCAGGAATTGGTCTATCCAGTCGGGATCGGTCTTCAGCGACGAGGAAGTTGACTTGGCGGCAAACGTATGCGTGATTGGAACGACGGTCGCCAAGAATCTCTTCCTGGATGAAGACCCTGTCGGCAAAACACTGCGCATCGGGAACCTTCCGTTTCGCGTGGACGGGGTTCTGGAATCGAAAGGGCAAAACGTGATCGGGCAGGACCAGGATGACGCCGTCTACGCGCCCTACACCACCGTGCAACGAAAAATTTCGGGAATTACCTGGGTACAGTTCATCAATGCGTCGGCGATTTCTCCGGTGGCCTCCGTCGCGGCCGTCGCACCGATTACCAGCTTGTTGCGCGAACGGCATCGCATCCGGATTGGCGATGACGACGACTTTTTTGTGCGCACGCAATCGGAAGTGGCCGACCTGATGAATCAGACGCAGGGAGTCATGACCATGCTGCTGGGGGGGATCGCGTCAGTCTCGCTGCTGGTGGGCGGCATCGGAATCATGAACATCATGCTGGTGTCGGTGACCGAACGTACACGCGAGATCGGCGTGCGCATGGCGGTGGGCGCGACCGAGAGCGACGTGCGGCAGCAATTTTTGGTGGAAGCAGTCACGCTTAGCATGATGGGCGGAGCGATTGGAATCCTGTTCGGGCTGGTGGGTTCAGCGCTGATCAGTAATTTTCTGTCGTGGCCAACGCTGGTTTCGGTCAGGGCTATCGTCACAGCCGCGGTATTTTCGGCGGCAGTGGGCATTTTCTTTGGCTATTATCCCGCGAGGAAGGCGGCGCGGCTCGATCCGATTGAGGCGCTGCGGTATGAGTGAATTTAAATCGGATTTGGGCGCGTGAATTTGAGTAGTACAGGCTTCAGCCTGTGTGTTTTTGATTTACGAAGCGCTCTCTGTCACCGTTGCAAAACCAAAGTTCAAAACCTCACCGGCTGAAGCCTGTGCTACTTGGAATTGACGGCAACATTCCTTGGAGGATACCTCTCCGTTAGAACGGGATATCTTCGTCGGTGACTTCGGGGCCGGAATGATCTTCGCTCGGAGGGGCCGGGGAGTCGTGGTCGAAATCGCCAGCTGGGGCAGAGCTTCGCGCTCCTCCACTCATGGAGTCTGATCGGGAGCCGAGCATGCGGAAATTGGTGGCGACGATCTCAAAGCTAGTGCGCTTTTGCCCTTCCTTATCGGTCCACTCACGCGACTGGATGCGGCCTTCCAGATAAATCTGCGAACCCTTTTTTAGGTATTGCTGAGCGATCTCCGCCTGTTTGGCCCAGATCACAATCTTGTGCCACTCGGTGCGTTTCTGGCGCTCGCCGTTCTTGTCCTTGAAGCTTTCGTCGGTGGCGAGTGAGAAGTTACAAACAGCCTGGCCCGCGCCTGTGTATCGAGTTTCCGGATCTTTGCCCAAACGTCCAACTAAAATCACTTTATTTACGGACATGTCGTTTCTCCATTTGAGAAAGGAAGATAACACGCGGGTGGAAACGGTGCAAATTGTGCGGGAGATGAGCGCCGTACCTCTCTGTGTTCTTGTGCGATCTGTGTTAAAAGCCTTTTGGAATTTAACACAGAGAACACAAAGGGAGGACACAGAGGGCGCAGAGAATACGTGGTGAATTTTAATTTTGCAGTAATTTGAAATTAGCCGACCGTGGCGCCTAGCTCTTTCAGCTTGGCGGCAGAGCGCTTCGCTTCGTCCGTCCCCGGATACTGGCGGACTACGGTGCGCAGTTCACGGATGGCGGCGGCTTTCTGTCCGAGTTCCGCCAGGCAATATCCCTTCCGCATTCTGGCGGACGCCAGCTTGAAACTTTTCGGAAAGTTTTCAATCACTTTGTTGTAGGCATCGAGCGCCTGCTGAAACTGGCTCTGCATGAAAGCGATTTCGCCTAGATAAAATTGCGCGTTCGAGGCCAGATCCGTGTCGCTATAGAATTTGAGATAATCCTGAAATTCCTGCGTCGCCAGATCATAGTGCCTCCCGTTGATGTCGCGCAGACCGTTGGAATAGAGCACATCGGCTGAGGCCGGCGGCGCGGCAGAGGACATTGGTGGCGCTCCACCGCTTGGCGGCGCGGCTGAAGAAGGTCCAGGTCCCGGGCCGGGTCCAGGAGCGGGACTGCTGTAGGTAGTTGCTGGAGGCGGCGCTGAACCCGGCGACGCTATTTTTGAGTCCACATTCTGGAGAGTGTTCTGAATGTCGGTAAGCTTCTGGTCGAGTTTGCCGAGGCGCGCCTGCAAGTCGGCGACATTATCGGAAAGTCCCTGCACCTGCGTGCCCATGGTGTCCAGGCGCGCACCAGAAGTCGCTGACAGATCCTGGGTATTTTTCTGCACGGCAGCCATGCTGTTGCTGAGCTTGTTCACCGAGTCCATCGACTGTTCGATCAGCGTCCGCTGCACGGCCGAATCCTGCGTGATGGCCATTTGCAGCGCCTGCTGTCCCTGAATAAGCTGGGTAACTCCGGTCTGCAATTCAATAATTTCGCGGGCAACCGCTCCTACCGGTGCAGGACCGAGCAATGAGCCGCCCAAGGCTCCAGCGAGCATGGCGGCGCCGAAAAATAGAATCCAACGAGTACGCAATGTATTCCTCCTTCGAGGGCAGGATTCTAAATGAACTTCAAATTCCGGAGGGCGGGCTCCATGTCTATGATGCCCTGCGAAAGGCCCACAGTAAACAGTCAGCCTCGAATGAAGCCCGCGCCATTATTCCGGCGGGCCCCAAGTAGAGCCCGCGTCCGTCACTTTACTTCATTACGAAATGCCCTCTACGATTTTGCGCATAGCAGTCTTCGGTAGAGGCGGTGCAGAACGGCTTTTCCTTGCCGTAGCTGACTGTCTCTATCCGGTCGGCAGATATCCCCAGCGAAACCACGAATTGCTTGGCTGCCGCGGCACGGCGGTCACCCAAAGCTAGATTGTACTCCGTTGAGCCGCGCTCGTCGCAATGTCCTTCGAGCACGACTTTCACCTGTGGATAGGAGCGCAGGAACTGGGCGGTTGATGAAAGCGCATCTCGGGCATCGGAACGAATATCCGCTTTGTCATAATCGAAAAACGCGTCTTTGACCTCCTTGTTGAACAACTCCTGTACCGTCGGCTGGTGCGCAGCTGGGGCAGGCGGCGGAGCAGGGGCGACAGAAACGCGCGCAGTGGCATCGGCAGATCCGCCGGGTCCCGTTGCGGTGATTGTGTAGGTGGTCGAATCCGATGGCGTGACGCGACTGGTTCCTTCCGCGGACACATTGCCAATTCCAGGCGACACATTCAGCGAAGTTGCATTGGTTGAAGACCACGTCAGCGTTGCCGACTCACCCTTTTGGATGAGTGTCGGGGACGCTTGCAGGGTCACTGTCGGGCGCGCAGGTGGCGGTGCCGCCGGGGCTGGGGGTGGTGGTGGCGCTTGTACCACAGGCTTCTTGCATGCTGCCCCGAATACGACCACAGCGAGCAACATGACGAACAGGGCCTTGGTGTTAGTGCGAGTCCGCATCTTTCTTCTTCCTCCTTTAGCAATCTACCGAAGCACGGTTTGTTAGTGCAATTCCGACGTTCCGGGAATCTGAATAAAAGTAACGGTGTTCAGCCAATCGTGACCGACAGAGAAACCGGAGTGCCGATCGGATAATCCTCGCATTCGCGTTGGTCACAAATCTCCCTTTGCTTCCAACCAGCTGAATCCAATCGCCCAACTGTCCTACGATTCCTATGCGACCACAGCTTCATTACAGGGCAACAATCACAGGGTGACCAGTCACCGGTCACCATTCACTGAGCTCACTTCGGCGACCAGTTTGGCGATTCGTTCTGACCTTGCTTGGTCAATTGACGCGCGCCTGTTCCGTCGGCAAGCATGGACCAGATTTGTCGCGTGCCGGTGCGGGTCGATTCAAAGACGATATGGCGGCCATCCGGCGCCCAGCTGGGGCGCTCGTTGCGCCCGACATCGCGCGTGAGCTCGACCAATTGGTGCGTGGCAATTTCCATTATGTAGAGATCGTAATTTCCGCTGGGCCGCCGCCAACTGAATGCCAGCAGTTGTCCATTCGGAGACCATGCCGGGTCGATGACATATCCTTTGTCGGCAAGGTCAATCTTGCTTTGACTTGAACCATCGGAGTTCATCACGTAAAGCTGCGGAATTCCCCCGCGATCGCTGACGAAGGCCACTTGCTGGCCTGTCTTCGGATTCCAGGAGGGGGAAGTGCTCGCGCCCGAAGAGAACGTGATGCGCTTGGGGCGCTGGCCGGACGGGTCGGTCACATACAATTCCGGGCTGCCGTTCATGCTGGACATGAACATGATTTGCGTTCCATCGGGCGACCATGCAGGGGAGGAGTTCGTGCCCCGAAATCGCGGGAAGGAAATGAGATGATTCGACAGCATTGATTGAACGCAAATTTGCGCGCTCAGTGCTGCACCGCCGCCGGGTTGCGCGTAACAGGTAAAGGCGATGCGGCTCGCGTCCGGAGACCAGCGCGGCGTGAGCGATATAGTGTGGAGTTGCGTCAACTGATGCTGATTTTCGCCGTCGTAATCCATCGCCCAGATTTCTTTATTGCCGCTTCGATTGCTGACAAACGCAATCTGTGTGCTGGCGATTCCCGGCAAACCGCCCGATAGTTTGCTGATGATCTCATCGGCAAACTGGTGGGCGAAGATCCGAACCTGCGCATCGGTAGCATCGCCGCGATAAACCTTCCCAATAACGGGCGGCAGAGATGCGTTGCGAACATCGTTCAGCCAGGCTTGAATCTCCATGTTATTGTCGGTGACGGAGAGATTGCCGAAGGCCAGCAACTGAGTGGACGCCGGAGCGTCGGTCCACGCCTTGACATTTATTTCGGTCGGCACGCCTGGAGTTTGCAATGGGTAGTAACTCTTGCTCACCATTTCAAGAATTCCGCTGAAATCCAGGTCCGAGCGCACTACTTCGCTAAATAGCACACCTTTTGGCGACGCGTCCGGCGATTTTCCGACCAAATCAGCTACGGCTACGCGTGCTTTGGAAACTCCGAGACCGGTGCCTGTGCGAAACCAGTCCTGTGCGGAGGCCGGCGAGGAAACGAACAGGGAAATGCAAACGCAGATGAACACAAACAGACCCAGATAAACTCTTCGGATCTTCAGCCCGCGACTATTTCCAGCGGGCTGCGCCTCCTGCGTCAGGGCAAGCAACCCCAGCCCGCACCCGGATATCTGAAACGTTGACATTGTTCTTTCCACCTTTATGCAGATCCGCGCGAAACTTTCCGCGTCGCAATTAAAGCTAACGGCGAAACTCAAACCAGAATTCGACTGTTACATTGTTGCCGGAATAACCAGACGGAAGCGCAGATACCGGGCTCGAACTCAGTATCGCGCGCAATGCGGAGTTGTCCACCGACCGGTTACCGCTGGACTGCATCATCTGAACGTTTGTGACCGTGCCGTCGCGCATAATTTGGAATGTAAACTGCGCTCGCGGCGCCCAACGCACTGACGGGTCCACCGTGGATTGCAGCCAGTTGCTGCTGATTCGATTCCGTACAGCGTCCACGTAAGCAGGGAATCGCCCTGTGAAATCACCGCCACCCGGCCCGGAAAATCCCATGCCGCCTTGCGTCGCGCCGCCCACGGTGAATTGCGAATAGGGGAGCGCTGGCGCTCCGCCGCCTCCGTAGGGAACCGCGTTTGGCGGAGGAGGTGTGGGATCTTCGAGAACTTTCGATGGGTGCGTGATGTAATGCGGCGTTTTTTCCTTCTTGAACTCGGGAATCGTCTTCGTATCGGGCGCGATTTCCTTTGGCGGTTTCGGCTGCGGCTCGGATTTGTAAAGCCCCTTGCTCTCATCCACGACGCGGCTGGTTGTTACGGCTTCAGGACGCGGCAACGTGACTCCAGGAAGCTTTCCGACCAGGCCAACCGTAACCGCATTGTCGCCGCCGGTCCCGCCCCAGGTATCGCCACGGTGCGAGAAGAATGTCGAGACGCCGAGCGAACCGAAGAGAATCATGTGAAACCCAATCGACCACACCAAGGGCTTCTTCAAATTGTCGGCACCGGGATGGACGGGGCTATAGGACATGACGCATTAGTGCGGAGTGTCTTCGAGTGGCTCCGTAACCACACTGATATTTTGGATGCCGGACTGGCGCATGGTGTCGACCACCAGCGCGAACGAGCCAAAGGGAACAGTCTTGTCGCAGCGCAAGTAAACTGCGTCGCCTTGCGGGTTGTGCATCTGGGCGTGAACCTTGGCTCCCAGCTCGTGAATGTTTACCGGATCGTCGCCGATATAGATCCGCTGGGCGCGGTCGATTGAAACGACTACGCGCGACTCCGAAATTTCTTTCACTGTTTTTGTTTTAGGAACGTCCACTTCGATTCCTGACTGCAGAATCGGCGCGGTGATCATAAAAATCACCAGCAGAACGAGCATCACGTCCACGAAAGGGACGATATTGATATCCGATAGGGAAGTGCTGGTTTGGCGAGAGAGTTGAGGCATATTCGATCGTCTAATCCTAGGATTTCACGCGAAACACGTCACATTCGCTGACCAGGGTATAGTTTTTCAATCATGGCCGCGACCTCAAGCGTGAACCCATCCATGCGCCCACCTAAATCTTTGATGTTGTGCAAAAAATGATTGTAGGCAATGACGGCAGGGACGGCCGTAAAGAGTCCCGCAGCCGTCGTAATCAGGGCTTCCGCAATACCGGGGGCAACAGCGCGTAAACTTGCGGCACCGGCCGCTCCCAGGCCCGTAAAAGCGTCCATGACGCCCCAGACCGTCCCGAACAGCCCGATAAACGGGGTCACCGACCCTGTGGTTGCCAGCCAAGGCATGTATTTTTCGGCTTTTCGAACTTCTTCGGCGGCAGCGAGCTGCATGCTGACGGTGACGGCATTGAGGCTCGTGATCTTGCCGTGCGGATTGCCTCCACGAAGCTGGTTATCCACTTCGCGGAATCCTGCGCTGTATAAAGATTCCAGCGGAGAGCCGCCACCACCCATTTGTCTGGGATCGGGAAGAGTCTTGTTGGAACGGAAAATGCGCAGGAACAGTGCGGTTTGGTGGTTCATCCGCGAGAACATGCGTGATTTTTGAAAGATTAAGGCCCAGGAAAATAGGGAAAAGAATAGCAACATCCCTAACACGACGCGAGCAACCCAGCCGGTTTGCTGCAGCAGCGTGCTCAGCTGGCCTACGAACAGAAACATCCCAAGTGGTCGAATTGTTCCCCCCCTCAGAAGCGGATCAATGCTCCCCAACGCAACCTAGCATACGACCCAAATGCGGTCAAACGATTACAGCCTATAGAGTGCTTTATAGTACTGTCAATAAAAAATATCGTAACACGATGTAAAAGGTAAACGTATGTGCCTCGGGAAAGCCGCACATCTGGATTTTGAGATTTGAAAATACAAATTTGAAAAAAAGTTCCCTCGCGGCATTTCAGGTGGCTTCGCTGTCGCGAAAAATTGGTTGTGGTAAGATTTGTGTTAGAGAATGCCGTTATCATTTGATGTCCGCCTCAATGATCTTACCGGTGCCCGGGAAGAATTGCGGGAAGTTGCAGAGGGTTCCGCTGCCGCCTCGTCCCAGGCAGGTGTAATCCCCGCTTCGTCCATGCACCCTCCAGATGGAGCGCTGAGCTCCGAATCGTCTCCGCTCGGAGCCACGTTTTTTATTGAGACGTTTGGCTGCCAGATGAATGCCCATGATTCCGAGAAGGTGGCGGGGGTGTTGCTCGGGCGCGGCTACCGGCAAGTGGATGATTTGGACTCGGCCAAAGTGGTTTTTTACAACACCTGCAGCATTCGCGAGAAAGCGGCGCAGAAAGTTTTTTCGCGTTTGGGAGAGTACAGGAAGCATCCGGGACACGGAAAGATCATCGGGGTACTGGGATGCGTGGCGCAGCAGGAAGGCGAGGAAATTTTTGAGCGCGCTCCGTGGGTAAGCCTGGTGTGCGGCTCGGCGAGCTACAGCAAATTGCCGGCCCTACTCGCGCAACTCGAAGCAGGCAATCGCCGTGTGACCGGCCTCGATACGGATACCGACGAAACATTCGAGACCGAAATTACGCGCCGCGATAATCCTTTCCGCGCCTACCTGACGATTATCGAAGGCTGCGACAAATCCTGTTCGTACTGCGTGGTGCCCTACACGAGAGGGCCAGAACGCAGCCGCTCGAGCACCTCGGTTTTACAAGAAGTTCGCAAACTGGCCGATCTGGGCTACTCCGAAATTCAACTTCTCGGACAGACCGTCAATTCCTATCGGGACCCAGCACCTCGCGGCATGTCTTTTGCTGAGCTTCTGGTGGCGGTGGCCGCAGTGCCGGGGATTCGACGCGTGCGCTTCACCACGTCTCACCCTCGCGATTTCGGGCGTGACATTGTCGAGGCGATTGATTCGGTGCCCGCGCTGTGCGATCACGTGCACCTGCCAGTGCAATCGGGCTCGACGCGCGTCCTGCGCTCGATGCAGCGGACATATACGCGCGAGGAATATCTGGAGAAGATTGCGATTATCCGCTCGGCGCGCCGACCCATCAGCGTGACGTCCGACATCATCGTGGGATTTCCTGGCGAGACCGAAGAAGACCTGGCGGACACGCTGTCTCTGCTTGACGCCGCGCAATACGATGGCGTGTTTGCGTTCCAGTACTCGCCGCGCCCGAACACTTCGTCATTGCAAATGGCGGATACAATTCCTGAGCAGGAAAAAGGACGACGGCTGGCCGTCGTGCAGGACAGGCAGCGCGAAATTCAGGTTGTACGCAACACTGAACTTGTGGGCCAAACATTTGAAGTGCTAGTGGACGGAGCCTCCCGGCGCCCCGGCCAGTGGGCAGGTCGCACTTCCAGCAACCGTATTCTAAATTTCTCTTCGCCGCACTCGGACCTTTTGGGACAATATATTCAAGTGCGCGTGACACGCGCGAGTCCTAACAGCCTGATCGGTGAGCAAGTCATCAGCGAGCAAGTTGTATGATGAGACTCCGGGAGGCACCCATGGAAGTCGAGATGAAGATCCGCGGACTCATGATGGACCCCGTCACAAACATGCCGATCGTAGTGCTGAAGGATGCGCAGGGCACCGCGGTTCTTCCCATTTGGGTGGGCATTTACGAAGCCAATGCGATCGCACTGGAAATTGAAAAAGTGCAGACTCCTCGCCCCATGACGCACGACCTGCTGCGAAATGTTTTTCTGGGCCTGGATGTTCGCGTGCAAAAAGTTGTGGTGAACGACCTGAAGGACGACACTTTTTACGCGCTGATCTGGGTGGAACGCAACGGCGAGATCATGTCCATTGATTCGCGTCCCAGCGACGCGCTGGCCCTGGCGCTGCGCGTTGATTGCCCGATTTTCGTCGAGGACGAAGTCCTCAAGAGTTCCAAAATTTCCAGCGCCATCTCCGAAAAATCCACCAGCGAAGAACTCCGCAAATGGCTCGAGGGCCTCTCCGACGAGGACCTTGGGCGTTACAAGATGTAGTTGCTGCCAATGTCGTACCGGCTGCATCCCTCCTGAATTCTTCCAGGAATAGCTTTTTTGCTTGCACTCGGGGCTGTCTACGAGTAGATTGGCATACGTTAATTCTCACGGGCTGCACACTTCACTGGAGGCGTTCAGCGTAAAGTGTAGCCCGGACTCGAATTGTGTATCGGTTGCTACCCGGGAGGGCTTGTGCCCATGCAAAAATGCCTGGGCCGTTTATGACCGCCATCCTGACAATTGCAAATCAGAAGGGCGGCGTGGGGAAAACCACCACTGCCATCAATCTCGCTGCCGCTATCTCGCTGCGACAAAAGAAAACGCTTCTAATCGATCTCGATCCGCAAGCCAATTCCAGCATTGCGTTTTTTGAGTCCGCCGACATACAGACGTCAATGTTCGATGTGTTGGGGGATCACCGCGCTGACCTGGCCAGCGTCATCAAGGTCTCGAAGAATCCCATGCTTTCGGTGGCGCCCGCGAAGCTGGCGCTGGCCAAGATGGAGCAGCAGCTGGCGGGGCAGTTCGATGCGCCCTTCAAGTTGAAAGACGCGCTGGCGCCGATCCAGAAGGACTACGATTACATCGTCATCGATACCCCGCCTGCGCTGGGAATTCTGACGGTCAACGCCATGGTGGCTTCGACCCACCTGCTCGTGCCGATTCAGGCGGCGTACTTCGCCATCGAGGGTACCGACGACCTGCTCGAAACGTACGAACGCATACGGGCCCGGCCCAACCCGCAGCTCAAGGTCCTTGGCGTGCTGATTACACTGTTTGATAAACGGACCAATATTGCTCGCGACACCCACGAACAGATTCGGTCTGTTTTTGGGTCGGTGCTGTTTAAGACCCGCATTGGGAAAAATGTGCGCTTAGAGGAAAGCCCAGCCTACAAAGAAACAATCATGACGTTTGCGCCAAAATCGCCTGGCGCGAAGGAATACGGGAAGCTTGCCCTGGAGGTTATCCAACGTGTCGAAGAGGATGGGATTGCCCGTCACGCTGAAGATGCGGCATGACGCGCACTACGTAGAACAACTCACCAGTTTTAGCGGCGCTGCTGTCGGGCGCATGATACCTGTCGATAAGATCAGACCCAACCCCGATCAACCCCGCAAAGCGCTGGGGGAACTGCGCGAACTTACGGACTCGATCAAAGAGAAGGGTGTACTCGAACCGCTGCTGGTGCGGTTCATGCCCCGCGACGACTGCTATCACATTATCTCCGGCGAACGGCGATACCATGCTTCGCGCGCGGCCGGACTGCGCGAAGTGCCGTGCATCGAAAAAATCGCGGATGATGCCGAGACGCTAGAACTAGCCCTGATCGAAAACCTGCAGCGCAAGGACCTGACGCCGTTTGAAGAAGCCGACGGCCTGCAAAGGCTTGCGGAACAGTTTGATTACACGCACGACGACATTGCCAAGAAAATCGCCAAGGCCCGCTCGTCCGTAACGGAAACAATGTCGCTGCGCGTGATTCCCGAAAACGTGCGCAAGCAGTGTATGGAGTTGGGGATTGTGTCGAAGTCACTGCTGCTGCAGGTTGCGCGGCAGCCTAATGAGAGAAAGATGCTGGAATCGGTTCATCGCATCGCGCAAGGCGGATTGACGCGCGATGAGGCGCGCCGCGAACGCCAGGAAGAGAAGAACGCCGGACCGCGGCCGCAGCCCTTCATTTTCAACTATCGCCCCGACAATGAATCGTTCCGGCTGCGCATCCAGTTCCGCAAAAGCAATGTTTCCCGCGACGAACTGATTGAGACACTGCGCGGCCTCCTGGAGGCGCTCGAGCACGATCAGAGCGACTCTGCTGAAGGTGACGCAGCGAACCCAGCAGTGGCCTGAAGCGGAGCAAGGAAGAAGATGTAACAGGCGAACCCCGAGTCGTATCAAAAATTTGATCTACGCAAGGGGCACGGCATACCGTGCCCCTACTTTTTTGAGGTTTGACATTTGAAACCTCAAATTTGAAGTTTGAAATTCAAACCTTAAAATCTAAAACCCGCGAATTTGACAGTCGGGCCAGGTGAATCGTGAACGAGCTTACCGCGCAACAAATGGCAATCTTGGAACGTATTGCGTCGAGTGGATTTTCTATAGTGGCGTTCCCGCTGTACGCGAACGCCGTTGGTGTACGCCGGGGAGGCTATGCGGCTCTGCTCGATCCGATTCCTGGGGACGGCTTCCGGCTCTTTGGCGAACCTTGCGTTTTGTTGGATGGAAATCTGACCGTGCGTGTTGAGGAAAAAGGTAAATCCTGGTTTGTGTGGAAGAAAATGCGCACGGAAGCTACTCCGGAGCGGGTTCGCGAATTGCAGGGGTTTGTTTCCGAGTTGAAATTGTTGCTTGAGCCCAGGGCATAATATTCTATGAATGCGAACTAAACAACCTGCCGAAAAATAATCGAAACCTGTCATTCCGAGGCACGCCGCGAGCCGAGGAATCCCTCCTTGTGCTTGGTTTGACATCCGGAGGGATTCCTCACTTCGGAATCACAGCAATTGAATTTTTCCAGCATCTAGTGTCTGGGACTACTGGCGGTCACGGCGGGTCTGGGCAGGTCCTCGGGAACAAGCTTGGACGCTCTATTTACCCAGCAGGCGAAGGGTTTTCGGGGGATACAGAGCGATCAGTTGTCCCTGCGGGGGCGACATTCGTTCCAGATCCAGACACGCTACGCCCGCTTTTTTCAGCTCCGTGATCCGCGCGCCTGTGTGCAGGACCTGACCAATGACAAGGTGCAGATGGGGTTCATGCCCGAAGCACATCACTTCTTTGGATTTCATTTTCGCCAGCTCGCGAAGCAATTCAGCAGGACTGCTGGTGCCCTTGAGGGAATCGGTACGAATGATCTTATTCGACGAAAAGCCGATTACTTCGCAGAAAATTTCAGCAGTTTGCACGGCACGAAGCCACGGACTGGTGAGAACGGCGTCGGGTTCTACGCCAAGGGCGACTAATCCCAGAGCAGCATCATTTGATTTCTTTATACCTTTGGGAGTAAGAGGACGCTGAGTGTCCGGAGGACAATTGGGATCTTCGCGGTCCACCGCAATTCCATGCCGCACGAGATACAGACGCACCATCAGGCAACCCTCACTTTCTGCACGACCAGGACGCGTTGAAACGACAAATGCAGATTCAGCTCGCGCTCAAGCAAGCGCGCTTTGCGTTCAATGCCCGCAAGATTAAGCCGCGATTCATTCCGTAATTCCACGTGAACCCTGACGTCGCGAGGGCCGCCCTCGACGCTTAGCCCGGCAATCGCCTGATGGTGATCGCTCTCGAGGCGTTCGGCGAGCCTGAGCATTCCGGCAAGAATGCGCGTCTGTTTGCGACGCGCGCCATCCAGCGAGGCATAGAGCTTGTGCGCCGTGCCTGGCTCCGATTTTCCGTTGTGATAACGCACCAGGCATCCAACCATATTTTTTGCCCATCCGCGCAAGCCTGAAATTTTTGCATTGCGCATCAAATATTCGCCATGACGATGGTGATTCTTGCGATGAATGAGGTGCCCGGAATCGTGCAGTGTCGCACCCACTTCGAGGACCGTTCTCAGTTCAAAATCCATGTGATGGTAGGGCCACAGTTGATCAAAAAGTTGCAAGGCCAGCCTCCGAACCTGCTCTCCGTGCCGTAGATCGCAATGGACGCGGCAGGCAAACGACTCCGCGCCGGCAATCATGATTTGCGCTTCCTTGCGCTGTTCGGCGCTGGGCTCAGGATGCGCCATCTCCGCCGCAACGAGCTCTTGCAGTACACCCTCACGGACACCGACACGCGGAGTAACCATCGAGCGGATGCGCAACCAGTGTGCGACAGCGAGTAGAACGATTCCCGCGACGCCCATGACCTCCGCGCGATCGCGACGCACCCCGAAGGATTTCACCCGGCTCTCCACATCAAGTCGTAGTATTTGCAGGAGGCGATCCTTCAATAGTCTCGTGTTCAGCGTTCCCAGGCCGCCCACTCGCGGGCCGGGCGAGAGGATAGCAAGCGTCTCCGCATTACCACCGCATGCGACGGCCAAAGCTGCCGTGGGCCGAGGACGTTTTTGGAGGGCGCTCCGCAGCACGGATAGAACATGCAGTCTGACGTCTTCCGCGGTGTTTTCGTGAATGGCGCCCAGAACGTGGAACGCCTCCATCAATCGCACGGTCCCGAGCGGAAGGCCAACACTTCTTTGCAGAACGCCTCGTCGCAACTCACTAATCTCCAGACTGCCGCCGCCCAGATCAAGAATGAATCGAGGCGGGTCCAGATTTCGCATCGCACGAAGCGTCGCCACCCGAACCAGGCGCGCCTCTTCCTCGCCGGAGATGACTTCGAGATTGATCTTTGCCTGGTTTCGCAAGCGCTCGACAAGAACGTGGCGGTTGCGAGCCTCGCGCGCAGCGCTGGTGGCTACGGCGCGATAGGCTGCTACGCCGTGCCGGTCCATGATCCGGCGAAACTGGCGGAAGGCTGCGGTCGCATCGCGGAGCGTCTTGCGATCAAATTTTCCGGTCGTGAAAGCGGAGTGGCCCAGGCGCACCGGCGCGCGGATGGATTTCACAATTTCCCAATCATCTGAGGAATGCACACGGGCGATGATCAGCCGGAAGGCGTTGGAGCCCGCATCAATCGCGGCGAGATGCAGTGGTTTGGCTAGCGTCAACGCCACAGGGAAGCCAGCGCAGCGGAGGGCCTATAGTGAGTCCGCTGGATGCCAAGATGGGCGGCAATGCGCTTGCGCAACTCCGTGTTTACAGCGGCCACGCTGGCCTCGCCATCCATCGCGATGAAACCTTGTTTCTCAGCAAGGGCCTCAAATTCTTTTTTCATCTTCGCCTGGTACATGATGAAAGATTGAAATAAATCGTTGGAAAGCGACATGTCGCGGCCCGACTCCCAATAACTGATGGCGTGGGATTTCCTGAACTCCCGCTCGAATGCGGCTTCCGGCCGCACATTAAGCCAGAAAGTCAGGTCGGGGCGCAAGGCCATTTCATAAAGGCCGTGCAAATAGTCGCGCTGAATTCCACGCGCCGCCGCGCGAGCGATTAACGTGTAGAAGTAACGGTCGGCAAGAACCACAAAGTCGGACCGCAGTGCCGGAATGATGCGATGCTCGAGCTGATCGTAGAAATCCGTCGCATACATCAGCGTGAGCGTCATGCGGGTGATCGTATTCTCGGCGAGCAACGCGTCAATATCTTTCGCCACCAGGCCAGAACGACGCAGGCCCATCGTTTGGACCGCGAAGCCTTCTGACTCCAGCCATTCGGTCAGCAACGAAATTTGAGTGGAGCGTCCGGAACCGTCCATGCCCTCAATAACGATTAGCGAACCGCCAAATTCTTCATCATTCACGCCCGGAAGGGACAATCCGTAATTGCGCGGCGAGGCGCCTGCGGAGGATAAAGCCTCGACGTTGCCGTTCCTGTTCTTGCGATCGGCACGCGATTTTTTCATCGCGCCCTCCGCGCAGCTTTCTTGGGCGCAAATCGTGCTAGTTCGATTCGAGATTTCACAAAATGCCGCATCTGCATTTGGAGTTTGTTTACGGGCAACGTTCCGTCCATCACAACGAACTTGTCCGATTCTATCATTTCATCATATTGCGCCAGGATGCGTCCCTGAAAAATCCGGAAACTTTCCGCGCGGTCCAGGGACAGGTTCAAATCCATTCCCGCTTCGTAATACTTCAATTTCGGCCGGCCGCTCATGATACGGTTGACAGCAACATCAAGCGGGGCGCGGAAATAAAAGGTGATATCAGGGACCGGCGCGAACCGGTATAGATTTCGCAGCCAGCGTTGAGAGCAGCTTCTCGCCACATCGCGCGCAAATGCCGTGTAAATGTATCGGTCGGCAAGGACCAAGTATCCGCTGTGAAGCAGGGGCAGAATCTGGCGTTCGCAGCGATCGGCAAAATCCGCGGCGTGCAGCAGGGAAAATGTCGTGGGTGTAAGGAGCCTGCGTTGCTTTCCGCG
>Ga0070735_10001604_pt1 | contig 21541 bp, 19 predicted proteins | sample Coa_R1_FD_66443 | JGI IMG/M metagenome (GOLD analysis project Ga0070735, IMG submission 66443) | Surface soil microbial communities from Centralia Pennsylvania, which are recovering from an underground coalmine fire - Coalmine... | ecosystem: Environmental > Terrestrial > Soil > Unclassified ... | reverse complement strand
CCGCGCGTCTCGCGCCACTTCGAGGCCATGGTTGTGTGGTTTAACGCGGAGCCCGGAGAGCCGGGGAAGAGTTATCTGCTCAAGCACACTTCGCGCACGGTGCGTGCCAAGGCGCTCAAAATTCGTTACCGCGTGAACGTCAACTCGCTCGTGCAGGAGCCGGTGGATCGCCTGCAAATGAACGACATCGCGTACGTCGAATTTGAAACCGTCAGCCCGCTCTTTTTCGATCCCTACACGCAAAACCGCATCACCGGCAGCTTCATCCTGATCGATCCCATTTCCAACGCCACCCTGGGTGCCGGCATGATTCGCGCAGACCTCTCAGACCAGACAGTCGTCGAGGACGCCGCGCACAAGCCCGTAACCGCGACAGAGCGTTACAAACGCCATGGACATTATCCAGCGCTTATTTTGGTGGAAGGCAATCCTGAGCTCGCGGCACTGCTCGAACGTGCCCTATTTGACGATCATTATGAAGTGGTGGGGGTAAGCAGCGAAGATGTGCCCGCCGAAGATCTGGAAAAGCACGTCAAGTTGGCTCAATCCACGGGCATCGTGATTATTTATTCAAGCGATGTGCTCTCGTCACAGGAAAAACTTAGACTGAACTCGGCAGCTGTGAATAGTTTCTTCGATCTCTCCGTACTTCAACTCGCCGCCGAGGAGCCAGATGCACTAAGAAAAGTTCTGGCGTTCCTTAGGCCACTCCGTGCGATTGCGGATCACAAGGATCAAGGCAAGCACGACTGAGCAAGCTGCAACTTCGTTTTAGACTGGGCAGTACCTGAGCAGGTTCTTCCTCGCCGAAAACTATGCTCCGAATCTGGCAACGCGAGTCAGGCGCGAAGGAGTATTGCAGCGTTCCATGACTTGGTTCGCAAAGTAGCGTCCACGCGATAAGCGTCATTTTTGCCTCCTCCAATTTCAGGGAATCCAAAATCGATATTCCTTCAGCGTATGCGAAGGATAATTTTGCCCAGAACGTGGCCTTGCTCGATGCGCCGGTGGGCATTGGCGGCATCCTGGAGCGGGAACTCGGCGGCTATCGGGACTTGCAGATGTGCTTTCTGTATGGCGCGATTCAACTTCTCAAATTCACGAACGCCCGCTTTCGCATCGTAAGAATAAATTTTCATGCCGCGGAGCTTTTTGGGCTCAGGATCGATACCGTTTGGATACGCAAGACGGCCGCCTTGTCCAAGGACGTCGATGCATCGAAGAACGGAATCGCCGCTGCCGAGAACGAGCACAGCGTCGACGCCTTTCGGCGCGAAGTCGAACGCAGCCTCGACAAAGTCCTCCTTATGGCCATCCACTGCAAAATCCGCACCCAGACGCTGCACGAGAGCAACACCATCTTTCCCGGAGGCGACACCCATCACTTTCGCGCCTCGTTCCTTGGCGAATTGGATGGCGAGCGTGCCCACGCCGCCCGACGCGCCGTGAATCATCACGTGCTCCCCTGTCTGGACGTCCAAATGATCGCCGATTCCCTGAAGCGCCGTCAGCCCCGTTGTTGGGACGGCCCCGGCATGCTTGAGATCCAGAGGCGGGATGGGGGCGATCGCTACAAGGTCCATATGCACGGCAGTGTATTCGGCGTAAAATCCGCCCTTGGGATTGTTCCAACTGTAGGAGTACACGCGGTCACCAACCTCGAACCGGCGAACACCCGGCCCCAACTTGGCGATTATGCCGGACCCATCCGTGCCGAGGATCAGAGGGAAACGAACGCGACCGTCCGGAGACCAACCATCGCGAATGTCGGCGTCCCATCCGCCCACTCCCGCGGTATGCACCGCGATCAAAACTTCGTTGGGGTCCGGCTCAGGGACAGGGAGATCGTGGAGAGTAAGAACCTCGGGCCCGCCGTATCGATCGATAGCGACGGCACGCATGATGGCTGGGATCCGCCGCTGCTTTGTTCTCGCGGGCCTGTTTGGCTTGCCTCGTGTGATTTTTGTACTTCTCTGTGGGCGTGTTTGCATTTTTTGTCTCCCGTAGAACGACTCAGTTGTCTCGCATCTATCCCTCCAGATCGACGCTAATTTTTTCGTGCTTGTTAAATCTTTAGCTTGAATGGATTGGCGTACCGGCAGCAGGCTAAATAATTTCTAGCCGCTAATGTAGGGGAATACGCGTCAGGATATCGACAGTCGTCCGTCAGTCGAATTAGATGTGAGCGAGGGGCTGATCTTCGGTTTTGACTCCGTCTAGTCCCGCAGAGAGAACGAAGAGCTGCGGCCTCTGTAACTGCCGCGAACATGGATGGTTTTACACAGTCTCCGTACCAGGTTTTTGGGACGGAGAGAGCATGCCGGTTTTCGCGCTTTCCTGGAGCAGTCAAATCGCGAGATCGTTGCTCGCGAACTGCTCGACTATTTTGCCTGAGAAGCGTGGCTGGCGACCTGTTTCCATTCGCCGCCGATCTTTACAAAAGTATCCGTGCCAATCACCGTACGCGCACGATGTTCGCCCTTAATCATCGAATCGTACGTGTCCTTGTAAGTGGCGATGGCCGTGTTGCCGTAGGGGCGAACCTTGAGATCAGAAATTTTCTCACTGTTCATCTTGTTGTGCTCGGGATCGTCCATCATTTTCAAAATGTCGGCTTTCGTAAACCAGGTGCCTGCACTGTCCCCACCGGTCCAATCGTCAGCAAGAACCTTCTCGTAAAAGGTTTTGTCATTGGCCAAATCGGCTTTTACCCCGTCATTTTCCAATTTGGTGACCGCCGCGACAGCATCCGATACGGTCGTGGCTGGAGTCTACTATCCAGCCGGAAAACGCTGCAAGTCGGAACCCCCGTCTAGTCTCAAGGGCTGCTTCACCAGGCCGGCGCGAAGCTTGATTTGACCCCCGCATGTCAGGATGCTATGTTTGGTGCGTCTTGGTAGAGGTGCGGAAGCAAGGAGTAGCCGGGCGGACGTTCCGAGGAGCTTCGGAGGCCCGTGCGAAAGGTGCAGCAGCAAATTCCGCCGAAGTTGCCATCGGCAGTCCCGCCGAGGCGGCTGGGGGGCAAGGCTAAGACCTACCCACTGTCATCCGAGGGATCGGATGGAGCGCTATCGAGGAGCTTAGCCGGCTTTATTTTTCCGCGCTTTACCTCCTCTGCTGCGCACCGTCCTTTTCACTGATAAAATTCATCGCATTTCAGTGGCACAGGCTTTAGCCTGTGTTCTGTTGATTGGCGGCTTTAAAACCAACAGGCTGAAGCCTGTGCTACTGCTGGCGGAGCGAATGCATCCATTTGAAATGACGCGGGCACTGATCGACATCGAGTCGATCACGGAGAACGAGAAGCAAGTGGGCGAATACTTGCTTCATTATCTCTCGGGGCTCGCCACTGGCTCTGACGGTAAAGCCGAAGCGATGCAGGTTACGCCGGAGCGTTTCAACGTGTATGCCGAATGGGGCCGCCCTGTTGTCGCGCTCTCAACGCACATGGACACGGTGCCGCCATTCATCAAATCGCGCGAAGATGACGACCACATTTATGGGCGCGGCGCCTGCGACGCAAAGGGAATCATCGCCGCAATGATTGCCGCGGCGGAAAAGCTGCTCGAAGCGGGCACACGGAATTTCGCGCTGCTCTTCGTTGTAGGAGAAGAAAAAAACAGCGCCGGGGCCCACGTCGCTGCGCGCTCGCCGCGCGGCACTCGTTACCTGATCAATGGTGAACCGACCGAGAGCAAAGTTGCGCTGGGATCAAAGGGAATTTTGCGGTATGAAATTATAACGACTGGGAAAATGGCTCATTCGGCGTATCCTGAGTTGGGCGAATCGGCCATCGAGAAACTTCTCGACGTGCTGGAGGCGGTTCGACGAATATCCTGGCCGGAGGATCCAATTCTCGGTCCGGCGACGGCGAATATCGGAACAATCATCGGAGGGCGCGCGCCGAATATTATTCCCGACGCAGCGAAAGCGGAACTGGCCGTTCGTGTGGTAGGCGATGGGCGCAAGATCGATCAGGCTTTGCGGGCCGCCGTCGGAACGCGCGCCGAGGTGAAGGAAATTTTGGAGCTTCCCGCGATGCACTTCAAATCGCTTGATGGATTTCCGACGTCAGTGGTGTCATTTACAACTGACATTCCTGCTCTTGTGCCCGCCTGGGGCGAGCCGTTCTTGTTTGGTCCAGGCAGCATCCATGTAGCACACACTACGGCGGAAAAAATTTCCAAGCGCGAATTGCTGGCTGCAGTTGATACATATGCGCAAATGACTCGCATGCTTTTGAGCCGAGCAGAGGCGGGTGCGGGCTCTACTTTGAGCCCGCCGGAGAAAGGTGCGGGCTCTACTTCTTTGAACCAGCCCGTGAAAAGACATGCCTAGGAATCTCGCCATCGTCGGATACGGAAAGATGGGGCAGCTGATCGAGCGGCTCGCGCCGGAGGCCGGCTTTATAGTCGGCTTGAAGCTCGATATTGATTCGAATGAGAACCAGCAGGGGATTACGCCGGAGAATTTCCGTGATATTGATGTCGCGATCGAGTTTTCAACACCGCATGTCGCCGTGGACAATCTTGTATGCCTTTGCGCCATTGGCGTTCCCACCGTAGTGGGCACCACAGGATGGTACGGTGAACTGGAGCGCGTGAGGGCGTTTGTCGATCAAAGCAGCGCAGGCGTGGTGTACAGCGCGAATTATTCGATCGGAGTAAATGTTTTTCGCCGCGTAGTGGCCGAAGCCGCGCGATTGCTCGCCAATGAAAACGAATACGGCGCGTGGGCTTGGGAAATTCATCATTCCGCAAAGAAAGATGCGCCTTCCGGAACGTTGCTGCAACTGGTCGAGGAAATGAAGCACGCGGGATATTCGAGGCAGATTGACTTCAGCTCAAACCGCGCGGGCGCGAATCCTGGTACACACGAAATCGGATTTGACTCGCCAGCCGATACGATCACGTTGCGGCACGCGGCGCGCAGTCGCGAAGGATTCGCTCGCGGAGCGCTCAAAGCGGCGCAATGGGTGATCGGCAAGCGCGGGCTGCACGAGTTTGCGGAAGTTCTTTTTGCGGACGACGCGAAAGTCATGCGGCGAACCGCGGATTAACGTAGCACAGACTTCTGTCTGTGCGTTTTTGACTTGGGGTTTTGGCCTGAGTCAAACAAAGGAAAAGCACACAGACTGTCCTTCACCGCGGCTCGGGATAAACAGTCTGTGCTACTGGAGGCCATCATGTTTGCAGAATTCAAGGGATGCGGCACGGCGATGGTCACGCCGTTCCAAAAAGACTTATCGCTTGACGAAGTAGCTTTGCGGAAGCTGATTCGCAGACAGATCGCGGGTGGAATTAACTTCCTCGTCCCCTGTGGCACGACGGGAGAAAGCCCCACCTTAACGCATGAAGAGCATTTGCGCATCGTTGCGATCACTATCGAAGAAGCCAGGGGCAAAGTGCCGGTCCTCGGCGGCGCGGGCGGCTACGACACGCGCAAGGTGATCGAGATGGCGCGCGAGATCGAGCGCTTGGGCGCCGACGGAATTCTGTCGGTGACGCCGTATTACAACAAGCCCACGCAAGAAGGTCTGTACCATCATTACAAAGCCATCGCCTCCGCTATTTCCCTTCCGATCATTCTTTACAACGTGCCGCCGCGCACAAACGTGAACATTGAGCCGGCAACGCTGCGGCGTCTGTCCGAAATTGAAAATATTATTGGCGTCAAGGAAGCCTCCGGAAATATCGCGCAGATGACGCAGGTCATTCAGCAAGTGCCGGACGAGTTCATCGTGCTTTCCGGTGATGACGCGCTCACGCTGCCGCTGGTAGCCATGGGCGGCCGCGGCCTTATTTCCGTGACGTCCAATGAAATCCCGACGGAAATGACGCGCCTGGTGCAATTGTGCCTGGACGGCGAATTTAAAACGGCGCGGGCCCTGCTGCGCAAGTTGTTGCCGCTGATCGAAGTGAACTTTATCGAGACCAATCCTGTGCCCGTGAAGGCGGGAATGGCCGAGATGGGTTTGCTGGAGCCCGTATGGCGGCTGCCGCTCGTGCCGCCGCGCACGGAGAATGTTGCAAAGATTCGTAGCGTGCTGGAATCCCTCGCGCTACTCGAAAGGGTCCACGTTGCCAACCGCACTTGAGCAGCAGATCGAGGCTCTGTTCGACGCTAAACCCGCGCGTTATACCGAAGAAGACCGCAAACTGTTTCGCGAATTCAAAGAGGATCTGAACGCAGGCCGCGTGCGTTCCGCCGAGCCGGACGCTTCGCAAAAAAGCGGCTGGCGTACGAATACCTGGGTAAAAAAGGGCATTCTGGTCGGCTTCCGCATGGGGACGATCGTCGACATGTCGATCGATCCCAAAAAGCTCCCCTTTCTCGATAAAGACACCTATCCGGTAAAACATTTTGCGGTGGGTGACGGTGTGCGCATCGTTCCTGGCGGATCGAGTATCCGCGATGGCTGCTATATCGGCCGCGACGTCGTGTGCATGCCGCCGATGTACGTTAACGCTGGCGCGTATGTGGGCGATGGCACGATGCTCGATTCGCACTCCCTGATCGGAAGCTGTGCACAGATTGGGCGTCACTGCCACATTTCCGCGGGAACACAAATTGGCGGCGTCCTGGAACCCGTTGGCGCGCTCCCCGTGATTATCGAAGACGATGTATTGGTCGGCGGAAACTGCGGCGTCTATGAAGGAACCATTGTGAAAAGCCGCGCAGTCCTTGGCACAGGCACAATCCTGAATCGCTCGACGCCTCTTTATGATGTCGTGCGCGGAAAAGTCTACGCGGCAACTGATACAGAACCGCTGGTCGTGCCGGAGGAAGCCGTCGTCGTTGCAGGTTCGCGCGCATTGCCCCGGGGCGTAGGAAAAGATTGGGGAATTTCGCTCTACACGCCGGTGATCGTCAAGTACCGCGACGCCAAAACTGACACCAAGATTCAGCTGGAAGATTTGTTGCGCTAGTCACTTCGTTGCCAGGATTACCGTAGACGGCGGAAGCACGGGGATTGTACTGACCTTGCGGAAGCCGGCTTCCTTCAGCCAAGTGCGGTATTCGCGCAAGGTGAAAACGTTTCCCTCTTCCGTTTGCAGCAACATGTTCAAGCCAAACAGTAAAGGCATCGCGGGCGCCGTGCGCGCATCGTTCGGAACAAACTCGCCGATGAGTAACTTTCCGCCGGGTCGCAGCGCTGCATAGGATTTTTGCAAAAGTTGCTTGCCGTGCTTTTCTCCTTCGGAATGCACGATGTGGCCCAGAATCACCAAGTCAAACATATCCCGGCCGAAATCGACTTGCCGCAAATCACCCTCAAGATATTCGTAGCGACCGGCGACGCCCAATTTTTCCGAATAGCTTCGCGTGATCGGCGTCATTTCAGGGAAATCCATACTCGTAACACGGGCTTGTGGAATAGCCTGGGCAAATGCCAGCGACCATGCACCGGAGCCTGCCGCAACATCCAGAATTTTGCGAATTTTGTCGCGCTCTTTTTGCGGCAGGCGCGAGACTGCCATTGTGGACGCGGCAAAGTTTCCGGGGAAAATACTTGCTACCAATTTCGGGAAAAACTCTTTACCTTTCTCTGCGACGTTTACGGTTTGCGCTGGGCGTCCGCTCTTGACCGAGTCCGTAAGATTTTTCCAGGCGTCCCACGTGAGCGAAAGTCCATGAGCCAGCTCGCCGACATAGGGCTTTTTCCCGGTGACCAAAAATGCCGCGGAGGCGGGCGTCAGCCTGTAGCGGCTGCCGCTTTTGCGAAGGTGCCCCATCCCGGTAAGAGCATCCAACAGGTTGGTGATGCCGCGCTGCGAAGCACCCGAGGCCTCGGCAATTTCTATCGCCGTGTGTTTCCCCTTTGCGATGTGGTCGAAAATCTTTAGCTGGACAGCCGCTACCATCGCTCTGGATCTCCAGACGCCCATGATGTCGTCCATAATTGCAGCGGGTGAGAGCGCCGCCTTACCGGTCTTGCGAGCCATCCAAGATTCCTCCAGGGATTCTCTTCGTCGCTGCCGCCTAATCTGTGCAAACGCTGAGGCTATGCGTCGCGTGGGAAGCTGTCAATAGCCATGGGTGGACCGCTTTGCCGAGCACGACTGCGCGTACCATCGCGTTTCCGGCTGGCACAAACCGTGTCTGGCTCTGCCCATAGGATTATCGATTCAGAAAAAGGCGTAACCTCTGGTATAGTTATCATGCATCCGGACGGGACGGGTACCCCCTGATTCCTCCGGGTAGCCGGCCACTGCAAGCCCCTCGTGACTTCATCCGGCCCTCATCGTCTCCTCCGAGCGATTTGAATCCGGCGATTGACGGCGCGCGCGGGATGTTGAATTTTATAGATTGAAAGTGAGAAGAAAGACTATGAAGAACTTATTCGTCGGCAACATGAGCTTCCAGACGACCGAGACGGATTTGCGCTCGCTGTTCGAGCCCTTCGGGCAAATTTCGCGCGTCCATATTGCGACGGACCGCGAAACCGGCCGCGCCCGTGGGTTTGCTTTTGTGGAAATGCCCAACGATGCGGAAGCAGCCAAGGCCATTGCGGGACTCGATGGAAAGGAAGTCGGGGGACGCAATCTGAAGGTGAATGAAGCTCGTCCCAAGAGCGCATCCAGCGGCCCGCGTGGTGGCGGCGGTGGTGGATACGACCGCGACCGCGGTGGAGACCGTGGTGGTGACCGTGGCGACCGAGGCCGCGGCGGCAAGCAGGGCGGGCGATTCTCGAACGAGGATTACCGTGATAGCGCGCGTCAACCGCGCGAACCGCGCTGGTAGCACGCAGAGTGCTCTCGGCGGACGCCCAAAAACTTTTTTAGGGCGCGAAATTCAAGGAGATTCGATGGCAACCTCTAAATCTACGTTCCAAAAGCGCCAAAAAGAAATGAAAAGACAGGAAAAACAGCGGATGAAGGCAGAGCGCCGCGCGCAAAAGAAGCTTGAGGGCCCGTCGGAAGGCGGACCTTTGATCGAACCCTACATTGATCCGCTCGGTGCGCCTGATTTCATGCCTTCAGATCCAGATACGCAGGAATAATCGGCAATCGACATTTCTATCCCGAAATTTCTCCGACCAGCCTTCGGAGACCTTCTCTATTGCTGCCCCTAAAGTTTTGATAGCGGGCTGAAAATTCCCAAATTTCCCGGGCCTTGGGAATTAGTAGCTAGGGAGCCGTTGTACTGCGGTCTTGTACCAACCTCTCCGCCATTTTTGGCGGCAGCTTTGGTTTTTCTTCATTCGCAAACGGTTTGACTTGCGCTCCTTTTAACCGCGATGCCTATTTATCTAATAAGAATAAAATTTCTTGACATAATTACTGAAATATATACATTACCCGGATGCCTTCCGACCTGGCTTTGGTCATATCCACTTTCGGAATCGGAATCGTTGCTGGCTTGCGGTCTATGACTTCTCCGGCAATCGTGAGCTGGGCCGCGCGTCTCCACCGTATCGATTTGAGTGATTCCCGGCTGGCGTGGTTTGCCTCCGCGGCTGCCGTCTATACAGTTTCTGCGCTAGGCATAGGCGAACTGATAGCGGATAAACTGCCTTTTGTGCCCAACCGTACGAGTTCGCTGCCCATGGTTTTTCGGATTTTTTCAGGAGCCATTTGCGGCGCCGCGCTCTGCATCTCCGCGAATCGCCTTATCCTGCAGGGTGCTTTGCTTGGCGGGCTCGGCGCTGTCAACGGCGCGTTCGGTGGATTTCACGTGCGGCGCATTTTAGTGAAGCACTTGAAATTTGCGGATACTGTAGTTGCGCTTGCCGAAGATACGCTAGCCATCGGCGCAGGATTATTCATCGTCTCCAGATTCTAATCGGCTGCGGCTAATGCACAACGACTTTGCCGCCGGCAGACGATGGTCTACGCATCAATGCGACCAGCGGCACCATCAGCACGAAGAGCACGGCCAGCAGCAAGTAGGTGTGATTGAACGCAAGCATGCCCGCCTGCCGTTGCACCATGGCAAACATCGCAGCGTAAGCGCGCCTGGTGGCCGTCGCCGAATCGGCGCCCTGTGACACAAACATCCTGCGCAACATTTCCAGCGAGTACTGGGCCCGCGGGCTCCCCGCACTGATGTGCCCGCCAAGTGTACTGGTGTCGGCCTGTTGGTTGCGAGCGACGAGCGTCGTCACTGTAGCGATTCCGATGCTCGCGCCCAAATTGCGCATCAGATTAAAAATGCTGGTGGCATTTCCCATCGTCTCTCGCGGAATAGCATCCATGGTGAGAGTCGTCAGCGGGACGAAAAGAAACGCCAGCGACGAGCCCTGCAGCAGTTGCGGCCAGAAAATATTCCAAAAGCCAACATTCAGGCTCATCGTGCCGAGGATGAGCAGGCTGAAAACACAGGCAAAAATCCCTATAACCAATAATTTGCGCGGATCATAACGCGTCATGATGGCGCCCACGATGGGCATAGTAACGAACGAGCCGAGCCCTCGCGGAAACATGGCCATGCCTGCCTGCAACGCTGTATAACCCAGCAATGTTTGCAACATGATCGGCAGCATCACCAGGCTGCCATAGAGCACAACGCCAAGAATGGCCATCAGAAACACGCCCGTCGAGTAAGTTCGTAAACGAAACACCCGCAAGTCCAGCACCGGATGTCCGACATTCAATTCGTAGATCACCAAGGCCGCCAAGGCAACAATTGAGACGATGGCCAAGCCTGCAATCCAATGCGAACTGAACCAATCTGCTTCCTGGCCTTTGTCGAGCACGATCTGCAAAGACGCTACGCCGAGGGCCAGCATCCCTATTCCCCAGTAATCGATCCGTTGAGACACACGGCGGATATAAGACGGATCAATGATGAAGAGCTCGGTCATCACGAGCGAAGCGATTCCCACCGGCACGTTAATGTAAAACACCCAGCGCCAGCTGTAGCTGTCGGTAAGCCATCCGCCGAGTACCGGACCCAGCATCGGCGCCACGACAATCCCGAGTCCCCAGAAGGCCATAGCTTTTCCGCGACTCTCGCGCGGGAAGGACTCCAGCAACACGGCTTGGGAAATTGGCTGCAACGCGCCTCCGCAAGCGCCTTGCAGTATCCGGAACACGATGAGCATTGGAAGATTTGGCGCCAGACCGCACAGAAAAGACGTTGTGGTGAAGCCCGAAACGGCCATGATCAGCAGCCGCTTGCGGCCAAATATACTTGCCAGCCACCCGGTAATGGGTAAGACGACCGCGTTGGCGACTAGATAAGATGTCAGGGCCCAAGTGGCCTCATCCACGGTGGCCGACAAGCTGCCGGCAATGTGAGGCAGGGAGACATTCACGACAGTTGTATCCAAAACCTCCATGAACGTGCTGAGCATCACCGTGATGGCGATAATCCATGGGTTGATATGGCCGCTTTTCGGATTGGCTGGAGATGGCATCGTGGCCAGGTTCGCCCAACGCATCTTTATACGATAATTCCCAACTGCTTTGATAAGTTTTTAGACTTGCTTAGGCGAGTGTTGAAAAGGCGGAGAAAAACTGGCTGCGGAAAGACGTGTGGTGTATACGGGGCCGTGCTTTTCTATTTACTTAGGTTGCGAAAAGGACGGCGCCTTTTATCATTTTCCAAAGAACTAGGACACGCGCCGAATAGCCCTGGTGTTGCAAATCGGTTCGCAGGCACCGCAATCGGTACATTCATCAGTTACCTGAAAGGTTTGGCCTCCTTTTGTTTCGATAGCTGCAACTGGGCACGCTTCCACGCATTCGCCATACTTCTTGCACTGATCCTGATCAATTTGGTACACAACTGGCCTCCCCTGCGGACGAGTGGGACCAATTTCCTCCCACATGCTCTGAACATTAATTTAGCAAAATGCTGTTTGGCGGGATGTGACGGCGGTCATGCGCGTGTGTGACGAAGGTCACGATTTCCTTGTCCAATTTAAAGAGGCGGAGCAGTCAGAAATGTCCGGACTCCCCGCCATCGGGAGCTTTTGGGCCAGCTGATTCAGAGGTAATACGGTCCCAGGCCGTGCGCTTCCAGTTTTCCACGAATTTCGCGCCCACGCCCCACGAAGGGAGGGGCATGAGAAGGCGGCGGGAGAGGCCATTTAACTGAGGCTCGTACATCCTTCGTAGCTCGTTCAGTTTCCTGTCCCCGTCTTCCGTGCATTTCCCTGCGCCGCATTCTTCAATTAAGTTGCGTACTTCGGCGAGGTTTACCGGGGGCAGGCGGTCGGCGATGGAAGCAAGAGGCCGGACCCTCAGCACCTCGCACAAATCAGCGATTGCGTGGCGGGAGATCGCGAACGTGAGCTGCGCCTGCCATTTCGTCTCGCCAGAGCCGTACGCAATGATCAATGCGCAGGCATCCAGGACCGCCGTAAAAGCCGCAAGCCAGGATTGGTTGTCATGCTGAGACCGGAAATAGCAGAGAACCGGATAGGACAAATGGCTCTCCATCAGTTGCGCGCACCATATTTCCCATTCTTCCAAATATCTTCGAAGCGCATTAAATCCCTGAGCATGAGAATGCCTGCGAAGCAGCTCGCCCGCAGTTGGAGGCGATCCGGCGCGCGCGTCAAGCAGCGAAATATTCAATTCCCGCTGTGAAAATGCGGTGTACATGGTCGGGAGATAGGAAATCACAATGGCGAGAAATCCGAAGCCCATTCCACCCTCAGCGACAGTGATTACTCGCGCCAACGTAGAGCGCGGCGTTACGTCACCCAGACCGAGCGTAAAGAATGTGGTCCCGCTCAGATACAGGTCTGTCCGGAATGTCGCCGCTCCCTCTGACACATTCAGGGATGATCCCGCGGCCCAATGCAGCATCGCGAACGCCATAATCAGCGCGAAGGCCCAAACGGCAAAGAGCATTAACAAGGAGAGGGGGCCGTAATAACTGAGATGAGATTCCCGGAGTTTCTTGGAGTGTATGCGCCCATTGATTGCCGACCAGACTGTCCACGTAATCTGGTAAAACAAGCGCGCCACACGAAAACGGCGCGTGACGCGGCGCGGCAGGATGATGCTCTCGAATGTCTCCCACAGCGTGGCAAACATCAGGAGCAATCCCAGAATTCCCACGAAAAGTCGCATCTTCACTCCATGGTCTAGTATTCCACGATAGAGTCCTGAAGCTCGAGTAACACAGACTTTTTATCCTTAACCGATGTTCAGGACAAAAAAAGTCTGTGCTACTAAACCACAACGCCACAAGATATCAGGACTTCGGTGATAGAAGAAATTCCTGAAGCGCGGAAAAACGATTAGGGACGGGAATGGACTGTTTGGGACGGGCCAATAAAGACGCCAGGCACTCCGGCATTTCCGGCCGCAGACCCGTGGCGCGAGCCACTGTCTCGGCGAATTTCGCAGGGTGCGCGGTAGCCAGAACGATGCCATGGGTGGCTATATGATTCTGCTTCACGAAGTTTTCCCAGCCGAGCACGCCGACGGCTGTATGCGGATCGAGCAAATAATTGTGCCGCTGTTCGACGTCGTGCATAACGCGCAGAGTTTCTTCGTCGCTGAAGCTGCAACCCCAGATGTCGTGGCGGATCGCCTGAAGATCGTTATCGTAGAGATCGACAATGCGAGCAAAATTGCTGGGATTCCCAACGTCCATGGCGTTGGAGACCGTACGACGGGACGCGCGTGGAATTAACTTGCCGCTTCTCAAAAATTCAGGAACGACATCGTTTGTATTCGTCGCGGCAATGAAATGAGAAACGGGCAGGCCTATGCGTTTCGCGAATAGGCCCGCGGTCAGATTACCGAAGTTTCCACTGGGCACTGCGAATACCGCCTGGGCCGCAGCCGCGGGAAGCTGCGCGTAGGCGGCGAAATAATAAAACATCTGGGGAATCAATCGCCCAATATTGATGGAGTTTGCCGAAGTGATCGTACGTTGTTGGGCAATAGCGGGATCGACCAGCGCCTGCTTTGCCAGCCGCTGGCAATCGTCAAACGAACCGGCTACTTCCAGGGCGATAATATTCCGTCCCAATGTCGTGAATTGCTTTTCCTGCGCGACGCTGACGCGTCCCGCGGGATACAGAATCACGACGCGGATTCCGGGAACACCGAGGAAAGCATGCGCCACAGCGCTGCCGGTGTCCCCGGACGTGGCTACGATAACTGTTAGTTCCTGCCCTGATTCACGCACAAAATATCCCATCAGCCGCGCCATGAAGCGCGCTCCGAAATCCTTGAACGCGAGCGTCGGGCCGTGGAATAACTCCAGGATGTGAAGGTGGTCCGAGAGAGAAATCAATGGGACAGGAAAATCAAGCGCGCAATTTACGATTTCTGTCAGCGCGTCCGGCGGGACATCTTCGCCAAGGAATAATGTGCCGACCTCACGCGCGAGTTCTGGGAACGAAAGCGATCGCATGCGCTCGGGAAAGTCGGCGGGCAGCCGCGGCATCTCGACGGGCATGTACAGGCCGCCGTCCGGCGCCGAGCCGCGCAGAACCGCATCTCGTAAAGACACTTCCGAGCCGCGGCGCAGTGTGCTTCGGAATTTCATCGCGCTGGCCGGGCCTGGGAATCGAGGATTTCGAGGAACGCCCGCGCGTCGGGCGAAGCTTCCCGCAAGTGCGCCGTCGAGATAATGACGTCCGCGTACCGCTCGTAAAGTTGTTTTCGATGAGCGATTAGCTGGGGATAGCAGCGCACGACAGCCTCCGTCGCGGATTCACCGGAGCGCTGCGAGAACGCGTCGCCCCACAGAACGGGTTTCGGATCAGACATGTATCGCGCGATCAGAGTGTCCTGCTCGCCGGGGGAAGCTGCGAGGTAGACTACCGTCGTGAGACGCTGGAGCCGTCCGCAGATTTCTTCGCCCGTGCAGATGACGCTGCCCGTTGTGTCCAGGACGATGCCCTCCTGGCCCGACGCTTCAATATCGTCCAGGGCTTCGCGCATCGCCTCAATTTCGCTGGCAAGATATTCCCGTTCGCGTTCACGATACTCAGGCTGATCCGGCCAGCCCATCCAGGCAGCGACACCGTCGAGTCCGCTGTACCCGCCCGCGCTCAGCTCCGGAGCAAGCTTCCGCTCGATACGATCGTCGATACTGATCGCACGAAATCCAGCCCCCGCAAGCTTCCGAGTCCAATGAGACTTGCCTGCTCCGGACATCCCGATGAGTGAAAGTTTTATCAAAAGCTTCAGCGAAAATTTCTCGCTCCCCTCATCAAAAGATTTTGCGTTCCAACAGGAATGGTCAAGAACGCTGCGGTACGCGCCCGATTAATTCCTTCTTGCATGTGTCAATACAGGCTGTACAAAAAAGCCTATCGCTGTCATTCCGAGCACAGCGAGGAATCCCTCTTGTACTTTTGTTGGGCAGAAGAGGGAATCCTCGCTTCGCTCGGAATGACGCATCGCGAATTGTTTGCAGACACATTAGTGCTAGACCCGGCCTGGTCGAGGTTCAAGAATAGCGTCCCTCGGAGACTCGGGCAAGCGCTGTGTCAGAAGTAATGAGCAATATTGTATCGGACCGAAATGCGGCGAGAAGCGAGTAAATCTTCACGATAACAAAGCGAGTGAATCTCGAATCACGTCATACACGTCGCCAAGTTGGCCCGGAGTGATGACATAAGGCGGCAAAATATAGACAACATTTCCCAGGGGACGCAGTAGCACGCCGCGATTCAGATAAAATTTGTACAAGCGCGGGCGAAGCGACGACAAATATCCAGCGTCCGGAACTTTGAGTTCAATAGCAGCTACGCTGCCGATGTGACGGACATCCTGTACAAAAGGATGCGCTGCAAACATGGGCAGGCGCTGGGCGTGCACTTTCTCAATGGCGGCGATGTTTTCAAAAACGGGCTCGGTATCGAAAATGTGAAGGTTGGCATTGGCTGCCGCGCAGGCAATGGGATTCGCTGTGTACGAGTGCCCATGAAAAAATGTGCGCGCGCGATCCGCGCCGGTGAAAGCATCGTGGACGCGATCGGTAGTTAGCGTCGCCGCGAGCGGAAGAAATCCGCCGGTCAATCCCTTCGCGACACACATGAAATCCGGCACAATTCCGGCGCGCTCGCAGGCAAACATCTTCCCCGTACGCCCAAAGCCGGTGAGAACTTCGTCAGCGATGAGCAGGACATCGTGAGCCGCAGTGAGGCGCCGAATGCCGGAAAGAAATTCTTCCGGATGAACGATCATCCCGCCCGCGCCTTGGAGCAGCGGCTCGACAATCACGGCGGCGATTTCGTGGCCGCGTTCGGCAAGCATGCGTTCGAGTTTTTCCAGGCATTCAATGTGGCACGTCGCGCGCGTGAGGTTCACCGGGCAATGCGCGCAGGAAGCCGAATGCGTGCGCAGGACCGGCAGGCGAAGAGAGTCGAATGCCGCAGTAAAGGGAGAATTGTCGCTGACGGACATCGCCCCCGCCGTGTCGCCGTGATAAGCGTTTTCGAGCGCGACGATCTGGGATTTTTCGGGGTGACCGCAATTTTTCCAATATTGAATCGCCATTTTGAGCGCGATTTCCACGGCTGTCGACCCATCATCCGAGAAAAAAACGTGCTGCAATGGTGCCGGAACAATTTCCCCTAAACGCCACGACAGCTCCTCGGCCGGTTCATGCAAAAAGCCCGCAAACAAAACGTGCTCCAGGCGCGCGGCCTGCTCGGCAATTGCTGCGGCAATCGCCGGATGCGAATGGCCGTGCAAATTGACCCACCACGAAGAGATCGCGTCTAGAATTTGGCGGCCGTCCCGCGTTTCAAGGAACACGCCCTGCCCGCGGCGAATCACAAGTGGCGCGGGATCGGCGCCTTCCTGAGTAAACGGATGCCACAGATGCAAGTCAGATGAGCTCATGGGCTTTGAAATGCCTGCCTGTCAAAAGTTTTCGCAAACACTTCGAGCAGCGCCGCGCGAGAAATTTGCCGCAGGACAGGAATATGCCCGATGATGCGCACCTTGCCGTAGTGTTCGATCGCGCGCCGATTTTCGATGTTTTCTTCTCCAATCATAACGACGCCATGAACGCTGAGACGCGCGCTTCGTAGCGCTGCAATCGTGAGTAAACTATGGTTGATCGTCCCTAATGTTGTGCGCGCAGCGATAACAACAGCCAGCCCGAGCCGCCGCATCAGGTCCAGCATCAAGTCATTCTCGTTGAGCGGCACCATGGCGCCGCCCGCGCCTTCCACGATCAACGGATGGCCTGCCACGGCAACAGGCAAATCAAACGCCTGAAGCGGAATATGAACTCCTGCCTCACGGGCCGCCAGGTGCGGCGATACTGGCGGATCGAATTTGTAGCGCTCTTGCAAAAGTCTTTCCTCGGGGCAGCCAGCCCACAAGCGCACCGAGTCTCGGTCCGTGCCCTCGATGGCGCCGGTTTGCACAGGTTTCCAGTAAATTCCGTCCAGCGCAGCGACCAGCAAAGCGGAAAGAACTGTCTTGCCGACGCCCGTATCCGTTCCCGTGACAAAAAATCCCTTCATTGGGGGAGAGGAACCACCTTAGCGGATGAGACTTCCTTGCGGATTTGAATCAATGCGCCGACGAATTCGGCCAGTATCGGTTGCGTGAGTTTCGCCGTCATCGATACGCGCAATCGGGCTGTCCCTGCCGGGACTGTTGGCGGACGAATCGCGCGAATGCCGTAGCCGCGCGCTTGTAACTGCGACGCGAAGGCCAGCGCCGTTTCATTCGCTCCCAGCACAATCGGCACAAGATGCGAATCGCTACCGGCTGTATCAAATCCGTTTGCTTGCAACTCATTTCTGAGAAAGCTGCTGAGATCTGCGACGAGCCGGCGTTCTTTCTCCGCGTTCGCGGCAAGATGCATTCCGGTCACAACTTGCGCCGCAAAATAGGGAGGCAACGCCGTATTGAAGATGAAAGTCCGTGCGCGGTTAATTAAAAAACGACGCAACGCCTCTGAACCGCATACAAATGCTCCCGCGGCGGCCAGCGCTTTTCCGCACGTGTGAACCGTAGCGAAAACGCGGCCTCTTAGTCCCGCTTCCGCAACGCAGCCGCGACCTTCAGGTCCGCATACTCCAGTAGCATGAGCCTCATCGACGATCAGTTCAGCGCGATAGCGCGTGGCGAGCGATGCCAGATCCTGAAGCAGCGCGCGTTCGCCATCCATGCTGAAAATGCTTTCCACCACGATAAATCGCGCTCCGGAACCGGAATGAGTCCAGCGCAGCTCGGCTTCGAGAGCGTTGAGATCGAGATGAGGAAAAATGATACGCTTGCACTTTGTCAGGCGAATGCCATCGATGAGGCTGGCGTGATTGGAACTGTCCGAAAAAACCACGTCTTCCGGACGCACGACCGCGCCCAACAGACCCAAATTCGCTGCATATCCGGAAGTGAAATAGAGTGCGGCTTCGGCGCCTACCCACCTCGCAAAATCATTTTCGACTGAAGTCCACGCATCGTGATGTCCGGAGAGCAAGCGCGACCCTGTCGAAGCAATTCGCGGCGCGGAATCCACCGCTTCGCGGATCGCTTGTTTCATGCGCGGATCGGTAGAGAGGCCCAGATAGTCATTCGAGCCAAGATCGATGCCTCGAACTGTTTCGAGATGGCGTAGTTGCGCCCGCGATTCCAGGTCGGCAAGTTCGGCGAGAATGCGCTCTTCTATTCTCACAGCTAATGGCTTCAACGAAGGGGCAGCGGTTCGAGTCCCAGCGAATGCAGCATGGCCGCGTCATCGTCGGGCTCTGGATTCGGCGTAGTGAGCAATTTTTCGCCGATAAAAAGGGAATTCGCTCCGGCCACAAAGCAAAGCGCGACCGCTTCACGCGAGAGCGCCTTGCGCCCGGCGCTCAATCGAACCATTGAGGCGGGCATAAGGATTCGCGCCGTAGCGATCATCCGCACGAAAATCAGCGGATCAAGCGGCGCCTGATGTCCTAGCGGAGTGCCGGAAACGCTGACCAGGGCATTAATAGGCACGCTTTCAGGATGCGGGTCCATCCTGCAGAGCTGGTGAAGCAAGCCGACGCGGTCTTCCTCGGACTCGCCCAGCCCTACGATTCCGCCGCAGCATACGGTGACGCCCGCTTTACGAACCGCCGCAAGCGTTCGAAGGCGGTCACTGTAATTGCGAGTCGTGATGATCTGTCCGTAAAATTCCGGCGAGGTATCCAGATTGTGGTTGTACGCGGTCAGGCCGGCAGCCGCCAGGCGTTCTGCCTGAGACTCGTCCAGCATTCCCAGCGAACAGCAGACTTCCATCCCCAAGCCCGCCACGCGGCGCACCATTTCCAGCACCGTTTCAAAATCTTCGCCGTCCTGCACCTGGCGCCACGCAGCGCCCATGCAGAAGCGCGTTGCACCTTCGCTGCGAGCACGCTCGGCAAATTCCGTCACTTCGTCCAGAGGCAGCAAGCCGCCACGAGTAACCTCAGTCGAGTAATGCGCGCTCTGCGGGCAATAAGCGCAATCTTCGGGGCATCCACCCGTCTTGATGGACAGCAGACGGCAGAACTGCACGCGATTGGGATCATGGAATTCCCTGTGAAGCTGCTGCGCCGTAAAAAGAAGATCGGGCAGCGGTTGCCGGTAAATCTGGCGAATCTCTTCGCGAGTCCACGTGTAACGCACGGCCGAATGTTTTGCCGATACGTCTGTTCGAGTTTCCGACAATTGAATCCTCCGGCCGCGAATAGCTCCGCTCACAAAATAATTCGTTCCGCGGTTCGCCTGCACTGACGCAAGCTGGCCAAGCACAAGCGCAGACGCAGCATTTTAGCGCAGAACGGCCCCGGTTTTCTGTGGATATGTGATGCCATGAACGACGTCATCGCAAACAAGGAATTTGTCGCGGCAAGCTTCGTGGCGCCGGCGTCTCGACGGCAGTTCTTGCATCAAGTCACATCGCACAAGTGCGCCGTCCGGCCCCCCCGGGTCTCGGTCAGACATATTGCGGCGACATTTTAATCTTTTGATGAACGTTAATTGGTGATACTACGGGAGGGTTAAAGACCGAAACTACGAGCGAGCCTGCTCCGTGCGATTCGTTTTCCGCGAATGCGACTTGGAATTGTGCGGCGTGACTGCCTCGACGGGCGAGCTTTTCTTGTGACAGGTTGTTGCCCACCAGCGATTCTCATACTGCGGCAATTCACACATCTTCGTACATTGCCTCGCTCCAGCCGCATGTTCGCAGTGGCAATAGCATAGGGGCGTCCTTGGGCGAGAAATCAGAACAGGAGACTGATTAGCTAAAGCGGCAGCGGACGCAGTCGCTAGAACAAACGCAATGCGAATGCCGTGACGAGTCCTGCGAGCAAATGACATGATGCATTCTTAAATACTAAGCAGGACTAACCGATAGTGCGCCAGATTCGATTTTCTGGTATCGGGGTACTGCATGTACCGGTACCAAGCCGCCGACGGTGGGTATTCGCGAGCAGGATGACCGTTATAAGGGGAAACAGCGCGTTTACAAATTCTAAGAACCTGCTGGGGAACTTTCAGCAATATCCGCAAGTTCTAATCGAAGATTGCCGGGATTGGAAGCGTAGCCGAGTCCGACTTCGAGATCGATAACACCTTCGCGAATCAAGCGTTCTAGTTCACCGTCAAAGTGCTGCATACCTTCGGTCGTGCCATCCTTCATCGCGTCAATCAGAGTCTTGCCTTCCCCCTCACCTTTTTCCACGTACTCACGCGTCCGCAGGGTGGACTTCAGAATTTCTATGACGGCGACACGGCCGGCCCCATCCTTTCGAGGGATCAGCCGTTGCGAAACAATGTAGCGAAACGCCTTTGAGACGCGACTGCGGATGGCCTGTTGATCGGCCAGAGGAAATACGCCAACGATGCGTTCTACTGTTTTTGAGGCATCGATGGTGTGCAATGTGGAGAAGACAAGGTGGCCGGTCTCCGCGGCCTCCATGCCGATCTCGATCGTCTCCTTGTCGCGCATTTCGCCGACGAGAATCACCTTTGGCGCCTGTCTCAAGGCTGCCCGAAGTGCAAGCGCAAAGCTCGGCGTGTCGCTGTGGAGTTCCCGCTGGTGGATTGTTGATTTTTTATGGCCGTGGAGAAATTCGATGGGGTCTTCAATGGTCAATACGTGGTACGCCTTTTCCTCATTGATCTTATTCAGGATGGCAGCGAGCGTCGAGGATTTTCCGGACCCGGTGGGGCCCGTCACGAGCACAATGCCATTGCGCAATTCCGCAATTTCTCCCAGTTGTGCCGGCAAATTGAGTGATGCCAGATCCGGGATGACCCGCGGGATCACGCGCATTACGATTGCGTAACTACCGCGTTGCCGGAAAATATTCACGCGAAAGCGCGCGATTCCCGGCAGACTGTACGATAAATCAGTCGCACCTTCTTTTTCCAGCTTGCTGGCCACAAGTTCATTTTTCCCGATCAGGTCGAGGGCGATGCGATGCGTCGCGTCCGGCAGGAGCTTTCCCACGCCGGCAATATTCACCTCTTTCAGCTGGCCGCTGATCTCGATTTGTGGCGCTCGCCCGGGAGAAAAGATGAGGTCGCTGACATGCTTAGAGACCTGCAGCATCGTGGCCACGATGGCGCCGGTTGACACTTTCGGCGCGGCAGGCGCCGCAGGAGAAGGGGCCGAATTAGTATTCTCCGTCTGAGGAAGA
>Ga0070735_10001603_pt1 | contig 21543 bp, 15 predicted proteins | sample Coa_R1_FD_66443 | JGI IMG/M metagenome (GOLD analysis project Ga0070735, IMG submission 66443) | Surface soil microbial communities from Centralia Pennsylvania, which are recovering from an underground coalmine fire - Coalmine... | ecosystem: Environmental > Terrestrial > Soil > Unclassified ... | reverse complement strand
GCCGTCGTCGGGGCGACACTGGTTGCCCTGGGAATCTTCTGCTCGGGATTGTGCCGCACGGCGGCGTCTGCCGCCATGCTGACCGGGATGGCGCTGATGGCGATTCTGCTGATGGGGCTGGCTCCGAGGATCATGGAATATTGGAACTTTTCGAGCGCGCAGGTTCATCTTGTCGAGAGCGTCTCGTGTTGGGCTCATGTCGAGCGTTTCAGCCGAGGGACGATCGAGCCGCGAATTATCGCGGGGCATGCGTCGATTTGTGCCGCGCTGGTTTGGGCGAGCTCCGCGATCGCCAGGCGCGTCGATGATGGTTGACCAGTTCTTGACGCCGGAAGCGGAATGACAGCAAAACTGCTAAATGCCGGGCGTGCCCCTCTTTACCAAGGCACGCGTCGCGCGCCGCGAGGACCGGTGTCCCGCGTCGGCCTGTTTGCGGCCATTGTCGCGGCGGCCAACGTGGCCTGCATCTATGGTCTGCCGGCGGAGATCGACCTGACGCACCGCGGCACGTTCACGCTTGCGCCGCAGACTCGCAACCTGCTGGCGTCGCTCCGTGAGCCGGTCGAAGTAACGTTGCTGGCTCCCGCGAGGCCCACGACAGCCGGCGAGCACAACTTTAACAATGCGGCCCTCATGCTGTGCGATCTGCTCGAGCTGTGCCGGGAAGTGCAGCCGCTCGTTCATGTGGAACAACTCGATGCGACCGATAGCGCGGCGGCGCGTGCGTTGCAGGAACGGTTTCCCGATGCCGTCGCCCCCTGTGTCCTGGTGCGATATGGTCCACCGGATTCAACGAATCATGACGTGCTTTTCGCCCGCGACCTGGCTCAATATCAGGCGGCCAACGCCCATCGTCTCGATCTTGTCGAGTTTTCCGGGGAACAGGCGTTCGTTGCGGCGCTGACGCGGCTCATGTCGGGAAAGAAGCAAGTGAAGCTCTACATCGTCACAGGGCATGGCGAACTGGCGCTAGACGATGCGAAGGCCGACAGCCGCTATGGCATTGGTCTGCTGGCTGATCCGCTGCGCGCCGTCGATGGCGAGCTTGCGCCGCTCGATTTGACGCTCGAACCGCGCGTGCCTCATGATGCCGGTCTGGTGGTGGTCGCCGGGGGCCAGCGCCCGTGGAACAGCGCGGAAGCCGAAAAGCTCGGGCAGTATCTGCGCCGCGGCGGAAAGGCGCTCGTCTTGATCGACCTGAATTTCGATCGCGCGCGGCACGCGCCTGCTCCTTCGGGGCTCGAGGAATTGCTATCGGAATTCGGCGTTGCGGCCGGCGAAGACCGGGTGATCACGCGCGGATTTACGGGACAATTTGAAATCGCTTCTCCTGCGCGACCGGCGGAGGGCGATCACGCCTTGGTCCGCTCGCTCCCCCAGGCGCCGCTGACCCTGTTCGAATGCCGTTCGTTGCGCTCGTCAACGGGCTTGCGGCAACTTGCAACCCGGCTCATACCTCTTCTTATTTCACATGCGGCGCCGCGCGCCTGGGCCGACGGAGATTTCGAGCGCCAGGGCCAGCCGGAACCCGGAGGAGCCAATGATTCGGACGGGCCGGTGACAATGGCCGTCGCCGTCGAACGCACTCAGGGCGAGACGCCGGCGCCCGCGCTGGTGGTGGTGGGAGATGCCGAGTTTGTTTCGAATCGCGTCCTTTCGGGTCCCGATGGCCGCGTGAATACGAGTTTCGTGCTGGCGTGCGTCAATTGGTTGCGCGGGCGGAAAGAGCTCTGGGGAGACATCCCTCCGCGGCGGCATGAGGGCTATCGCCTGGCGGGATCACCTGACGATCACCGCGGGCTGGTCTGGAAAACCAGCCTGATTCTCGTGTCGCTGATCGCCAGCGCCGGCATCACCGTCTGGACCAGCCGCCGGCGCGGCTGAATTCGAAAGCGAATTACGGAGGTTCTCACGGTGGCGTGAGCGGCATATTTCTCGGCGCCAAATTGATCAGGCGAGCCACGGGCGTCAGCCCGTGGGTCCCTCCCCCCGTCCACGGGGGGATCGAGGGGGGGGTGTCGGCGCGTCTCGGTGCATGCAACCGCGATTGGATGACAGCAATGCGCACGTTGAGCGCGCACTCGACGGGACCATCGCCCGAACAGCATCGCCGGCAAAGCAAAAACCACTGCCGCCAAGATATCAAGAAGCTGCGCCGGGACGGCTGGCGTCCAGGATCGCCCGGCAGGCGAGAATGGCGTCGCGCGTGGCGGCCACGTCGTGCACGCGGATGATCTCGGCGCCTTGCAGCGCAAGGGCGACTGAAACGCCGACTGTTGCAAACAGCCGCTCGTCCACAGGCCGACCGAGCAACTTCTGCAGAAATCGCTTCCGTGAATGGCCGATGCAAACGGGCCGCCCCAGCTTTCGAAACCGTTCGACGTTTCCGAGGATCTCCAGATTGTGGCGGGCCGTTTTTCCGAAGCCGACGCCGGGGTCGATGGCCAGGCGCTCGCGGACGATTCCCCGGAGTTCCAGGTCGGCGAGCCGCTCTTCGAGATAGCGGCAAATCTCTTCGACGACGTCATCATATTGGGGATCGATTTGCATCGTCTCGGGCGTCCCGCGGATGTGCATGCAAATGACGCCGGCCCCCGAAGCGGCGCACACCTCCGGCATGAGAGGATCAAACTTCAGTCCGGAAATGTCGTTCACGATGTGCGCACCGGCATCGAGAGCGGCTCGGGCCACGGCGGATTTGGTCGTATCGACCGAAATGACGACGCTCGATTGCCTGGCCAATTGCTCGACAACGGGCGTTATGCGGCGGAGCTCTTCGTCGTCGGCCACGGGCTGCGCGCCGGGACGAGTCGACTCCCCCCCCACGTCGATGATTTCGGCCCCTTCGCCGACCAACCTCAATGCCTGATCGACCGCGGGGCCGGGCTCCAAGAATCTTCCGCCGTCCGAAAAGCTGTCGGGCGTTATATTGACGATGCCCATGAGGCAGGGAGTCGTCGCCAACTCGACGGCGCGGCCGCGGACCAGCCACGTTCGGGGGCCGGGAACGGAGGAAGACTGCGGAGGTGAAAGCGAGTCGTTGCGTCCGAGCATTGAGGGTGAAAATGAAAGATCAGGGTTCGAAAAGAAATGCCGCGAATCTGCCGTAAAATGAGACTCGCCTCGGGCCCAAGTTTTTTTCCTTTGGGTTTGACAACACTGTAGGGCCTGCCTATTCTACCTACTCGTTCGGGGCGGATGGTACGAATCGTACCATTTGCGTAGTTGCACTGGCTTGCCAGCGCACAGCAAATCAGCGAGTTTTTGAGCAAAAATCCGGAACCGGGACGACAGCTCAAAGTCGTTGTTGGAGTCGTGCGTTGGAACAGAGGATGTTCGGTTCCGTAAGTTCAGTATGTGTTGTGCCACATTTCAGTCCACTCAGGAGGAAACGCAATGACTCGTAAGCTGTTGTCACTGGCAGCGGTGGTCGTCGCCACCTTCTGTCTCGCGATGAGCGGGGCCGAAGCGCAGGCGAGGGGCTGCTGCAAAGCGCAGAAATGCAAGAGAACGAAGTGCTGCAGGCAGACAAGCTGCTGTGGGCAGCAGTCCAGTTGCTGTGGGCAGCAAACAAGCTGCTGTGCGCCGCGAAACTGCTGTGCGCCTCGCCGCACGTGCTGCGCTCCCGCAGCGTCGTGCTGCGCTCCGGCCGCATCGTGCTGCGCACCGGCCGCTTCGTGCGGCGCTCCGGCCCCCGCAATGGAGAATGCTCCGCCGCCGCCGGCCGAAGCTCCTGCGCCGAAGCCAAACGCGTAACGCTCGTTGCTGAATTTCCGTCCAGACAGAAAACCGGGTTCTCATGCCGCTGCCGGCGGTGAGAACCCGGTTTCTCATTTCACCGGTATCTCATTTTATCGGTATCTCCATCTCACTGGTTTCTCATCTCAAAAGCGCACCCATTCGTCCTCCCGGACTCGATACAGGTGCAAGCTGCGATCGGGAAACAGGCGGCGAACCGTGGCCAGCGGGACGACCTCCGGAATGTAATGCCCGATCAGCACCGGGCCGCTCAAGTTGGGGTTGTTCGTCACATAGTCGATGTGCCGATCAGACGGGTCAGCCTCAACCAGGACAAGGGCCGGCTGCGGCTGAGCCCGGCGCGCCACGAGGGCCGCAAACCGGCCGTGCTTCGCGCGGGCAAACTTCACCCGGTTGATTCCCTGCTCGACAGGCGCCGACCAGATTCCGCCACTCACCGTGAAATTCATGACGACGGCGCTGGCCAGCACAGTTCCCCACCAGAAACTGAGCACCGCTCGATCGGCCAGCCGCCAGGCTCGCGCCGCCTCGACCGAAACCACGGCCGTCCAGACGGCCCACAGCGGGCCCGATTCGAAAACGTAGTGATGGTCCTCCATCACGACGAACCAGTATGGCACATGCACGGCGTGCAACACGACGATTCCCGCCAGTATCAGCCAGGTCTGCCAGTTGAGCCGCCGCCAAAGCACGAATCCCGCGGCCAATGCCAGCGTGAGCGGCAAAAGTCCCAGATTCCATTTCCAGCTTGCGGTCAGCCGCAGCCAGGCATTTTCTGCCGCCATTCGCGGAGTCAAGTTTTCGGCCCACTTGTCGAAATTTTCGATCACGCGCGGTCCCAGACTTCGCTCGCCGCGCACGACGTTATTGAAACCGTACACATGCCGCGGCGTGTAGATGGCGGTGTATTCACTATAGGGCGTCAGCCAGCCGCTCCCGGTGATTGCCCGGTCGTAGAAGAACATGCCCGCGCCGCCGGCCAACAGCGGAATTCCGAGGGCCGCTCCCATCCGCAGCAGTCTCCCGCGTCCGGCGGTCGAATCGTGCTTCGGCAAGCCGCCATCGCCAGGCGCGGCGCCGCTGGCGTCGCGCGATCGCCGGGCCTCCCGCCACGCCCACACGACAAAGAACACGCCGAACGGCAGCGCGACGGCGGCCGCGGTGACCGGGCGGCAGAGCATGGCGAAGGTCAAGCCGATCCCCGACACGGCAGCCCAGCCGGCGCTTGCCAGGCGAATCATTCTCAGAAAGCCGAGCAGAAACAGTCCCAGGCCCACCAGCGTCGGGTGGTGGGCCAAGAGCAGGTTGGAGAACAAGGCCATTGCCGGCGACAGGGCGGTGAGCAACCCGGCGATCAGTCCCGCCGCGTCGCCGGCCGCCTCTCTGGCGATCCAAAAAATGAGCACCGCACAGATCGCGCCGGCCAGCCATTGCCCCCAATAGGGATGCCCGGCGGCCACGAAAGGAGCCAGCCACAACCCGGTTCCTGGAAAGTAGCGGCTGGCGAATCGTCCTTCGTTGAGAACGTGCATCTGATCGAAGAGGGGCGCGGCTTCGTGGCTGGGAAACGAAATGCGCCCGGCGAGAAACGTCTGAGCCTGAAACAAATAGCTGTATTCGTCGTGATAGGCGGGGGGGAGCTCGTCGAACCTCGCGCCCACTGAAGCGCTGGCGGCAAGCGAAATGCCGGCAACCAGAAGCGAATAGCCGCATAGCCATGTGCGACTGACGGCATCCCGCCCGCCCGCCAGTCCGACCAGCGCGGCAATAGGCCGTCCGAGGCGCCGGAGCGCGGCACCAAACCACTCACCGCGCCCGAACCACCATGCAACCGGCGCGAGAATGAGCAAGGCCAGCCAAGTGAGCGCATCGATGTCGGCGGCCAGCAACCATTCCAAGGGGCGGCGGAGCGGTTTGAAATCCCCTGTCGGCGGGTCGATTTCGATCCAAAGAAACACGCTCCACCCCAAAAGATAGGGGAGCCACCACGCGGCTGACGGGACACGCCGGTCGGGGCGGGCGCCCGGTTCAGCTTGGGAAAGAGCATCTGACATGAAAGGGTACTCGTCGGCAGTAGATCAGCCGCGCAGGCGACGTTTGATGACCGGCCCATAACCCAGAAGAATTCCCGCCACCAGTCCTACGAAATGGTCCATGTTGGCGATGGGACCGACCAGGCCTGTCATGCAGAGCACGAACCAGCCCAACATCATTGCCACGCTGGAGGGCTGGATCGCGATTCCCGCGTCGGGATCGAATTCGCTCTTGATCCACGCGTAGCCGAACATTCCGAAAGCGACTCCCGACATGCCTGCGAAACGCGGTCCGTCCCAGGCGTACTGCGCCAGATTCGACACGATGGCGATCACGATCACCATCAAAGCCATGCGTACAGGTCCGCGCCGGCTTTCGATCAAGGTCCCCAGGCCGTGGACGGCGAACATGTTCATCACGAGGTGGATTGGCCCAATGTGCAGGAAAATCGGCGTAATCAACCGCCAGATCTGTCCGTGCCGAATGTCGAATGCGAACAGGATGTGCACGAGCATCGATTGCCCGCTGACTTCGTAGCTGTCGATGACAAGCTTCTGCCAGATAACGCCACGTTCATCTTCTCCGAATCCGGTGGCCACGGCGACGATGCAGCTTGCGGCAATCAAAAGAAATGTGAGGGGCCTGGCGCGGGGGACGTTCCAGCGGCGGCGGACGTCGATGATGTTCTTGCGTTTTTCTTTCTCTCGGCGAATCAGCTCGTCGCGAAGCTGCATGGCCAGTCGCGGAGCTCGCTCGTAGCGCGGGTCGGCGGGATTTTCGAGAAAATGGGTTACTTCTTCCCGGGCCCGGGCCACCTGATCTTCATCGATGGCCCAGACGGCAAAGGCGTTTTCAACCGGCTCGATCTGGCTGCGAATATCGAGCGTCAGCAGGTAGTCGACCAGTTTCTGGGCGTCGGCCTCGTTGCCAATCGTTCCAATCTGCCTCATCCGTAAAGGTTCCTTATCTCGCAAAACTCGCAGGCAGGCCAGACGAACGACCTTTACCACCGGCGACAACGGGACTTGCTGCGGCGAGAATTGTATCCACGGCCGATTGTAACTTCAGCACGTTGACAGATTGCAAGTCAAGCTGGTATATTGAATTGTTGATATGTTGCTGCATGGCGTCACGCGCCCGTCCGATGGGCTTTGTGGGATGGGGGGGGCGCTGATTTTGTCTATTTATCCGGCACATTGATCGATCACAAACGGAGGCTTCCGGTCATGCTCGTAATTCCCGGCCAGCGCGGCAAAGACAATTGTGACGGCATCATTTCTCGCCGCGAGCTGCTCAGAGTCGGCGGCTCCAGCATGCTGGGACTGACGCTGGCCGACGTTCTGGCTCGCGAGGGGAGCGCCAAAGAAAAAAGCGCGGGCGGGCCAGGCCACGGCAAAGCCAAGAGCGTGATTCTCGTCTACCTGCAAGGGGGGCCCAGCCACCTCGATCTTTGGGACCCCAAAGAGAACGTCCCCGACAACGTCAAGAGCGTGTTCAAGCCGATCGACACGAAACTTCCGGGTGTTCAGTTCACCGAGGTTCTGCAGAAGCTGGCGCAGGTGAACGACAAATTCACCATGATCCGCTCGATGAGCTACACGCCGATCGGGCTGTTCAATCACACCGCTGCGATTTACCAACTGCACACGGGGTACACGGCCGATAAAGTCAGCCCTTCGGGCCAATTGGAGCCGCCGAGCCCGGCCGATTATCCCACGATGGGCTCGAACATTATTCGTCTGAAGCCCCCGGAAGTCCCCATGCTTCCGTTCGTCATGATGCCTCGCCCGCTGCAGGAGAGCAACGTGATCGGCAAGGGAGGCACGGCCGGGTTTTTGGGCCGCGCGTATGATCCCTACACGCTGTTCCCCGCCGGCGACGACATGGATATGGCGAAGCTGGATCGCATCAATATCGACGACCTCAAGCTGCGGTCGGAAATCACGACCGCTCGACTGGAGCGTCGGGCCCGGCTGCGCGACGTGATCAACGCCGGCATGCCGGCCCTCGATCATGCGGTGAGCAAATCGGCGATCAACGAATACTACGGCAAGGCGCTGGGCCTGGTGCTTTCCGGCCGTGCCCGCGACGCCTTCGACCTCAACAAAGAGACGCCGGAGATGCGCGAGCGCTATGGACGGAACACGTTCGGGCAAAGCTGCCTGTTGGCCCGGCGCCTGGTCGAGGCGGGAACGCGATTCGTGGAAGTCATCTGGCCGAAGGTCGCCAATTCCGACAATCACTCGTGGGACCATCACGCCGGCCTCTCGACCCGCATGAAGACGCAGTCGGGGCCGATGCTCGATTCCGGGCTTTCCTCTTTGATTGCCGACCTCGACGAGCGCGGCATGCTCAAAGATACGCTGGTGGTGGCGCTGGGCGAATTCGGGCGCAGCCCGATCCGCGGCGTGAGCACGTCGGGCAACCAGAACCAGGACGACGGGCGCGATCACTGGCCGTACTGCTACACCGCGGTCATGGCCGGCGCGGGGGCCAAGCGCGGGGTCGTGTTCGGGAAATCCGACAAAACCGCCTCGGCCCCGATCGAAAACCCGGTTCATCCGATTCAGCTTGTGGCCACGATTTACCACAGCATCGGCTTGGATCCCGCGACGATCGTCTACAACCATCTCAATCAGCCGCGCGAGATGGTGCAAGCCGACTTGGTCGATGGATTGCTCGCTTAACGGGGGGTTCCGATTATGCTCGTCATTCCCGGCCAGCCGGGTAAAGACAATTGCGACGGGACCATTTCCCGCCGCGCGCTGTTGAGAGTCGGCGGATCCAGTTTTCTGGGATTGACTCTCGCCGACGTTCTGGCGCGCGAAAGCCTCGGCAAAACGAATGGCGTCGCGGGCGCCGGGTTCGGCAAAGCCAAGAGCGTGATTCTCGTTTACCTGCAAGGGGGCCCCAGCCATCTCGATCTCTGGGATCCCAAGGATGGCGTTCCCGATAATGTCCGCAGCGTATTCAAGCCCATCGACACCAAGATCGCGGGCGTGCAATTCACCGAAGTGCTCCCCAAGCTCGCGCTGGTGAATGACAAATTCACGATGATTCGCTCGATCAGCTACACGCCGATCGGGCTGCTCAATCACACGGCCGCGATCTATCAACTGCACACCGGCTTCACGGCCGATAAAGTCAGCCCTTCGGGCCAACTGGAACCACCCAGCCCGGCCGATTATCCCACGATGGGCTCCAACATCGTGCGTTTGAAGCCTCCGGAAGTCCCCATGCTTCCGTTCGTGATGATGCCGCGGCCTCTGCAAGAGAGCAACGTCATCGGCAAGGGGGGCACGGCCGGCTTTCTGGGGCGCGCCTACGACCCGTATACGCTCTATCCCACCGGCGACGATTTGGACTTGGCCAAGATGGACAGGGTCAACGTCGACGACCTGAAGCTGCGATCTGAGATCACCCACACGCGGTTGGAACGGCGGGCGAGGTTGCGCGATGTGATCAATTCGGGAATGCCCGCCCTCGACCAGGCGGTCAGCAAATCGGCGATCAACGAATACTACGGCAAGGCGCTGGGCCTTGTTCTTTCGGGCCGCGCCCGCGATGCATTCGACCTCAACAAAGAAACGCCCGAGATGCGCGATCGGTATGGCCGGAACACGTTCGGGCAGAGCTGCTTGTTGGCTCGCCGGCTGGTTGAGGCGGGGACGCGATTTGTCGAAGTCATCTGGCCGAAGGTCGCCAACTCCGACAAACATTCGTGGGATCACCATACCGAGCTGTCGACGCGCATGAAAAACCTGTCGGCCCCTCTGCTCGATGCCGGGCTTTCATCGCTTATTTCCGACCTCGACGAGCGCGGCATGCTCAAAGATACGCTTGTGGTTGCCTTAGGCGAATTCGGCCGCAGCCCGATTCGCGGCGTCAGCACGTCGGGCAACGCGAATAACGACGACGGTCGCGACCACTGGCCCTATTGTTACACGGCCGTCGTGGCGGGCGCGGGCGCCAAGCGCGGCGTGGTGTTCGGCAAGTCCGACAAGACCGGTTCGTCGCCTGCCGAGAATCCGGTCCACCCGGTGCAGCTTGTGGCCACAGTTTATCACAGCGTCGGACTCGACCCGGCGACGATCGTGTACAACCATCTCAACCAGCCGCGCGAAATGGTGCAGGCCGACGTCGTCGATGGTTTGCTGGCCTAGCCCCGGCTGTTGATGTTGATGGAGAGTCACAACGATGTATCTGCCCTCGAACGGGCGCGGCAGAAGGCTGGCCCTGTTTTGCCTCTTCGCCTGGCTGGCCTTGCCTTCCCTAAGTGCGCTCCCACGGCGATTGCCCGCCGACGAGGCCGCGCCCCAGCCGCAGCCCGACCCCGTTACGGACGATGATCGGCGGTTCTGGTCGTTTCAGAAGGTCGTGCGGCCCGATGTTCCCCAAGTGAATGATGCGGCGCGCGTGCGGACCCCGATCGATTCGTTCGTCCTGGCGCGGCTGAGCGCCAAGGGACTCACGCTTTCGCCCGATGCCGACCGGCGAACGCTGATCCGCAGGGTTTACCTCGATCTGGTCGGCCTGCCTCCTCCGCCGGAAGTCGTCGATGCCTTTATGCGGGACGAGTCGAGCGATGCGTATGAACGGTTGGTCGATAGCCTTTTGGCCATGCCGCAATTCGGCGAACGCTGGGGGCGTCATTGGCTGGACGTGGCGGGCTACGTCGACACCGTGGGATTCGACTGCGATCCCTATAACATCATCACCAGCGACGGGAAATGGCAGTACCGCGATTGGGTGATTCGCGCGCTCAATGCCGACAAACCTTACGACCAATTCCTGGTCGAACAATTGGCCGGCGATGAGCTGGTCGATTGGCGAAATGCGGCGACGTTTACGCCCGAGATTCGCGATCTGTTGATTGCCACGGGTTTTTTGCGGACGGCCTCTGACTTCACGCACGAAGACGTGGGGAACATTCCGCAAAACCATTTCGGCATCGTACACGACACGATCGAGATCGTGGGGACGAGCATTTTGGGCCTGACGCTCAATTGTGCCCGCTGCCACAATCACAAGTTCGACCCGATCCCCACCGAAGACTACTACCGCCTGATGGCGGCCTTCACTCCGGCCTACAACTCAGAGAATTGGAAGATCGTCTTTCCCTACGACAAAAAGCTGGAAGACCGCTCGCTTGCCGACGTGTCGCCGGTCGAACGGGCCGAAATCGAAAAGCACAACGCCGAAATCGAGGGACAGATCGGCGAGCTGACGCAAAAATTGGACGAGCTGCGCCGACCCTATCGCGAAAAGCTGTTGGAAGGCAGGCTCGCCGCCGTCCCCGAACCCATTCGCGCCGATACCCAATCGGCGGTTGGCCTTCCCGCGGAAAAACGAAGCGAGATTCAAAAATACCTGGCCGGCAAGTTCGAGGGGCAATTGAAAGTGAGCCCGGAAGAGGTGGCCGCCGCGCTCAGCCAGGCCGATAAGGCATCCGCGGACGGCCTGGGCTCTCAGGTCGCCGCGCTCAACGGCCGTCGCAAAAGCTTCGGTAAAATACAGGCGCTTTACGACGTGGGGCCCCCGCCGGTGACGCGGCGGCTTTTGCGAGGCAACTACGAGACCCCGGGAGAAGAAGTGCAGCCGGGATTTCTGCGCGTGCTGTGCGAGAGCGGCGCCCCTCCGCTGATGAAGGCGGCCGATCCTCCGCCCGCGGGAACCAGCGGCCGCCGCTTGGCGTTAGCGCGCTGGCTGACGGCCCCTGATTCCCGCGCCTCGGCACTGGCGGCGCGGGTCATGGTCAACCGCGTCTGGCAACATTTGTTCGGCACAGGGATCGTCGCCACGCCGGAAAACTTCGGGCCTGGAGGCGCGCCGCCCACTCACCCGGAATTGCTCGAATGGCTGAGCGCCGAATTCATGCAAGGAGGTTGGCGCATGAAGCCCGCCATACGCCGAGTCGTCTGCTCAAGCGTCTATCGCCAATCGACGGGGGCCCTCGCGGGCGACAGTTCTTCCCAACCCAACGCCGAGATCGACCCCGACAACAAGCTTCTCGCGCGCATGCACCTTAAGCGCCTGGAATCTGAAGTGATTCGCGACTCGGTTTTGGCGGCGTCGGGGAGCCTGGATTTGAGCATGGGAGGAGTGCCGGTAATGCTCGAAGCCCGCGTCGACGGCATGGTCGTTGTCTCAGAGAAAGAACTTCCCACGCCGAGCGCGAAATGGCGGCGGAGCGTTTATCTTCTGGCTCGGCGGGCTTTTCAGCTTTCGGAGTCGACCGTCTTCGATCAGCCGGTCGTGGCGACAAGCTGCCCCGAGCGAACGCATTCCGCCGTGCCCTTGCAATCGCTGACGATGCTCAACGGTCCCTTTTTGTGGGAGCAAGCCGAGCGGTTTGCCGCGCGCGTGCAGTCGAAGTCGGCGGGACCGCGCGACGAATTGATCCAGCATGCGTTTGAACTGGCCCTGACGCGCAAACCGTCGGTCAACGAAACCGAGGCGAGCGCGTCATTCCTCGAACGCCAGTCGGGGCTCTACCGCGAGCAAGGGCTTGCAGCCGACGAGGCGGCGCGCAAGGCGCTCGTGCATTTATGCCACACGCTGCTCAATACGAGCGAATTTCTTTACGCACCGTGAGTCCAGTCATGAACGAACGATCGCCACAACTCAGGACGGCCGTCCCCGAACCGTCGCGACGGGCATTTTTGCAGCGTTCGGCGCTGGGTTTGGGAACAATGGCCCTCGCACACCTGTTGTCTCGCGAGGGTCTGCTCGCGGCCGGAGAAACCGATGCCGATGCGCGCCATAGACGAGACGTTGCGGCCCGCCCGGGGCATTTTGCCGGCAGGGCGAAATCGATCATTTTGCTCTTCCAGAACGGCGGCCCCAGCCAGATGGATTTGTTCGATCCCAAGCCCGAGCTGTCAAGCCGCGATGGTCAGGTTTACGCCGAGAAGGTCGAGGTCTTGCAGCCGGGCAACAGCGACAAATTGATGGCCAGTCCCTTCAAATTCCAAAAGCACGGCGAGTGCGGGATGGAGCTGTCTGAGCTGCTCCCCCATTTCGGCTCAGTGGCCGACGAAATGTGTCTGGTGCGGTCGATGTTCACCGAGAACAACAATCACCCGCAGGCCAGCCGCCTGTTTTTGACCGGAAAGATTTTTCCGGGCCGCCCCACGCTGGGGGCCTGGGTCTCGTACGGTTTGGGAACCGAGAACCAGAGCCTGCCGGCTTTCGTGGCGCTGCGCGATCCGAAAGGCTACAACACCGGCGGGGGTCTCAATTGGGACAGCGGCTGGCTGCCGGCTGTGTGCCGGGCGACCGAATTTCAGTCGCAAGGCGCTCCCGTGCTCAACCTGCACCCTGCCGTGCCGCTTCCCGGCGGCGCTCAGCGGGCCGATCTCGATCTTCTGGCGCAGCTCAATGAGGAGCATCGCCGTCGCTTTCCGCTCGAAAGCGACCTGGAAGCCCGCATCCGCCATTACGAGCTGGCCGCGCGCATGCAGCTTTCGGCCGAGTCGGTGCTCGATTTGTCGAGCGAGACCGAAGGCACGCAGAAAATGTACGGGATGGATCGGCCCGCTACGGCCGACTACGGCAAGCGGTGCCTGATGGCCCGCCGGCTCGTGGAATCGGGCGTGCGCTTCGTGCACATCGATGCGCCGATGCGCAATCCGTGGGACAGCCACAGCAACCTCAAGCAGGGGGTTGAAGAAATCGCCGCCAAGGTCGACCAGCCGGGGGCTGCGTTGATTCGCGACCTCAAACAGCGCGGACTTCTCGATACGACAATCGTCCTGTGGTCGGGGGAATTCGGCCGCCTTCCGGTGTCTCAAAACGGCAACGGCCGCGACCATAACCGCAATGCGTTCGGTCTGTTTCTCGCCGGCGGCGGTTTCAAGAGCGGCCACATTCACGGCGCGACCGACGACTTTGGCTATAAGGCCGCCCAGGGGCGAGTCAGTTGCCCCGATCTGATGGCCACGCTTCTGGCACAAGTGGGACTAGACCACGAACGGCTGACGTACTTTCACAACGGCCGGCAGGAAACGCTCACCGATCCCGCCGTGTCGAGGGCCCGCGTCGTCGACGAGATTCTGGCCTGACGCGGCCAGGCTGCTCCCACGGCTGAGAGGTTCACGTCCGCTGGAACTGCAAATCGAGCAGCAGGTCTTTGACTGCGGTCATCGCGATGTGGTCGTGCTCGATGGCGCGCGACGATGAAACGAAGACCGGGCCTTCCGACGTTTCTTTGCCGACTGCGGGAAGCCGGCCGTGGCTGCCTTTGACGACCGAGGCGTCAAGGCCGATCACATCCATGTAATAACGAAAGCCCAAAAGCTTTTGCGCAAGCCGCAGGCCGACGCGAAGCTTCGGCATTTTAAGCGCCGGATCGATCATCAGCTCGGCCGGGTCGTAGCCCGGCTTGCGGTGAATGTCGATCGTCCGCGCATAATCGGGGGCCAGCCGATCATCGAGCCAGAAATAATAGGTGAACCAGGCGCCCGGCGCGGCCACCGCCACGAGCTCGCCTGTGCGATCATGGTCGAGGCCGAATTCGCGCTGCCCCTGGCGGTCGAGCACCTGATCGATGCCGTCGGCTTTGCGCAAAAGCGCGGCTACTTTCGAAGCGTCTTCCGGCCGGCGAACGTAAACGTGCGCGACTTGGTGGTCGGCCACGGCAAAGGCGCGCGATGCGCCGCAATCGAGCGATTCCCAGCCGAGCGGTTCCCGCCGCACCGCCAGGTACCCTTCGCTCCGCAAGAGGCGGTTGATGTGCACCGGCCGATCGACGCGCGTGATCGCATATTCCGACACGACGACAACCTCGGCGCCGGCGGCGCGAGCCGCTTCGATCAGGCGCCCCGCCTCTTTGTCGACCTGTTCGATATCGCGGCCGATTCGCGGGTCGTCAGGCCCCAGCCGCTGCAGGTTGTAATCGAGGTGCGGCAGGTACACGAGCGTGAGCGACGGCTGATGCTCGCGGAGCACCTCGCGCGTGGCAGCGACGATCCATTTCGTGCTCGCAATGTCGGCCAACGGTCCCCAGAACCGAGGCAGGGGAAATACCCCTAATTTTTCCTGCAATTTGTCGCGCAGGTCCGCCGGTTGGCTGTACGAATCGAAGATCTTGCGGCCGTCGGCAGGATAGCTGGGACGCGGCGTCATCGACCAGTCGACGTCGGCGTACATGTTGTACCACCAGAACATCTTGGCCGTCGTGTGCCGCGGGTCGCGTTTCTTTGCGGCTTGATAGATTTTTTCGCCGTGAACCAGGGCGTTCGATTGTTTCCAGAATCCGACTTCCGCCAGTTCGCGGAAATACCAGCCGTTGGCGACGATGCCGTGCTCGCGCGGCAAAAGCCCCGTCAAGAGCGTCGATTGGGCCGTGCACGTGATGGCCGGAAGTACCGTCCCCAACGGCCGGACGAAACCATCTGCAGCAAGCCGTTGGATGTTGGGAGTGAGGGACCCGAGCATGTCGTAGGTCAACCCCACGACATCGATCACGATCAGTGGTTTGATCACGAAATTCGAAACCCAAAATGCCTGCCGTGCCGATAATAGCGATTGGTTGCATTGTACGACATTAGGAGACGCGATGAATCAGTGCGCCACGTGCCACGCGGGCTGCTGTCGAACTTACGTCGTCCCGCTGACGGGGGCCGACATTCTGAATATCATGTCGGGAGGGAACCTGTCGTTCTGGGACGTGGCGTGCCGCTGGGCTGATCCTACCCGGGCGATTGCCCTGAATACGCTCCCCACTTCTATTTTCGCGACGCTCCCGGGATGCCGTTTGTCATCAGCCTGCTTCAGGAATCGAGCCGCCAATTTCCTGGAACGTCGCGCTGCAAATTCCTGGTCGAAGGACAAGCCACTGCCGAACATCCGCTGGGGGTCTCTCAATGCGGAATTTACAACGAGCGTCCCTCGGCCTGCCGCGTCTATCCGACCAAGTTCGACAAGGCCGGAGAATTGGCCGTGCTGTGCGAGGCCCCGGCGCCCATAAGCGGGAGCAGCCATCCGGCGCACCGACTGTGCGCGAGGCCTTGGGAGCAGCAGGACTTCGATCCCATTGAGCAGGTTCAACACCTGGCGGTCGCCAAGTTCGAGATGAACTTCTTCTTCAAGCTGGCAGAGGCCTGGAATGCACGGCCTCGCGACTGGCAGGTCTTTCCGGAATTCCTGCAAATGGTTTACTCGAATCGCATTCGCGCAGAAGCCGACTGCCATGAAGGCGAGTGCGACGAAACCGATCAGGAAGTCGAGGCTCGACCCATCGTCCGATTCCCCCGATTGGCCGCATGATTCCGCCCGCCTTATGGAAGCCGGGGTGCGGGGAAACAGGTGCGCCGGTCGCACCGTCTGGCAGTCGAACCGGGACATTTATCGCGCCGACGTTTCGGCGGCCGGCTTCTTGGACTTTGATCTGACCGGCTCGGTTTCTTCCGATGCCGATGCCGTGGGCGCGGCAGGCATTCGCTTGGCCACTTCGTCGGTGATCTCGACGGCCGGGTCGATGCTCAACAACAGGCCGTTATTTTTGGGGACGACGATGCTCAGCCCTCGTGCGTCGGCCACCTCGCGCAGCACGGGTTTAGCCTGCTCGCGAAACCTTTCGATGAGCGACTGGCGATAGTTGCTCAGGTCGACTTCGGCCTTTCGCCGGGATTCGAGCAATTGCGCTGACGTGCGATCTTGCCAGGCTTGCAGATCTTTGAGTTGTTCTTCGGTCGGAGATTCGCCCAGCTTGTCCCGTTTCTCTTCGTAGATCCGATTCAGCGACGTCTGCAGCGTCGCTAGTTTGCCGTTGAGCGAATCCATTTCATCCTGCACGGCCTTCTGCATTTCGATATCGCGGCCGATGCGCTTGGCGACCACGTCGAGATCGACGACTCCGACCCCTCCCACCGCCTTGGCGACGCTCTTTTCCTGGAACTTTCCGCAACCGCTGAACGGCACCCAGAGAAAAACCAGGACGAGCACTGAAATAGTTGACCGCATACGCTCTCCTTCGACGACGGATCGACCGTAAATCCATGACGCGAGTGAAGGAAGATATCCAATGCGACCAAGTGCGTCCAGATGAGAAATCCCTTCAAAAATAGCGCACAATGCAGCTTTTCGGATGGAAGTGCCGTGCGTTGCGCTGTTCGGGAATGAACGAATGCACACGTCGCCCCTGGAATTGCGCTGGGACCCAGGATTCGCGGTCCATTCTCCCGTCCCTGAGGTAGTCGGCGGCCCATTCGCAGAGTAAAATCAGTAGACCGTTATGTGTTCATTCTGGTACGGGAAAGCAAGCGGAAAATCAATGTTTGAAATGACCGGAGTGCGGCTTTGGCGGCTGCTGATTGTCGCGGTGGGGACGTGTCTTTTCGCGCTCCCCGCGATGGCTGACGGGCCGCCGCGCGAAATCGACTATCTGAAAGACATTAAGCCGATTCTCACGAAGCACTGCACGGGCTGCCACGGGGCGGATAAGCAAAAATCCGGTCTGCGGCTCGATGCGGCGGCTCTGGCGAGAAAGGGAGGCGACAGCGGTCCTGCGATCGAGCCGGGCAAAAGCTCCGATAGCCTGCTGATCCAGGCCGTCACGGGAGCGGAAGGGATCGCCGCCATGCCCCCCAAAGAAGACGCTCGGCTTTCGGCCGAAGAAATCGGGCTATTGAGTCTTTGGATCGACCAGGGGGCCAAGGCGCCGGCAGAGGAAGCGAGCGGGCCATCGAAAAAAGGAGCCCATCACTGGGCCTTTCGTCCGGTCGTCCGCCCCGCTATTCCTGAGGTCGCGCAAAAGGGCTGGGTTGCCAACCCGATCGACGCATTCGTTCTGGCGCGGCTCGAAAAAGAAGGACTTCAACCTTCCCCCCAGGCCGATCGGGTAACGCTCATTCGCCGGTTGAGCTTCGATCTCTTGGGACTTCCGCCGACGATCGATGAGGTCGATGCTTTCGTTGCCGACTCGCGCGCCGAAGCGTACGACTTGCTCGTCGACCGGCTGCTCGCGTCGCCGCATTACGGCGAACGGTGGGGGCGGCACTGGCTCGATCTGGCCCGATACGCCGACTCGAACGGCTTCACTCGCGATTTCGCGCGCAGCATCTGGAAGTACCGCGACTGGGTGATCGACAACGTCAACTGCGACAAACCATTCGACCAGTTCGCGATCGAGCAAATCGCGGGCGACATGCTGCCGGGCGCGACGGCCGAGCAGCGCATCGCCACCGGCTTTCACCGCAATACGCTGATCAACGAAGAAGGAGGGACCGATCCCGAACAATTTCGCGTTGAGTCGGTGGTCGACCGGGTGAATACGACGGGCATCGTGTTTTTGGGACTGACGGTCGGGTGCGCCCAATGCCATGAGCACAAATACGATCCCATTTCGCAGCGCGAGTTTTACCAATTGTTCGCGTTTCTCAACAACGCCGACGAACCGAAACTCGACGTGCCCACGCCCGAGCAGGTCGCAAACGGGCTGGTGCAAAAGCGAGATCAGGTGCGCGCCCAGATCGCGGGGCTCGAGCAGCAATTCCAGGCACAGGCCGATGCATTCAAGGCCTCGCTTGCGGCTTGGGAAAAGTCGCTCACGGAAGACGACAAAAAGAAGCTGCCGCCGGAAGTTCTGAACGCCGTCAATCTGACTCTCGAAATGCGCAACGATCAAAACACGAAGGAACTGATCGAATACTACAAGAAGCTCGAAGCGTCGCGCAAGCAGTTTCCCATTCTCGACGACATTGCCAGGCTGCGATCGTCAGAGCCGCAATTCATCACCACGATGATCATGCAAGAGCGGGCGGAACCGCGCGAAACGCACATCCATGTGCGCGGCGATTTTCTGCGAAAGGGGGCGCGCGTCGAGCCGGGCGTGCCCGCCGTTCTGCCGGCGTTGCCGGAGGGCCTGCAAAATCCGTCGCGGGTTGATTTCGCGCGGTGGCTGGTCGACCCGCGGAATCCGCTGACGCCGCGCGTGACGATGAACCGCGTGTGGCAGAAGTATTTCGGCCGGGGAATCGTCGAAACCGAGAACGACTTCGGGACGCAGGGGACTCCGCCCAGTCATCCGGAGCTGCTCGACTGGCTGGCCGCCGAGTTCGTCGCTCCCACAGTGGCGCATTCGACCCGCCCGGCCCAAACGGCCGATTTGGCGCAGGCGCCGGGTGCGACTGGCGCGCCAGCCGGCGCTCCACCCCCGTCGTTCGCCTCAGAAGAAGCTCCCTGGAGCCTCAAGCGGATGCATAAATTGATCGTGACTTCCGCAACATACCGCCAATCGTCGAATCACCGTGCCGACTTGGCGGAGATCGACGCGGGAAATCGGCTGTATGCACGCCAGTCGCGGCTCAGGCTCGATGCCGAGATCATCCGCGACGTGGGCCTGGCCGCAGGCGGGCTGCTCAATACCGACCTGGGAGGACCCAGCGTCTACCCGCCGCAGCCCGACGGAGTGTTCGATTTCACTCAGGACAAAAAGCCGTGGAATACCGAGATCGGGCCCGAGCGGTACCGGCGCGGGATGTACACATACTTATGGCGATCAAGCCCGTACCCGGCCATGACGGTGTTCGATTTCCCTGACGCGAACGTGTCTTGCACGCGAAGGAACCGCTCGAATACGCCCTTGCAATCGTTGACCTTGGCCAATGACCAGCAGTTCGTCGAGATCGCGCAGGGACTGGCCGTGCGGGTTCTCAAAGCCGCTTTGTCGGATGACCAGGCGCGATTGCGTTACGCCTTTCGCGTGTGCCTCGCGCGCGAGCCGAAGTCCGGCGAAGGCCAGAGGCTGGCTAAATTGCTGGCGCTGGAACGCACCGAATTCGCGGCGAACCTGAAAGAGGCCGAGCGGCTCACCCCCCCCTTGGTTCCGGTGAAGGCCAACGTGCAGGAATTCGCAGCCTGGACGTCGGTTGCGCGGGTGCTGCTGAATCTGGATGAGTTCATTACGCGGGAATAGAGACGATGAGCACGGCACTCCGAAAAAAGCGCTTCGTCCTGGGACGTCGCCACAATGGCATTCGGATGACACCGGCGGAATTTGATGCCATCACGGATTTCGACGAGCTGTATGCTTACGAATTGATCAACGGGGTGGTGATTGTGCATGCGTATCCCTCGCGCTTCGAACGAGACCCGAACGAAGAACTGGGGCATTGGCTCAGAAATTACCACGAGCAGCATCCCGGCCATATCGACAAGACGGTGTTTGAGGAATATATCCGTGTTGAAAACGGGCGCAGGCGGGCCGACCGCGTGATCTGGATCGGCCTGGGCCGCGGACCCGATCCCGAAACTGATATTCCCACGATCGCGATCGAATTCGTGTCGCGTCGCCGCCGCGATTGGCTGCGAGACTGCGTCGAGAAACGCGGCGAATACCTGGCATTGGGGATCGGCGAATACTGGATCATCGATCGTTTCCGGCGGACGCTTACGGTCTACCGCAAAGCGCCGACAGGTTTCGACGAGCAGGTCGTGACAGAGCGCGAAATATATCAAACTGCGCTTCTGCCGGGGTTCGAGCTGTCGCTTGGGAAGTTGCTCAAGGTATGCGATGATTGGAAGAAATGACGGATAGGCGGGGAAACTGCATCTTGAGTCAGCATCATTGGCAAGGAGAGTGCAACATGACGAACAAGGAAAAGGTGCTCGAGGCGATCCGACGGCTCCCCGACGACATCTCGATTGATCGGGCGATCGACGAGCTGTGCTGGCTCCAGAACGGGGAGTCCGGCTGCCACGCTGTCGAGATAGAAGAAGTCATTACGCACGAAGACATCAAGAAGCAACTTCTGGCAGGGCACATTAGAACGTGAATCGAGGGGGGACGGCTTTCATGGGCGAGTTCGAAGAATCGCAGCTTCGCGCGATCACGCGCCGGCATTTTTTTCGAGACTGCAAAATCGGGCTGGGGTCGTTGGCGCTGGCGTCGCTATTGGGCGATCGGCTGACGGCGGCGCCGCAGTCCGGCGCGAACAACAACCCGCTGGCTCCGCGCGCCGGTCATTACCCGGCCAAGGCCAAGAGCGTCATTTTTCTATTCATGGCCGGCGGACCCAGCCAGCTCGAGCTTTTCGACTATAAGCCCAAGCTCCAGGAAATGGATGGCCAGGTCATTCCCGAGTCGTACGTCAAGAACAAGCGATTCGCCTTCATCAAGAAGGATGCAAAACTCTTGGGCACGCGGCGGAAGTTCGCCAAATGCGGCCAATCGGCCGCCGAAATCGGCGATCTGCTGCCTCACCTCCAGGCGACGGTCGACGACGTCTGTCTTGTGAAAAGCATGACGACCGACGTTTTCAACCACGGCCCGGCCAAATTGTTCGTCAACACCGGCTCTCCGCAGTTCATGGGCCGCCCCAGCATGGGAGCCTGGGTGACTTACGGCATCGGAAGCGAATCGCAAGATCTGCCCGGCTTCGTGGTGTTGCAATCGGGTCCGCGCGGTCCGCGCGGCGGGGCGCCCCTCTGGGCCAGCGGATTTTTACCGACGACCTATCAGGGAGTTCCGTTCCGCGCCGGTCCCGAACCCATCTTGAACCTCGCCAGTCCCCAGGGCATCGATGCCAATCGCCAGAAGCAATTCGTCGAGGCAGTGAACGACCTCAATCAACTTCGATTGGACGACACGCGCGATCCCGAAATCGCCACCCGCATGGCGGCCTACGAAATGGCTTATCGCATGCAGTCGAGCGCTCCGGAGCTGATGAGCCTCGCCGGCGAGACGGCGCACACCATCGAGTCGTACGGCGCCGAGCCGGGCAAGCCGTCGTTTGCCAATAATTGCCT
>Ga0070735_10001602_pt1 | contig 21552 bp, 18 predicted proteins | sample Coa_R1_FD_66443 | JGI IMG/M metagenome (GOLD analysis project Ga0070735, IMG submission 66443) | Surface soil microbial communities from Centralia Pennsylvania, which are recovering from an underground coalmine fire - Coalmine... | ecosystem: Environmental > Terrestrial > Soil > Unclassified ... | reverse complement strand
CGAAAAGTTACCGGGGATCCTCGCCGACACCTCGCCGTCGAGGCTGATGTCGAGCGGGGAGTCAGGATGCACTCCCACCTCCCGGCTGTGATATGTCCGGATCCCGCGGCGCGGCCGCTTCGGCCCGATGAGCGTCAAGAGCGCGGCCCGGATAAGCTGGTGGATCGGAATATCCTCGACGGCCAGGATGTCGAGCCGCCGATCGTCGATTCGTGCCCCCGGTACCTCGAAGTTGAGCAATCCTCCGAACACTGGGGCGTTGACGACGGAAAGATGGAGGAGGCGCAGCGAGGCGGTGTCGCCGCCGACCCGGAGTTCGCAGGAGAAGGGTTGGACCTTGCCCAACGTCAGTAAGGCAGCGGCGAGATAGGTGAAGTGGCCCAGCCGTTGCCGGAACGATGCCTGTGTCGCCATGCGGGCGAAGGTCACATTGACCCCGATCGTGGCCGCGTGGACGAAGTACGCGGGCTCGCCGCCAACCGCCTGAAACTGTCCGACGTCGACAATCCCGATCCGGCCGCCGGCCAGCACCTGCGCCGCGCCCTCGATCTTCATCGGTATGCCCAGCGAGCGCGCCACGTCGTTGGAGGTGCCGAGCGGCACGATCCCGAGGATCGAGCCAGTGCCGACCAGCCGGCCGGCGACGCCGCCGACCGTGCCGTCGCCCCCCGCCGCGACGATGATGGGCCGGCTCTCGACAGGTCGCTCCAGCCACGGCTGGAGGCGGGAGAGGTCGGAGATATCCAGAGAGTCGACAATCTGGAGGCCGGCGCGCCGCAGGCTCTCCTCGGCTCGCCGCAGCTGGCGCCCCCGGCCGGAATGAGCGCTGGATACCAGCACGATGGTCCGCGAATGTTTGGGTGCGCTCGCCGCCACTCCTCGTACTCCTAACGGCGAGCTCCCCGGCTCTCGGCGGCGAGGGGACCGGCAAACAGCTTGAGTACCAGACCCAGCCACAGGGCGCCGAGCGCATAGCCGGCGAGCACATCGCTGCCGTGATGGGCGCGCAGGGACACGCGGGAGCGGCCAACCAGACCTGTCAGAACGCTCCCCAACGAGAACGCGGTCGTCGCCACCACGCGATGCCGCGTCAGATGCCAGATGAGGTAGCCGACGGCGCCGAAGAACACCAGCGACCCGCTGGAGTGCCCGGAGGGAAAGCTGTAGCCTCCCGCCTGCTTGAATCCTGGGAGCACCTCCGGCCGCTGCCGCCGCACGAGCTCTTTGATGGACGTGTTGATGATTCCCATGCCGCCGGTTGCGGTAAGGAGCAGGGCCGCACTACGCGGCCTGCGGCGAACGAGGAGCCCAAGCAAGATCAGACTGACGAGGACCGAGCGCGCGGCCGGCCCGCCGATCGCGGAGAACGTGCGCTGTACCAATCGGTTCCCCTCCCGCTCGATGCGGTGCTCAATCTCTCCTATTTATCGTACCGACCGCGCCGGCCCACGCCCCGGCACGACGGGCGTCACGCCGTGACGTCGCGGGTGCGAACCAGTATGAGTGACAGCGCCAGGGGAACCGCGATGTAGATGGTCATGGCGACCAGCGATTCCGGGATGCCCGGTGTCGTGCTATCTGCGTGGATGAAATGTCGAGTGACCGCCCCGGAGATGATGCGTACTGTAAGAGCCGCCGTGTAGATCGTCGGAAAGTGACGCGCCATGCTCTCCCAGAAGCCGCCCAGCGCGGTGAAGATGCCGGTCAGAATGAGCTCGGCGAGATTGAGCCCCAGTCCCACGCCGATCCCGACGGCGCCCGAGCGAAACACAGTGCCGGCGGCGAAGGCGAGAACGACGTAGAAGGCGAGGATGTACCAGGTCGCCAGGAACATCTTCACCACCGTCACGGCGAAGCCCGCGTCAAGTCCCGTCGTATCCACGATCGGGTTACCGGTCAGGACCGCGACCACGACGCCGGCAACCGTCGCCACGACCAGCGAGCCGAGTAGGGCGATGCCGACCGCCAGGAGGTTGACGGCGATCCCGGCCAGGACGAATTGGGACCGCGTCGGGCGCCGGCTCAGGATCATGCGGACCGTTCCCCAGCTGTACTCGCTACCCGCCCAGCTCCCGGCGAGAATCGGCCAGATAAACGGAGCGACGTAAATCGCGGCGGCGAAGAGCGCAGTCAGCCAGGCCCGCGGCATGATCGCGTTCACCCGCTCGTTCGAGGCGCCGATCCCCCAGAAGAGCAGCGCGATGATGGCGTACATGATGAGGGCCAGGATCCGCGCCATCCAGCGCTTGCGCAGCTTGAGCCACTCGGCGGCCAGAAGGGGAGTCATGCCTGATCCCCGGTGGTGATCTCGAGGAAGTACTGCTCGAGGCTCTGCTCCTGCGGAGCAATCTCGGCGGCGTACAGCTGCTGCTCCGCCAGAATCCGGTTGATCTCGGCCGAGCGTGCCACCGGCGCGGTGACGGAAAGGGTGTTGCCGTCGCGTCGCACTGCACTTATCCAGTCCACCCGAGCGAGGATCGCCTCGGCTTCGCCGGCGCGGTCGATGCGAACCCGGATCGTGGTCCCGCCGCCGAGCAGCTCGTGAACCTCGCCCTGGACGCGAATCTGGCCGCGTACCAGGATGGCGATGCGATCGCACACCTGCTCGATCTCATGAAGCACGTGGCTGGAGATGAGGATGGTGTGCCCCTCGCCTTTGAGCCGCTTGAGCAGGTCGCGCATCTCGACGATGCCGGCCGGATCGAGGCCGTTGGCGGGCTCATCGAGAATGAGAAGCTCGGGTGAGTCAAGCAGGGCGGCGCCGACCGCCAGCCGCTGCTTCATGCCGAGCGAGTACGTCTTGAACTTTCGCCCTGCCGCCGACGAGAGATCGACCAGGTCGAGGACGGCCGCGATGCGGTCGTCGGCAGTGCCCGTAACCCGCGCGACGACGCGTAGATTGTCGCGTCCCGAGAGGTACGGGTAGAAGGTCGGGTTCTCGATCACCGAGCCGGTTCGGGCGAGAATCGCGGCCAGAGCCGCGCGGGTGTCCAGTCCGAGCATGAGCGCCGACCCGGCGGTCGGTTTCACCAACCCCAGCAGCATGCGCATCGTCGTCGTCTTGCCCGCGCCGTTCGGGCCCAGGAACCCGAAAATCTCTCCCTGGTTGACCACCAGGTTGAGCCGGTCGACGGCGACGACGCGCCCGTAGTGCTTCGTCAGATTCTCGGTTCGAATCGCGTCGTCGTCGGCTTGCACATGCTCCTCGATTCCGGCGAGCGCGTAGCCGGCGGGCTTTCCAGGGTAACAGGTACTGGCGTTTGGCATTTCCGTACCATATACTCATACCGAAGGAAACCGAACTGAGGTCGAGGCGCCATGGACGGCTGGATTGAAGACGGGGACATCAGCTGGATGGACTGGGTCGTGGTGACGACGTTCATCCTTGCTCCGGTCATGCTAGTTCTGCTGAGCGTGTACGCGCTGGAGGTGCTCGATCTTTCGACGGTCGAGGCGATCGATCCACTGCGTCTCAATACCGGCGGGCGAATGCTGCAATCGATGGTTTCACTCCTGCTCGCCGCTGTCCTGCTGACCGGTGGGCTCTCCGCGTGGTCGGCTTTTAGAGATCGGCGGGAGCGCCCCGTCCGATCCCAGCGCTCAGCACTGTAACCGGCGGCCGCGTCTAGTCAAGTCGCCCGGACTCTGATATCCTGTTCTTTAAGGACGCGGAGCCCGGCCGCTATCGATGCTGGGCGTTTGGAGACAGTGCTATGTGGTCGGTTCAGGCGACGCAGCGGCGCACGCGGCATGCCGCGCGGGGCAAAGAGGAGCTGCTGCAGGCGACGGTGAAGGTTATCGCCCAGCGCGGTTTGGAGCAGGCGCGTTTCGTGGATATCGCCGCCGCCACCGGGGTGGCGATTAGCTCCCTTCAGTACTTCTTTGGAGCGCGAGAGGATCTTCTGCTCGCCGCGGTCGGGCATGCCGCCCAGCAGGAGATTGAATTGTTACAGGACGTGGCGACCAGGCGCCTGGATGCGCACCAACGGCTGCGCCAGCTGCTGCACCTGGCTCTCGGCGACCCGAGCAGGTGCGCGGAATCACGTCTCTTCTGGAACGAAGTGCGGAATGGCGCGCTGCGAAACCCTGAGCTGCGCGCTCCGTACATGCGGATGTACGAAGCCTGGGCGTCCATGATCGAGGACACGCTGGAGCGTGGTAAGCAGACCGGTGCGTTTGCCCGAAGTGTGAACCCGCGCCCCGCGGCTCTGCAGATCCTGGCCGTCATCGACGGCCTGACCACTCCGCTTCTGGTCGAGGATCCGGCAGTGGAAGACAAGAATGCCTATCAGCTGGCATCTGAAGTAGTGGAGTCCTTACTGGGAATCGATCGATCGTTGGTGGAGATCGCGTAGACGCGCTCGTCGTGCGAGCTCGACGGCGCGGGTGGGAGAGGAAGGCAAGTTGATGAGAGCGAGAAGGTTGATACCGGGCCGGCTTCTGCTGGTGCCTATCGTGCTGGCCGGGGCGGCGTTTTCGCCGCTGGCGGTACCGCGGGGGGCCCAGGCGCACTACGGTCCCTGCTACGACGACCCGACAGTGTGGCTCTCGAATAAGGCGAAGATTCACCTGATATCGGTCGTGCAGGGGAACCTCAACCAGGTGAGCCAGGTCACCTTTACTCTGCACATCCCCGTGGGAGTCACGTACACACAGATTCAGTACACCGGTGGACACCATCCCCCCGAGGTGGTCAATGTCGTGTCGGACCAGTCGTCGGGATATCTCACCAACGAGTACGCGGCTACCAAAAAGGGGCAGGTGTACAGTTTGACGCTTTCGGTGCACGACATCGAGCATGGCCGCGGGAGCCAATGGGCTCAGAACACGGGCACCACGAATGAGAATGTTCAGGTCTTCGTGCAGTAGCAGTGGCGAATCGCGCCGGGAATCGTCGCAACACCGGTGTTACGCAACGCCATGAGAGTCGCCCGGCAGGGGTGACGTCGAGCCGTCAACCGCGGCTCAAGGGGAGGGATAGGTGAGCTCGTCGCGAGGCCAGCCGGGCCAGCCGTACGCGGCAATCGGCACGGGTTTGGTGGCGGGCGGCCTGCTGGTGGCGAGCTGGCTCGTGACGCTGGCTCACGGCACCCAGCTCGACGCTCGAAACTCGCTACTGATGCTGAGCCTGTTCGCGGCGCTCATTCTCTCCTACCATTTCCCGGTGCATGTCAATGCTGCGACAAAGGTCTACATGGGCAGCATCGTGCTCTACCTCACCGCTGCCCTCCTGCCCCCGGCCATCGCCGCCAGCGCGATCGGCGTCGGGATTCTGGCCGGCGAGCTGAGCATCTGCCAGCGGACCGGCAATCACCGCGTTCCGACGCTAATCCCGACGCAAGTGAGCCGCTGGGTCATCATCGGCCTGGGCAGCTCTCTGGTCGCCCATCTGCCGCTCGGCTCCGGGGCAGGCGCGCTCATCGCCGGAGGGCTGGTTATGTGGTCCGGCGACATCGTAACCGGACCCCTCGTCCTGTCGCCTCTGCTCCGGCAGAACCCGCTTCGAGTCGCGATCATGATGGTGCGAGAGGGGGGAGTGTTCGAGGGCACGCAGTACCTGATCGCGATCCTGGGAGCGCTGGAGGCGCGCAGCCAACCCTGGTCGCTCCTGCTGTTGCTGGCTCCCGCTGTCCTGGTGTATCTCGCCTTCAGCCATGTCAAAGAGTCTCGTGCCCAGACGCGTGACATGCTCGAAGAGATGGCCTCGATGGCAGACGCGAGGGATGGCTACTCACGTGGCCACTCCGAGCGGGTGGCGGAGCTGACCCGTCGCACGCTGGAATCGCTGGGGGAGCGCGGTCCGGAATCGGATCTCATTGTCTTCGCCGCCCGCGTTCACGATATCGGGAAGCTGGGCATCCCGGACGAGCTGCTGCGGTCGCCGGCCGGGCTTGGACCTGTCGAGCGAACCACGGTGCAGCTCCACGCCGAGCAAGGGGCAGAGCTGCTCAACCGCTACTCCAGTCTGGAGCGCGCGGCGGTCATAATCCGGCACCACCACGAAGCGTGGGATGGCAGTGGCTATCCGCACCGTATCGCCGGAGAGGAGATTCCGCTCGGCTCGCGAATCGTCGCCGTCGCCGAGACCTTCGACAACCTCACCAACGACCGTCCATACCGCGCGGCGGTGACGGTCGGGGAAGCGGCGGCTGTCCTGCGCGAGGGACGCGGACGTCAGTGGGATCCACGAGTCGTGGATGCGTTCCTGCGGACCATGAGGGACGAAATCGAGCTGCCGGTAGCGCCTCGCCTGCGCCTGGTCCGATCTCTCGAGGCCGAGCAGGAGAGCGGCTAGCTCGAACGCAAGCCTCGGCGTACCGGGGCAGCACCGTACATCTCGAAGCGCCGTGAGTGCGCGCACGGGCACACGCGTTCGGACCAATTCCCCTATTGACAAATTAGTTGTTGCCGTATGGAAATACGGTACCTACAATGCCAGGGAAGGGGTCCAGCAACGGCTGTCGATGCCGGGGATAGGGCCCAGCCGAAGGTTGTCGCGACCGGACGGGAAGCGGTCGTCCGACAGGGGCGAGGGAGTTGTGAACGGAGAGGGACGGTACGAGGCTACCACCGGAGACCGGGTGCACACCTCCTCGGTAGGTATGAATGAAGGGCCGCGTCCGGTGGCCCGGGGCAAGTTCCTGTTCGTCGGGGAAGAGAAGCTCTATATCCGGGGTGTTACCTACGGCACGTTCCGGCCCAACGAGCGCGAGGAAGATCTCCACGACCGGGAACAGGTGGACCGCGACTTCGCGCAGATGGCGGCCACCGGAATCAACGCGGTGCGCGTCTACACGGTGCCGCCCCGCTGGCTGCTCGATTGCGCCCAGCGTCACGGGCTACGTGTCATGGTCGGCTTGCCCTGGGAGCAGCACATCACCTTCCTGGATGATGAACGGCGGGCTAGAGACATCGTCGAGCGGGTACGGCAGGGCGTTCGGAGCTGCGCCGGACATCCCGCGGTACTTTGCTACGCCGTGGGCAACGAGATCCCGGCGTCCATCGTGCGGTGGCACGGCGCGCGCGCGGTCGAGTCATTCCTGCGGCGGCTGTACCATGCCGCCAGGGACGAGGACCCGGGCGGGCTCGTGACCTACGTCAACTTTCCCACAACCGAATATCTCGATCTGTCGTTCCTGGACTTCCTCTGCTTCAATGTTTATCTCGAGTCGCGCGAGCAGCTGGAGCCGTATCTGGCCCACCTTCAGGTCATAGCCGGCGATCGGCCACTGGTGATGGCGGAGATTGGCCTCGATAGTCGCCGCAACGGCGAGCAGGAACAGGCCAGGGTGCTCGCGTGGCAGCTCGAGAGTATCTTCCGTGGCGGCGCGGCCGGGGCGTTCGTTTTTGCCTGGACCGACGAATGGCACCGGGGCGGGTTCGACGTGGACGACTGGGACTTCGGTCTGACGGACCGCCAGCGCCGTCCCAAGCCGGCGCTCGCGGTGGTGAGCGATGCATTTTCACGCCTCCCGTTCGTGCCACAGACCGACCAGCCGCGCGTCTCGGTCGTCGTCTGCACCCATAACGGCGCTCGGACCTTGCGCGATTGCTGCGAGGGACTGACGCGGCTCGACTACCCGGATTATGAGGTCGTCGTGGTCGACGATGGCTCGAGTGACGGCTCGGCGGTGCTGGCGCAATCGTTTGGCTTCCGGGTAATCAGCACCGAGAATCGCGGGCTCAGCAGCGCTCGTAATCTCGGCTGGCAGGCGTCGAGCGGAGAGATCGTGGCGTACATCGACGACGATGCGTATCCCGACCCGCACTGGCTCACCTACCTGGTTCCGATGTTCGCCGAAGGGTTCGTCGGCGTGGGCGGACCGAATATCGCACCCGCGGGCGACGGCCTGATCGCCGACTGCGTGGCCAACGCGCCGGGAGGGCCGGTGCATGTGCTGCTGGGCGATCGTGATGCCGAGCACATTCCCGGCTGTAACATGGCGTTCCTCCGGGCCGCGCTCGAAGCAGTCGGTGGGTTCGATCCCCGCTATCGCGCTGCCGGCGACGACGTGGACATCTGCTGGCGGCTTCAGGAGCGTGGCTGGAAGCTCGGTTTCAGTCCGGCGGCCATGGTCTGGCACCATCGGCGAAATTCGATCAGAGCGTACTGGCGCCAGCAAAAGGGCTACGGCAAGGCAGAGGCTCTCCTCGAGGAGAAATGGCCGGAACGGTACAACGGAGCCGGGCATGTGGCCTGGACGGGCCGGCTGTACGGCAAGGGGCTGACACTGCCGCTGCCGTTCAGACGTGGACGAATCTATCAGGGAGAGTGGGGAACGGCGCCATTCCAGTCAATGTACGAGCCGCGGCCGGGCACGCTGCACTATCTGCCGTTGATGCCGGAGTGGTATCTGGTTGCCTTCCTCCTTTTACTTCTCTCGGCATTGGGCACCCTGTGGCATCCGCTCCTTCTCGCACTGCCCCTCCTGGCCATCGCCCTCGGCGCACCTGTCGTTCAGGCCGCCCTGAGCGCCGCGCGCGCATCGTTCTCGTCGCGAACCCGGGCCGGTGAGCCGCGCGCCGCGCTGTACGCTCTCACGGCGTTTCTGCATGTCCTGCAACCGCTGGCACGCCTCTGGGGACGCATCCGCTATGGATTGACTCCCTGGCGGGTGCGGACGCGGACCAGGCTGAGCGTTCCGAGAACACGCGTGCTTGAGGTATGGAGCGAGGAGTGGAAGTCAACCGAGGCGTGGCTCACGCATCTGGAGGCGCTCCTCCAGATGGCCGGAGCTCCCGTATCGCGAGGCGGCGGATTTGACCGGTGGGACCTGGAAGTGCGGCCCGGCGTGCTGGGAACGGTTCGGATGAGCATGGCAGTCGAGGAGCATGGCGGAGGCAAGCAGCTCGCTCGCTTCCGGATCCAGCCGCGGATCTCTCCGGGTTTGAGAACTCTGATCCTGCTGTTCATGATTTTCGCCGCGGGAGCCGGGTTGGGTGGGAGCTGGATTGCGATGCTCATTCTGAGTCTGGCGGCCGCGCTTCTGGCGGCACGGGGCATCTACGACTGCGCCGCCGCGGTCGGCGTCTCGCTGGCCGCCCTTCAGGATCCGGAGTCCCTGCCCCTTTCGGAGTGGTGCTCCGCCGGCTCATCCTCTCAGGGAACGCGCTGGACGGAGTCGGCCCCGAGTGGGAGCATGGTTGGACGGCGCCGGAACTAGGCCGAACGGAATGATAATGGCGGTGTAGAGGGTGAGATTTTGCCTCGCCCCGAGCGCCCTCTGATCCAATGTTGCGCCAGTTTCGTCTGCTCAGGTATGTCCGTCCCCACGGCCGCCAGGTAGGGATCCTCACCCTGACCATGGCCCTGACTGTGGCCGTGGATGTCCTGAAGCCATGGCCCACCAAGCTTCTCGTCGACCAGGTTCTGAACCACCGGGCGCTGCCGCCGCCGTTGAAACCGCTGGTTGCCGCGCTGCCCGGCTCTCACGGCTCTCAGGGGCTTCTGCTGTGGGTAGCACTGGCGACCGTGCTGCTTTTCGCCGCTGGTACGGCGGTGGCCATGGTCGGCACGTTCGTGTCGGTAGGTTTCGGGCAGCGCATCACCTTTGACCTCGCCTCCGATCTTTTCCTGCACGTCCAACGCCTTTCTCTTCTGTTTCACACGCGCCGCCAGGTTGGAGACACCATCTCCCGGGTCACTGGCGATCCCTATTGCGTGCAGACGCTGGTGGTCGAGGCACTCCTGCCCCTGATTCAGTCCGTGATCATGCTGGTCGCCATGTTCGTCATCATGTGGAGTCTGAACGAGACGCTGACGCTGCTTTCGCTGGCCGTGGTTCCGTTCCTGGCGGTGACGATCCGGGTCTACGGAGGGCCGATGAAGGACCGCACCCGAAAGCGTCGGGATCTCGAGGGCCGGATTATGGCAGTGGTCGAGCAGACGTTGACCGCCATACCTGCCGTCCAGGCCTTTACTCGAGAGGACCTCGAGCATGGACGGTTCCGCAGGCTTGCCGACGCCACGGTCCATGCCTACGTGCGCAGCGCCTGGATCGACCAGTGGTTCAAAGTGTTCGCCGGCCTGATCACGGCAGTGGGCGCGGCCGCAATCATGTACCTGGGTGGAACATTTGTGCTGCAGGGGAAGATGACGGTCGGCACGATCCTGGTCTTTATCGCCTATCTGGAATCGCTGTACATGCCGTTGAATGACATCATCTACACGGCGTCCACGATGCAAGCCACCGCCGCGGAGGCCGATCGAGTGCTGGAGATCATTGACACGCCGCTCGACGTCAAGGACGCTCCGGATGCGACCGATATCCGGATCACTGGCTACGTCGAGTTCCGAGATGTCACATTCGGCTATGAGGAGGGCCGGCCGGTACTTCACGACGTCTCGCTGGCTGCCAAACCGGGCGACGTGGTGGCCATTGTCGGCCCAACCGGCGCGGGGAAATCCACACTCGTCAGCCTGCTGGTGCGTTTCTTCGATCCGTGGTCGGGTGCGGTACTCGTGGACGGACGCGACATCCGGAGCGTTCGACTGCGCTCGCTGCGTGAGCAAATCGGTCTCGTCTTGCAGGACCCATTTATCCTTCCTTTGACCGTTGCGGAGAACATCGCGTACGGCGACCCGCACGCGTCAAAACAGGCGATTGTTGAGGCATCGATCGCGGCCAACGCCGACGAATTCATTCGACGGTTGCCACAGGGATACGACACGGTGATCGGCGAGCGGGGCACCACGCTCTCGGGTGGCGAGCGCCAGCGGCTGAGCATAGCCCGGGCATTCCTCAAGAACGCGCCTATCCTCGTGCTCGATGAGCCGACCTCGGCGCTCGACGCGCGCACCGAATCGCTCTTGCTCGAGGCACTGGCGCGTCTGATGCGGGACCGTACAACCTTCGTGGTCGCGCACCGGCTTTCTACCATCCGGAACGCCACCACGATCCTCGTGATCGATCGTGGAAGGGTCGTGGAACAGGGAACCCACCACCAGCTGATGGAACGTGACGGCCTCTACGCCGGTCTCTACGTGCAGCAGATGGAAATTGCCCGGCACGAGCCGGTGCCCGACGAAGACGCAAGCGGAGCGCGGCTATGACGGGATCTGACGGCTTGCGGATTGCGCTGATAGCACCGTGTGCCAATCCGGTAACGCGGCACAGTGTGGACTCCGTGGAGCAGCTGGTCTGGCTCCTGGCCGAGGAGCTGACGCGCCGTGGCCATGCAGTGACTCTTTTCGCCACCGGCGACTCGCAGACCTCGGCCCGGCTGCACGCGGTGCACCGGAGAGGCTACGAGCATGATGCCGAGCTGACCGACTGGCGGTTTCACGAGATGATGCATGTCGCGGCAGCCTTCGAGCGGGCCGAGTACTTCGATGTCATCCACAGCCATAACTACGGATTCGCCCTACCGTTCACGCGGCTGGTGAATGTTCCGGTATTGCACACCTTCCACACGCTGCCCGACACGGACTTCGTGCGTGCCTTCAGGAGCTCGCCCGGTGCGCATGTTGCTGCGATCTCCCGCTTCCAGCGGTCCCTGTACCGGGGAGTTCGAAACGTGGAAGTGGTGTACAACGGCATCGACACGGATGCCTTCCCGTTTCGATCCGAGCCGGGCGATTATTTGCTCTTCCTGGGGCGTCTCATACCGGACAAGGGACCGATGCAGGCGGTCGAGCTTGCGAGATCGGTGGGAATGCGATTGCTGATGGCAGGTCCGGTTGATGAGTACTTCGAGCGCGAGGTAGCCCCGCTGGTGGACGGACGCGAGGTCGAGTATCTGGGCGTGGTGGTGGGGAAGGAGCGAAATGAGCTGCTGGCGGGCGCGGCGGCGCTGCTGTGTCCGCTTCAGTATCAGGAGAGCTTCGGATTGGTTATGGTGGAGGCGATGGCCTGCGGAACGCCGTCAGTCGCCACCGGTCTGGGCGCCGTGCCTGAGATTATTCGGGCCGGTGTGAACGGGTACTGGGGCAATGACATGGACCAGCTGAGGTCGTTGATTCCCGAGGCCCTGCGCCTGGACCGGCGGCAGGTTCGGGCCGAGGCGGTGTCGCGTTTCGACTACCGCCGGATGACCGACGGCTACGAACGGCTGTATCGCGAGCTGGTGCGTGTTCCCGAGCAACAAGCCGGATGAGCGAGGAACGCCTCCTCGCCGTCTTCGCTCATCCCGACGATGAGTCGTTGCTCGCCGGCGGCACGCTCGCCTTCTGCCGGGCGGCAGGGGTAGAGATTCGTCTGGTGTCCGCGACCCGCGGCGAGATGGGGCCTGTCGCCGAGGATGTTGGAGTCGACCGCGGGTCTCTCGGGGCGGTCCGGGAGCAGGAGCTGCGGGCTGCCGCGGCGGCGCTTGGCATCGAGTCCGTGGCGTGCCTCGACTTTCCCGACGGCGAGCTGAAGTGGGTTGAGGCGCCCGGCCTCGCGGAACGAGTCCTGGAGATGCTTCGAATGTGGCGCCCGACGATCCTTCTGACGTTCGACTCGCAGGGACTGTACTGGCATCCGGATCACATCGCGGTCCACGAGCAGGTTCTGCGGGCAGTCGGCTGCTTGCGGGCCGGCGATCGGCCATCCGTGTACTGTGCGACGCTGCCAGACGGAATGATGGCGGCGATGGTGGCAGCGGTGAGGCAGCGCGGCTTGCCGGCCGATCTCTGGGGACTGGCGCCGGAGGACTTTGGCGTGCCGGAGGAGCAGATTACGACGACAGTCGACGTTCGTCCCTTTCTCGCGGCCAAGCTCCGCGCCCTTCGGAGTCATCGCACCCAGCTGGGACCGACCAATCTCCTGGCGGCGATACCGGACGATCTCGCCGAACGCTATCTGGGGCGAGAATATTTCATCCATGCCGGTCGGGCCGGGGACCGGGCGGACCGGCTTTCTGCCCTCCGATTCAAGTCCACCGTGGCACCGGAGGCGTTGCGCCGATAGTCAGCCCGATTCGCCACCGGCGGCATCCGACCACGAGTCGAACCGGGCGAGCTCGATGCCGTGGGTCTGGAGCGCGCTTCGAACCCGCGGATCGCACAGGGCCCGTACCTCGTGCTCCCGCTCCAGCCGGTACGGCGTGGCGAGGCCGTCGTCGAAGCCGGGATGGCAGCAGATCTCGGTGACTCCGGGAGGCAGGTCCGCGAGGATGGCGAGGAGGTTCGTTACCGACACCCCTTGCAACCAGGTCTCGCCGTGGCCGATCTGTCCGTAGAAGCTCCCACAGTACTGAATCCTGGGATCGCAGCGACGCAGCGGAACTCCAAGCTCGGCTGCCAGTGCGACGGCGATGGATCGGACCGGTTCCTCCAGGTGGACGTGCTGGTGGGAGTCAAGGTGAGTTGGATCGTGCCCCAGGAGCTCGCGGAAGGTCGCGAGCTGGCGGGCAATCTCATCTTCGGCGGCGCCCCGGTCGTCAACCGGGATGACGGTGTAGAGCGGAACCCAGTCGTCGCCGGCGGAGACCCACTCTCCGAGGTCGATATGGAGCCCCACGCTCAGGTCGGGATGCTCGCGGGCGTAGGCGGCAGCCGCGGCTGCCGCCGGGAAGCGCACCATCAGACTCGCGTTCTTCACAATGCCGTTCTCGTGAGCCGCCGCGATTCCGCGATTGACCCCGGGGCTCATCCCGAAATCGTCGGCGTTGACCAGCAGATGGCGCACTACACGGCTGCTCACAGTCCCACTACCCGGGCCATGTCGCCCACGACGCGCTCCGCCTTGAAGTACTGGTCCGCTATCTCGCGCGCTTTCGCCGATTGACGCTGGTAGTCGGCTCCGATGCGCTCCAGTGCGTCCAGGATTCCGTCCATGTCGCTGAACGCGAAGAGACCTTCACCCACTGGAAGGATGTTGCCGAACGCTGTGTCCTGAGTGATGACGGGCCTGCCGGCCGCCAGGTAGCAGGCGCTGCGGTCGCTGAACCATCCGCTGCGCAGGCGGATATTCTGGTCTTTGGCAACGGTCAGCTCGCCAAGCGATCCGCGGATGTAGTCCCGGTATCGATCGACATCACACGACAGCAGCACGGCGTCGACCACGTGCCAGCCGTGCGCTTCGAGCAACCGAATCGCATCGGCGTCGATCTGGGAGAGAGCCAGCTCGAATCGCTGAGCGGTCAAGGAGGGAAGATCGATGAATTTCAAGAACTCCAGGTGCTTGCTCCAGCGGTAGATCTCGCCGTTCCACTCGGTGTCCTTGCCGGACTGCACCCAGTTGCCGATCGTCGTGAAGCTGTCGCCGGGTGCCGCCGGCCTGCGGTCAGCCGGGCTCCACCACTCGACCACCACGGGCTGCCGGGTTGCGAAGTATTTGAAGTCGGAAAGCGGTACGGTACAGTCGGGCGCCCCCAGATTCTCCCCAAATGTGAAGTGGTGGGTGTGCGCGGCCAGGACATCGATCGTGAAACGGCGGCCCTGGGCGACCTCGATCTGGGGGAGCACCGGGTCCGTCTCGAGGTAGATGCGTACCGGAACGCGGCGGTGCTCCTCTCGCAGGATGGTGGCGCCGGTCAGATTGACCAGCGCGTCGGCACGCTCAAGAATCGCCGCGAAGCGAGCGTCGGAGAGCCCATAAGTACGATCCGTCGCTCCCGACCGGTACACCCAGCGATCGGCGAACCCAAACTCTTCCATCAGCCCGTCGATGAAGCCCACGGCGTAGCGGCAGTCGTCGCACACCGCGTTCCGAACGGGATCGAACGGCCAGGTGTCGGTGTCCTCGACGTAGTAGACGTCGAAGCCGAGCCGCCGAAAGCCCTCCAGGTACTGCAGCACCTGCCAGGCGATGCCAGCGAACGGAGTCTGGCCCATCGTCCCGAAGACGAGAACCGTGCCGCGCCCGGTCACGATCGGACGTCCACCTACAGGAGTCCCAGCCGCTCGCCGAGCGGTCGGAGGTGCTGGAAGCGCCAGATCCGGCTCTCGTGCACAGTCCACTCCGGCTGGTCCCCCAGCCAGCGAAAGTGCAGGTAGAGCTGCGCGGCAGCGAAGCGCCGGTCGAAGCTGGCAGGAGCGCCATCGGGCCAGCGAGCCTGATGGTAGGCGGCGATGCATTCCTCCACCGTCTCGTCGGACCAGCCTTCCAGGAGGCACGCCAGATCGATCTCGCCGGCCGCGACCGCCGCGGATTGCCAGTCGATGGGGAATATCGTGCCGTTCCGAACCAGGATATTGTGCACGGTGTACTCGCCGTGGATGATGGTGAGCGGCGGAGCGAGCAGTGTTGCGACGCAGTCCTCGAAGCGACTGCAGAGGAGATCCAGCCAGGGGAGCGGGCGATGCAGGTCGCCGGCAAAATGCGCGGTGCGCGTTGCCCAGCCACGGTAGAACTCAGCGTCATAGCGCGTCAGGAAGCCGAGCCGGCTATCAGATAGCCTGTGTTCGTTGAGGGCGTGGAACCGGCCGGCCCATCGCGCTGCCCCTGGAAGGGTTTCCGCAGACGGCGCGATGTCGATCCGGGAGCTGTCATCGAGATATTCGAGAAAGAGCCAGATGTCTTCGCCCTGGTAGGACCCGACCAGGTGCGGAGCGCTCATCGAAAGTGGTTGGAGGACGCGGCGGTAGACGTCGGCCTCGTAATGGAGGCTGCCCCAATGCCCGTAGCCGGCGTAGTGTCTACCTGCCTCGTACTTGCAAAGCAGACGTACGTTTCCCTTCGTGCCCAGCCGGCACGTGACAATCTCGCTCGGAAAGCTGCTCTCGTAGACGTTTGGCTCCCGGCTCACGACCTCGACACGTGCCGCGCTGCCGTCGTAGAGCGCGCGCTCCAGGGCGGCGGCGAGATGCGCGGTGTCCGGGTATGGGTTGGATTGCGTGGTCGTCTCCCCAGTGTTCGTTGTTCCCCTACAGCATATTGCTGTACGGATTTACGGTCGTGACCGTTCTCGAGAACACGTGAGGGGCCTGGCGCCGCATATCATGTGGGGCCGGGAGCAAGCGCGCCGCGGACCGGGCCCTGTGCTGGGAGCCTATGGTTCGCCAGGTCAAACTGTAACCGGACTGTAACCGGCGTGCAATGACAGGAGAGAGGTGGCGGCGTATAGTGCTTCTGGTCACAAATTCACGCCGCTGAGAGACGACTATGCGGATTCTGGTAACCGGCGGCGCCGGATATATCGGCAGTCACACCGCCAAGCAACTGTCCGGCGCGGGGCACGAGCCCATCACGTTCGACAATTTGAGTGAAGGGCACCGGCGGGCGGTCAAGTGGGGGCCGCTCATCGAGGCGGATCTGGGCGATGGCGGGCTGCTACGCGATGTGATGCGCGAGTATCGAGTTGAAGCCGTCATCCACTTCGCCGCCAGCGCGTACGTCGGCGAGTCGGTGCGGGAGCCACGAAAGTACTTCCGGAACAACGTCATCAACGCGTTGCATGTCCTCGAGGCGATGCAAGACGCAGGCGTGCCGCACATCGTGTTCTCGTCTACCTGCGCCACCTACGGCGTCCCGCGGCATCTTCCAATCTCCGAGCAGCATCCACAGGCTCCGGTCAACCCCTACGGAGAATCGAAGCTGTTCGTGGAGCGAGCGCTTCGCTGGTACGGCGTGGCGTACGGTCTGAGCTGGATGGCGCTCCGGTACTTCAACGCGGCGGGGGGCGATCCCGAGGGACAGATCGGTGAGGACCACTACCCGGAAACCCATCTGATCCCGCTGGCGGTTCAGGCGGCCCTGGGCGAGATCCCGCATCTCGACATCTTTGGCGACGACTATCCGACTCCCGACGGCACGCCGATCCGCGACTACATCCACGTCTACGATCTGGCGCGAGCCCACGTGCTGGCGCTCGAGTATCTGGCCGCTGGAGGCGAGAGCCAGGCGCTCAACCTGGGAACGGGACACGGTCACTCGGTTCGCCAGGTGGTCGAGACGGTCGAGCGGGTTGGTGGCAGACCGGTTCCCACCCGGCAGGTGGGCCGGCGCGCTGGCGATCCGGAGGCTCTGGTGGCGGACGCGGCACACGCCCAGCAGGTGCTCGGATGGACCCCGGAGTACCCCGAGCTCGGGAGCATGGTCGAAACCACCTGGAGGTGGCGGGCACAGCACGTTGGGGCCGGAGCGCTGCCCGCAGACTGACGAGGTCAGCGCGTGATCTGGAACGTGGCGGAAGCGCTTGCCCTTCGGGTTCCGAGCGTGCAGGTCACGACGGCGGAGGCGGTTCCCGTCACCGTTGAACCCATGTGCCAGTGCCAGGATACGGTACCTCGCGCGTCAGCGATTTCGACGCGCTGGAGGGCTCGGGACCGCGATACGTACCCATCCGGATAGGTGACTCTGACCGTGCAGGAGGCGCCGGTTCTGGTACTGGCGGTGATGGTCAGGAGGGAGCCGCGGCGAAGGGCGGGAGGGGTGGCCACGACTCGCACGCCGAAGGCGCCGTGAGTCGTGGGCGTTGCCGGCGCCGGGGGTGGCGCCGCACCCGAGCCCGCCCAATCCTGGCCGAATGTGCGCTCGATCACCCCCGCCAGGGTCGAGTTGTTCAGAAGTATGCCGATCTCCCGATTACTGTCCAGCGACGTGGTGGAGATGTTCTCCGAGCCGATGAAGAGGCGGTGACCGTCGGCGACCATCGCCTTGGCGTGAACGTATGGCTGCGCCATGATCGAGACCCGCGCGCCGTTCGCGCGTAGCGCATCTACCCCCGGTGAGGTCGCGGAGGTGATGAGCCGAACGCGAACGTGGCGGCGCACCGCGGCTGCGAGGTGCGCCTCGATCTGTGAGTCGGCCACCTCCTCGGCGTAGATGTCGAGCGTGCGGTGCGCGCCGTCGATCAGACCCTGCAGAGCGCGGCGCGAGCTGTACGGGCTGACCACTAGCGTCGGGTCGCTCAGAGCGGGCCGCCGCCGGTTCCAGTCGGCATCGACGATGGCGCCGATCGCGTGCGCCGCGCGGCTGTCCCAGTCGATGAGGCCGAACTCGCGATTGTCGAACAACCCGCTGGTGGAAAGATTGAATGTGTAAATGCCGGCAACCAGACCATCGACCTCAATCGACTTGGTGTGTGTAAAGGTGAATGCCGACTCGTTGGCCCATTGCACCGGTACGTGCGCGGCCTGCAGCTCGTCGAAGCCGAGGCGGGCATAACGTCCCGCTCCATACGGGTGCTCTTCCAGGACCACGCGCACGTCCACGCCCCGCTGCCGGGCTCGCGCCAGCGCGTTGATGATCGTGCGGTTGTCGAGGAGGTAGACCTCGAGCCGGATGGAGTGCCGTGCCGCGTTGATCACCGAGGTGACCGGCGCGGTGCCGGCACCCGGCTGGACGACCATCTGAAAGGACGGAGCTGCCCCGGCCGGAGGGACCGCGCGAGCAGGGACAATGGACAGGAAGACGCAGGCGATGATGAAGCGGACTACTCGACGATCCACGGGAAATACTACGTCAAGTGAAGGCGCGCCGGCTTGGGTGGCTCCGGCCGGCCGGTGCAGAATGGCGGTGCTATGAACCACCATCCCACACCGTGGAGCCGGCGGCTCGCCCGGCTGGCCGGTCTGGATGAATAGGGAGGCGTGGAGAGGTCCATGGGACGTGTTCTGATCACGGGTGGCGGAGGGCAGCTCGCCCACGACCTCAACGAGGCGTTCGGCGAGGAGGCAATCGCTCTGCCGCGCGAGCAGCTGGACGTGACCGACCGGGCGAAGGTGTCCGAGGCCCTGGAGCGATGGCGGCCGCATGTCGTGGTCAATACCGCGGCCTTTCACCGGGTCGATCGCTGCGAGGAGGAGCCGGAGCAAAGTCTGCTCGTCAATGCGGCGGCGCCGCAGCGTCTGGCCGCGGCCTGTGCGGCCGGTGGAGCGCTATTCGTCCACGTGAGCACCGACTACGTCTTCGACGGGACGAAAGGAGAGCCGTACGACGAGGGCGACCCGGTGAACCCTATCAGCGTCTATGGAGCATCGAAGGCGGCGGGCGAGATGGCGATCAGGGCGACGACGCCGCGGCATCTCATCGTGCGGACCAGCGGCCTCTACGGGATCGCCGGGAGGCATGCCCGCCACGGGAATTTCGTGGAGCGCATGCTCGACCTGGCGGGGCCGGGCGGTCCGATCACGGTCGTATCCGACCAGGTCCTCACCCCCAGCTACACGGTAGACGTGGCGCGCACCATCGTCGCTCTGGTTCGGCGCGAGGCAACCGGAACGGTGCACGTCACGAACCAGGGCGAGTGCTCGTGGTATGAGTTCGCGCGGGAAATCTTTCGCCTCACCGGTCTGGAGCCTGATCTGCGGGCGGCCAGGCAAGCCGACCGGCCGATGCCGGCCGCGCGGCCGGCGTACTCGGTGCTGGCGCACGGTGCATTGCGACGTATCGGCATCGACGAGCCGGGTCCATGGCAGGGCGCGCTCGCGGAGTACATCGCCAGTCGGGTGGCATGAAGTGGGGCAGTGGACCGGACGGTCCACTGCCCCGCCGCTAAGGTCGACAGAGTATCGTGTTCGGCTTACGTAGTCAGCCAGACAGTATTCGCCACCAGGACGCCGATCGCCTGCAGCTTGCCGAGCGCCTGGATCTGCTCGCCCTTGACAAAGGTGGGAGTACTGGCAACGGCGGCGCCGTTGACGTAGAAGCGAGTGGTGGCGACAATCGCGACCCGGTAGACGGCGTGACTGGTTGCCGTGCCGGCCGAGACCAGGATGGTGTGCATTTGGGCCGAGTATCCGGCGACGGTCCCCTTGATCGTGCTGTTCTGGACGGCGGGAGTGGCCCGGGGACAGAAATCTCGCCTGGCGTACAGTACCGCCAGGACACCGCTTGCCGCCGTGCTTCCGGCAGAGGCTGCCGCGTACTCTCCGACGCGCGGACCGCTCTGCGCCTTCTCGAGTCCGCGGGTCATGAAGAAGGTGCGCGAACTGACGGAGATGTTGAGTTGCGGGCCGCTACTGCGCCTGATCGTCAGGTGATTCGGGCTGATTGCCGCGATTTGACCGCAGGTGGCGCCGAACTGGAGGTTGGTGAGCGCCGTGGCCGCGGTCAGCAAGTTGGGCGACGTGACGCCGCCGCTCACCGCGAGCGCTGGCGCCGCGACCAGCAGCGCGGCTCCCAGCGAAACCCCGATTGCTGTGGACTTGACATGTCTCATGTGATGCTCCTTTCGACTCCTGATGGCAGATCCTCCTCAGCTCTGGCAGCACGATGCATGCCAGGCTACGGCCGCGATGGTGGCTCCATTGTGCCGGAATGCGGGAACAACCGTCCCCGATCGTTGCGGGGCGTGACCCAGCGGCTACTGCCGCGTACGCGAGCCGCCGTTACCACGAGTGGCCACGTCACGGTGGGTGTTGGTGTCCGGGCGCCGCAATCTACCTCCCAGCGGCGCGCGGCGTGACGGTAAAGTGCACCGTCTCGTCCCGATTGCGGTACGGGCTCGAAACGATCACCGTATCCTGCGCCGAGCGTGCCGACCCGGGGATCGGCGGGACGGTGAACCGCAGCCGGACGACCCCGCTCACGTCCGCGTAGCCGGTCACGAGAAAGTCCTTCCCAGCGAACGGGTAGACACGGGCCTCGACGTCGGCCCCCGGCGCGGTGTGCGCGATCAGGGTCTGGATGCGCCCGGCCTGGATGCGAGGCTCGGTCACGCCGGCATCCAGCGGCAAACCGGGGCAAGGGTCGCGTGGCCGCAGGGTGAGTGCCGGCCGCGGCGGCCGGGCGAAGTCGAACGCGTTGAACATGTTGTTGGCGCGCGCGTCCGACGAGGTGAGGCTGGGCAGCCCGAGGACACTCTCCACGAACTTCACGATGGATGAGAACGTGTACACCGTGTGGTCCACGTAGCCGGCCCGCGCGTAGGGCGAGAGCACGATGGTGGGGACCCGAAACCCATTCGGGATCTCGCCTGGGGCAGTCGACGGCGGTGTCATATGGTCGTACAAACCGCCGAAATCATCCCAGGTGAGGATGATCGCCGTATGCGCCCACTCCTGGCGATTGCTCATGATGGCGTTGATCTGCCGAACCGTCCAGTTCTCACCGGCGCAGATGCTTGCCGAGGGGTGATCGCTGATTCCTCCCGGCTGGACGAGCCAGCTCACCGCGGGCAGCCTTCCCGCGGCGGCATCGCGAGCGAACTGGGTGTAATCGACCACGTTACGCTGCCAGTCGGGCCCGTAGCGGATGTGTTTGATTGCATCGAGCGCCGACCAGATGTACCCGTCCTGGAGTTTGCCCGGGGCGTAGTACTTCCAGTCGATCTTCCTGGCATCGAGCAGGTCGGGAAGGGTCCGAAAATCGAAACAGGGGTAGGTCTGGGTCAGCTTTCCGGTAGCGCTGCGCTGCTCAACTGTCGAAGCGCGGGGAGCGTCGCATCCCCACAGCGGGATCGGAGGGTTGCCGTCGGCCGAGGCGCTCTGGGCGGCAACCGTGAACAGATGGTTAGGAAAGCTCGGTCCCAGCACGCTGGAGAAGAAGTGATCGGCGAGGACAAAGTTGCGCGCATACGTCCAGTAATTCGGAATGTCCGAGGCGTACAGCTCCGAATCCGACACATCAACGCCGTGCTGGATCGCGCCGGGGATCGCGGCAAACCGATTCATCCGGCCGGAATCGTAGGCGAGGCGTGCGGCGATCTGGTCGTGCTCCAGGTCCGCGGCGAGCTGGTCCGGCT
>Ga0070735_10001597_pt1 | contig 21599 bp, 14 predicted proteins | sample Coa_R1_FD_66443 | JGI IMG/M metagenome (GOLD analysis project Ga0070735, IMG submission 66443) | Surface soil microbial communities from Centralia Pennsylvania, which are recovering from an underground coalmine fire - Coalmine... | ecosystem: Environmental > Terrestrial > Soil > Unclassified ... | reverse complement strand
CTCTCACATTGAAGGTCACCGCTGCGTAGCGTGTGTTTCCCTCACGGTAAATGTCGTAGGCGCCATCTTTGACTTCGACGGTCGCCAATTGTGCCAGTGCGACGCGCTCTCCCGATGGCGATAGAAGCCGCACATTCTCAATGGCCTGCTGAGTATTGCGATACTGCTCCTGATACCGCACCACTACGTCATATCGCTGCTCGCCGATCAAGACCTGGCTCACGGCATTTCCGCCGACGGCCGTTTGGATTGCGTCCTGAATATCAGCAACGTTGATTCCGAACCTGGCTGCCGCTCTGCGGTCGATTGTCAAATTCAGGTTTGGCTGGCCGAAATCGCGGAGGAGTTTTACATCGTGCATACCGGGAATGCTTGACAGCACAGTGGTGACTTCCTCTCCCTTCTGCTCCAGGGTTTTGAGGTCGTCGCCGAAGATCTTGAGGGCAAGTGCACCCTTAGTGCCGGTCATCGTCTCGCCTACGTTATCTTCGATTGGCTGGGAAAAGTTCCAGATCGCTCCCGGATACTTCTCGACGGCGCGATTCATGGCTGCGATCAACTCTTCCTTGTTGCGGTGAAAGACTGGACGCCACTGATCTTTTGGCTTCAAGTCGACGAAGTATTCGGTGTTGCCAAAACCGCCGGTATCGGTACCATCGTCGGGCCGGCCAACTTCGGAGACTACAGTTTCGACCTCCGGAAATGAGGCGAAAACATGCCGTTCATTGGTGGTGAACTTCTCGCCCTCGGTCAGGCTCGTACTGTTGGCAAGCGTGCCGCGCGCCCAGATCGCTCCTTCGTCAAGATGCGGCAAAAACTCCGCACCGATGATTCCGCTGAAACCAAGAAATAACGTTCCTGCAAGGGCAATGGCGCCGATGCCGGCCACAACCCAACGATGCTCCACGGCCCAACGCAACCGGCGCCGATACCGTTCCGTCAGGTAGTCCATGACCGGATTACGCCGTTCGCGAACTCCATTCTTAAAAAACAGCCCCGCCAGCACCGGGGCGATGAGAACAGAAAATGTCATGGCGCCGAGCAGTGCCAAGGCCACTGTCCAGGCCATCGGTCGGAACAAGCGCCCCTCGATGCGCTGCAGGGTGAAAATTGGCAGGTATGCCGTAATGATGATGGCGATTGCGTAAAAAACCGGCCTCTGCACTTCGTGGGCGGCCTCCCGGATCACTTCGCCCACCGTTTGTGAATTGCCCGATCCATTTCCATTTCGTCTCTTATGGATGTGACGAACGATGTTCTCCACCATCACTACGGCGCCGTCGACGACCATCCCGAAATCCAGCGCGCCTAAGGAAAGAAGGTTGGCGGGAATGTGACTGAGATCGAGCCAAATAGAAGCAAACAACAGGGAAAAAGGAATCGTCAGGGCGACAATAAACGCGGCACGAACATTCAGCAAAAACAGGAACAGGATGATGCTGACAAGAATCATGCCCTCGACCAGGTTGTGCATCACCGTGTGCAGGGTGTAGTGCAGCAGGTCGCTGCGATCGAGCATAGGGACGACCTTGACACCGGGGGGAAGGAGGCCATTATTGAGTTCGTCGACTTTCTTATGTATCGCGTCGAGTGTGGGCTGCTCCTCCGCCCCTTTACGCATCAGCACGGCGCCCTGAATAATGTCGGGTTCGTCGATGATGCGTCCGTCCTCCATGTGATTCGCCCGCGCCATGTGGCCGAGCCGAATCTTGGGACCTTGGGTAACTTCGGCAATGTCTTTCACGCGCAGGGCCGTGCCGGTCTGAGTTTTAAGGACGGTCTGCTCAATGTCGTGAGTGCTGCCGAACAGGCCGAGCGTACGGACGTTCATCTGCTGCATGCCGACTTCGACGAAACTCCCGCCGGCGTTGATGTTGTTGTTCGCGAGTTGCTGTTCGACCTGGCCAATACTCAAACCATAGGCGACCAGCTTGCCTGGATCGACTCGAACCTGGTATTCACGCACTGTGCCGCCGAAATCCGAAACGTCTACCACGTTCGGAACAGACTTAAACTGCTTAAGCAGGACGAAATCCTCGAGTGACCGCAATTCCATCAGGTCGTATCGTGGATTCGTGCTCCTCAGCGTGTACCAGTAGATTTGCCCGGTCGTGCTCCAGTCCGTTCCAATTTGCGGCTGCAAGTTTTGTCCAGCAGGAAGTTCGACTTGTGTCAGCCGTTCGAGCACCTTCTGACGATTCCAGTCATTTACCGAGCTGTCATCGAAGATCATGATCACGAACGACAGCCCGAAGATCGACTCGGACCGCAGATATGTCATGTGAGGCATGCCCGACATTTGAATCTCAATCGGGATCGTGACCTGCTGCTCGACCTCTTCAGCGGACCGGCCTGGCCATTGCGTGATGACGGTAACGTAGTTGTCCGCAATATCGGGATAGGCTTCGACCGGCAGCTCGTGAAACGAAATTACGCCCCAGCCCGCCAGTAGAACGGCAAGCGCCAGAACTACAAACTTATTGTTAAGCGCAAAATCAACGAGAGCCCGAATCATTGCTTGTATGGTTCAGAGTTGCGAGGGTCAGCGTTTCCCTTATTGCGCCAGAACGTGATCTAGCACCAGCGCGTTCGTAACGACCTGTTGGCCCGGCTGCAGGCCTGACTTGATCTCCTGCAATGTAAGGTTTGCAGGCAAGAGGTCCCCGCTGACGACTTCCACGCGCCGGAACTTCTTGTCGGCTGTCGGCACGAACACAAAATCGCGGTCATGCATATGAAGTACTGCTGATGCCGGAACGATCGTGTGCATCTCTTTCTTCTGTCCGTGGAACGTTGCTTTCGCGAACATTCCGAGACGCATCATTCCGGGGTTTTGTACTTCAATTCGGACCTTCGCCGTACGAATACTGGGATCGAGAATTGCGCCGATGTTGCTTACCCTTCCCTTAAAGACGCGATCGGGGTACGCATTGAGTGTGATCTCGGCGGTATCGCCATTGCGCACGCCTGACAGATCGTTTTCGTAAACATCGCAAACTACCCACACGTAGGACAGGTCAGAAATGGTGAAAGGCGCAGGCATATTAAATGCCTGCACCCCAGCCGCGTTCGTGACTTGTTGATCGGTAATCACGCCCGAGACAGGCGCGACAACATCAACGAGATGCGCCGGCTTGTCGGGATCATTGCCTAGAAGCCGAACGTGCTCAGAGGTTGTTTCCACGTCCACTTTGGCTTTATCTTCCGCATCCTGGGCGACTTGGAGATCGTTTAACGCCATCGCTCCGTGCTCGTACAGATCTTTGGAACGTTCAAACTGGGCGCGTGCGAGGACCTCGTCAGCCACCGCTTTGCGATAGTCGGAGAATGCGCTTGAAACATCATCGCTTCGCACAGTAAAAAGCAGTTGACCCTTTTCAACAGTGTCGCCCAGCCTTGCATGAATGCCTACGACACGGCCTGACGCGAGCGAAACAACCGGCACATTTCTCGCTATGTCCGGAGCCACCGTGCCTGTGACGATCAACTCCGAAAATGCCGGACGCTCCGTCGCGGTCGCGAGAGGAAACTGCTCCGGATGATCAACCCCGAACAAGCTGGGTTCGGCGGCAAGCACAACGTTCGGCGACGGAGGTGCCTCCGCTCCCGGGTCGTTGTGTCTCGTGCATCCAGCCATCACCGCCAGCCCGGCGAAAACGGATACCAGAAGAATTGATTTGTGTTTTCGAAGTCCGCTCATCGTAGTCTCAAGTTGCGAATGCTCCCCGGTGCATCTCTGATCAACAGCGCTAGAACTTCACCATGATCGCGTATCGCATGCTCGGTTCGTCTTTGCGAAGATCGGGACAGAATCCCGCGCTTCCGGCCACACATGTAAAGCCCGGTGTAGCAGACAGGAAGGGACCCGGCACGAATGTAGTGGTTCCCACAACAGAGCCAGCACCGGGGTTCGGTACCGTGCTAGGAGTGGTATTGTCTCCGGGAGTGATTCCGCCACGACCTGTCCAGTAAGGAACGTTCGCGTGGCGATACCCGTACTCCATACGAAACGTGATGTACTGTCTCGGCATCCAGTCGAACGTGAGTGAACTATCCCATGCCTTGTACGGGTCACCCGGGTTCGCTGTGAAATATGGCGAACCGGTGATGGCGTCGGCTCCATTGATCGGCGGAAGCAAAGTCAGATAACGTCCCGGATTTGCCATCGCACCGCCGCCGAGGGTAATGCCGTATAGGTCTTTTTTAAACCACCATCGGTTGTAGAGCATCCAGCCAGCGAACGTCTGCTTGCTGCTTGTAGCTGTGTTGTGGTGGCAATTCACGTTGTTATTGATGGTGCGACCCTGCGCGCTCACGAAACTTCCGCTGCCGCCGTATTCGCAGCCCAAGTCGCCCGTAAGCGAAAACGCCATCTTGTCCAGGAACTTCTCTGGATGGTCGTAGTATTTGATTTCAATGCTGTCGTCGGTGTGGATGCGTGACCGGCCAAAGTGACCGTCTCCGTTGCCCAGCGTGTCTTCACCCATTCCGTAGTTGTTGAACACCAAAGAAAGCCACGGCTTCGGGCGATAAAGGATTTGCCCGCCGAGTCCGGGCTTGCTGCCCATGCGGCCGTACGATTGCCACCCATTGATGATCCAAGGCTCAATCTTGAGTTTGTCAGTGGGGAACCACTGGATGCGAACTCCGTTGAAGAACCAAGGCGTGTTCGACGATACGTAGGACGGTTGATAGGTCCAGTTGTCGAAGTTGTAGTAGCTGAAAAGGCCGATGTAGGAGACGAAAATTCCTGCATCGATGTTGAGACCGTGGTTTACGTCGAAGTGATAACCAGCGTTTGCCTCCGAAACGTACTTGTATGCGCCCCGAAGGTCCCATTGGCCTCGTCCTGCACTGGCGTCGTTGCGAGGCGTAGTCACGCCGAACATTCCATTCATTGTCAGGATGCGGGCGTTCACGTTCTGCCAGTGGAAGTTACCGCCAAAGCTAATCTGCTCCACCTGGACCTCGTTGGAGCGGAAGATTTCGGTCGAGCCTCCCATGGTGTCGTCTTTGGGGTGATTGAAGTCCATTACGTAATGGGCATCCATGCGAATTTCCGGGGTGAAGAATTTCGAATCCCACACTACGTCCTTATTGCGAGGATTTCCGTTCAGCCACGTCCAGTCGGCATAGGCGAAGGGGTCCGCAGGTTTTGGTTTCTCGGGCAGTCCTGAGCGTGCTTGGGCAGCATCCGTCGATGCGCTCGGGGATGATGGCCCAGAAGCTTTCGTTTCCGAATTTGTGGTAACTGCCGGGACCGGCGCTGCGCTTGGAGCGGACACGTTAGCATCCCGACCATTCAATTGCTTTTTCAGTGCCTCGATTTCTGCCTGCATGGCTGCCAGCTGCTTAGCTACTGCTGGCGATATATCAGGATCGGCTGCCGCCGGTAAGGGCTCTGTCTTTGCAGCAGGTCTATTGGTTCCAGCATCGACACCGGTGTCGGCGGGTTTGTGCAATGCCGCATTTTCCGTCTCGGACGACGTTGTCTGTGCATCGCATCGCACACTTGTGATAACAGCGAAGATGAGAACGAAACCCATTATGAGAGCTACAACTTCCATAGCTCGGCAGAATTTGACATCGATGGTCATCATTGAACCGATCTCCGAAATCGTTTTGAGTTGGGGCACTTTCGCTCACGCTGCATCAGCGTATGCGTATTTTGTCGACACTGATTTCACGCCCTGTCAGATTCCAACAAAAAACTCATAAAAAGTGCGTAAAGAGTTCAGTAAGAATTCATAAACGTTTGCCGACCGCGTGTCGGCACAACAATGCGATGAAAGGGATACCAGACCTGGGAGAACACCATTCAAGATCGACGAGTGTCAATCACTGTTTCATCTATTAGTGGAACGTCTGCCACTTTGAGTTATTGTCTTTAATTCGTGAGAGGTAACGACAAATGGCAGCGAGTTGGCCTAAGGGATACACCCCGAACGCCTTGAAACTCAGCTCGCGGCGTAAATCACCAATACTCTGAACACCTCCGCTAAGATGCGTAGGCTGGTACTCGCCAGTGAAAGAGATCCAGAGTTGCGCACACTGCTATTGAATACTGGCCTGCTTCTTCGCGGGGAATTGCTCATCTAGTTCGAGGTTTAGTTCGAGCACGTTGACTCGGGGTTCTCCAAGAAAGTCAAACTGACGGTCTTCGGTGTGCTTCTGAACCAATGCCCGTATTTGATCCACCGTAGCTCCACGTTCTTTGGCAACACGGGGTAGCTGGAACTCAGCCGTCGCCGGCGTGATGTGTGGATCAAGTCCCGACGCTGAGCCTGTGACCAAGTCGATCGGTACCGGCATGTTGGGATTCTCAGCTTGAGCATTCGCGACATCGCCCTTTACTCGATCAATTAGTTTTTGATTCGTCGGGCCAAGCTGGGAGCCGTTGGTATTCGTCGGGTCATATCCATTTCCCGCAAACGACGGCCTCGGATGAAAATAGCCAGGACTGGAGAAGCTTTGAGCGATGATGCTCGATCCAATGGTTCTACCATCCTTCTGGATGAGCTGACCATTTGCTCGCTTAGGAAAGATCAGCTGCGCGAGGCCGGTGACTACCAGGGGATAGATGATCCCGAGCAGAATCGTGGTAGCGACTGTCATCAAAACCGCGGTGATTAGGTTCTTCTTCATGGTAATTTCCGTTTACGCAAGTCCAATGTGGGTAATCAAAATGTCGATGAATTTGATTCCGATGAAGGGCACGATAATGCCTCCCACCCCGTAAATCCACAAGTTATTCCGCAGGAGAGCCGCGGCCGCCATCGGCTTGTACTTAACTCCCCGGAGCGCCAGTGGAATCAGAGCGATGATGATCAGGGCGTTGAAGATCACCGCCGATAGGATGGCGGACTCGGGTGTCTTCAGATGCATGATGTTCAGCGCATTGAGCACAGGAAACGTCCCGGCGAACATAGCCGGGATAATCGCGAAGTACTTGGCCACATCATTAGCAATGGAGAACGTCGTCAATGCGCCGCGCGTCATCAGCAACTGCTTGCCGATTTCCACGATCTCGATGAGCTTTGTGGGATTCGAGTCGAGGTCCACCATGTTCCCGGCTTCTTTCGCCGCTTGCGTGCCGGTATTCATCGCGACACCCACGTCGGCCTGTGCCAGCGCGGGAGCGTCATTGGTGCCATCTCCCGTCATTGCGACCAGCTTGCCGTCGGCCTGCTCCTTCTTAATCAGGTCCATCTTGTCTTTCGGCGTAGCTTGCGCGAGAAAGTCATCGACTCCTGCCTCCCGCGCGATCGCCGCAGCTGTGAGCGGATTATCGCCGGTGATCATCACCGTGCGGATGCCAATCGCCCGCAGTTGATCGAAACGTTCCTTCATGCCGCCCTTGACGATATCTTTCAGTTCAATGACGCCTAGCGCTCCGCGGTTCTTCTCCGCTACCACCAGAGGAGTTCCACCCAACATGGAAATCTCCTCCACGATTTTGCGAACCTCGTCAGGCAATCGATGCCCGTTTTGAGTCAGGTAATTCGCGATTGCATCAGTGGCTCCCTTGCGTATCTCGAAGCCATTCAGATCCACGCCCGACATACGTGTCTGAGCACTGAAGGGAACAAACTTGACTTCATGCGAACTCAACTCTCGTCCGCGCAGTCCATATTTGTCCTTCGCGAGTACAACGATGGAGCGTCCTTCGGGAGTCTCATCGGGAAGCGACGAAAGTTGTGCGGCGTCGGCGAGTTCTTGCTCCGTCACCCCGGGAGCCGGAACAAAACGCGACGCCTGACGATTGCCTAAAGTGATTGTGCCGGTCTTATCCAACAGCAACGTGTTTACGTCACCAGAGGCTTCTACCGCCCGCCCTGACATCGCGAGAACGTTGTGCTGCACCAACCGGTCCATTCCGGCAATGCCGATTGCGGACAACAACCCGCCGATAGTGGTGGGAATCAGGCAGACGAGCAGTGAAACCAAGACAAATACGGTCTGCGGGCTACCCGAGTAAATTGCGAAGGGTTGCAGTGTAACCACCGCCAATAGAAAGATGATCGTCAAACCCGCCAGTAAAATGTTCAGAGCAATCTCGTTTGGCGTCTTCTGCCGCTCGGCCCCTTCTACCAAGGCGATCATGCGATCAAGAAAGGTCTCACCGGGATTGGAGGTGATCTTTACCTTTATCCGATCCGAAAGCACACGCGTGCCGCCAGTAACCGCTGAGCGATCTCCGCCAGCCTCACGAATCACTGGCGCCGACTCTCCGGTGATCGCCGATTCGTCAACTGATGCGACGCCCTCGGTGATCTCCCCATCCGAAGGGATGAATTCGCCCGCCGAGCAAAACACGAAGTCGCCAGCTCTCAGTTTTGAACTCGCCACCTGCTCGACGCGGGCGTCGTCAAGAATTCGGTTCGCAATGGTTTCCGACCGCGCCCTCCGAAGCGTGTCCGCTTGTGCCTTGCCGCGGCCTTCGGCCATGGCTTCGGCGAAATTTGCGAACACCACCGTGAACCAGAGCCATAGCGTGATCTGCAGATTGAACTTGAATGCCGCGCCACCCTTGAACAAGAGGGCCGTCGTGATGACGCTTCCGATCTCCACGACAAACATGACGGGGTTCCCCATCATCTTTCGCGGATTCAGCTTTAGAAATGCATCCCAAATGGCGCGGCGGACGATCTTCCATTCCCAGACAGCCTTCTTCCTCGGTTTGTTGGGGGAATGTCCCAAACGAACTGTGGGTACTGACGGCATTGTTGGAACTTGAGTGGTCATTGCCATTATGAAGATCCTTTAGAACGTCTTGCCCGAAAGCATGAGCAGATGCTCAAGAATCGGACCCAAGCTGAGCGCTGGGAAGAAAGTGAGCGCGCCTACGATCAAAATCACACCGATCAAGAGCACGGTGAACAAGGGGGTGGTTACCGGGAATGTGCCCAGAGATGGCGGCACGTATTTCTTGCCTGCCAGATTGCCGGCAATCGCTAGCATCGGAATGATCATCAAGAATCGTCCCGCCAGCATCGTGATGCCCAGTGTCGTGTCATACCAAGGCGTGTTCGCCGTCAAGCCGCCAAAAGCCGAACCGTTGTTACCGGCACCCGATGTGAACGCATAGAGCATTTGGCTAAGGCCATGGGGTCCGGGATTCGAAATGCTCGCAGTACCAAATCCGTGCACACTAGAAACGGCAGTAAAAGCCAGAATGACGAGTGGGAAAATAAGGACGACGAGCATGGCCATCTTGACGTCGTAGGCTTCGATCTTCTTGCCCAGATATTCCGGCGTACGTCCGACCATCAGGCCGGCAATGAAGACGGCAAGCACGATATAGACCAGCATGCCATACATGCCTGCGCCCACACCGCCGAAGATGACTTCACTGAGCATGATGTTGACCAGCGGAATCATGCCGCCGAGCGGAGTGAATGAATCATGCCAGCCGTTGATGGCCCCACAACTGGCATCGGTGGTTACAGTCGCCCACAGGGCTGTGTTTGCAATGCCGAAGCGGACTTCTTTCCCCTCCATGTTTCCGCCAGATTGCATGGCAGTCGCTTGTTGGTTGGTACCAGCCAGGAGTGGATTGCCGCGGGCCTCTGCCCAATAAGCGACGCTCACTCCTACGAAAAACAGGACCGCCATCGCGGCCCAGACTGCCCAGCCGTGTGCTTGAGAACCAGTCATCCGACCCAACGTGTAAGTAAGCCCCGCGCCAATGGCAAAGATGGAGACGAGTTCAATCAGATTCGAGAGGGGTGTCGGATTTTCAAACGGGTGCGAGCTATTGGCATTGAAAAAGCCGCCGCCGTTGGTCCCCCACTCCTTGATGAATTCCTGCGAAGCCACTGGTCCTTGAGCGATAGTTTGCTCAGTGACGGTGTCCATCACCGGCTTGCCTTGTGCATCGACCATCGGCTTGCCATCAGAACCGGTCTTCTGGACCTGCATCGGCTCGATGAGCTTCGCAGTGTCGTACGGGCGCAGGTTTTGCACCACGCCCTGAGAGACGAGCACCAAGGCGCCAACCACGCAGAACGGCAGGAGGACCCAGAGGCTTCCGCGGACGAGATCGACCCAGAAGTTTCCGATCGTCTGCATCTGCCGGCGGGCAATCCCGCGAATGAACGCAATCGCGAGCGCTATACCTACCGCCGCGGACACAAAGTTGTGATAAGCAAGCCCCGCCATTTGGGTGAAGTAGCTCATGGTGTTTTCACCCGAATAAGCCTGCCAGTTGGTGTTCGTCGTAAACGATGCCGCTGTGTTGAACGCAACGTGGGCGGGACTTACGGCGCCGAACTTCTGCGGATTGAATGGTAGATATCCCTGCAGGCGCTCCATCAGATACAGCACGATCATCGACACCACACTGAACAACAACATAGAGATCGCATACTCCGTCCAGCGCATGTCATGGCTCTCATCCACGCCTGTCACCCTATAAAGGAGCCGTTCGACCGGTCGCAGCACGGGATCCATAAACGTCTTCTCGCGGTTGAACACACGCGTCATGAAGACGCCCATCGGCTTGGTGACCAGAAACACAAGCACGAGAAAGAACAAAATTTGTAACCACCCATTGATTGTCATGTCAGAATTTCTCCGGGCGCAGCAGCGCATAGACGAGATAAACCGTCGTCAGCACACTGACTGCGAGCATGATCATCGACTCCACGCTCATAGTGGCTCTCCTTACTTCACACGCTCACAAAAGTGAACGTAGGCGATTGACAGCGCAAAAAATAAGATCGTTACAGCAATCCACAGCACGTCCTGCATAAGCTAGTCTCCACAAAAGCAAGTCTTGATCCACCGCAAACAGGAGCCCCTTCCCGGCAAGAAGGCCGTGAATATCGGGGGAGGGATGGGCTAAGCCTGAAGTCTCGGCCTCCGTTCGTACTCTCACACCTTTTCCAGCTAACACCATCAATTGGAAACGAAACGGCGTAAAAGTTGTCTAAAGAGTCCATAAAAAATTCGTAAAGACGCCAGGTAATTTCCACAAACATGGGGATTCCGTGTGATCTGTTGTACTATTTTGCCGGTGAAGAGGCTGGGTCAAAGCGGTAGACGACCCACGGTTCGGGCCGCAGGTATTGCTGTCCTGTTGCAGCATTTTCAAGTTTCTTCCGCAAAGACAGGAGCACCCGGAGGATTTGGGTCTGGTGGGTTCTTGCCCCACTCCAATGAGTGGCTAGAGTTGTCTGCGGCGTAAGCACGCGTTGTGGGTTGCTGGTGAGGAATACGAGAACATCGAATTCCTCACCTGTTAGCTCTAGTGGCTCGCCTCGAAGTATTACCGTATGCCTGCGCGTATCAATTCTGAAATCGCCGATTTCGAGCACTTCACTGCTCCCGCTTTCAGTATCTGACCCTCGCATGTCTTCTTTGCTCGTCGTTAACAATTGCCGCAGGCTCCAGGTTGTAGCCATATACGAACTCCGATCGGTTAAATCCTGCTGAATTAGCAGCCCCATTCCGCTTCGCCGGGCTTGGCGAAGAACTTTCGCGAGTCTTCCTGCTGACGTTCGCTCCCTCCGAGCTCAAGCAGTGCCAGACGTGCGGCCGCTATCATTCGATTCTTTTCCTGAGACGGAACCTGTTCCCAGGGCTCGGAATCTTCTTTCGCGTCAGAGGCAAAATCAGGACCGAGCGCCTGGTGATAGTGATGAAAGAGTTCTGCCAATTGTTCCGGGAGCACTTCTTGGAGTGACATCAGATTGAAGTCCTTTCTACTTAGTTCAACGTTGTATTTGGTTTGACTTCGACTATCGTGCGCGTGCTGCTCCTAATTCCTGTTGAGCGAGGAATTAGCATTTCGCCATTCTGGATAAGGTGTGGTTTTCTGAACGATCCAAGCCGACCTAACCTGACCGGTCTGGCGACGATGGCGAGAATTCGCGCGTAGAGTGCCATCGCGGCACATGAAACCATCATTACGATTGACGCAGCTAATATCGCAATCAAACCCCACCTCGCAGCGAGCAGTTGCATTCGCTAATATTCATTGGATAACAGAAGGCCTAAAATTCGAATAAAAACTTCATAAAGACTTCGTAAAAAGTGAGCTTGGAAATCAACACGAACTTTTTATGCACTCTTTATGCGGATTTTATGCGGGGTGTGAAGGCCGTCTTCTGCTGTCCTACAAAGGACTATCCTTTAGCCTGGCACAAGCTGGGTGGGCTATCCCTGTAATGTGAATCGCGTGGTCGCGATCGCGAAAAGACGGCGCCACACCAGCCTGTTGATCGTGACAACGATCATAGCCATGATCACCGTCGAAGCTAACAGAACACGAAAATTGCCGGAGTCAGTTGCCTGACTGATGATTGAGCCGAGACCGAGAGTGGAGATGGTTTCACCACGAAAATGAAAGTACTCGGCCACGATGCTCGCATTCCAAGCGCCGCCCGAAGCGGTGACAAACCCCGTGATCAGATAAGGAAAGATCGCAGGCAAAAACAAGGTACGCCAACGATCGAGTAAGCTGAGCCGATACGTGCTGCATACTTCTTTCAAATCCGTCGGTATTGCTGTGGCTCCGGCGATGACGTTGAACAAGATGTACCATTGAGTCCCGATCAGCAGCAGCACGATCGAGCCGATTCCCAAGCCACCTCCCGCACGAATCAGGATCATCAGAATAATGGGAAACAGAGCGGTTGCCGGCACCGAAGCCGCAACCTGGGCAATCGGCTGGGCGATCGCCGAGAGTCGTGGCCGCAGTCCGATTGCAACTCCAGCTGGAATCGTCCACGTGGCGGCGAGCAGTAAAGCGAATTCGACTCTGAGAAATGTGGCTCCTGCTCCTAACAAAATGTGACGAATTTCTATCACGGACAGAGTTGAAATCATGGCTAGCATTTTCACGACTGCATAAGTAATTCCTGCGAGAGCAAGCACCATCGCTGCAGCAACGAGCCACCGCGACCTGCTTGTTTTGCCGCTGGACGGCGACGGTCCTTTCGACTTTCGCGCAAAATGCAAATCCAGCTTTTCACGTAGGGGGAATACCCAAGCGTGGTTCACGAAAGGCAGCAGTCTTGAACTACGCAGCAGGCTCAAAATCGGCGAACGCGGTGCCTCTCCGCTCACCTGTTCGAGTTTGAATTTCTGAGCCCACGCGATCACCGGGCGCCAGATGACTTGGTCCATGAGAATGATCGTTCCAATCATCGCCGCGATGCCATAGAGAATCGCACGCGTATCGCCCGCATTCGCGGCTGTTTGAAGATAGGACCCCAGTCCAGGCAACCGAAAATCACGGTTGCCCAAAACAAACATCTCGCAGGCCATCAGAAAAAACCAGCCGCCGGCCACGGACATCATCGAATTCCAGATCAGTCCAATCGCTGCCTGTGGCAATTCCAGTTGCCAGAACCGCTGCCACCAGCTCAACCGGTATGCAGTGGCGGCTTCGCGCATTTCTGATGGGATTGTCTTGAGAGAGGAATAGAAGCTGAAAGTCATGTTCCACACCTGCCCCGTAAAAATTAGCAAGATCGACCCGAGTTCGACTCCAAGTTGTCGAGTCGGGAAGAGCGCCACCATTGAAATCATCACACCGGGAAGGAAGCTCAGGACGGGAATGGACTGCAGGGTGTCGAGCAATGGGATCATGAGCTTCTCAGCTCTGCGGTTGTAAGCCGCCGTATAGCCATAGATCAGGGTAAAAGCAAGGCTGATGATATAGGCGGCGACGAGCCGCAACACCGAGAACAGTGCATATTTCGGTAAAGCTGCTGGACTCAGGCTAATCTTAGCCTGGAAGTTCACGGGACCCGACCAGTAATGTGCAAAGACCAGAACCGCGTAGAACAAACCGATTCCGGCAAGTACGATCGGGAGCTCACGCGCGAACGAGGTGGCACCTGGCGGAACCACACCCCAAGCCGTCGAGGTCGAAACCTTCGAAGTTGATCCGGGCTCGCTCATCAGTGTCGAGGAGGTTCATCGCCCGAATCGGTTATTTTTGCTGAAGGTTCAAGAGTGAGCCTACCGGTTTCAGAGTCATAACCAAATATTTCCCCGTACCGTCCCCAATTCAAAGCCGTGTCAGTCTGACGTTGAACATCTTCCTGCGAGAAATGCTCGTCCAAAACGTCGTGGAAGAATTCAAGCGGAATGGCCCCATCTGATTTTCGTTCCAGTGCATTTCGGATTTGTCGGATCAGCATCGCATGGCTCAGAACGGCGTCTCGAAAGAGCCGCTTGCGTTCCAGGATGTCGGCCTCAGCAAAATCTTTGCCGGTCGAAGTGATCTGAACGTCTCCTTGGCGTGATTCCGCGAAGCCGAGCAATACAGCACCGTCGACAATTGGAAACAGGTCATCGACCTCCATCAGGAGTTCCTCGGCCAGGTGATACAAATCTTCTTTTCCTCCGCGATCATTGAGGAACTCAAGCAGACCGGCGATTCCGCCGGCCGTAGCGTGAGGCAGAACTTGCGCGGAAGGCTTTCGAAGCGCTGGCGCCTTCGTCAGAGAACCAATGTCGAGTTCCGGCTGCGTCATGACTTTGTAGATGTAGTCGACGTAAACGAGAAACTCTGCGGACTTCCGTTCACGGGGATGAGCGAGCGGAATCCGAAAATCTGCGCGAATCCTCGCCGGATGTTTCCCGAGCACAACTACGCGATCTGCGAGGAATACCGCTTCCTCGATATTGTGTGTGACCAGGAAGATACTCTTCGTGGGGATCTGATGATCTGTCCACAATTGCAGCAATTCGCTGCGGAGGTTCTCTGCCGTAAGCACATCGAGAGCCGAGAAGGGCTCGTCCATGAACAGAACTTCGGGCTCAACGGCTAAAGCACGCGCCAATCCAACCCGCTGTTTCATCCCGCCCGATAGCTCTTTGGGATATGCATTCTCAAATCCTCGCAGTCCAACCATGCCGATTGATTTCAATGCCTGTTGGTGCCGCACCCTGTGCTCAATGCCCCGTGCTGTCAGTGGTACTTCCACATTTTCCAAAACTGTCAGCCATGGAAATAGCGCGAAACTCTGGAAGACAATTCCTACATTGCGGTTGCCTTCTATCGGATGGCCACGCCACTGGACGCTGCCGCCGGTGGGCCGCGTGAGTCCAGACAGGATTCTCAGAAGCGTTGATTTTCCTGAACCTGAGGGACCGAGAAGAGCGCAGATCGTATTCGATTCAATAGCAAGATCGAGTGGTGCAACCACCTGAATCCTGTTGCCGTCCGGCTGCTCAAAGGCTTTCTCAACCTGACGGGCATCGATGATGGTCTCCCGGAATTGTGGGCCTTTTTCGGGAAGAGTTGGTTGCGGCTCGCTCGTTTCGGCTCGCGCAGTACTCTCAATCGCTGAGAGTTCGTCCATGAGCCGTTGCCATGCTTCTTCCGGAAGCTCATCGAAAAACCGCATGCGGTCATCGGGATCGATTTTGTCGACCAGAGCCCGCATGTCCTCGCCTGTTCGAGAGTGCAGCAGCACATACTGATCGTAGTAGGGAAAGCGTGGAAGCAGGCTGGCCGCTGTCTCTAGCGGTATGCGTCGAAAGAGGGGCTGCTGTTGTTCAAACGGCAGCTTATGCAGGATCGCAGCCGCATCTTCGGGCGAGAAGAGTTGCAAGAGAGCCGCGGCCTCATCCCATTGTGTGTGGGCTAGCGCATCGTGGAATCTCTCCCTGGTTGCAGAAACCATTTCGAATAACTCCGCACTTCACAGCTCATGCCCTGTTACTCACCCGGTTCAAAACGGTAACCCACCCAGGGCTCCGTCACGATATAGCGTGGGGCGACTTCATCAGGTTCAAGTTTCTTGCGCAAATGTCCAACGAACACACGCAGATACTCCGGTTGCTGTGCGCTATTTGGCCCCCACACCGATGTCAGGAGAACATGATGAGTGACAACCTTTCCAGGGTGTCTGGCCAGGTACACCAAGAGGTCGAACTCCTTGGGTGTCAAATGCACCTCGTTTTTCTTAACTTCGACCTTGCGCGCTGGAATGTCGATGCGGAAATCTCCAATCTCGATCACCGAAGTCTCTGGCTCGAGTTGGATGGCCGCTCGCCGTAGGGCGGCCCGGACGCGGGCCAGCAGTTCGTTTACATTGAACGGTTTTGTAACGTAATCGTCGGCGCCTGCATCGAGTGCTTCCACTTTGATCGATTCCTCGCCTTTTACCGACAGCACGATAATCGGAACGCGGGACTCGGCGCGGATCGCGCGGCATAGCTCAAGACCTCCCATGTTGGGCATTCGGAGATCAGTGATGACAAGATCGGGGGACCAACCTTTCAGTTCCTGAAGGGCTTGCGTCCCATCAGCGGCCGTTCGTACCCCATAACCGTGGCCGGACAGGGTAGTTTTCAGCACTCGAGTAATTTGAGGTTCGTCGTCCACAACCAGTATGTTTCCCTTTCCGTCTTGATTGGCCATAATACTTGTCATTTCATTTCTTGCGTCACAATGTGTACGTCCACCGGTGGAGCGTCCCGCAGGAATTTGTGAATTGCAGAAAGATAAAAGTACCGTCTCCAACCCCGCTGGGCGGACCTGCCAAACACGACTTGCGTCATGTGCTTCTCGCGAACGATTTTGGCAACCGCTTCCGCGACGTTCTTGCCCTTCGTTCGCACTACTTTTGCGCCGAGGTTTTCTGCAAATTGCAGATTTTGAGCTAGGCTTCGTTTGTCCGCAGGATCTTCATCCACCCCGATATCGATATAAATGACATATAGTTCCGCGTCGATCCTGTGTGCCATCCGGGCTGCACGGGCAACCAGGTACTGGGCGGCAGGACTCGAACTCACGCACACGCCAATGCGTTCGCGCAACGCGAGGTTCTTACCTAACCCTTCTTTTTCGAGATAGGATTCAAGGCTTCGATCTACAGCAGTTGTGACCTGCTGCAATGCCAGTTCGCGCAAAGCGATCAGATTCGCAGGCTTAAAGAAATGCCCAAGGGCCCTTTCCGCTCTTTCCAGAGGATAGATGTCGCCGCGGCGCATCCGCGTCTGCAGCGCTTCGGGAGTCAAGTCGGCCAGGACGATCTCATTGACCCTCTGCATTACCCAATCAGGAACCGTTTCCCGAACTTGAATACCCGTAATCTGCATAACCGTCGGCATCAGGCTTTCAATGTGCTGAACATTCATCGTCGACATCACGTCGATGTTTGCGTCCAGCAGATCCATCACGTCCTGATAACGCTTTGGGTGTTTACTCCCCTCGATGTTTGCGTGGGCTAGTTCATCTACAAGCACAACTCGTGGCTTCCGGGCGAGTATGGCGTCCAAATCCATTTCATCGAATGTGGCACCTTTGTATTCGACCTTGCGGCGTGGGACGGTTTCCAGCTTCGTTGCCAGCTCCGCAATTCCTACCCGCCCATGTGTTTCCACTACCCCAATGACTACGTCTTCGCCGCGACTGTGACGCCGAATGCCCTCGCTCAGCATGTTAAATGTCTTGCCGACGCCTGGCGCGTACCCCAGAAATAGCTTGAAAATTGCCTGCTTCTTCTCCGGAGCAGTCTCCTCCAACCACTGTTCAGGTGTCTTCACCATGCTATGTATTATCCTCAGGCGTTGGATATCGCTCGAATTTAACTACAATAGCGAACGTGAAACGACCGCTTGGAAATCTAATTCTAAGGTTTGCATTGTCCGCCGTCATTGTGGCGGCGATTACATTTCTCTGCTATCGGTGGCTGCATGTCAACTACGCGACCGTCGGATTCGGCTTTTTATTGGCGGTCCTGTTCATTTCTGCAAACTGGGGTTTGCGGTACGCCACATTTGCCGCCGTGCTTGCTACGGTAGCTTACAACTACTTCTTCCTGCCACCACTATTCCGTTTCACTATTGCAGATCCCCAGAACTGGATCGCCCTGTTGACGTTTTTAGTTACGGCCGTAGTGGCGAGCCAGCTTTCTGAACGCGCTCGTCGCAGTGCCTTGTCGGCGGAAGAGCGCCGGCGTGAGTTCGAGAGACTGTACGCGCTGAGCCAGCAATTGTGGCTGACCGAAAACGCTTTTGAACTGCTAAACCTTATCCCTAAAAGCATTGTCGACTCGTTCGAGGTCAGTGGAGCTGCAATCTTTGTCGAAGGAAAACAGGATGCTTACTTCTTTAACGCCGCAAGCCGACGGATGTTTCCGCTCGATCAGCTGAAGGCAATCAGCGATCGCGGCGAGCCCGTGCTCGACCGCGAGCACCGGACTTGCTACGTCCCCCTACGTATGGGAGTGCGAACCGTAGGCTCACTCGCTGTCTCCGGCTGCGATCTTTCCCGTGAAAGCCTCGAAGCCATCGGCAGCCTGGTCGCCATCTCGATCGAGCGGGCCAACACGATTGAGAAGCTGACGAAAAGCGAGGCTGCACGCGAGAGCGATAGGCTCCGATCCGTGCTGCTCGATTCGGTGACCCACGAATTTCGGACACCATTGACTTCGATCAAGGCTTCCGCCGAGACGTTGCTATCAGAGGCACGGCTCGACAAACCTCAACGCGAAGACCTGCTTCAGGTCATCAACGAAGAAAGCGACCGGCTGAACCGGCTGGTTGGAGAAGCCGGCGAAGTAGCGCAACTCGATGCTCATCAACTCCAGTTTCACTTTGAATCTCACGACATCCGCGAAGCCATCGATCTGGCAATCCAGAACTTACAACCGGCCTTGCGGCGCCATCCTGTCGAGATCAATGTTCCTTCCAATCTCCCTTCATTGCGGATGGATATCGACCGAATCACTGAGGTGATCACCCATCTTGTGGACAATGCAGCGAAATACTCGCCGCCTGACACTCCCATTCATATCACTGCCGAACTGAAAAACAGCGAAGTGATTACCAGCGTAGCTGATCACGGATCCGGGATCGATGCCATGGAGCAGGAAATGATCTTTGAAAAGTTCTACCGTGGTCGGGAGCAGCGCATGATCATTCAAGGTACGGGTATGGGATTGCCGATTGCAAAGGCAATTATTGAATTACACGGTGGCAAAATCGGCGTAACCAGCCAAATCGGCTATGGATCGGTCTTTCACTTTTCCTTGCCGGCCGGGTGATATTGGACGACCTCCACCAGGCTCAACTTTTTTACTGCCGTTGTCAGCGCGTCTCTTTTCTAGCCGCCAACGTCGTAACGCCACTGCCGACCAGATCGTTTCTACGATCCCAAAGGGCCATGCTCCCTGAAGAAACCGTAAATCGAGGCAAGAAGACATGACGCAGCCAATACGGCGTCCGAGTTACAACCGCTCCAGTACAGAGAGCGATTGAGGGTAGGTAACTCAACGCCGGCATTATCAACGAGGAAGCAGGGAGACGTAGTCCGAAAGCGAAGGAGTGAGTGGGAATGGTTGGTTTAGTGAAACGTCAGTGGGCAATCCCGATCACGAGGCGCTTCTAGTTCGCTCTAGTCCATAAACCACTCGGGGTTCGGTCCTGAAGGTGGCTGTCGTTACGCCGCTAGCTGTAGTTGCACTGGAAATAAGCGACTCAACGGCTCTCGATCGGTATGGCTTTAGCTCCCGAGCAAAGTTCCACAAGCAATATAGAAGAAATGGAATTCCCACCAGCAAGATGGCCGCAAGAAAGTACGTGATCATCGCCCGTGTCTCCTTCGGAGTCTAGATCGATGATGGGCAAAAGTGCATAAAGAAGTACTGGAGAAAGCATGAAGATTTTATAAAGATTCTAGGTCGCCTTTGAACCGGTAACCCACCCATGGCTCGGTCACAATGTATTGAGGTTGCTCAGGGTTAGCTTCGATCTTCTTGCGGAGGTTCTTGACAAACACGCGGAGGTAGTCGACTTGATCCCCGTAGTCGGGCCCCCAAACAGCCTGCAGAAGCTCGCGATGAGACAGTACCTGATTGGCGCGTTGGGTCAGGTAGCGCAAGAGATCTAGTTCCTTAGGGGTAAGGTGCGCGCTGTCGCCCTCTCGCGAAATAGTGCGCGCGTCAAAATCGATCAGAAGCCCTCCAACGCGGATCCTATTCGGAGAGGACTGTGTGCTTGGCACTCTTCTGAGGGCTGCACGAATTCGAGCCATCAGCTCCGGCGTGCTGAAGGGCTTGGTGACAAAATCATCAGCTCCCGCGTCGAGTGCCGCCACTTTGTCTTGTTCCGAGTTGCGCACAGTCAGCATGATGATCGCGATGCTGCCATCCCTGCGTATCGCGCGACAGGCCTCGAGTCCGCCCATGCCAGGCATGTTCATATCGAGCACAACAAGGTCTGGGCGCATTTCACGGACGCACTCGAGTGCTTCCTCACCTGTTTTGGCCTCATCTACCTCATACCCTTCGGATACTAATGTTGCGCGCATGAAGCGACGGATTTTTGGTTGATCATCGACCACGATGATGCGGCCTGCGCTCACATATCCTCCCCGCGAAGGACAGGTATCGTGATACGAAACGTGGTCTGTCCAGGTCGGCTCAAAACCTTTAGTTCTCCCTTGTGCGCTTTCACGATCCCCTCGGTAATACTGAGACCGAGGCCGGAGCCCGGTATCTGACGCTTGACCGAGGGGCTTCGGTAGAACCTGTCAAAAATCCGCAATTGCTCTTCTGCCGGTATACCCTTACCGTAGTCAGTAACTTCCACGCTCAACACACCGTCTTCCACTTGCGCCCCTATTTCAACCGCGGTTTCCGCAGACGTGTATTTCAACGCATTATCCAACAATTGGCGGATGGCTAGTTTCATAAGGCGCTTGTCGAAAGCCATCGTCGGCAGGGGGCCGTGGGAGATTAGCCGAACAGGATGCTCATCGATTTCCGTCCGCATGGAAGCAACAACATCTTTGAGAGTGTCGTTCAGATTTCCCATCTCCGAATGAAGGTCGATTCGCGTGGTATCAAGTCGCGCCATTTCAATCGCGTCGTCAATCAACTCCCGCAAGTGCTCTGCTTCCTCGTCCGCAATCGTCAGTTGTTCCTGCCTGCTTTCCGTAGGCACGTTCGGATTCGCGAGCAGTGATGTGGTTGCAGCCTTGATCAAAGTCAGCGGTGTTTTGAATTCGTGGGCCATGGCATCGATGAGCGTCGTTCTTAACTGTTCACTTTGCCGCGCAGCTTCCACCTCCTGGGCCAGATCTTGCGCTCGTGCCCGTTCGAGACCGATCGCAACCAGATTCGCGACGCCCTGCAGGACGGAGTCCGCCATAGTAGCACCACGCAAGGCCATGCTCGCGACCGGCTCCGAGCCGCTCCGGACACCGACGATCACGTATGGCGCAAGCCCTTTCGTAGAAGGTCCATCGGATAATGCTGCAAGTCTAAGGTCGTCCCCAAATCCTTCGGGTCCCGAAATCCCGACGCAATAAAATTCCCGTGCATGACGCTCGTACAATATGGCCGCCTGGAGATCAAAGATCTCTGCCAGTCTCTCGACCAGTTGTTTGCCAAAGGGAGCGCCTCTGTCGATCAGCAGCATTGCCCGACTGAACGTGTAAAGGCGCTCGAGATCCCTTTGGCGTTCAACTGCTTCCGACGTTCTCGTCTTAGCCTTGGCGGACAATCGGCTGGCAATCAGGGAGGTTGCCAGAAAGCTAGACAGAGCGACCCAATTCTGTGGATCGGCGATGGTGAATGTTCCAACCGGTGGGAGGAAGAAAAAATTGAACACGAGGGTGGCCAGGACTG
>Ga0070735_10001596_pt1 | contig 21602 bp, 19 predicted proteins | sample Coa_R1_FD_66443 | JGI IMG/M metagenome (GOLD analysis project Ga0070735, IMG submission 66443) | Surface soil microbial communities from Centralia Pennsylvania, which are recovering from an underground coalmine fire - Coalmine... | ecosystem: Environmental > Terrestrial > Soil > Unclassified ... | reverse complement strand
AGACAACGGGTGTTGATTCCGAAAGCTCCAGCCGTGAAGTAGCTGGATCGCTAGGACTGAGTAATGCCTTTGCGCTGGTACGAGTAAATCTCGGAGGAGGCTTGGCACGCCATCGAGCCGCGACCGACCAACGCGAGATGACCCAGGAACGCGTCCATACTCCCACGTCCCTCTTTGCCAAATTGCGCCGCGCCCTGTTGGAAGCTGATCGCATCATCAATATTGACACGCTGGAAAACTTCGGCCAGCTGCGGAGCCGCGCCTTTGTGGAGTTCACAGCCACTTTGCGACCGAATCCCCTCGTGCATGCACTGGAGTCGCTGCTCGAGTTGATCTCGCTTCAGGAGGTCTTTCCTGCAGCAAATGGCGCATCGGCGGCACCGGCCGTTCCACGCGCCAGGCGGAGCGAATCTCACGAGAAGGCGGGTCGCCGTGGTCCCGACGGAGGAAGGGAACTACAAAAGATACTAGATGCTCTTCGCGAGGGCGGCACGGTGGAGATGATCTGTGACCTCTGCCAGCCCCCTGAGTGGCACGCGGTGCTGACCGCCCGTCCGGAGTACTTCACTGATACAGACCCGTATCAAGCCCTTGAAGGAGAGTACCGTGTGCTGGGGACTCTCTCACACGTAGTAACGTCTGACTCCGAGGACAGCATCAACCTGCTGCGTCGGACTAGGTTCCGAAGCCTTGATCCGGGCATGTTCGCTGACATAGCCAAGGCTTTCGCCACTGCTGGTCCCTTTAAGTTGCCCGAGGTTCATACCGAGGTTCGAGGGCCGTCTTTCTTAGTGCGACCGATCGCGATATTCACCTAGGCGAGTGGGTGCACGACCTCGTCTGAGCTACCAGCGCCGGGGCTAGATACTTCCGCCGGACTATTCCGGGTTACGACTTCTGGACCGACCCTATGCGGTAAACGGTTGACGTTGGGCGTGAATGTAGTGCCTGGTGATGAATTGTCAACTACAGGAAGTGATGTCGGCTGGGGTGGTGGCAAAAGTGGTGCTTGATTTGCTTATCCCTATACCGTCTCCGCAATCCAGCGGTCAACTACGAGACGTCGTCACACTTGGGGTGTTGGCAAAAGTGGTGCATTTTCTGGCTATCCCTATACCCCGCGGCTAATTCCTGGCTAATTCCTGCTTGCTACCATCCTGCCTATGGAACGTCGGGCGGAAACCGGCGAAGGACGGCGGAGTTGGAGCGAAAGAGGATGACCCGGGCGCCGGCAGTGTCGTTTATCGTACGAGTCTGGGATGACGGAAGCGGCCCTGAGGTGCGCGGCGAGATCGAGCATATCGGCACCGGCGAGAAGCGCTTCTTCATGGACTACACCGCCATGCAGAAGCTGATCGACGGCTGGCGGCGCGAGCTGCAAGCCGCCACCTGACACACCGCGGCCCGACGGCCGCATCGACGGTCAGGCGGCGTGCGGCGGCGTGTCGGCCGGACCCGTTGCGGGCCCGTGAGCGGGGTTGAGCCGCCAGCGCAGGAAGCGGAGCCGTGCCAGCTCGGAGCTGTCGAGCTCAGCCGGAATGACCGGTGGGTCGCCATGCTGCCGGACACGTAGATCCAGGATGTGACCGCAGGCGACGCACGTCCTGGCAAATGCCCTGCCGCCGTCCACCGGGCGGTCAAAGGGGCGATCGATTGGATTCTGGGTTTTGCAATGTGGGCAACTCATCGTCAACCTTCCGGTCCTACAGGGAACCTCTCACACTCAATTTTCCCCAAAAGTTCTTACGCGCGGGCGGAACATTTCTTACAAGTTTCGAACAAATGACCGCGCTCGGCGCGCGCTATCCTTGCTCTATCAAACGTGTGGGAGCGAGTGAATGAAACGGGTTACCGGCATCGGAGGGGTCTTCCTCAAGGCGGAGGATCCGGAGCGGCTCTACGTCTGGTACGAGCGGCACCTCGGCATCAAGCGCGAGCCGGACGGCTCGGTCATCTTTCGCTGGAGTGACGACGCTGACCCGGACGGCATGACGGTGTGGGCCCTGTTCCCGCGCGACACCGAGTATTTCGAGCCCAGCCGCTCGCCGGTGATGATCAATTTCCGCGTCGACGATCTCGACGCGTTGGTCGCGTCCCTCGCCGGGGAAGGAGTCGAGATCGACCCCAGGCGGGAGGATCACGACTTTGGCCGCTTCGCGTGGGTCATGGACCCGGAGGGGAACCGGGTCGAGCTGTGGGAGCCGCCGCGGTAGCAGCGAGCCGCCACCGTCACAGGGCTGCCGGCTCGAGGTAGCCCATGACCACTGCTATCTCCGTGCCAGAATAGACGTGCATAAGTGAATAGGAGGCGGCAGGATCATGGCGGAGACAGAGGGAAACGGCTCGGGCGCCGGATACGATGATCTGTTTCGGGGCCTGGAGTTTCGCTGCGTCGGCCCGCATCGGGGGGGACGCGTGGTGGCGGTGGCCGGGCACCCGTCCGATCCGAAGACGTTCTACTTCGGGGCGTGCGCCGGCGGCGTCTGGAAGACGACCAACGGCGGGCAGTACTGGGAGTGCGTCTCGGATGGATTCCTCAAGACCGCGGCGGTAGGAGCGATCGCGGTCGCCGACTCCGACCCGAACGTCATCTACGCCGGCATGGGCGAGACCTGCATTCGCGGCAACGTTTCACACGGCGATGGGGTGTATCGATCGACCGACGGCGGCAAGACCTGGGCGCACCTGGGTCTGGCAGACACGCGCCACATCGCCAGGGTGCGGATTCACCCCGACAATCCGGACCATGTGTACGTCGCCGCGTTGGGCCATGCCTTCGGCCCCAACAAGGAGCGCGGCCTCTATCGCTCGACCGACGGCGGCCGTAGCTGGGAACAGATTCTGTTCCGCGACGAGACGACCGGCGCGATCGACCTGTCGATGGATTCCCACAACCCACGCATCCTCTATGCCGCCTTCTGGGACGTGCAGCGCCAGCCCTGGCACCTGCGGAGCGGTGGGCCGGGGAGCAGCCTGTACCGGTCGATCGACGGCGGCGACACCTGGCAGGAGATTACGCGCAACGAAGGACTTCCGCAGGGCGTGCTCGGCAAGATCGGCGTCGCCGTGTCGCCGGCAAAGCCGGACCGCGTCTGGGCGCTGATCGAGGCCAAAGACGGCGCGCTGTTCCGCTCCGACGACGGTGGTGACACCTGGCAGCGCCTGTCCGAAGAGGGCGGGCTGCGGCGCCGGGCCTGGTACTACATGCACCTCTACGCGGACCCGCGGGATGCCGACACCTGCTGGGTGCTGAATATGGCGTGCTGGAAGTCCACCGACGGTGGCGCAACCTTCTCGACCGTTCCCACCCCGCACGGCGACAACCACGACCTCTGGATCGATCCACGCGATACCGACCGGATGATCGAGGGGAACGACGGCGGAGCGTGTGTCACTTACAACGGCGCCGTCTCCTGGTCGACCCTGTGGAATCAACCGACCGCGCAGTTCTACCACGTCACCACCGACAACCAGTTCCCGTACCGGCTCTACGGCTCGCAGCAGGACAACAGCGCGCTGAGCGTGCCGAGCGCCTCGGTGCAGGGCGTGATCTCGACGACCGAATGGTTCGTTCCCGGCGGCGGGGAAAGCGGCTACATCGCGGTCCGGCCCGATAACCCGAACATCGTTTACGGTGGCGCTGTCGGCAGCGGCTTCTTTGAAGGCTATCTCACGCGTTTCGATCGCCGCACCGGCCAGGAACGCAACATCACGGTCTGGCCCGATATCTCCGGCTTCGGCATCGGGGCCGGCGGGGCGAAGGACCTGAAGTACCGGTTCCAGTGGACCTTTCCCGTCGTGCTCTCGCCGCACGACCCGAATGTGCTGTACGCGGCGGCGAACGTCGTCCTGCGTACTGCCGACGAGGGCACCTCGTGGGAGGTCATCAGTCCGGATCTCACACGGAACGACAAATCCAAGCAAGAGACGTCCGGTGGTCCGATCACGCGGGACAACACCGGCGTTGAGATCTACGACACGATTTTTAGCTTTGCCGAGTCGCCGCACGAGCGCAGTGTGTTCTGGGCCGGTAGTGACGACGGGCTGATCCACATCTCGCGCGACGGTGGGAAGAGCTGGCAGAACATCACGCCCCCGCAGCTGCCGGAGTGGTCGCTGGTCAGCATCATCGATCTCTCGCCGCACGACCCGGCGACCGCGTACGTGGCCGCGACCCGCTACAAGCTGGATGACCCACGACCGTACCTCTTCAAGACCGACGATTATGGAGCCAGCTGGCACACGATCGTGGCAGGTATCCCGGAAGACGACTTCACGCGCGTCATTCGCGAGGATCCGGGCCGACCGGGGCTGCTCTTCTGCGGCACCGAGACAGGCATCTACGTCTCCTTCGATGACGGTGGTGCGTGGCAGCGCTTGCAGAGCAATCTGCCGGTCGCGCCGATTCACGATCTGATCGTCCACGACGACGATCTGGTCGTCGCCACGCACGGCCGGTCGTTCTGGATCCTCGACGACATCACGCCGCTGCGGCGCATCGCCGAGCAGCGACCTTCGGGCGTTCACCTCTTCCCGCCGCGGCCCACGAAACGCTTTCTGACCTACGCCTGGCCGTTCCCGGAGAAGCCATCGCCGTACCTCGACTACACCTGGGCCGGAGGCGTCGGGGCGGCGTTTTCCTCCAGAACGCTGCCCGATGGGATGGAGAAACGCACCTATCTCGACGCCGGAGAGAACCCGCCGAACGGCGTCATCGTGACGTACTATCTACCGGAGAAGCCCGGGGGCGACATTACGCTGACCTTCCTCGACGAGAGCGGGACGGAGATCAAGCAGTTCTCCAGCAAGAAACCGCCCAAGAAGAAGCCGGATGAGGATGACGAGGAGGCGGAAGGCGCGGAGGTCGCGCAGCTCGAGGTGGGCGCCGAAGGGCTGGAGGGCGGCGGACCGCTGGCTGCCGCCGTCGAGGAGCCGGACCAGGATGAGATGGCTTTGATCCTGCCCAAGCGGCAGGGCACGAACCGGTTCGCCTGGAACATGCGCTGGTCAGAGCCGACCAGGATTCCGGAGGACAAGTCGCTGCCGTTCCTGCCACCTGGACCGACCGTCCTTCCCGGGCGATACCAGGTGCGACTCCAGGTGGGCGAGCAAACGTCCACCGAGTGGTTCGAGATCGTCCCGGACCCGCGCGGCACGGCGAGCAGGGAAGATCTGCAGAAGCAGTACGACCTGCTGATGCAGCTTCGAGGACGGCTCACCGAGACCCACGATGCCGTCATCCAGATTCGCGACATCGTCCAGCAGCTGGACGGCTGGGAGAAGCGGCTCAAGGGCCGCGAGCAGACCAAATCGCTGGCCGAGCGCGCCGGCACGCTGAAGAAGACGTTGGTCTCGATCGAGCGCGAGCTGGCGCAGAAGAAGGCGGACGACCCACGCGGATTCCGCGAGGGATTGAACGCCAAGCTGGCCGGGCTGATCTTCTACGCCGACTTTGTCGACTTTGCCCCGACCCACGCTGCCTACGAGGTCTTCGGCGAGCTTGGTGAGCGGTTGGACCGCCAGCTCGAGCGGTTGCGCGACTTCATCGCCACCGATCTCGTCTCCTTCAATCACGACCTATCGGCCGCCGAGATTCCTGCCGTCCTGCCGAAAGAGGCGGGAAGACAGGCGTCGGAGACAAAGGAGAAGGTGCCGGTGGGCGAGCGGTGGGAGGCATAGATGCTCGTCGACTCCATCCAGATCACCTTTGACTGCGCCGATCCCGACCGCCTGGCCAGATGGTGGGCGGCTGCACTGGGCTACGTGCTCCCGCCGCCGCCTACCGGCCACGAGACCTGGGAGGACTGGCTGCGGGCTGCCGACATCCCCGAGGAGAGCTGGAACGACGCCGCGGCGATCGAGGACCCGGCCGGGGTGGGACCGCGCATCTACTTCCAGAAAGTGCCCGAGCCGAAGGCGGTCAAGAACAGGGTTCACCTGGATCTGGCGTACCAGAAGCGCGGCATGTCCCGCGAGGAGCGACGCAGATCGGTCGGCGAGCGGGTGCAGTGGCTGATCGAGCACGGCGCAACTGCGGTAGGCACCGCGGACGATCACAAGGGCTACGCCGTGGTCATGCAGGACCCGGAAGGGAACGAGTTTTGCGTGCACTGAGCCGCCCGCCTCGCGAGCCGGGCAGAGGGCTCGCCCTCGTCTTGCCGCAGCTCTCGCCGGGCGGACAACCACTTGCACGCCCGCGGTAGCCTGAGGAGCCCGAGCCGCGATAGTCCATTGACCGAAATGCAGGAACGGAGCGGAGAACACTCCGCTCCGTTCCGGTTCCGGACTGATCGTTACGCTACACTGCTCGCGCCACGCGGAAATGGGTCACGCCCGTCTTCCAGGTGGAGTTGTTGATCGACACGCGGACGGTGATGTTGCGCACGCCCAGCGCGTGCCCGACGTAGGGATACGAGAGACGCCACACGCCGGTGGGATTGCTGCCCAGGTTGTAGGACTTCTGGTCGTGGAGCATAACCGTGCGACCCAGAACCCCGGTAACGTCGAGAACGGCCACCGCGTTCGCCGGCGCGCTCAGGACGTTGACGTAAGTTCCGATGTTAACCGCCTTCCCGGAGGCAACCGATGACAGCGGTTGCCGCTGGAACTTCCAGTCGGGGGCGCTGCCGTAGGACTCGGCGCGGACGGTGACGATAGAAAAGCTAACCGCCGACGAGTGCGAACGGCCGTGCTTTGTCGCCCCCGCACGATGCTGCGAAGACAGCTTGCCGCCCGCGTCGCGGCCACCGGCGGCGAACGCCGACACCGGAATGACCGCGAGGGCGAAGAGGACTGCGACAAATGGGACGCGTTTCAATATCATGGACTCCGGCTCCTTTCAACTTGCGGGATTATTGTGGAGATTCGAGTCGTAAATGTCAAGCACGAAGCCGACGCGGCCTCGGGGACTGGGAGCTGTCGAGGGCGGAACGGTATCGGCGCACCCTGGAGGGCCGACGGCACGATTCCGCCACGAGCCGCAGGATGGGAAATGCCGCCGGCGTACCGAACGTACGCGCCTTCACCATCCGGTAACAGCGCAATAACAAAGCCCCCGAACCCGTGGCGGGTTCGGGGGCTGTTTATGTTGTTGCCGGGCTACGCCGCGATCGGCTCGGGCGTCAGCGCAGTCACCTGGACCTCGCCGTCGACCATGGAGAGCACCGCGACCTGGCCTTCGTGCAGCGTTCCGTTGAGGATTGCGTCCGCCAGCGCGTCGTCGACGTAGTTCTGGATCGCCCGCCGCAGCGGCCGGGCGCCAAACTGCTCGTCGTAGCCTTCCCGCATCAGGAACTCACGGACGTCGTCGCCCACCCGCAGGCCCAGTGCCTGCTGTTCCAGCCGATCCGTCACCTTTTCCAGCAGCAGATCCACGATCTGCGCCAGATCGTCGCGGCTGAGTGAGTTGAAGACGATGACCTGGTCGATGCGGTTGACGAACTCGGGCCGGAAGGCGCGCTTGAGGCCCTCCAGCGCCGTGCTCTTCATCGCGTCTTTCACCGCATCGTCCGCCGGCCCGATCACGAACCCGATTCGTGCCGACCGTTTCAGCTCGCCACTGCCCACGTTGGAGGTCATGATGACCACCGTGTTCTTGAAGTCGACGGTGCGTCCCTGGCTGTCGGTCAGCCGGCCGTCATCCATGATCTGCAGCAAGGCATTGAACACCTCGGGGTGTGCCTTCTCGATCTCGTCGAAGAGGACCACCGAGTACGGACGGCGCCGGACCTGCTCGGTCAGCTGGCCGCCCTCGTCGTAGCCGACGTAGCCGGGCGGGCTACCGAAGAGGCGTGACACGCTGTGCGGCTCCATGTACTCCGACATGTCGAGCCGGATCATCGCATCCTCGCCGCCAAACAGCTCCGCTGCCAGGGCGCGTGCCAGCTCGGTCTTACCGACACCGGTCGGTCCCAGGAAGAGGAAGCTGCCGATGGGCCGCTTCGGGTCCTTGAGACCGGCCCGCGAGCGGCGGATCGCCTTGGCAACCGCCCCGATCGCTTCGTCCTGGCCGATAACGTGACCCTGGAGATCGGCTTCGAGCTTGATCAGGTTCTGCCGCTCCGACTCGAGCATCTCGGTCACGGGGACGCCCGTCCAGTCCTCGACCACCCGCGCCACCAGCTCGGTGGAGACCACCATCGGGGCAGCATCCGAGAGGTGCGCACGCGCCTCATCCAGCTCCTTCTGGAGCAAGACTTCCTGCTGGCGCAGCTGCGCCGCCTTCTCGTACTGTTCGGCCAGCGCGGCCTCTTCCTTCTGGGCCTGGGCTACTGCAACCCGCTGCTCGAGCGCCGCCACGGCCTCGGGGCCCTCACCGCTCTCACTCGCCTCCAGCCGTAGCGCGGCCGACGCTTCGTCGAGCACGTCGATTGCCTTGTCGGGCAGGAAGCGGTCGTTGATGTACCGGTCGGAGAGGTTCACAGCAGCTACCACCGCATCATCGGTGATCTGGACGCCGTGGTGCCGCTCGTATTCCGGACGTACCGCGAGCAGCATGGCGATTGCTGCCTCCGGCTCCGGCTCGTCCACCATTATCGGCTGGAAGCGTCGCTCCAGGGCCGCGTCCTTCTCGACGTGCTGGCGGTACTCATCCAGCGTGGTGGCGCCGATAACGCGCACCTCGCCTCGTGCCAGGGCCGGCTTGAGCATGTCGCCGGCGCCGACGGCGCCCTCGGCCGCTCCGGTGCCGACCACCGTGTGCAGCTCGTCGATGAACAGGATGATATCGGGATTGTCCCGTACCTCCTGCAGGATGGACTTGACGCGCTCTTCGAACTGCCCGCGGAACATGGCACCGGCCACCATTCCGCCGAGGTTCAGCGAGATGATGCGCTTGCCGAGCAGTGCCGCTGGAACTGCCCCCTCAACTATCTTGCGGGCGATTCCCTCGACGATGGCCGTCTTGCCGACACCCGGCTCGCCGATCAGCACCGGATTGTTCTTCTGGCGACGCGCCAGCACCGTGATGAGGCGCCGGATCTCGCGTTCGCGTCCCGCGGTCGGATCGAGCTTGCCTTCCTTGGCTTCACCGGTCAGGTCGCGCCCGAACTGATCGAGCGCGGGGGTCTTGCTTGCGCTCTCCTGCCGCTGCGCCGTCGCCATGCGGGGATCCCCTCCCCGGGCGTTGCCGAAGATCGAGCCGATCGGCGTGCCGCCGAATTGCATCCCGGCCTGATCGCCCAGCAGCTCCTGCGCGCACTGCTCGCAGAAGTAGTGATGCTCGCGCTTGCCGGTGGGCGCGATCTGGTCGAGGCGGATGCGGGCATCACGCGCATTGCATTTTTCACATTTGGGCATTTGAGTTGAGAGTCCTTTCTATTCCCGACGATCGCACGACCGCGGCCGACCTGGCCGGCGTCGAGGAGGCATGGCGGCCTCGAAGGCAGCCAGTACCTGTTCGGGAGTCACCTGTTCCCCGGCACGCACCAGATAGGCCCTGGTCCACACTGTCGGAATCCTCGTCATCTCTTGGAATTCATGACGCAGACAGCGAGATGAGTGGGCTTTGAACTGGCAGACGATGCGGTGGGGAGAAAGAATGGGAGGAGCAGCAACGGCGACGTAGACGCGATCGGGAAAGACGGCCAGGTCCTCCAGTTCTACCTGGAGGTCACTTGCCTTTTCCTCGATCAGCTCTCGCAGACGCCTCGCGGCTTCACCGGTCAGGCAGGCCTTGTGCCGCATGGGTCCCCACACGAAGTGGTAGACGATGCGTTGCTCCATGCGACAAAATCCTGTAGACCGATGCCATTCACCTACAGGATTATACCCCATATTCCGCCGTCCTGGGAAGGGGTGCGCGGGCGGCGCGGGCCCGTTGACGGATGCCCGCCGTGCCGTGCTACAGTTGGACAATTGAGCGATGGCTGACGGGAAGAAGTAGGCGCTCGCCTGCCGGATCCAGCGAGCTGACGGTGGTGCAAGTCAGCATCCGCGCGGCGCCGAATGGAGCCCTGAGCCGCCGGCAGCGATGCCGCCGGAGTCGCCGCCCGTTACCGCGGCGAGAGCGTCACAGCGCTCTATCGAGTGAGGCCTTCGCCTAAGCAGGGTGGCACCGCGAGATCGCCCTCGTCCCTGACATGACGAGGGCTTTTCTGTTGCAGTGGAGGCCGCCATGGCACGAGAGATACTGAACCGAATCATCCAGGGCGAGTCGCTGTCCAGCGACGAGGCGACCGAGCTGATGGAGCGGATGATGGACGAGGAGTTCACTCCGATTCAGCTGGGCGCGCTGCTGGTGGCACTGCGTGCCAAAGGGGAAACCGCCGAGGAAGTGGTCGGCTTTGCCCGGACGATGCGGTCGCGGGCGAGACAGATCGAGGTGGATGTCGCGCTGGCCGATACCTGCGGCACGGGCGGCGACGGGTTGGGTACCTTCAACATCTCGACCGCCGCGGCGCTCATCGTCGCCGGCGCCGGCCAGCCGGTCGCCAAGCACGGTAACCGGGCCGCCAGCGGACGTTGCGGGAGCGCGGACGTGCTCGAGGAGCTGGGAGTGGACGTGGCGCTGCCGCCGGAGGGGGTGGCGCGCTGCATCGAACGGGCGGGTATCGGTTTCCTGTTTGCGCCGGCGTTTCATCCCGCGATGAAGTTCGCTGCCGTGCCCCGTCGGGAGCTTGGCGTGCGAACCGTCTTCAACCTTCTCGGGCCGCTGAGCAACCCGGCGCGTCCGAGCTTCCAGCTGGTCGGGGTGAGCAGCGTCGACCTGCTCGACCTGATCGCCGCCGCGCTGCTCCAGCTCGGGGTGGAGCGGGCGCTGGTGGTGCACAGTCACGAAGGAGCGGATGAGATCAGCATTGCCGGTCCCACCGCGGTGCGTGAGGTGCGGAACGGCGAGCTGCGCGCATACGATGTCGTTCCGGAGGACTTCGGCCTGCCGCGAGCGGCGGCGGATGCGATGCGTGGCGGCGACGCCGCGACCAATGCCACCATTCTCAGCCAGCTGCTCGATGGGGCCGGCGGCGCGGCGCGTGATGCCGCGGTGATCAACGCCGGGGCGGCGCTGTATGCCGCCCGACGCGCCGCCGATCTGGCGGCCGGAGCGCGCCTGGCGGAGCGCTCTCTCGACTCACGGGCCGCTCGAGACGCGCTCGATCGCTTGCGTGCCACCTCCCGCGAGGCACGGGCTGAAAGCGCGGTATGATCCTCGACGAGATCGTGGCCAACAAGCAGCGTGAGGTGGCGGAGCGCAGGCACGCCGTCCCCCTCGCCGAGCAGAAACAGCGCGCGGCTGCAGCCGGGCCGACCCGCGCCACCTGCTTTGACGGCTCCATGTCGGTGATCGCCGAGGTGAAGCGTCGCTCGCCGAGTGCCGGCGAGATAGCGAGCGGGCTCGATCCGGCGGCACAGGCCCGGCGATATGCTGCGGGCGGCGCGCGAGCCATCTCGGTGCTGAGCGACGAGCGCTACTTCGGCGGCAGTCTCGCCGATCTCAGCCTGGTGCGGCAGGCGGTGGACGTGCCGGTACTCTGCAAGGACTTCATCGTCGATCCCTATCAGGTGTACGAGGCGCGCGCCCACGGCGCCGATCTCGTCTTGCTGATCGTGGCGGCGCTGGACGACCGCGCCCTGATCGAGTTGTTTCAGCTCTCGCGCGACCTGGGGATGACCCCCCTGGTGGAAGTCCACGATCAGCACGAGCTGGCGCGAACGCTGGCTATCGATGCAACACTGGTCGGCATCAACAACCGCGACCTGACCGATTTCTCGGTCGACCTGCTTACCACCGAGTACCTCGCGCCGCTCGTACCCGATGACGTGACCGTGGTCAGCGAGAGCGGGATCGCCGGCCGTGCCGATGTGGATCGGGTGCGACGCGCGGGGGCGCGGGTGGTGCTGGTCGGCGAGGCGCTGATGCGGGCGTCCGATCCTGCCGCGACTATTCGCGAGCTACTGGCATGACGCGAGTAAAAATCTGCGGCATTAGACGGGTGGACGATGCGGTTGCCGCGGTGGGAGCCGGCGCGGATATGCTCGGCTTTGTCTTCGCGCCCAGCCGGCGCCGAATCGATCCGGAAGCGGCCCGCGACATCGTCGTCGAGGCGCGTCATCACGGAAGTGCCCGCATGGTCGGTGTGTTCGTCGACGAGCCGGCGGCCGAGATCGAGCGGATCGCGCAAGCCTGCGAGCTTGACTATGTGCAGCTTAGCGGCGACGAGCCCGATGCCGTGCTGCGGGCGCTTTCCTATCCCACGATCAAGGCGCTGCACGTCTCCGCCGCGACTACACCCGAGGAGCTCGTGGCCCGTGCCGACGCGATCGCGGCGGACATGCTCCTGCTCGACACCGCGGCTCAGGGACTGCGCGGCGGCAGCGGCGTGCCGTTCGACTGGAGCGTGATCCCGCGGCTGGATCGTCCTGTTCTGCTGGCCGGCGGCTTACACGCCGGCAACGTCAGGGAAGCGATCGACCGGGCGCACCCGTGGGGTGTGGATGTGAGCAGCGGTGTGGAGACCGGCGGTGAGAAGGACCCATACAGGATTCACGAGTTCGTGAGGCGGGTGCACCGAAGTGCTGGTTGAGCTACTATCGTAGCCAGTGACCGGCCGAGCGCTGCTTGCGGTGACGCCGAGCCCGAGCACGTCGGTGCTGGGCGAGTGCGTTCCACCCTGCCCCCAGCCAAGTCAGGCCGACTGAGAAGCCGGGCGCGTTGACGCCGGGCTGAGGTCGGTTGCCGGGCTGGGCCGGTGCGTCAGGCGCTCTCCTCCGCCGCCTCCCCGCGCTCGCCGAGCTCCACGATGTTGCCCTCGTGGAAGAGAACGTTTTGCAGCACGGCTCTCCACTTCGGCTTCCGCCGGATGAGCCATTCCAGGTCCATCGCGAAGTGCTTGAATTCTTCCTGCTGGGCGTTCTCCATGATGGATCTGGCCTCCTGGTCGTTCTCGAGGCTCACGCGCTGCTCGTACCAGTTGATGGCATCCGCCTCTTCGGTGAGTGAGACGATGACCCGGGCGAAGCTGCGCACCTCCTGCGACAGCTCGTTGGCAGGCTCGTGGTATTGCTCGAACGGCATGGCGCTCTCCTGCTGTGAATTCGCTCCTCCATGCTACGCCGAACCACCGCGGAGAGGCATGAGGCACCGCGTGCTACTGGGCGCGCCATTGACGGGATGCCCGCCGATCTGCGTCCGTCCCCGATGCAGGTCGAAGGGTCACCACTCCACCGGATCCTGAAAGCGACCGGGAGTCTCCACGACCCGTTGGTGCTTACACTGAGTCGAGCCCAGCAAGGGCACACCCAGGGCGAGGTCCCAGGAGGTAGTCGCCACGGATCGGCTCGGAGGCAAGTCGGCTCTTATCACCGGCGCCGGTTCGGGAATCGGCCGGGCCATGGCGTTGCTCTTTGCCGCCGAGGGCGCCGCCGTCCTGGCGGCTGATGTCGACGGCGGCGCGGCTGCCGAGTCGGCGCGGTTGGTGCGAGAGCAGGGCGGCGCCGCGGAAAGTTGGGCCGCGGATGTGAGCCGGAGCGACGACGTGCGAGGCATGATCGATGCCTGTCTCGAACGCTTTGGCCGGATCGACATCCTCTGCAACAACGCCGGTGTCGGCTCGACGCAGACGGTCGTGGATACCCCCGAGGAGCTCTGGGACCGGGTGATGGAGGTAAACGCCAGGGGAACCTTCCTCGGCTGCAAGTACGCCATTCCCCACATGGTTGCCGCCGGCGGCGGCATCATCGTCAACACGGCGTCGGTTGCCGGGCTGGTGGGACTGAAGCAGCGCGCCGCCTACTGCGCTGCCAAAGGCGCCGTCATCAGCCTAACCCGCCAGATCGCCATCGACTACGTTCGACAGAACATTCGGTGCAACTGCGTCTGTCCGGGCACGATCGACTCGCCGTGGGTGACTCGCAACGTGGCCGCTGCCGCGGATCCGGCAGCCGAGCGGGAGGCGATGATCGCCCGCCAGCCCCTGGGCCGGCTCGGCACGCCCGAGGAGGTCGCCCGGGCTGCGCTCTATCTCGCCTCCGACGACGCGGCCTTCATCACGGGGAGCGCATTGGTCATCGACGGCGGATTGACCGCGCAGTAGGGACATGCCCCCGCGACCGATGTCGAGGCGAGTAGCGGGCAGGGCGAGCGCGTCCCGGCCGCGCGGTAGGTAGAACCCGGCCGGGAGCCGGTCGAGTCCTACCCTTCGGGCTCGTCGGTTGAGTACGGTACGGTCGCCAGGGCGTCCCACACTTCCGCGGGAATCGGGAGGGCCGCCAACCGGAGCGTTTCCTGGAGTCGTTCCGGCTTGCTGATACCGACGATAGTGGAGGTGATCCGCGGATCGCGAAGTGAGAAGTGAAGCGCCACGGCTCGCAGGGGCACATCGAAGCGGCGGCAGACGTCTTCGAGCGCCTGGGCGCGTCGGATCACATCATCGCCGGCATCCTGGTAGGCATACCGCGGATACGCGTCCGGCCCCTTGGCCAGGATCCCGCTGCCGTAGGGCGCCGCATTGAGTGCGGCCACCCCGTTGCGCCGGCACACGTCCCAGAATCGGTCGGCAAGGCGGTTGAGCAGGGTATAGCGATTGTGCGAGATCGCCGCGTCAAACAGGCCGGTCTCAACGTATCGCTCCATGAGCGCGATCGGGCCGCCGGCGACGCCGATATGGTCGATCACGCCCTCCCCATGGGCGCGCCGCAGCACGTCGACTGGGCCTCCCGGCGCCATGGCGGCCTCGAACGTCGTGTGCTCGGGATCGTGCAGGTACACCAGCTGAAGCCGATCGAGACCGAGCAGGCGCAAGCTGCGCTCGATACTGCGGCGCACCTGGTCCCCGCTGAAGTCGCCGGTCTGCAGGTTGCGGTCGGCCTTGGTCGAGAGCACAAATCCGGGCGGGAGGCCGCCGCGCTCGCGCAGGACGACGCCGATACGACGCTCGCTCTCGCCGTCGCCATACGAGGCAGCGGTGTCGACGAAGTGGACCGGTCCGGCGAAGACCGCCCGAAGGGTCTGCAGCGCCGTCTCTTCCGCCACCGAGTAGCCGAACGTCTCGGGCATGTCACCCAGCGTCGCGCACCCGATACAGAGCGGCGGTACGGTGAGCTCGGTGCTGCCCAGCCGGCGCAGCGGCAGCGTTGCCGACACTTCCATCGAGTCCTTTTTGAACGCTCGTCTCTCGTCTGCGGAACGTACGGTGCGGGTCGGGTGCCGGGAGCCCGCCGTCATCACCCCGGCCGGTGCGGTGTCGCTTCCGGGTCCGGTGAGATTAGTTCTCTGGTGGGGTTACTGTTCGCGCTCGCCCGTGTACTGGGGGCGCTTCTGCTTGCGAAGCGTCCAGGAGCCGAGAATGTGCTCTCTCATGGCGGCCGCCGCGCCCTCGGCGTCCCGCTGTAGCAGGTGCTCGTAGATGGCGACGTGCCCCTGGTGAGACCGCCGAATGTCCATTTCGTCGGTGGGAGGGTTGTATCGCATGCTGGCGCGCGCGTACGGATGGATCGAGCGAATGATCGTGCGGCCCAGTAGATTCCCCGAGCACCGGTGGATGTAATCGTGGTACTTGGTGTCGGTTTCCTTGTAGCGCTCCGGGAGATTGATCTCAGACTCGAGCTGACGCAGTAGGCGGCGGAGCCCTTCGAAATCGGCGCTCGTCATGCGCTGCGCGGCGATGCGGACCATGTTCGATTCAAGCGCGACGCGGACTCCCACCAGGTCATCGAGGATCTGCAGCGAATCGTCGTGACGCACGGCGGCATTGAGCACGACTGGATCCAGCAGATTCCACTCCTCTGGCGAGGTGACGAGCGTGCCGTGCCCTTGCCGAGCCCGTGCCAGGCCCTTCTCCTCCAGTGCCTTCACGGCCTCGCGCACCACCGACCGGCTGACGTCGAACGATTGGCAGAGCGAGGGTTCCGGCGGAAGCAGGCTACCGGTGGGATAGGTTCCCGAGACGATTCGGTCGACGAGATCGTTGACCACCACGACACTTAGCCGGGCCGGCCGCCCACTCAGTGCGGTGATCGTCCAGGTGGGCCCGTCGGGCAGTGACGCTGGGAGCTGTTCGGCGGGGATCGAGTCGGTCATACGCGTCAGTATAGCACGGTAAGCATACGTCAGTAGACTGTGGACTTACGACAGACGTATGATGTATTATCTCCTTATGGATGGCCGGGTCCCGGATTTGCGCATCACGCACGTCGAGAGTTACTCCGTGCCCGTCACGGGCGTTATGCCGCCGTTTGCCTGGCGCAAGGGCCTTCGAGGCAGCCCGCCAGACGGCGAGGGCGCCCTGCTTCGTATCTGTACGGAGGATGGGGCTGAAGGAGTTGCGTTTACTCCCCGCCGGGGCACGGGCACCATCTTGAGCAACATTGTCGATCGTGTCCTGCGGGAGTGGCTTGTCGGTTCCGACGCACTGCAGCGAGAGTGGCAGTGGCACCGGCTGTGGGAGCTTGACCGAACGGAAGAACTTCCCCTGTACACACTCGGCCTGGTGGATATCGCGCTTTGGGACCTGGCCGGCAGGGTGGCCAACCAACCTACGTATCAGCTCCTCGGCGGGTATAGGCGCTCGATCCCGGCGTACGCCTCAACAGTCACCTTCGCAACAACCGAAGAGTATCTGGACGTTGCCACCCAGTGCCTGGAACTGGGCTATCCAGCCATCAAGCTGCACGCCTGGGGCGATGCCCGCGACGACGCACGACTGTGTCTAGCGCTGCGCGCCCACGTTGGGCCCGAGATCCCATTGATGTACGACGGCTCCGCCGCCTTCGACCTCCCGGACGCCGTTTACCTCGGCGACGCGCTGGCCGAGGCAAACTACCTCTGGTATGAGGAACCGATTCGGGAGTTCAACGTCACGTCCTACAAGTGGCTGGGCGAGCGTGTCCGTGTGCCGCTCTGCGTCGCCGAAACCTCGGATGGCGTTCACATGAATACGGCAGACTTCATCGTCAGCGGGGCCGCCTCGTACGTCCGAACCAGCGCGGAGCTTCGCGGCGGAATCACGGGCGCCATGCGAATCGCTCATCTGGCCGACGCCTTCCGATTGAGGGCCGAGGTCCACGGCATGGGCAACTACTCCCAGCATCTCTGTATGGCGATCTCCAATACGACCTACTACGAGTCGCTGATAACGTCGACAACGGCGCGCCGCGAGCCGGTCGTTGATGCCTATGGGCAGGTTCACGCTCCAACTGGAATCGGGCTCGGTCTGCCGGTGGGACCAGAGTATCCGCGAGAGGTGCGGCATCTGGTCATCGATGCCGCTGAATCGGCCGGACTTCTATAGGCACTTGCACCAAAAGGAGAAAGGAGTGAGGATAGCCTGTGCCGGGAGATCAGCGCAAAGCGCTGTCTTTGCAGCAACTTTGAAGCTTTCTTAAGGAGTGAAGCATGAAGTCAACGGCAGGCATTTTTGGACGGTCCGGGCGGACCGTCGTCGCGCTGGCCGCTCTCATGTCGATCGGGCTCGTGGCCGGGCACAGCGCCGAGGGCGTGTCAGCTCAGGGCCCTCACGCCGGCTGTAGCGGCGGGTCTCTCACGGTCTACACCGACTCCGTGCGCAAGCCGGCCGTCGACGCCTACGTTACGGCCCATCCTGATGTCTGCGTCAGAGTCACGGTGTGGTCAGGCGACGGCAACGGCGCCACCGAAGGCCAGACCGACATCGAGAAGTGGAACACGGCCGGCAGCGGCTGGGCTAACGTCATGTTCAGCGAGCAGGTCAACGACCCGATCTGGATGAATCAGGCTCCGTTCAACTACGGAGCCAATCTGAACGGCGTCATCTCGGCCAAAGTGTTGAAGAACTGGTCGAAGACATCGCTGGCTCAATGCACGGTAGCCGGAAAGCTCATCTGTCTCCAGGACAATCTGGCGCCTGAAGTCTTGTGGGTGAACACCCATCTCATGAAGAAGTTCCATTACAAGGTTCCCCACACCTGGCAGCAGTGGGCTGCGATCGGCAAGGACGTGGCCAAGCATCACAAGGGCTACATCATCGGCACGCTCGGGGACTCCTACGGCGGATGGCTGTTCTACTGGGCCAACCAATGCCACCTCGAGTCGCTTCAGAGCAACGGCGACCTCATGATCAACGGCAAGGACAAGAATTGCACCGAAATGACGAATCTCCTTGCACCACTGGTCGCGGACGGAACGGTTGTCCATAGCAGCGTGTTCGATAGCGACTTTCCAAAGACGTGGGGCAAGACAGACAAAGTCCTGATGCTGCCTGGCGCCACGTGGTATGCGCTGTCCATCCTCCAGTCCACGTGCGAAATCCCTTCGGGCCAGATGACGGCGGCGGATCCGCTGGCTTGGGGCAACAACAAGACCGTGACGACGGGCCAGGTGGGGGGCGGTCCCTGGATCATCTCTCGCCATGACTCCGGGAGCCAGCTCGCCTTGGACGCTAGTTTCGTGGTCTGGGAGACGACGCAGTTCAACCCGTTGCCACTCAGCAATCCCAATGCGCGTCCCGGCCTGCCGGCCGACGCGGCGATCGCAAAGAGCTGGCTGGCGAGTCTCAACAAGCAGAAGTACTTCTCGGCTCCCCCCGGCCCGGCCATCCAGAAGGCCGTCGGTGAGGTGTGGAGTGGTTGGAGCATCGTGACATACTCAGACCAACCCTACTGGTCAACCGATGTCAAGGGCGGCCTGGCCCAGGGCAACAGCCTCGGATCGTACTTCTCCAAGTACGTCGGCGACTTGGTGAAGGCGGCTCAAGCGGCGGGGTACACGGTCAAGAAGTGAGGCGATGACCGTGGGTCACATCGGATGAGCAGCATATCAGTGGAGGCCACGCTTGCGCGTGGCCTCCGCCACCTTGGCCGGCCGCTTCGCCGACTGCGCGGCGTGCCCTTCATCGTGCCGTACCTGCCGTTCCTGATCGGGCTCGGCATTGTGCCGATGATTATGGCCCTGGAATTGGCGGTTACCAATTTCGACGGAAGCTGGTCAGGCCTCGGCAACTTCGTCGCGACCTTCAACGACTATCGTTTCATGCCCGCGGCCGTGGACGTTCTCCTGTATACAGGAATCTGGATGGCTGCCCTGGTCGTGCTGGTCGTCGGGCTGGCGCTCACGCTTCACGCTCGCGCCAACAAGGTGTCAGCGGCCTTCCGGTTTCTCTTCTATCTCCCCGGAGCTCTCGCCGGCGCAGCCTCCGTGCTGGTCTGGCTGTTCATGCTCAGCCCCGATGTCAGTCCCTGGGGCTTCATTCTGAGAGGCGTGTTCGGGCTCCACTTGTTCTCAGAGGTGCCGTTGCCCCAAAACCTGCCCTTCATCTTTGCCACCATCGCGTTCTGGACCGGGGCCGGCGGCTGGATTGTGGTCATGTACGGCGCCCTCAACACCATTCCCCATGAGATCGAGGAGGCCGCCAAGCTCGATGGCGCGGGACCGATCCTTATAGCCCTACGTTTGAAGCTGCCCATGATCCAGAAGTGGATCGGGTACATGCTCATCCTCACCTTTGCCACCGGAACCCAGGTGTTCGTCGAGCCCTGGCTGATGAACATCGCCACATTGCAAGGCATTAACCCGGACTGGTCGATGAATCAGTACGCGTACCAGCTGGCTTTCGTTTACTACCATTTCAACGCGGCCGCGGCCGTCTCCGTCGACCTCCTGCTGGTGGGACTAATGGCAGCTGCGGTCATCATCACTCGCACACAGCTCTTCTCAGCGGATTGATGGACACTCCAGCACCCCCGACATTGGCCGGCAGCCCGCCCGAGCTACAGGTGAGGTTCACGCGAGGAGCCAGACGGCTCCTGCGTTGGTCGACGATCGGGCTTGCCATCCGGTTCGCCGTCCTGGTCGCGTTTGCGCTCTTCTTCATCGTCCCCATCATCTGGCTGCTGCTGGCGCCCACAAAGTCGGACAACGCATTGATCTTCAGCTCGCCTCTGGCCTTTGGGGACTTTCACCACGTGTGGGTTGCTCTCGGGCATCTCGGGGCTTGGTCGAATGATCTATTCCGTGTTTGGATGGGAAACTCACTGCTCTACGCCTTTGGAGGTACGGGCATCGTGCTGGCAACGGCCATTCCGGCGGGGTATGGGCTGGCACTCTCACGCTTTCCGGGCCGCAGGTTGGTGCTCTCGATGACCCTGGTCGTGATGATCATGCCCTCGGCGGCGCTGGTAATCCCAATCTTCCTGGAGATGAACGCTCTCCATCTGATCGGGAACGTTCTTTCGATCATGCTTCCGTTTGGTTTCTTCCCCTTCGGCGTCTATCTAGCCTACATTTACTTCTCAACCGCCGTCCCACGGGAATTACTGGACGCGTCCCGTGTCGACGGCTGCAACGAGCTGCAAACCTTCTGGCACGTCGCGCTTCCCCTCTCCGTACCCATCGTCGCGCTCGTTTTCTTCTTCAGCTTCGTCGCCAACTGGAACAACTATTTCCTTCCCGAGGTCGTGGCTTCGAGCTCGACGCAGGACCCGGTACAGGTCGGGCTTGGGCTACTCCTGGCGGTGACGCCCTCGTTCAATCCGGCCCCTGGTGGAGGCGCTGCCCAACTGCCGATCCACCGGCCCGAGTTGGCTCTCGCCATCATCATCGCCGTACTGCCGGTGTTGCTTGTATTTCTGTTCTCTCAGCGCTTCCTCGTGCGCGGACTCGTCCAGGGCGCGACCAAGGAATAGTTTCCAATGGACCGCGCCCGGAGAGCACCCGCGCGGCTCAACCGGAGCCGGAATCGCCGTGTAAGGGATTGATCGGGGCATGACGCGTGACTGCATCGACCACCACCGCATGCCGCGCGTCGATGCCCACCATCACTTCTGGTGGGAACCGACCCTGCACGACTATCCGTGGATGACGGACGACGTCTCCGCTCTGCGGCGCACATTCAGTCCCGATGATCTCCAGCCGCTCCTTGCCGCGTGCGGCATTGGCTACACAGTCTTGGTGCAGACCCGATCCAGCCTGCCGGAGACGAGACTCTTCCTGGCGCTTGCCGCGCGGTCGGAGTTCTGCGCCGGAGTGGTGGGCTGGGTCGATCTCACCCGTGCGGACGTTGCCGATACGCTGGCGGAGCTTCAAGAAGGTCCCGGAGGCAGGTACCTGCGGGCGATCCGGCACCAGGTGCACGACGAGCTCGATCCCGCCTGGCTCCGGCAGGACCGCGTCCTCGATGGGCTGGGCGCGGTGCGAGACGCGGGGCTCGCCTACGATCTCCTCATCCGGCCGCGTGAACTGCCGGCAGCGATCGAGGTGGCGAAGCGCCTTCCAGACCTGCCACTGGTGGTCGATCACATCGCCAAGCCGCCCATCGCGGCGGGCAGACTGGACGGGTGGCCGGGCGGAATGGCCGCGCTGAGCCGGTTCGAGAACGTGTATTGCAAGCTCTCCGGAATGGTCACCGAGGCGAAGTGGAACAGCTGGTCCCCTGGCGACATCCGTCCGTATGCAGAGCGCGTCCTCACCTGGTTTGGCCCCGAGCGAGTCCTGTTCGGTTCGGACTGGCCGGTGTGCCTCCTCGCCGCTTCGTACGAAGAGGTGTTCGGGACAGCTCGCTCGCTCATCGACGGACTTTCGCCGGCTGACCGGGACAGGGTTCTGGGGACGAACGCCGTCAGGGTGTATCGATTGGAGATTGCGGAAGCCGCCCGTGAGCAGTCGACGCCATAGGTCGGGACGCCGCAATGTTTGC
>Ga0070735_10001595_pt1 | contig 21608 bp, 16 predicted proteins | sample Coa_R1_FD_66443 | JGI IMG/M metagenome (GOLD analysis project Ga0070735, IMG submission 66443) | Surface soil microbial communities from Centralia Pennsylvania, which are recovering from an underground coalmine fire - Coalmine... | ecosystem: Environmental > Terrestrial > Soil > Unclassified ... | reverse complement strand
TTAAGTTTGGCCAGGCCTTCCATTGTGGTCTGGGGACGGCGATGGTCATCTTCGGTGAACACTTCACCCGTGGGCTCACCTTTGCGATCCTTGAGCGGAACTGGAACCAGTTCTTCCTGCAAACGATTTTCTTTGTAGGCAGCATCAGCGGCCTGCTGCGAGCGCAACGAAAATTCGTCTTGGGCCTGGCGCGTGATGCCCTGCTGCTCGCCGTAAAGTTCGGCAGTGTTGGCCATGTAGAGCCCGCAGTATGTGTCGAGCAGCGCGACCATAAGCGAATCTTCCAGCTTGCCACCTGGCGCGAGGGTAAAACCATCCCGACCGCGGATGGAAAACGGAGCTTGCGACATCGCTTCCATGCCACCGGCGAGAACTACATTGGCTTCGCCGAGCTGAATCATTTGCGCAGCGTTGACGATAGCCTGCATGCCCGATCCGCAAAGGCGGTTCACAGTCAAGGCCGGAGTTTCGATCGGCAGGCCGGCCTTCAGGCCCACATGGCGGCCGCCATAGAGCGCGTCACCGGAGGTCTGCTGCGCGTTGCCGAAGACGGCGTGGTCAAAATCCTTGGGGTCGACGCCAGCGCGATCGATAGCGCCGCGGGCGGCAACGGCCCCGAGTTCCTGGGCGGTAAAGTCTTTCAGCTTGCCACAATAGCGCCCGAAGGGCGTGCGGGCGCCGCTGACGATGGCAATATCACCTGGTTTGAGCATTGAATGATGGCTTCCTGATCAGAATTGTTCCGAATGGATGAACCAAACTTTTTAGTTTAACAGTGCCGGAGGGAAGTGCGCTACGGAGGGTCACTCGAGAACCGTAGGGGTCCTTCGACAGCGGAACTACTTGGCTTCGCTAACCAGTTTCTTCGCTCAGGATGACAGGATGTGAAGGGGGTTCTAAGCCACTGCCGCGGCGGCGACGGATGGCGATAGGGCCATGATTTTGTTCGCGCCTTGAGCTACAGCGGCGTGGAGAGCTTGATCGGCGCGGTTCACGACTTCAGTAACGATATCGACGGGATCGAAATCGGCCCGAACGACGGCCTCGGCGATGCCCGCACTGAAGCGGACTGCATCTTTTCTTTCCGGAAGATGAATCTGGCTGACGAGGCGTTGGAGCTTTTCAGCCGCCATGATCCCTTCTTTGCTCGAGGTCTCGCCGAGGACGATCGCGATGGTAGTGGTTTCATAACGAAACGCCAGATCGTTCTGCCGGATGTTCGTGGCGAAGAGCTGGCCGACTTGCTGCATCATGCCTTCGATTGCCGCCTCCCCGAATTCTTTGATCATGGCTGCCTTCTCGCCAAACTGCATGAGCAAGATGGAAAGCGGTGTGCTCTGTTGAACGTTGCGACGAGTTTCGGCCATGAGCAGATCGAGGTACGACGCACGTTTAAGCAGGCCGGAATGTTCGTCGGTGACGGACAGGCTCTTAACCAGGCGGCGCAGACCGGCGTTGTTGAGCGCGATGACAATCTGATCGCAAATCGTCTTCAGAACGAGGACATCGTTCGAGTTCCACGCCAATGGAGTGCTTTGCACCACCAAAAGTAGGCCGACCTGCTCGGTTCCATCGACGAGCGAGATCGCAAGCAGCGATGCGACTCCAAGCTGATCGCAGGCTTCGCGGCTGCCTTGCAGCTCCGGAGCCGAGCGGACGTCGCTGATCGCCAGCATGCCGCCCTGGTTGATCGAGAGGTCATGAGCGGTCGAAAGCAGCGTTTCGAGTGGCTTGGTCGCCGCCGGATTGACTCCTTCGCCGCAATACTCTTTTATGCTGGTGGGGCGAAGGCCGGGCTTGCGCATGGCGATCACGCAACGGCCGGCTTTCCATTGCGCTCCAACTTCGTTGGCCACCGTCGTCATGACTGCGTCCGCATTGCTCTGACGGTAAAGCTTGCGAGTGATTTCGGCGACGCGGGTGAAACTGCTAACGTCCGAAGAGGATTGTGGAGCAGCCGGCGCGGCCGGAGCCGGAGCGACGGGCGCCGCAGCTTGGGCCTGCGGATGTTCCGAGCCCGGATAATGCGGAATCAGGCCGGCGGTCATGTAGAGCTGCGCCAATGGCGGGTTGCGATCTTCCTCGTGTGGAAAGAGCTGCTGGATGCGCTGCAGGCGTTCAATCGCTTTGGTCCGCATGCCGTATTGCACGAGGATCTCCGCCTGCAACATGAGGTCCTGCAAGGCGGCGGCCCCGAGCAGCTTCTCGTCGTCGGCACGCGCCGGAGCATTTCCCGCATCAGGCACATTGGTGAAGCGGGACGCAATTACCTTAAAGCGATTGTCGTCGATCTTGCCGCGCAACATCTCCAGGCGCTTGTGATGGCCGGGCTCGTAGGCGTCGACTTCGACCGCACGGTCGAGCGCCTCGGCCGCTTTCTCGAAATTGCCAGCGCTGCAGTAGACGTCGAAGAGCTTGAGCAGAGTCTGAGAGTAGTCGGTCTCGCGATTCGAGGCGTTGAACTGCTCGCTCAAGAACTCGAGCATTTCGGCCGATAGACGATGGCCGTTGACGACTTCCTGCATCATGCCCAGGAAGGTACGGCGATCGCCTTTGCGGCGCTGGTACTGTTCCAGCTTGCGCGCCAGAGCGACGGCGTCGACGTCCTGCTCCGCGTCGATGTAAAGGCCGATGAGTTTCGCGATTTCCTGTGAGCGGGCGGGATTCTCTTCGAAAAGCTGCCACAACGCCGGCTCGGCGTCATTGAGTCGCCCGGCTGCGAGGAGAGCTTTGCCGTAGGTCTCCCGAATCTCGTTGCTCGCAGAACCGCCCATGGCGAGAGGCTCAAGCACGAAGATCGCGGCGCCGACCTGCCCCTGGTCGATCAATCCTTGACTATAAGCGAGAGCGATCTGAGGGTCTGTCGAATCTTCACCATAAGCGCGCTCGATCCAGGGGGCTGCGTTCCCGGCGGCAGCCTTAGTCAATTCCGCAATCCTGAAGAATGCGGCGGCAGCACCCTTACTATCGCCGAGTTCGGAGGAAAGCTCTCCGAGGCGCACCAGGTTTTGCTGGCTGGAGTCGAGGCGGAGGATCTTCTGCAGAATTCCCAGGCATTCTTGCTTGCGACCCTGCTTGTTCAGTTCCTGAAGGGCATTCTCGTAGGTTTCGAGCGCCAGCTTGCGATTGTTGTTTTCCAGGAGTTCGCCGAAACGAACTTTCTGCTGCCAGGTGGGGTTCACGAAACGGGCCAGTTTTTTATAGGTGAGGCTGGCGCGGGTTGCGTCTCCAGCCTGAATCTGGCGCTCGAACATGTCGCCGAGCAGCTTTACCGCCTGCGGAATGCGTTGCAAAGAAAGGCTCAGGTCGGCGGCCATCTGACAGATCGTGTCGTTGGAGGGGTCGCCGGCGACGATCTGCATGTACTCGTCGAGCGCTTCGGCGGTTTTGCCCTTCTGGAGGAGCTTCTCAGCGCGCTCGGTACGCTTTTGGATTTCTGCCCGGTCCATTCGTCGACAATGCGGCCTGCGCGCTGGCAGCGCGGAGTACCCCACTTGAATTCTAGGAGGCGGGTTTGCGGAGCAGCAATGAAGTAAGCCCAGAGGTGGTTACGATGGTCATCCGCGCGAATAAGTCTTTGGCGATCAGGGCTGTTCTGGTATACGTGCGTGATGCCCGAAGTCAACGAAGCCGGTCAGGAACACGGACTCCGCCATCAACTGACCGCCGGCCAGATGGCGATGGTCGCGGTCGGAAGCTCGATCGGAACTGGCCTGCTGCTGGGCTCGGGCGCAGCGGTGCAGATTGCCGGTCCGGGCGTCATCATCAGCTATCTGATCGGGGCATTTCTGGCATGGACGGTCGCCAATGCACTGGGAGAACTGGCGACAGCGCATCCTGCAGCCGGTTCGTTTGGCGTCTATGCGGAACTTTACCTGAACCGCTGGGCCAGCTTCGTGGTGCGCTACGCGTTCTGGTTTGCTGTGGCAGTGGCCGTGGGAGCGGAACTGGTCGCCGCGTCGACTTATTCGCGGTATTGGTTTCCATCGGTGCCTGGAGTGGTGTGGGTTGCGATCTACTCGGCGGTGCTGCTGCTGGTGAATCTGGGCTCGGTACGGAATTACGGGCGCTTCGAGTACTGGTTCGCGATGGTGAAGTTGGTGACCATCGTGATTTTTGTGCTGATCGGGGCGTGGTTGCTGTTTGGCAGCAGGGTCGCGCCCCAGTACGAAACGAACGGAGGATTTCTTCCGAATGGACCGTTTTCGCCGCTACTGGCCGTTTCGTTTGCGCTTTTCAGCTTCTTAGGCGTGGAGATGGTGGCGATTTCGTCAGGAGAGGCGCAGTCGGCGGCCGAGATCCCGCGAGCGACGAAAATCACTTTCGCATTGCTGGCATTTGTATATGTGGGAGCAACCGCAGTGCTGGTGGGCATCATGCCGTGGAATCGCGCCGGCGTCACGCAGAGCCCATTTGTCACGGTGTTTGAGGTGGCGGGGATTCCGGCGGCCTCGAGTGTGCTGAATTTTGTGGTTTTGACGGCGGCGCTGTCGGGAGCGAATGCGAACCTGTATGCGTCAAGCCGGCTGTTCTTTTCTCTGGCGCGGGCCGGTTATGCGCCTGAGGCTTTTGGGCGCCTGAATCATGCGGGATCGCCGACGTGGGCGCTGGTGATTTCCGGTTTCGGCGTGCCGCTCGCGTTTGTCATGGAGCAGTGGGCGCCGCAATCGGCCTTTCTCGTGATCATCGGCGCATCGCTGTTCGGAGGAATGCTGGGGTGGTGCATTGCTCTGCTGGCCCACATCGTGTTTCGAAGGCGGCTAACGCCCGAGCAAGTGGCCGCATTGCCGATGCACACACGCGGTGGATCGTGGGCGTCCGTCGTGGGGTTTTGCGGAATTGCGTTGGTGGTTGCGTCGACGTGGTGGGTACCGCAATCACGCATAACGATTACCAGCGGCGTGCCGTATCTGGCGATTTTGAGCGTGGCATATCTGGTGTTTCGGAAGCGGTGGCAGGGTACAATTTCTAAATGACCGACGATCTTCTCCGTTACCGCTCTGAATTCCCGATCCTTGAGCGCACGACTTACCTCATCAGCAACTCGCTGGGCGCGATGCCGCGAGGCGTGTTCGACGCGATGAAGGGCTACGCCGACACGTGGGCGACGCGCGGGGTGCGGGCGTGGGAAGAGCGCTGGTGGATGCTGGCGGTCGAGGTCGGCGACGAGATCGGCGCACTGATGAATGCGCCCAAAGGCACGGTCTCGACTCATCAGAATGTCACAACGTGCCAGGCGGTGGTGGCTTCGTGTTTCGACTTTTCCGGCAAGCGCAACAAGGTCGTTTACAGCGACATGAATTTTCCCTCGGTGATGTATTTCTGGGAGGCGCAGCGGAACCGCGGGGCGCGCGTCCACATGGTAAAGACCGACGACGGCATCACGGTGCCAACCGAGCGCCTGCTGGATGCGATTGATGAAACCACGCTGCTGGTGCCAGTTTCGCACGTGATTTTTCGCAGCTCATACATCAACGACGCGAAGGCAATCGTCGAGAAAGCGCACAAAGTTGGCGCGCACGTGCTGCTGGATACGTTTCAGTCGCTGGGATCGGGCCCGGTGGATGTCCAGGCGCTGAATGTCGATTTCGCCTGCGGCGGAGTGCTGAAGTGGCTGTGCGGCGGGCCTGGCGTTGGCTATTTGTACGTGCGCGACGATCTCGGTCACAAGCTGGAGCCGAAGTTTACCGGCTGGTTCGCGCATCAAAACCCGTTTGCGTTTGAAACAGGTCCGATCCGTTATGGCGACCCGCCGTTCCGGTTCATGAATGGGACTTCGCATGTTCCGTCGCTCGAAGCGGCGCGGCCGGGATTGAAGATCGTTAGTGAAGTCGGCGTACCTCGAATTCGAGAGAAGTCGAAAAGGCAGACGTCGAAGCTGATTGCGTTGGCGGACCAGCATGGCTGGAGGGTGAATACGCCTCGCGATCCAGAGAAGCGCGGCGGAACGGTCTCGATCGATATGCCCGACTCGCACGAAGTCTGCCAGGAGTTGCTGAAGCGCGAGATTCTGGTGGATTGGCGGCCGAAAGCTGGGGTTCGCATGTCGCCGCACTTCTACAACACGGATGAAGAAATTGAGACGGCGATTGCGGCCGTCGAAGAGATTTTGAAGGGTAGAGCGGTGATGGCGCGGTAAAAGTGTTCCTCGTTCGCGTTCGCTCTCCCGGGTTTCGGAAGGATCAGACTTCATCGGCGCCAGACGGCGCGCCCTGTCAGAGCACTGAGTTCAGAAACCCAACGCAAGGTCCCTCCACGCACCAGTTGATTCAACTGATTTGGTCGGGATGACGGGGTTTTTATAACTTCAGCTCCCAGGTTTCGGCGACCAATCCTTCGCGTCCCCAACTGTCGTGTTTCTGTTTGCCGACGAGGCAAAATCCAGCCTGTTGATAGATGCGGCGTGCGTTGTGCAGTTCACTTTGCGTCCACAGCATGATCTTTTTGTAGTCCGCGCGGCGCGAGAAGCGGATGCATTCTTCTACCAGGCGCCTTCCGATGCCCATCCCACGGGCGGAGGGTTCGACAAGAAGCACGCGGAGCTTGGCTACGGTTTGTGATTTCTTCACCAGAAGCACGCAGCCGACGTTCTCGCCATCTTTCTCGGCAACCCAGCAATGCTCGCGTTTGGGATCGAGATTCTGGATGAAATCGGCCGCGATCTTTGCGACCAGTGCCTCGAACCGCTCGTCGTAGCCGTATTCCTGCGAATACAGCACGCCGTGGCGATGGACGAGCCAACCCATATCGCCGGGCTGATGTGAGCGGAGCAGATAGCCGCCACTTGGAGCGGCCTTTGCGCCCAATAACTTCTCGATCTCCGACATGGCGGCGACAAGTCGTCTTTGATCGCCAGCAGACAGCTTCTTGAGAAGCTCGCCGATCTGACGATCAGACGCCCCATCAAGCTCCCCGAACACCTCGCGGCCGCGCGCGGTCAATGACAGGAGTTGCTGCCGCTTGTCTTCCTGGGATTCGGATTTCGTTAGCAGGCCCTCTTTTTCGAGGGCACGCAGGATGCGGCTAAGATAACCCGGATCCAGGCTGAGATCTTTGATCAACAACGACGCGGACGAATGATCTCGATGGGCGAGTTCGTAGAGAACCCGTACCTGGCTAAGAGAAAACGAGCTGTTGTAGACATCTTCCTTTAGCAGACCAAGCTGATGCGTGTAAAACCGGTTGAACCTGCGGACGGCGGCAATGGGCGGCGACGTCATTGTGACAGAATAAGTATTATTAATTGCTTTTGTCAACTAATTGATTGCACATGGCAATTACATAGAGTTTGTGATCGGTACAAAGCGCAATTACCTAGGTAAGCCCCCTCGCGGCTTTTAAAGTGTTTGCCTGGCTTTCGTCCTTTATCCTCGGCCCGAGGCCGTATGTCCATAACTGCGCCGGATAAGGCTTCCATGCTGTTGCTGGAATTGATTGGGAACTCGCGCGCCTGGTTCTGGCCGATGCTGGGGGCCTGCGCCGGCATGTATTGCTTTTACCGCGGATTTTGTCTGCTGCAGCGAAAGCGGTTGATCATGGACACTCCGGCGTCGAAAATCCGCAGCGCAGCCATGGGCCTGGTCGAGGTCAGCGGACTAGCAACCGGACCGTACACTTTAACCGCGCCGATTACGGGCGTTCCTTGCTACTTTTACCGAAGCACAGCTTGGGAATGGAAACAACAAGGCAGGAACAGTTCGTGGCAAAAGGTCGCCGAAGAGAACATGCACGTGCCCTTCTACCTGGATGACAACACCGGGCGTGTGCTGGTGAATCCGCAGGGTGCGGAACTCGACATCCATTGCGATTTCAAAGAAGAGTTCAGTCAATCCCTGTTTGGAAGCAGCTTGGACATTCCGATGAACGCCAGCGCCTTTCTGCTGCGCCACGGCGTGAGCGGCACTCGGAAGATCAAGCTCGAGGAACACTGCATCAAGCCGAAGAATGCACTGTTTATCCTCGGCACGCTCGCCACAAATCCGGGTGTCGCGGTCAAGCCCGATCCAGTGCGCAGTGAAGTGACCAGCGTAAACAAAGTGAGCATGGATCTTTCGCGCTCGATCATCGGAACTCTCACAGGAGCGTTGATTCCCGCAAGCATTTCAACCTCAAGCGACATGAGCTTCACGATGTCAAGAACTGTCGAAGGAACTCGACATGTAACTCCAGTCGTAACCTCGCCCAACCCATCGATCCTCGATAAAGCGCAACAGGAAAAGATAGGCGCTGCCCTAATGAAGGCTGGGATTACAAGTCCGACGGCGTGGGCTGCAGCCGGACTGGCAGGCGCAGTCGCAACGGGCGTGGCAGTTGCCACGGACCCCAATGCGCAGCAGTTCGACTTTCATCCGGCGACGGTGCTAATGAAGGGCACGCACGATTCATCATTCTTGATCTCGTGGCACAGTCAGCGCGAGGTGGTGAAGTCACTGAGTTGGAAATCGGCATTGATGATATGGGGCGGTCCGGTATTGACCGTGCTGTGCGTTTACATTCTCGCAGCCAGACTTGGCTGGGTATAGGAGCGGGCAAAGAAATGAACATACCTTCGCTGATCTTCCTTTTCGCGATGGTCGGACTTGGGGTTTATATCGTGATGATCTTCAACGGCCTGATCACGTTGAAGAATGACATCGCCAAGGCGTGGTCGAATATTGACATTCTTCTGAAACAGCGGCACGACGAACTCGCCAAACTGCTCGAAGTAGTCAAGGGATACATGAATTTCGAGCGCGACACGCTGCAGAAGGTCACGGAAGCGCGTCGCCAGTATCAGACTGCGGTCTCGGTCGACCAGAAGGCCCAGGCGGATCAGAACCTGACCACCGCACTGCGCGGCCTTTTTGCGGTGGCCGAGAACTATCCGCAGTTGAAAGCCAACGACAACTTCACCAGACTGCAGACCCGCATAACAGATCTGGAGAACTCGATCGCCGACCGGCGCGAGTTCTACAATGACTCCGTGAATACGTTCAATATCCGCATCCAGCAGATGCCGGATACCTTGATTGCATCGTTCATGAGCCTGAAGGCACAAGAGATGTTCAAGGTCGCGGAGGCCGATAAGGCAGACGTGCCGATGAGTTTTGGGGCGTCTGCGCAGTAAACAACCGCGGGCTAGTGCCCGTGCCTACACAATCACCTCCGTAACCGAAAACGTGCTGCCTTCTCAATTAGAATTGTCGCGTGAGAGACGCCGTCCGCATCGCAATTCTGGGTGATTACGATCCGAAGTCTCCGACGCTGCCGTCGATTGAGAAGGCGCTGCAGCATGCCGCGACGAAGCTGCAAATCGCTCTCGAATCCGAGTGGATTCCGACGCCGGCACTGGCAAAACCGGAAAGCGAAAAACTGCTGGAGACCTTCGACGGCATCTGGGCCGCGCCCGGCAGTCCCTTCAAGAGCTTTGATGGAATGCTGAAGGGCATTGAGTTTGCCCGTCGGCGTGACTGGCCATTCCTGGGAACGTGCGCGGGATTTCAATATGCGCTGATCGAATGCGCTCGCAATGTGCTGGGAATCAAAGATGCCGATACGGCCGAAAACAACTCCGGATCGAAAAACATCATTATTTATCCCGTGGCTTGTGCGGTGCCGAATCACGGCAAGAAGCCGAAACTTTCAGGGCCGATTCCCGAGATCAAGTTGCGGCCGGGATCTTATCTGCACTCGTTCTACACCGAGGACACCGTCACCGAGGAGTTCTTCTGCAACTTCGAGGTGAATCCGGAATACGAATGGGCCGCGATGGAGGCAGGTTTCCCAGTAGTGGCGCGGGGGCCAAATGGCGAGATTCGTGCCATTGAATCGCCCACACATCGCTTTTACATCGCCACGCTTTACCAACCGCAACTGACGTCAAAGGCAAACAACCCTCATCCGCTGATCATGGCCTTCGTGCAGGCTGCTGCCGATTGGGGGAAAAAGAAGCTCGACGATAGCGTGCTTGAGCAATAGGAACTTCCGGTCTCGTCAGTTCGGCACCCCGCTCTCAATCTTCATTGGTTCCATCTCGGGACGATTCTCTTTTAATTGTGACTGATCTCACATACGGATCATTGGCGCGGTTGCTATATCTGCAAGGGTCTCCCGTCGAAGCTGGGCTCGCCAGAATGAGAATCCCAATGCGAGAAAAATGTTTATGGCGCGCCACGCTGATTGCCCTACTGACGTTCTTCCTCAAGATCTATTGTCACTGCTCTTATTTTTTAGGACGGTATCGACAAGAGCAGTGTCCGTAGCGCGAGCTGCGGCACCCACGGTGTCGCTGTTAGTTTTGTTGGCAGTGGCGTCTGCCGCTCAGGATGCATCCACAGGTGCTTTGCGTGGACTCGTGACTGATGCCACCGGCGCGCGCATTGCCGAAGCCACAATCGTGGTGGTGAACGAGGCAAACGGCTTTCGATATTCGATTGCGAGCGACGCCGAGGGCCGCTTTGTCTTTGAGCTATTGCCACCCGGCGATTACTCGGCGCGGGTGACGGCCGAGGGTATGTCGCCGCAGATTACACCGAGCCTGCACGTCGCCGTAGGCGGCGCTGTTGACCTCGAATTCAAGCTGAGGGTTGCAGGCGCAAAAGAAAACATCACGGTGTCGGGTGAGCAACCCTTGGTCGATACCCAGCCAACCGCCGTATCTTCATTCATCGACACGCGAGCAATTGACGAACTGCCGCTCGATGGCCGTCGGTTTACCGACCTTGCTCTTCTAACCCCCGGGGTCACGCAGGATCCGCGTGGTTTAACGTCGGGTTCGAACGGCGATCTGGCCTTCGGGGGGATCCGGGGGTATCAGTCGAGCTACCTCGTGGATGGCGCGGACAACAACAACGCCTTCTTTGCGCAGGCGCGAGGACGCTATCGAGCGCCGTACCAGTTCTCCAATGAAGTGGTGCAGGAATTCCGCGTTTCGTCGAACACCTACGGAGCAGAGCTGGGCCGTGCGGGCGGCGCAGTAGTGAATGTGGTCACCAAGTCAGGATCAAACCAACTTCACGGAAGCGATTTTTATTTCTTGCGCGACGGCAGTTTCGGTGCGGTCCATCCCTTTCTCGACTTCAAGCCGGAAAATCAGCAACAGCAATTCGGATTCACGCTCGGGGGACCGATCAAGCGCAATAAAATATTTTTCTTCGGAGGCTTTGATCAGCATATCTTCCATGTTTCTGAGATCGTCCGCTTTCTGGACGGAAGGTCGCGGGTTGTGCCACAGAAAGGGCCCGGACCCATTAACCCAGGAGACTACGAAGCAAGTGACATGGGGTTGGTGTTTGCGGCAGCGAATCAGTTGACCTCAGAGGCTGGGCAATATCCCGGGCAGATGCTGGGCAACACCGGTTTCTTCAAGTTCGATGCGGCACTTAGTGCACACGAATCGCTTTCGGCGCGAGTAAACACGTCGCGATATTGGGGGCAAAACAACGTCTTTCTCGACCCTGCAAGTCCGCTTACCACGTTTGGCGTCAGTGACAACGGAGAGGAACGCGTGGCGACCGAAACGGGATCGCTGGCACTGACTAGTTCATTCTCTTGGCGTCTGGTGAGCCACCTTCGGGCACAATTTTCGCGTGACCTACAGCGATCCAGCAGTAATACGAATGAGCCGTTGACCCGCATCAGCAGCATTATCGACGGGTTCGGACGTTCTTCGATTCTTCCTCGCCAGACTCGCGAGCACCGGTTGCACCTGACAGAAACGCTAAGTGTTGAAGGACGTCGCAATTCCTGGAAGTTTGGTGGAGATGCATTGCTCACTTGGATCTATAACTTCTTCCCGTCGCTTTCTGGCGGTGAGTTCATTTTCGATCCGATCAAAGTGAACCCGTGGACGTTTGAGCCAATGGAAGGCGGACTCGAACTCACGCCGCTGCGCGCCTATGCGCACGAGGTCCCAAAATACTATGTTCAGAACTTCGGCACCGCAATTTCTCATCCGGACACGAATGAGTATGCGGGATTCGCACAGGACACGATCCGTGTTACGGACCACCTTGCGCTTAGCTTGGGGGGGCGCTATGACCTGCAGACCTTCAGCACAAAAGGGTTAATCAGCACGCCGTTGTGGCCCGATTCAGGAAAGGTTCCATTCAATCCGTTGAACTTCTCTCCACGCGTGGGGTTGGCGTACGCTCTCGGAAGTTCGCGCCCGTTGGTCATTCGTGCGGGATACGGGTGGTTCTATACGCGGATTCCTCAGATCTATACTTCGACGATCGCGACCGACAACGGCATTTCGTCACAGAATCTTTTTCTCGACAACTCGCAGTACTATGATCACCAGATCTTTCCGCAGTATGGAAGCGCGCTAGTGAACTGCGCGCCAACAGCATCCTCTTGCACTTTGCCGGCAAGCCTGGCGCAGTTTGCAACGGTTGGCGTGTCGGCCTTCTCGCCCGACTTCAAAACACCAAAGGTAGAACAGACCAGTCTCAGTATGGAACGCGAGGTCGCGCACCGTTTGGCGGTGGGAGTCTCGTATATGTACGTTCACGGCGTGGACCTAATCCGAGCCCGTAATGTGAATCTTCCGCCGCCAGTCAATGTGCAGTATCCCGTTTACGACAGCTCCGGCGTGAATTTCTTGGGAACCTTTTACGATGTAGCATCGTTTTCCACCTGGCAAATGACGCCGTCGTTTACCTGCCCGTGGCCTCCATGTATCAACCCGCTCGCTCGTCCGATTCCACAACTCGGCGCGATTGACGTTTTCGAGAGTGCCGCATCGAGCGTTTATAACGGCGGAACACTTTCCATCAAGCGCCAGATGACGAGCGGCATCTATTTCCGATTGGCTTACACGTATGCCCATGCCATCGACGACGGCCAGGACGCCTTGGTCGCCGGACGACCGGCTGTCGTCCAGAATTCCTACAACACGGCTGCCGAACGAGGCAATAGCGTTACCGACCAGCGCCAAAGACTGGTTTTCTCGTGGATTGCCGAGCCGCATCCGTTTCATCGCGGGCAGGACGTGCTGGGTGCGCTGTTCAACAATTGGAAGCTGGCTGGCGTATATACGTATGGCAGCGGCCGTCCCGTGAATGTCACGGTCGCCGGCGATCCCAACCAGGATGGAAACGGCACCAATGATCGACTTCCGGGAGCAGCCCGCGATTCCCTCCTCGGCCCAGACTATGCGACCGCCGACGTGCGCCTCACAAGGCGGTTACACGTCCATGATCGGCTGAAGCTGGACCTGATTGGGGAGTCTTTCAACTTGCTGAATCGCGACAACAAGCTGGTTCAGATCACCGAGGACGGCCTGGATAGCAACACAGCCTATTTTGTAAAAATGAGTAATCAGCTGGGAATCAACTACTTCCCCGGCCACTATCAAATTCCAGCCAGTCCAGTCCGAATCCTCAACTCATATCCGCCAAGGCAGCTGCAATTTGCGCTGAAAATGAGTTTTTAGGCAAAATAACTTAGTACAAACGATTGGGTTCTGGCCGACGGTCATACATACTACTTGACTTGTTTACAGAACCTTGCAATAACTATCGGGTCCAAATAGGACGAGTTTGGGGGTGTAGTTTCGTTGGCGGAAGTTAGACTGCAAGAGGGGGAGTCCCTCGAAAATGCGCTCCGCCGGTTCAAGCGGAAAGTGCAACAGGAAGACATTATCAAGGAGGTTAAGCGTCACTCCTTTTATTTGAAACCCGGCGAGAAAAAGCGTGTCAAGGAAGCATTGGCGCGTAAGAGAAGCCGGAAAAAAGCTCGCAAAGAGCAAGATTAAGACAGCAGAAGGCGCCGCCTCTCCCAGCCGGCGCTTTCCGCTGTTTACTACAACTCGCCGCATTCCTGTGGGAGGAAGACGGCGTGACCTTACCACTGGCTTTGAAATCAAATCAGTAACCACGCGAGGTTCGGGCGTGGCGGGCCGAGTCCAGGGGCAGTTCCGAACATTATCGAGGGGGATGAAACATAATCCTGCGCACCCTTGCGTTAGGGCGATTCTCTGTCGCAAATAGCACGGGGCGGGGATGTGGTTCGAAGGGAGAGCATCCTCAATGGAATTCCAGGACAAGATGTTGAAGTGCATTGACTGCGGAACGGACTTCGTCTTCACCGCCGGGGAGCAGCTGTTTTTCCGGGACAAGAATTTCAAGAACGAACCCAAACGGTGCAAAACCTGCAAGAACAAGCGCGTCTCAGTTTTAGGGGCCACCCCCGGGGGACGTAGTTTTGGCCGGACGGAAACTCGCACGAATTGCTCGCAGTGCGGGAAAGAAACTACGGTGCCGTTTAAACCGACTCAGGGACGACCGGTTTTATGCCGGGAATGTTTCCAGTCGAAGCGAACGGCGGCTACCGCCTAAACTATCTGGAGCGGCGGGGCGGGGCTAACTGACCTTCCTTCTTCGTTCTCGATTCACGTCGATCTGATCTTTGGCCAGTGCATCATGCGCGGCGGGCCAAGGCGTGGCTTTGTCCGCTTGCTGGACCAGCAATGCCTCGATCTGGCGAACGAGATCGTTTACGCCAATCGGCTTTACCAGCAAGGAGTCAGCGCCGTGATTCGACCAATTTGCTTCCGTTGGAGGGTATGCAGTCAGAAGGGCAGTAGCGGGGTTGTAAGGCTGCTTCCTGGCGGCGCAAATCACGTCGTGCCCAGCGGTCTCATGCTCCATGCGGGCATCGGTGATCACCATTTGGTAGACGCCTGACACAAGTTTGGTTTGTGCTTCGGCCGCGGAGCTGGCAGTATCTACCTCAAAATTGTGCAACTCTAACACAGCTTTGAGAGTCAGCAAGACCGCAAGATCGTCGTCCACTAACAAGATTCGCCGTTTCATGAGATCACCTCACCGCCAAGACCCGAACCCAAGAAGGCGCAGCAAACGAACTGCAATCACCCAAAAACGCTGCCATTACTCTACAAGCAGAACCGCTGGGCAGCAAGCATAGACTCTCGCCGTTTCTGGACGAGAGCGGCATTGGCGGTTAAGACTCCGCTTCTCGCGTAAGATAGGCTTGTGGGCACGTTCTACGTACAAAATTTCGGGTGCCGGGCGACACAGGCAGATGGGGCTGCGATTGAACGTCAGTTCCTTGATGAGGGACTGAAGCCTGCCAGCAGCATTGCGAACGCGCAATTGGTTGTGCTGAACACCTGTACTGTAACCGCCTCAGCCGATAAGGACGCCCGGGCTGCAATTCGGCGCGTCCACCGCGAAAATCCGGATTGCCAGATCGTGGTGACAGGTTGTTACGCGCAGCGCGCCCCGGATGAGGTTGCAGCTCTCCCTGGCGTCAGCCGAGTCATCGGCAACTCGCACAAGCATGAACTGGTTCCGTTAGTAGTACCGCGCTCAGAAGGTTTCATCCCGCTTTCAGAACTTGGCCTCCAGGCAAGGCAACGGCCCGGCCAACGACTGACTCTGGTCTCCGACATTTTCGCGCATACCGAACTTCTGGCGGCGCCAGTCTTCGACGCAGCCAACGAGCGAACGCGTCCCAATCTCAAGATCCAGGACGGTTGCGACAATCGCTGTTCATTCTGCGTGATTCCCTTTGTGCGTGGGCAAAGCCGATCACTGCCGCTGGAGCGTATCCTGCACGAAGTGAACGCTCTGGTATCAGCCGGATATCGTGAGGTCGTGATCTCAGGCATCAATCTGGGGCGATGGGGACGAGACCTGGAGAGACTTCGTTTTGAAGATCTCATTCATGCGATTCTCGAACAGACGCGTCTCGAGAAGTTGCGTGTCAGTTCCGTCGAGCCAATGGATTGGAGCGATGATTTAATCGCAGAGGTTGCCGAATCTCCCCGCATTGCCAAGCACGCGCATGTGCCAATGCAATCGGGAAGTGACCGCGTGTTGCGAGCGATGCACCGCAAATATAGACCATGGCACTATCGCGAGAAGATCAAAAAAATTCGCGAAGCGATGCCGACCGCAGCAATCGGCGCCGATGTCATGGTGGGATTCCCGGGAGAAACAGAAGCGGATTTCGAAGAGACACGGCAGATGGTCGAAGATCTACCGTTCACCTATCTCCACGTATTTACATATTCCCCGCGGCCTGGAACACCTGCGGCACTTATGAAGGCTCAAGTGCCGGTTTCAGTGGCGCGCGATCGAAACCGCGCCCTTCGCGATCTCTCGTCAGAAAAGAAGTTGGAGTTCATGAAAAGCTTCGTCGGCACGACAGTTGAAGCCATCGCTTTGAACGTATCGAGTGGTGGATTCACTGAAGCCTTAACCGACAATTACCTGAAGCTGCGACTCAAGGGAAAGCATGAGGCGAACCGGTGGGTCATGGCGAAAGTTGAAGCTGTAGAAAATGGCGCTTTCATTGGAGCCGTGGCTAACGACTACACTCCTGCTCCCTGAACCTTTTCTTTTTGGGTTTCTCTGTTCTTTCTCTCCCGTTCCGCAAGCCTGGCGGCTTCTTTGGCATTCGCTGAGGCGAGTGTTCTGAAGGCAAAATATAGCACGAGCGGCACGATCACGATCAGAACTAAGCTGACGGCGATAAGAAGAGCCTTCATTCAAACAGCTCCCTTTTTGCTCACTCCATCTGTGGTCGATATCTTCGCGAGAGGCGGGGGGCCAGAAAGCCGCGAAGCGGAGAATATCCTACTCTATTTCATGCCTGAAATGGCGGGGGATGGCACGAAAAGTTGCGCCAACTCCCGAGGACTGTCGACGGTGACGTCGGGTGGGGCAATCCCCAAGGTATGGGGGGCAAAGCCGTAGGTCACGCCGCAGGTCCACAGGCCGGCATTGCGGCCGGTGAGCACGTCGACGGAGGAGTCGCCAATCATCAGGGTTTCGCGCGGCTTTGCCTTGGTTTCCTTCAGAATACTGTGCACGCCGTGAGGGTCTGGCTTCTTCGTAGGAAAGCTATTCCCACCATAGACATGCAAGAAGAACTCCTGCAACCCCATCGCTTCTACGATCGCACGGGAAGGGACTACCGGCTTATTCGAGAGCACGGCCATTTTGCGGATGATTCCGTTTGAACCATGAACTGCCGCGAGCATTTCTTTGACGCCATCGTATAGATGCGTGTGATCGAGCTTATGAGCGCGGTAGTAAGTCAGGAAGAATTCAAGACCTTCCTTTACGACTTCTTCGTGCTTGGGATCACCGAGCGCACGCCGAACCAGCATGGGAGCGCCGTCACCCACGTACGTCGCGATTACGTCGCCCGGCAATTCCGGCCGTTTCATATGTCGCAGCATGGCGTTAACCGAATGAATCAGGTCCAGGCGCGAGTCGATCAGGGTGCCATCGAGGTCAAAGACTAGAAGCTTGATGGAAGCGGGATCGAACTGGTGGGTGAAGCGGATCACGTTTCAGGATAGCACTGGAGCATTCAGCGCTAAGCCGTCAGCATTCAGCGAAACTGGGTGTAATCGACGTTATCGGCTGCCTACGAGGGCTGACGGCTAACTGCTAGGCTTGCATTACAATAGATATCTGTTGGGGCAAACAGGACTGAGGATGGCCACCAAGACATATTCGAAACCGCCGCAGGAGACTGCGGGCAAATACCGAGGGCTTTCGCGGGAACAGCTAATCGAGGCGTACCGGCTGATGTTCCTGTCGAGGCGAATCGACGACCGTGAAATTCTGCTCAAGCGTCAACAGAAGATTTTCTTCCAGATTTCGGGTGCAGGGCACGAAGCGGTGGGCGTAGCGGCCGCGTTCGCGATGAAGCCGACCTACGACTGGTTCTATCCTTATTATCGCGATCGCGCCTTGTGTCTCGGCTTAGGTGCGACGCCATATGAGATGTTTCTCGAGGGGGTGGGTGCGGCCGATGACCCCAACTCCGGCGGTCGCCAGATGCCATCCCACTGGGGTTTCCCGAAGGTGAACGTTGTGACCCAGTCCTCGCCAACCGGTTCCCAGGTGTTGCAAGCGGTCGGCTGTGCCGAAGCGGGGAGATATTTTGCTGCGCATCCCGCTGCTGCGAAGAAGACAACCGGCGATTATCGGCAATTCAAGGACGTCCAGTTCCACGACGACGAAATCACCTACGTTTCTCTGGGGGATGGCACAACCAGCGAAGGCGAATTCTGGGAGGGCCTGAACACAGCCTCGAATCGCAAATTGCCGGTGTTGTTCGTGATTGAGGACAATGAATACGCGATTTCCGTTCCGGTGGAGGTACAGACGGCCGGGGGAAACATTTCGCGACTGGTCGCGGGCTTTCCAAACTTCCATTTCGAGGAAATTGACGGGACGGATTTTGTTGAAACCTACGGCGCGTTTGCCCGAGCGGTCGCTCATTGCCGTGAAGGCAATGGTCCGGCTTTTGTTCATGCGCACGTCATTCGGCCGTATTCGCATTCATTATCAGATGATGAGAGGCTATACCGGCCGGATGCGGAACGACAGAAAGATGCGGCTCGCGATCCGAACTCGCGCATGCAGATGTTCCTGCTGCGCGAAGGCATTCTGGATGAGAACGGCATAAACCGGTTGGAGAAGCAGGTCGAGGATGATCTGCAGGCGGCTGTCGATCAGGCACTCGATGCGGCACTCCCGACGCCAGACACGATCACGAAATTCGTTTACTCGCCTGATGTGGATCCAACGTCTCCTTCATTTGAAACTCAGCCGATTGCGGTTTCTGGATCTGATCCTAAGAAGAACGCGCCGAAGACGATGGCTGACCTGATCAACGCGACATTACGCGACGAGATGGAGCGGGACGATCGCATCGTAATGTTCGGCGAAGATGTGGCCGATTGCAGCCGCGACCAGTATCTGCAAGAGAAGCTGATTAAAGGCAAGGGCGGCGTGTTCAAACTGACCTCCGGGTTGCAATGTGACTTCGGATCGGATCGCGTGTTTAATTCGCCGCTGGCGGAGGCGAACATCGTCGGCCGCGCCACGGGCATGGCAACCCGTGGTCTCAAGCCCGTGGTTGAAATTCAGTTCTTCGACTATATCTGGCCGGCGATGATGCAACTGCGCAACGAGCTGCCGCTAATCCGGTGGCGCTCGAACAACGGCTTTTCTTCACCGGCCGTCATTCGTGTCGCGATCGGCGGGTATCTGACCGGTGGCGCAATCTACCATTCACAGTGTGGCGAGAGCATTTTCACCCACACTCCGGGATTGCGCGTCGTTTTTCCTTCGAATGCACTCGATGCTGCGGGCCTGCTCCGGACCGCGATTCGTTGCGATGATCCGGTGATGTTCCTGGAGCACAAACGCCTCTATCGCGAAACCTTCGGACGAGTTCCCTATCCCGGCCCGGATTACATGATCCCGTTCGGCAAGGCGAAGATCGTGCAACCGGGGACGGATCTCACGGTGATCACGTACGGAGCCGTTGTACCGCGAGCATTGCAGGCCGTGCAGAAGATCGAGCGTGAGCATGGCGTGAAGGTGGAGTTAATCGATCTGCGCTGCCTGAGCCCGTTTGATTGGGAGGCGATTGCGGAGTCGGTCAGCAAAACGAACCGCGTAATCGTGGCCTATGAAGACTCCCTGAGCTGGGGATATGGCGCGGAGATCGCGGCTCGCATTGCCGACCAGCTATTCGATCAGCTGGATGCGCCCGTGCGCCGCGTCGCCGCCAAAGACACCTTCGTCGCCTATCAGCCGGTTTTGGAAGACGCGATTTTGCCGCAGGCCGAGGATCTGTTCCGCGCGATGAAGGAACTGTCGGAGTACTAAATTCAAGCACTCAGCGCTCAGTGTTCAGAAGTTCAACAAGTTCTTGATTGAAATGCTGATGGCTGACGGCTAATTGCAGAGGCTTTACTCTTTCATGCCCAATCCAACTGCCCCAGAAAGCCCGTCCGTCAACGACTCAGCCGAATCATTTGGTGAGATTTTTTCGCAGTACGAAAAGTCACGCTCCCGAAAGTCCGAAGCTGACACGAAAGGCCGTCAGGGCACCGTCGTTGCCGTGACCGCCGACTCGGTGCTTGTCGATATCGGCTACAAGACCGAGGGCATTCTTCCTCTGTCGGCATTCAGCGGCGAAACCGTCAAAGTTGGTGACAAGCTGATCGTTTCGATCAAAGGACGCGATCCTGAGGGCTACTACGAACTCTCGCGTGGACGAATTGAGCGCCCAAAAGATTGGGCCGCACTGGAGCGTGCATTTGCAGATAAGACCACGATTGTTGGAACTGTGACTGGCGTGGTTAAGGGCGGCTTAAGTGTGGACGTTGGAGTGCGAGCCTTCATGCCCGCCTCAAGGACCGGAACTCACGATGCGGCAGAGATGGAGAAACTCGTTGAACAGGAGATTCGCTGCCGCATCACCAAGCTCGATGTGGCCGACGAAGACGTGGTCGTCGATCGCCGCGCCGTGGTCGAAGAAGAAGAGCGGGCCGCCAAAGATCGCCGCTACTCCGAGGTGAAGGAAGGCTCAGTGGTCAGCGGCATCGTGCGCAGCCTCATGGATTACGGCGCGTTCGTGGACATTGGCGGTGTCGACGCGCTGCTGCACGTCAGTGACATTTCGCGCAGCCGGATTGCGAAGCCAGCCGATGTGCTCTCGGTCGGCCAGGAAGTGGAAGTCAAGATTCTGAAGATCGATGCGGAGAAGCGCCGCATTTCCGTTGGAATGAAGCAGCTCGAGCCGGATCCATGGGATTCTGCGGCCTCGAAATACAAGCCCGGCGAACGTATTCGCGGCACGGTCAGCCGCGTGATGGATTTTGGAGCCTTCGTCGAACTCGAACCCGGACTTGAGGGCCTCATTCATGTCTCGGAAATGTCGTGGGCAAAAAAAGTTCGAACGGCGGGTGACGTGGTCAAGCCCGGCGACACGGTCGAAGCCGTCATTCTAAGCGTGAACACCGCCGAGCGGCGCATTGCTCTCGGACTCAAGCAGGCTCTGGGTGATCCCTGGGCTGAGGCCCCACAGAAATTTCCTGTCGGATCGGTTGTCGAGGGTCTGGTCACCAACCTCACGAAGTTCGGTGCATTCGTGCAACTGGCAGAAGGTCTGGAGGGGTTGATTCACGTCAGCGACATGAGCGCCGAGAAGCGTGTAAATCATCCGTCGGACATGGTGAAGGTCGGGCAGACTGTGAAAGCCCAGGTGCTCGAGCTCGATGTTGAGAAGCGCCGCCTGAAGTTGGGCATGAAGCAACTGCTGCCGACCAGCATTGAAGAATACATTGCCGAGCGGCATCAGGGAGACATGGTGTCCGGCCGCGTCATTGAAGTTTCTGGCCGCCAGGCGCGCGTGGAACTGGGCGAGGGCATCTTCGCGACCTGCGGGATCCCTGAGAGCGCGTCAAATCAAGAAGAGAAGCAGGCGAGTTCGAAAGCGGACTTGTCTTCGCTGACGTCGATGTTGCAAGCGCGCTGGAAAGGCGCGGCCACTGCATCATCGAAACCAGAGCCAATTCGCGCCGGGCAGGTTCGTAGTTTTAGAATCGTCAAGCTGGATGGGGCCAGGAAAAATATCGAATTAGAAATTGTATAAGGACGAACGTCCTTGACGCGCACCCCGAAAGGCTATGTCTAAACAACACTTTTTTTTCAAGCTCATTCCTCCGCGCTCGACTTTCCCGGGAGACATCACGGATGCAGAGCGCCGACTGATGGACGAGCACGGCCGCTACTGTCGCGAACAGTTCGAGGAGGGCCGACTGCTTATTTACGGGCCCGTTCTCACGG
>Ga0070735_10001594_pt1 | contig 21613 bp, 17 predicted proteins | sample Coa_R1_FD_66443 | JGI IMG/M metagenome (GOLD analysis project Ga0070735, IMG submission 66443) | Surface soil microbial communities from Centralia Pennsylvania, which are recovering from an underground coalmine fire - Coalmine... | ecosystem: Environmental > Terrestrial > Soil > Unclassified ... | reverse complement strand
CACATCTGAGAGGACTATGAACGCAGGACCAGGAAAGAACTCCGGTGGCGGAGGAAGAAGGCGGCGGCGCGGCCGCCGGCAACATCATCAGCGCGGGCAGCGCCCTGGGCCGGGCTTAAGCCGTGAGAATAAAGACGGCATCTACACCGCACCCATGGATCACAGTTACCGGGCCGCCCTGGCTGGCAATAACGGCCACAATGGCGGACGTCCGAGGCCGGGATTCCATACACAGTACCCGCAGCCCGAGCCGGAGCCGCTGCCTTCCAGCGAAGACACGAACTCGCGCATTTTCGCCTTTATCGAAGACCTCTTTTTCATGGCGAAGATTCAAGAAACGGCACGCAAGCTCAATGTCAGAGTCGAGTTCGTTAAGTCCGACAAGGACCTGATGGAGAAAATGCAGCAGAACGGCGAAGAGAAGCCCTCGTTGATCATTTTCGATTTGAATAACGCCGGAGTAAAGCCGCTCACGCTCATCCCCAAGCTGAAGAGCAAGCTGAAAAAGGGGACTTCGATCATCGGATTCCTGTCGCATGTACAGGGAGATCTGAAGCAGAAGGCGCACGAGGTCGGTTGCGACATGGTGCTTCCGCGATCCGCTTTCTCACAGAATTTACCCCAATTGCTGCGCCGTCACGGTGCCCCGGACGATGCCGAACCGACGGTGCAGTAAAACATCGATCCCAGAATGGAGGCGGACGGTTCCAGTCCGCCGCTTTCGCTATTCTTCTGATTTCAAACACGTGGGGCCGCGCAAGCCCTCTTCACACGCCCCCATGTCTTACCTTAGGGGGCTGACCTTGGGGTTCTAACCCGGAGGCCAAGTCAGGGGTCGTCCACCAAGCAGGTGGACGTGCAGGTGGAATACTGACTGTCCTGCACCGGGTCCAACGTTCAAGACAGTTCGATATCCCTGCTCGATCTTCCGTTGGCGAGCGACATCAGCGGCGGCAAGATGGCAGCGGCCAATGATTTCTGCGTCGGCGGCCTCGGCTTCTTTCAATCCAGCAAAATGTCGTTTAGGGATGATGAGCACATGAGTAGGCGCCTGGGGATTGATATCCTCGAAACCGAAGACGTGCTCATCCTCGTAGACTTTCTTGGCAGGAATTTCGCCGCCGATGATGCGGCAGAAAAGGCAATTCGGATCGGTCATCTGCGTCACCTGAGTCAGTCGCTGGCCGAACGATAACACTCGGGCAGCGCGTTTGTCAGCACACAGAGAAGCTGCTCAGCGGTACTTGGTAGCAAGATCATCAAAAGGGCGGGACTGCACGTTCCACGTGCCTTCAAAAGGATTGTCCAGGTCGGTGAGAACGAAGTGGGCAAAAAAGAGCAGCATGGTTGTCAGGGCGATCGAGACCATGCCCAGTCCAAGATTATGAAACGGAAAGAAGAACATCAGGAACACGATCGCCAGCGCGGTCATCGTTACAAAAATCAGAAGCGTTCTCGGAATGCGTTTTGCGCTTAGCGCCAGCCGCTCGTCGCGATGGGAACTGGCCTGATTCGCAATGCTCAACAGATGCTGGTGAGCCCGACGTTCGGCGTCGTCCTCGGGCGTGGCTTCGATCACTGATGTGATGATGGCAGAAAATAGCTTGTCCGTTCTTTCGGTGCTTTCTCCGCGCGAGAGCAATCCCCACTCTGTTTCAGCTACAGTGCGTGCATAGGCACGGACAGCGCGAACGATGGGGTCACGCGTCGCTTCCTTCAGCGCCGTGCTGAAAAGCATCAAATCCTTCAGCGCGCCCGACTCTTTGAGAATCTCATTCTCGACCGCCGCGAACTGACCCCAAATCACATACGTCGCGAATGCGTAGACAACGCTGTACAGCGTTCCGATGATCTGCAGCAGGGCGCCGATGCCTTCCGCGTCTTCAGCGAACAGCTTGTGAAATCCGGCCAGATGGAGTGCGAGATAAATGACCGCGGCGGCCAGCATCAATCTTGAGCCACGGGAGCGAGTAGCCGATGGAACGACGTCGATCGCGCTCATCGAGTCCTAGTCCAGGCGCACAACAAAGACTGCGCCCTCAGGGGTTTTCGTTTCGGCAGCCAGTTTCTGGGCGCGTTCGTGGTCGTCATCGAGGGGACGTATGCGTATCCACCAATCACCAGCGGGACTTTTGAACCGCAATACCTTCGCCGTCTGATAACGCCGGGTGAGGTGGTCCGCGAGCTTTGTCGCAGCTTGTTCGTCGGGGAATCCGCCGATCTGAACGGCCCACCTGCCTGGCGCCCCAGGAATGGCAGCGGACTCCATCAATTCCACTTTGACCTCGGCTACACCCGGTTGCCACACATCGAGTTTGTGAGCGGCAGCGAGAGACAGATCGATGATGCGTCCAGGGATGAAGGGGCCACGGTCAGTGATGCGGACGAGGGCCGCGTGACCGGTTTTGAGATTGGTCACACGAGCGATGGAGCCCAGCGGAAACGTGCGATGCGCCGCGGTCATGGCGTGCATGTTGTAGACTTCGCCGTTCGATCCGCGACGGTTGTGATACGGAGGACCGTACCAGCTCGCTAGCCCTGTTTCCGTGGAAAGTGGCTTGGCATCCGCGGGAATTGTCGGTTCGGCTAAATCCACCTCAGCTCCAGGCTTGCTTCCGTTTTCAGGAGTTAACGGAACGTTCGATTCCGGCGGCTGTGTCGAGACAGGTTCGGTAGTGGATGCCGGTGGTGGAGGGGGCGGAACGTTTACGTGTGCCTGCTTCGGATGTCCGCAGGAGCTCAGAAATAGAATCGCGAGCAGAACGATCAGGAGCATAGGCATGCTGCCGAAGTGAGATGGACGCAGCGGCATTCCGCGAAACGTCACTTGGGCGCGTTCGGGTGCTGCTCCATGTAGTCGGCGAACTTGGCCAGCTTCTGCGACGCAGTTCGCAGAGCCTTGGTGGAGTGCGTGCGGGCCGCTGGAACAACTTCGTCGTTCAGGTACTTGATGATTTCGGGGATCTCTTTTTCCAGGCGCTCGACGGCTTCGTTGATGGTCTGACTGATACGCGTCGATGCGTCTTCCACCTTGCGGTTGAAGTCGTTCATGGTTCTCCTCGCGATAATAAGGCGTGAAGTCGCTCACGCGTACAGCGGATGCCAGGCTCGCTCATTATTTCGTGCCCGGGAACTGCGGTCAATGGCGGCGGCTGACTGGCATGGTTCCGAGTGCCTCGTTCTTTTTTGCTCCCGCATGGCTCGTCAGGTTTAATCGTTGCGATAGAATGCAGAACTCTACTCATGAGTTTCTCGAAAGCGATCCCTCACGAAGATGCGCTCGTGAACGAATTCCGTAAGCGGCTGCTTGCCTGGTACGACGTGAATGCGCGCGACCTGCCTTGGCGCAAGGACCGGGATCCATATCGCGTTTGGATTTCCGAGATTATGCTGCAGCAGACACGGGTGGCCGCGGTCATCGATCATTATCACGGATTCCTGACGCGGTTTCCTACGGTGCAGAAGCTGGCCGCTGCGCGAGAGGCATCCGTCCTCTCAGTTTGGAGCGGTTTGGGATATTACCGTCGGGCGCGGATGCTGCACGCCGCAGCGAAAGTGGTGGCACGCGAGCGCAAAGGCAAATTTCCGGAAACTGCGGAAGAATGGCGATCTCTGCAGGGCATCGGGCGATACACGGCGGCGGCGATTGCCAGTATCGCCTTTGGAGATCCCACTGCGGTCGTCGATGGGAATGTCGAACGCGTCCTGCAAAGGCTCTCGGGAAGACACTTCGGCGGAGACGAATTCTGGACGAGCGCTGAGAGCCTGCTGGATCGTAATCGTCCGGGTGACTTCAATCAGGCAATGATGGAGCTAGGTGCGACCGTGTGCACGCCACGTGCGCCATTGTGCCTGATGTGCCCGGTTGTGGAATTGTGCGCCACGCGCGGAAAGTTGGCCTCTGCCGATAGGGTTAAGAAGCAGCACAAACGCCAAATTGATTACGCATTGCATCGCCGCGACGGTGAGGTCTTTCTGGTGCAGCGTCCGCGCGATGCGCGTCTGATGGCAGGAATGTGGGAATTGCCGGAGATCGGTATGCCGGCGGTTATGAAAAAGCTGATTCCACGCTCATCGAGAAATCACAAATCGAATGGAGTGGCCCAAACGCCTTTGTTGTCAGTTCGCCATTCGATCACTGTCACGGAGTACACGGTGCGAGTCTGGGATTGCCCTCCGCCGGAGACGAGTTCGGGGGAATGGATCGCTATCCGTAGGCTTTCGAAAATACCGCTGACTGGCCTGGCGCGGAAAGTCCTGCGGAAAGCACAAGTTTTGGGCTGAATTGCAATGCATTCGTGAGAATCGGCCAGGCAGACAGCATCATCTAAATATGCAGGGTTGGTTCGAGATTTTAGTTCAGGGTTGAGGAAGAGACCGATGACAGCTTTGGCCACGGGTGTAACGGCTCCTGATTTTGAATTGAAAACGTTGGATGGAAAGCGGTTCTCGCTGAAGAATGAACTTGCTCACGGTCCCGTTGTACTAGCCTTTTTCAAGGTGTCTTGTCCTACCTGCCAGTACGCGTTTCCGTTTCTGCAGAGGCTCCATAAGGCGTACGGTGACAAAGGCGTCAGGCTGGTGGGGATCTCACAAAACGGCGCGACGGAGACTGCGGCGTTTGCTAAGGAATTCGGCGTATCATTTCCGCTGCTGCTGGACCCCGTCGGCAGCTATCCGGCGTCGAACGTCTATGGGTTGACTAATGTTCCTTCGATCTTTTGGGTCGCAGAGGATGGCGAGATCGAAGTCTCCAGCGTGGGGTGGGTGAAGGCGGATTTCGAGCAGATCAACCGTAAGATGGCTGAGTATCAGAAGATATCGGCTGCTACCCTGTTCAAAGCTGGAGAAGACGTTCGCGATTTCAAAGCTGGTTGAGGGTCAAAGAACTAGCCGCCGGTCGGCGGCTTTCAACAGAGTCCAGTCCCTATGGCACCGCCAAGGCGATCCTCGACGGTGTCCTTGTGCCAACAGTGGGTGCACTCTCGTGCAGGGTAACGTCTAAATTCCCGTACAACTGGAAACTACCCACTCCTTTACAATTCTGCTTAGAATTCAAAGAAAAACAAGCCTTTCAGCGGGCGCCGCTTCGTTGGGGGAGAAACCTAATCATGCAGCGAATGGCCAAATTTGCCTTGGTGTGTCTGATCGTGTGTGCTGGCCTGTTGGTTTGGGCCGATGGAGGAGCGGGTGGCGGATCGAAGGGCCCATCCGTTAGGCTGCCGGGTGCGGCTTTCGCCGCTCTTGAGACGATCAATCCTGAGCACATTCGTTGGCACGTTCGTTTTCTGTCGCACGACCTTCTCGAGGGGAGGGGCACAGGGCAGCGGGGAGGTGACGTCGCGGCCGAATATATCGCCACGCAGTTCGCAGAGTATGGGCTCAAACCAGCAGGCGATCACGGTACCTACATGCAGCGGGTACCGCTCGTAGGCATCACAACTCTGCCGGAAACGCGATTTTCTCTAGTTCCGAAGCAGGGCGAGACGATGAATTTGAAGTTACTCGATGAATACGTCGCCTACGACCAGACGCAGCGGACTGAGTCGGATGTGGACGCGGACATCATATTCGTCGGCTACGGAATCGAAGCTCCCGAGTACAACTGGGACGACTATAAGGGCGTTGATGTCCGCGGTAAGGTCCTGCTAATGCTGGTGAACGAGCCGCCGTCGGATGATCCGAAATTCTTCAAAGGCAAGGCGCTGACCTATTACGGACGGTGGACCTACAAATACGAGGAAGGTCTGCGCAAGGGCGCTGCGGGCGTCATCCTGATCCATCAGTCGGAGATGGCCAGCTATCCATGGGAAGTAGTGCGGAACTCGAATTCGGGTGAAAAGTCGTTCCTGAAGCTGGAAGGTCCGGCGCTGAAGGTGGCATCGTGGATTCATCTGGATGCCGCGACCAGGTTGGCATCGGCATCAGGAATGAACCTCGACAAGATGATACAGGCGGCACAGTCGCGGGATTTTCATCCAGTCAGTCTCGGCGCCCGCCTGAAGGCTCACATGGTCAGCAAAGTTCGGAATTTTGAGTCGAATAATGTGCTCGCCGTTTTGCCTGGCACCGATCGCCGCGTTTCCGACGAAGCCGTTATGTACACGGCGCACTGGGATCATTTCGGCATTCGTCCGGACATGCCGGGAGACAATATTTTCAACGGGGCCGACGACAATGCCACGGGATGCGGCATTCTGCTGGAAGTAGCGCGAGCCTTCGGAACTGGCGCCGCGAAGCCGAGAAGATCGATTCTGTTTGCGGCAGTTACGGCCGAGGAACAAGGGCTGCTGGGGTCGGAGTATCTTGGGAAACACCTGCCTTTCAGTAGCGGCAAGATTTCCTTGGACCTCAACTACGACGATGTGAAGCCGCTCGGTGCGCCGGAGGAAGTGCAGGTTGCGGGGGCGGAGCGAACGACGTTTTATCCAGTCGTTGAGGCTATGGCGAAAGATTTCCGGCTGGCGATCCGTCCGGATGCACGGCCGGAGGCTGGGCACTTCTATCGCTCCGATCACTTCAGTCTGGCACGGGTGGGTGTTCCTTCTTTTTCTATTAACGAGGGCACGAAGTTCAAAGGGCATCCGGATTCGTGGGGTGTTGAGCAGGAGCGAGAATACGTCGACAAGCATTACCACCAACCGAGCGACGAATATCATCCGGAGATGGATTTTGTGGGCGACGCGGCCATGGCCCGATTCGGATTCGCCTTGGGATGGGAAGCAGCGAGCCTGACTAAACTCGTTGGATGGCAAAAGGGCGATGAGTTTGAAGCGGCGCGGGTTAAGAGTCAGCAGTAAGCCCTAATCAATTCAGCGCAGCTTGGTCCTGAAGTATCGACGAGGGTCGGTTCTCGGCTGGCTTTGATTCCACAGCACTTATTTGCCCCGTAACCTAGGTAACTTTCGCGGTCCCCACCCTCCTGTTAGCCTCCTTATTTAGGTTTGTAATCAGCAACTTCCGAACAGAATCCTTCCAAGGATGCCGAGAATTCCTATTTTTCGCCTCGGAGGCTCACCGGATAAACCGGCGCTACCGAACTTGTCTGCTTCGACCCCCTTCGTTTCGCTTGAAGGGCTCATGGTCGGAGTGGACAACTTGCGCCATGATGTTGTGCTGAGCCCGCGATTCGTGGAATTGGCGCGAGCCCAGATCACGAGACTCATCGCGCGTCACGGCGAGTTAGAAGGATTGTTGGGCGCTGAGTCTCCCACGGTGTCGCAGGCGCCCTCGTGGATGCGGCAGCAAGCGGGCAAGCCAACCAAAGCAAAACTCGATCCGGCGGAGTGGAAGTCCGCACTGACGGAGATGCACGTCGCTTCGCTGAATCGGGCCAAAAAAGAGTTCAAACTCTCGGTCGATTTGCTGGCGCGGCTTGCCGTAACGAAGTTCCTCCGCACGGAGATGAACCATCAGTTTGCGCAAGTCGTTGAGCGTTGCCGCGTACTGCTGAAGACCTACGACCACTCGCGCCAGCAAAGAGCACATGAGTACCGCGAGAAGATGGCGGCGTTCCAGGTGCGCAAGAAGATTATCCTGCGCAAAGCCGGACAAGAGATTTTTGAAACTCTGCGCGAGGTGGAAAAGAGCACACTGGCGCGCACCCGTCGTTCGCTGTTCGGCGAAGAGTCCAGTGGGGGAGCTTATTTCACGTATCCGCTGTTTCTGAATCGCCTGCTGTTTTCTGAAGACGGCCGCGACGACTATCTGTGTGCCGAACACTATGTGATGCTCGGCAATTGGGACCGCGATCCTGACCGCTATGGGCGCATGCGCGAAGTCGTTTCCGGCTTTCTGCGGTCGCTCTACGGGGGGGATACCAGCACCGAGACAATGGATGCGTGGATGAATGTGCCCGAGAATGCGCGCGAGTTGGTGGGCACGGGAACTCCAGAAGATTCGGAAGAAGGCGAGGCACAGCAGGAACGTCTGGCGACGTGGGTGCGCCTGCTCGAAGACGAGCGGGTGATGGAAAATGTCATTGCTTCGTATCACGTCGTGCCGCTGCTCAGTGAGTATGCCCCGCGAATCAATCCGCAGCAGCTGAAAAACGCCCTTATTGACCGTACCGATTGCGACCGCGTCGAGCGCATGATTCAGGAGGGCGGGAAACTCTCTCCAAATAGTCTGTATGCCGCGGTGGCGAAGGTCGCCAGTTGCCGAGGCGCAGAACGGGCCAAGGTGGCAGCACGGTTCTTAGGGGATTTCTTCCAATATCACCGTGACTTACGCCGTCTCGAAGTGCTGAACTCTGCTCTGGACTCCGTCAATCTGGTGGGAAACGAGCGGTTGCAGGAGCTTTCGCGGGTGAATGGAACGCTCTACGAGTTCCTGCTTCCCGAAGAACAGGGCGAAGCCGAATCAGATCGCGTGCTGCGGCACGTCGTACTGAAGGCGGATGTCCGCGATTCGACCCGGCTGACGCGGATGATGATGGACAAAGGCCTGAACCCGGCATCGTATTTCAGCCTTAATTTCTATGATCCGGTAAACAAGCTGCTGGAAAAATACGGGGCGCAAAAAGTTTTTCTGGAAGGCGATGCCATCATTCTGGCGATTCTCGAGCGCGAAGGCGAGCCTGGGCTGGCTGTAAGCCGGATGTGCGTGCTGGCCCGCGAGATTATCGAGATTGTCCGCGGATACAACGAGCTGATGCAACGCTCCGGTATGCCGCAGTTGGAACTTGGCCTGGGTATCACGCTGCAAGAATCCGCGCCGCTCTATCTGATGGATGGCGAACACCAGATCATGATCTCGGAAGCGCTCAACGAGAGCGACCGGCTATCTTCCTGCAATAAGCGCGTGCGAAAAGTGATGGAGCCGCAGGCTGGCCCCTTCCACGTGTATGCGTTCCAGTCCGCGGAATTGGACGCAGACGGAAATCCGGAAGACGTGATCCTCAACTTCAATCTAGGCGGCATTCGCATGAATGAAGCGGCCTATAAGAAGCTTCAGCAGGAGATCACGCTCGAGCCACTCAAAGTGAAATTGCCGGCAGCTCTGGCCTCATCGGACAAAGGCGAGTACAAGCTGTTTACCGCGACTGTACCGGTCGATCGAGACATATTCCGCAAGATCGTTGTGCGGGAGAGCCGCATCCCGCGCATTGATCCGATCGACTTCTCCATCAAAGGATGGACGGACCGGTCGTATTACGAAATTTGTACTGACCAAGGGATCTACTCAGCTCTGGAAAGACGCAAGGGCGCGGGCGGCTAGAAACTATTTCCGATGTGCGTCGGTCGGAAGGGGATCTTGAACGTCGCTTCCACATCCACAGGTACACCATTCTTCGTAGCAGGTTCAAACTTCCATTGGGAAACCGCCTCGCTGGCAAAACGATCCAGACGTTCATCCGCGCTGCGCAATACCCGCACATTCCCAACGGTCCCGTCCGCGTGAATGATTGCATAAAGGATTACTGTTCCTTGGACATTCTGTCGCATCAGTTGCGTCGGGTAGGCAGGGTCCACTTCGCGTGTGGCCATCGGCTGTGAGAGTTCAGGTGCCGGGGATTGGGAATCGTGCGGGCCCGACTCGTGGTTGAGTTCGGCAAAACGAATCACCCAACTGCCTCCACCCGAATTCAGGTTGGGCATGTTGACCATGACCGAATAAAACCTCCTCCCGCCAAAGACGGAGCGCTCGGCTTCGGAAAGCTTGGCGGAGTCATCTGGTTGCATCGCGCGACCGGAACTGACGCGAGGTGGCCGCACGCTGGCGATGAGATTCGGATTCACCGAATCGGTCACGGTTTTACCCGCAGGATCGCCCGCAACAGCAGCTGGCTTCGCAGCCGGCGCACCGACGTAAAGTCCGGCAGGAACACTGTCGTTCACCTTGGAAGGGGTTCCTGCTGCGCTAGAGCCATTGGCGTGCGAGGCGGACCCAGTCGTTGATCCCGGTGTGCCCGAGGCACCACTGTGTCCTTCCGGAGTGGCTGCAAAGGCGCCGCGGCGGTTTGCAGCCGACGGATCCGGCGGAGCACCCACGGCAGGATGAAGATTTAGCGCGATAAGGTGGCCCGGCGATCCCGCGGCACCTGCTGAACCCGAATCCGGCAGCAAAGGCGGAGGAGGTACCACTTCCGGAGCGACTGATCCGGTCAATCGGCCACCGGGTGCCGTTCTCTGAGCTTCCAAAGGCAGTTGAGGCGCGGGAGCTATCACCGAACTGGAAGAAATATTGAAGTTTCCCAGGCGCCGTACCGATGCCGCGTCTACAGTCGGCGGCGGCGCGATCAAGTTCGGCTGCAGACCCGGCGCGGCAGCGTGACTATTGGAAGCTCGGACATCTGGCGGCGGCGCGACAACGGAGTTCTGAAGCGCGGGCGATGCGCGCCGCTGGGAGAGGCGCGTGGCGTCGGGAGGTGGGGTCACGACCGAACTATCCATCTTGGGGGCGAGACGGGTGATGTCGGAGGCTGGCGTCAACGGCGCTTCGGGAATCGCCAGACGTGGCTTCTTTGCGGCGTCCCGCCATGCGACTATATTCGGCATCGCGAGGTTACGCTTCAGTCGGATGCTGGGCGGAGCGACGATCGTCTGCAAGGAATTCTCTGCTTCGCGTGGAACTGAAATGATGGGTTGCTTTGACAGTTCTGGATCGGCCTTCTTCGGCCGCGGAGACGGCTCGGTCCGGGTGTCGAGCGGTGGTAGATAATCGGAAGCCTGGTAGTAAATCACTTGCGAATGATCGAACCTCGGCTTTTCGACGACCCGCGGCTTTAACGCAAACAGGTGAGTCAGTCCCACGAGAATTGCCCCGGCCAGCACGTGATAGGCGCTGGACTGGAGAAATCTGCTCCAGGGCAAGCTGCGTTTCACGAACACGTCAGGCCAAAACTCTGCTGGCTCCGAACGAAGCTCCAAAGGCGCCAGAGGACGTGGGAAAAACAGGTCGCGCAGGTTGCTGAAAAAGACGCGGGATCGCGAAGGCAGCTCGACCAGAAGCTCCGGAACGTTCACTGAACTTGACGGTTCGGTCGCCGGTCCGTCGATCATCGGCTGCGCTGCGGACATCTCTCAATACTAGATGCACGCGAACGCTTTGGCATAGCCGGAAGGGCAGCGAAGCCTCCGATTTGCCAGTTCCATGCAGCGCATTTCGTTGTTCGGAATCGAGTCTCGCGTAGGAAACCGTTTATAATCAATGGCTCCAAGTTCTTCCACATTTTCCACTGTAAGGACACACTTTGCTCGACTTCTTAGGGGATCTACGACGCACTCATATGTGCGGGACGTTACGCGCATCTGACGCCGGAAAGAAAGCCGTGCTCATGGGTTGGGTCAACAAGCGCCGTGACCATGGCAACCTGCTCTTCATCGATTTGCGTGACCGCACAGGTGTGACCCAGATCGTTTTCAACGTCGAGGGTAATGCGGCGATCCACGAAAAGGGTGGATCGCTGCGCAACGAGTTCGTCATCGCCGTGACCGGCACGGTGAAGATACGGGATGCCAACACGGTGAACCCCAATATGCCCACGGGAGAAGTGGAGCTGGTAGCCGAGGAGCTGCGAATTTTGAATGAATCCAAGCTTCCGCCGTTCTTGCCCTCGGACACCGCACTGACCAACGAAGAGACCCGGCTGAAATACCGCTACATCGATCTGCGCCGCGACGCGATGCAGTTCAACATTGAGACGCGGCACAGGGTGGCCAAGGCGATTCGAGATTATCTCTCGTCTCAGGGATTCTTTGAGATTGAAACGCCGTTCATGACGCGGTCAACGCCCGAGGGTGCGCGCGATTACCTTGTTCCGAGCCGTGTACAGCCCGGGACGTTCTACGCCCTGCCGCAGTCTCCGCAGATGTTCAAGCAGATCCTGATGATCTCTGGATTCGACCGGTACTTCCAGATTGTGCGCTGCTTCCGCGACGAGGACTTGCGCGCCGACCGGCAGCCTGAGTTCACGCAGATCGACCTGGAGATGACCTATCCCCAGCCTGAGAGCGTTTGGGAGGTGGTGGAAGGATTCTTGAAGGCAGCATTTCACGCCGCTGGCGAGGAGATCGAGACCTCGTTCCCGCGGATGGACTACGACGAGGCGATTCGCCTTTATGGGATTGATAAGCCCGATCTGCGCATACCCCCCTTTACCGACGTGAGGGATTGTTTCTCGGCGGAGAATCTGCAGGAATTGGCCATCAATCCGAACTTGCCGGCGATTGCGATACGAACCCCCAAGGTTGGCGAGTTGTCACGCAAGGAGCGCGACGACATCAAGCCCATGTTCCACTCCAAAGGTGGCGCGAGAGTTTACGAGGATTTCAAGCGCATCGGGAACAAGTATCCGGACGCGGCAGCTGCGATCACAAAAAAGTGCGGAGCCGAGGAGAAAGACCTGATCGTGCTCGTAGCGGGCTCGGCGCAGACTGGCCCGCAGACCGCGATGCCCTCGCATCGCAAGGTTACGCCTGCCGAACTGTCGATTTACGCGTCTGCAGGATTGCTGCGGCTGGCCTTGGCACAAAAGTATGCGGACCGGCATGAGATCTTCAAGAAGACGGGTGATCCGAAGAAAGACTACCGCTTCTTGTGGGTCACGAACTTTCCCATGTTTGAGTGGGACGAGGGCGAGAAGCAGTGGATGGCGGCGCACCATCCGTTCACGTCGCCGCATGAACAGGACATGACCCTGCTCGAGCAGGGTGTTGATTCGGTGAACGATCCGCAGTCGACGCTGAGCGCGGTGCGAGCGCTGGCTTACGACGTGGTGCTGAATGGTACCGAGCTGGGCTCGGGATCGATTCGTATTCACCGGCAGGACATTCAAGCCAAGATATTCAAGGCGCTGGGCATGACGGATGAAGAGGCCAAGAAACGCTTCGGATTCTTCCTGGAAGCGCTGGAATATGGCACGCCTCCGCATGGCGGGATCGCGCTCGGACTCGACCGCATTGTCATGATTCTCGCGGGTGCCGAGAGTTTGCGCGAGGTAATTCCATTTCCGAAGACCGCGCGAGCGGTGGATTTGATGGTGGATGCACCGACGCCGGTGGACGAGCGGCAACTGAAGGATCTGGGAATTTCGATAAGAAAGTGAAGCGGGCCGCCAGCCAGCATGTGCCGGCATTTTCGTTCCACAAATAATTGGGAACACCAAGAGACTCCTGGGTGTCCACAACAATTATGTATGATCCACCCTACGCAGTGTGGTCAATCTGGTCGAGCTGTGGTTGGCTACAACGGTTCGTGTGTTAGTACTGGTCGGCATGTTGATCATTTACTTACTGCTCTCGGCTGTCGTTACTATAGCGCGACTACATTTTGCGAGCACGGATGACTCAGATGTAAGCCCGGAGATTGCAAAAGCCTCCATTCAGCGAATCCAGAAGCATTGGTACCGAATTGGGCAGGCGACGTACGCTGTCTTTTTCCTGTTCGGCATTGTGTTGTTCCTAGTTTTGCAGCGCGTCGGGGTTACGATCGGAGATGGAAACCCTGGTTGGGCAGCAAATCAAATACTCCGAAACTTCACTTTCTCATGTGCCTTCGCTGCCAATGTATTTTGTGGTTTTCTAGTTCTGCACGTACTCCAATGGTTCATTTCCAGTCGGATCAACACGAGCCTGGAAACATTGGCGTCAGTTCGCCTCCGGCAAACCTAACAAGAATCCGCACTCAACTTTCTGTACAGTGACTGTTTGCCAGCGGTTGGCTTCATGCCGGCCACGCAGCCGGAACTTCAGATAGTTATCCGTCAGCGCTTCGGTGAATTCGCCATCCTGATCACTGCCGATCACATTCAGCGTGATCGCTTGCACCGTTTTGCCGATGAACCTACGCATGAAGGCCAGCTTCTTTTCTGCCGCTAGCGCCCGCAGAATTCGGTTGCGCTCACGCGCAATGTTCACCGGGACTTGATTCGCCATCTCGGCTGCCGGAGTGCCCGGACGCGCCGAATATGTGAAGACATGAAGATAGGTGAACGGTAAGTCGTCGATCATGCGGCGGGTCGCTTCGAAGTCCGCATCGGTCTCACCAGGGAAGCCGACCATGACATCGGCGCCGATGGCGGCATCTGGCATAGCGGCGCGAATCTTTTCGATCTTTGCCCGGTAGTGCCACGGGCGATATTTGCGATGCATCCGCCGCAAAACTGCGTCACTGCCCGACTGCATGGGCACGTGCGCGTGCTTGGCAATCCGCGGAGACGATGCGACGAGCGAAATGAGTTCGTCCGACCAGTCCATCGGCTCGACGGACGAGAGACGGAGCTTCTCAAGGTCGGTCTCGAATAGAATGACGCGAATAAGATTCACCAGGTCGGGCTTCCGGTTTTCGGCCCCAGCCTTCCGGAAAACTGACCTTGGACCCTCGGCTTCTGGCCTCGGACCTGCATCTTCGGTAGGGGCCTGGCTAAGGTCCAAGGTCTGACGCGTGAGGTCCAGGTCTCTGCCCCAGCGGCCGAGATTGATCCCGCTAACGACCACCTCTCGGTACCCGGCATTCACTAGCACATTGACTTCGCGCAGGATGCGATCCATCTCCATCGAGCGGCTCTGGCCGCGCACGTAGGGGATCACGCAAAATGAGCAGCGATTGTCGCAGCCGTCTTGAATCTTGAGATTGGGGCGCGTGCGTTCGTTAGCGGCATCGAACACGGGAGCAGCCAGCAGTTCGGTGTGGGCGAAGATGTCGGAGACGAAGATTGGGCTTCCGGCCGAACCGTTCAACTGGGTGACGGGAACGAATGTGGGCCTAGGAAATTCTGCCTTCTCTCTGGGAAGATTCCATTGCATCCCGAGGCCAGAACTGCCAACAATCTCCGCCAGTTGATGTTTATGCGAATTGCCGACGACCATTTCGACGCCGGGCAGAGCCGCAATTTCTTCCGGTGCTCTTTGCGCGTAACATCCCGTGACGATAATTCTCGCTTCAGGATTCTGGCGTTGCACTCGGCGAATGGCCGCCCGGGCGTCCTGATCGGCGCCCGCGGTGACTGTACAGGTATTCAGGATGACGACAGCCGCATTTTTGGCGTTGGACGCGCGAGAAAGCCCGCGCTCCTCGAACTGGCGTTCGAGGGCTGCGCCATCTGCTTGCGTGGCGCGACAGCCGAAGTTTTCTACGAAAAATCCGGGCACACCTTATGGTATCGCACGCCTGGATTCCCGGTGCTACACCTAGGCAGTGGCCTGTGTTCTTCGGGACTGAAAGCACTCCCGACAGAAAACGGGGCGTCCTTGCGTCGGGCGGAAGGGCACCGTCGTTTGCTTCCCGCATCCCGAGCAAGTTGCTTGCGTCTCTACCTTAGCGTAACGGTAGTTCTGTCCGGCTACCGGAGGTGCACCGAGGACGGCGATCCGTTTGCTCTTGCACGCCTTGCAGCGTTTGGGTTCGTTCTTGAACTGCTTATCGTGGAAAAACAGCTGTTCCCCAGCCGTGAAGATAAAGTCAGTCCCACAGTCGATGCACTTCAGCACCTTGTCCTGAAATTCCATTGAGGATGGCTCCTTCAGCCCGTTTCCGTCGCGCCCACTCGCGGGGAAAGAACGGCGGTGGAACACCGAAAGACAGGTCGTTTACTACTCCCCCCTCTTGAACTACCCCTTGGACTCGGCCCGACCACGCACCGGGAACGGCGCGTGGGTTACAGACTATCGATATATATGCCGGGAGAAATGGTCGATTATGAGATCCCTGTTGCAACTCAACACGGTGGGGGGCCAGTTGAGCAGAGCCGCTCCGGGAAGGAGCGGCCCCTCCTGCGTTAATCCTGTTCTTTGCGTGTCTTCTTGCGAGCTCGCTTGCGAGCCAGCGCAGCCTTTACGCGCTTTTTTTCGCCGGGCTTCAGGTAAAAGGAGTGGCGCTTAACCTCCTTGATGATGTCTTCCTGTTGCACCTTGCGTTTGAAGCGGCGCAGGGCGTTCTCTAACGACTCGCCCTCTTGCAGCCGAACTTCTGCCAAATCGACACACCCCCAGACTCGTCCGGATGGACCGAATAGTTATTACAAGGATTTGACCGCAAGTCAAGGGGTGAACTGCCGAATTTGTCCACAAATACAGGAAAATGGGCCGATTTCGGCTCATTTTGAGACGTTGTTGAAGGATCGGAAGGAAACGGAAGAAAAGAACAGGAAAATAACCGATGGCCACAGTTGCAGGAAAAGCCGGTTGAGGGAAGTCCGGAGGTGCCAATGCAGCTCATTCGGGGTGATCACGTAAATGGCGAAGTAGCCAGCAAGGGTTAGGCCCAAACACCATGCGGAGGCGCGGTAAGCGAGCGTGAGCGGCGGAGTCGGTTTCGAAGTCATTGTGTAAAGAACTGCCAGCAGGACTGTCCCGGGAACAATCCACCATTCACCAAATCGAAAAAATTCCTTGGCGTACCAGTTCAGGATGACCCAATAGCGGCTGGAATCCATCAGTTTTGCAGGCATTGAAGCCGGGGTGGAGAAGAGGTCCACTGGCGGCGCAAGGTGCTTAAACCAGACAGTCAGCACAAAAAAAGGAATTGAGCCCAAGACGAAGCTGATTGATGAAAGGAAGGCTTCCGATTGCCCCCTCGAAGGGGCAGGGTGCCGTCTCGTGAAGAGCGCTAACAATTGCCCGACAATTGCGGCGAAGAGAAATAGTATTCCCTCATTTTTGGTCCAGGCAGCACATCCGGCTGAGAGACCGGCGAGGGCGATAATCCCACTCGCGCTTTGGACGTGCTGGCTGTGAAGGCAGAAAAGCGTGATCGTCGCGAGAAAGTAGAAGGATAGCGGTACGTCAGCACATTGCGAAGCCCCTTGCGAAACGAAAAATGGGGTGGAAGCTAACGTCAGCGTTGCGAGCATCGCAGCGTTGACACCGCGAAGGCGGTAAAGTGAAGAATAAAGCAAGGCCAAAGTGATGAAGGCGAACGTCACGCTGATCACAGCGGGCACGATGGGATTGGCGTTCCCCAAGTAACTCCAGAAATGCGCGATCGCGGCCGGGAGCAGAAGGGGATAGTCGGGATGCGACCAGGGAATTAGAGCAGTAAAGCCGTCACGCCATGAGGCGCCTCCGAGAAAGAGGAATCGAGCATGCAGGTTCCAGATGGCAAACGCGTCCCAACCATCGCCATGGGGATGAGCGATCGCTCGCCGCAAGACGGAGTGAAGCGCCGCGAACACCGCGAAGAGAACTGAACAAAAAAGAACGCGATGATACCTCAGGGGCAGGATGATGTCTTTTCTGGCCGGGTCTTCGGTCCTCGAGCCTTTCTTTCGGGCTGCCACCACCGCTATGAAGGCCAGAAGGGCAAGCAACTTGAGGATGGGAAAGGAACTCAAGTCTAGAAGGCGGAAAACTGCAAAATAGAGCGAAAAGATTCCAATGCCGAAACCCGCCGAAAGAGAGCAGCGCAACAGCAGGTCCTCTCCTCGTCTTCCGGCAGGCCAACCCAATGAGACCGCTACATACCCAGATAGTAAGCAGAGGGTAATTGGCAGAACCACTGACATCTAGTTAGCGTCCTTGTTCGTGAAGAGCAACACTCCGTTCCCGAAATCCTTTACAAGTCGCAGCCCTGGTGGCACTGGAGGATGTTGCACCGTAGGGAAATTGCCGACAACCAGTTTGTGGTTAGTTGATTTTTCGACCACCACAGGCGCCAGCGCATACTGCGTCAAGTAGTAGTAAGGAATCGCGGGATCAGTCGATTCTTCGATGTAGCCAATTGCTCCGACGGTGGGGAGCGAGGATTTCAGCGCGGCAAACCGACGATCGGAAAGCCTCTCCACTCCATCGCGGGTCGAAAAATTCAGCAGACGTGCGTCGTGAAGGACGCGAAACGAGGACAGAATAGAACCCGCGATTAGCGCGAGTAGTCCGATGATAGTTTTCGTCGGCAGGTGGGCGGACGTCTTATTTTCCATGCGAATCTAAGGCCTCCTTCTCAGCGGCACCGAGGAACTTACGGCTGGATATGCCTGAGTTCATCTTGGGAACGGGAAGTATAGCCGAAAGTGGAGCGCTGGTCTGTCTGGCTGCACTGATTGAGGGCAGGAGGGGCCGCGCTGATCTCAGAAGCTTGTGGACTTTCCCCCCGGCAGATTGCCACTAAAAAATGAACTTCACCGCCAGTTGAACCTGCCGTGGGGCGTAGGCCGCATTCGGCTTCATGAAGTTCGAAGGTAATTCGTAGTAGCCGGGATAGGGCGCAATATTGGCATTGACGGAGCTCTGTACGAACGTGCTTGCCGTGGTGACCATTCCATTCGAAGTGATGGCGACGCGCTGATTATCCCGGTTGGTGAGGTTAAAGGCTTCAGCGACCAGGTTGAGTTTGTAGCGGTCTCCAAAACGGATAGTCCGGGTGACTCGAAGATCTGCGGTCGCGTAGTCGGGGCCAGTAAAGGCGTTCCGGGTGTATCCGGGGAGCCGGTCATTGAGGTCGTTCCCGTCTTGGTTTGGATCGCCGGAGACTGTTGCGTTCACGGGGCGTCCAGACCCGTAGTTCATCACCGAGGAGAATCTCCAGTCGTTGAAGAAACGGCCAAGTAGTTCATGCCCGCGATGAAAGGGCCGGGGCTCGAGTGAGAACGCAACGACAAGACGATGGCGCTGATCCGTGACACTCGGTCCGCGCTCGCCGTTCGGATCATAAGAATTCTGCACAGTGGCTGGTTGTCCTGCGACCAACGCGTCTTGGCCGTCATCGATGGCGCGAGCATACGTGTACGATACGCGGGCGTACGTACCGTGCGCCACACGGCGGTTGATCGCGAGCGTAGCGCCGCTATAGTTGCTCGAAGCTGCGCTCTGAAATTCGTCGATCGTACCGAGCTGCGCGATCGGACGCCCGAGGGGATTGATGCAGGGCGGCCAGGGACAGTCGAGTGTGCGGGTGAACTGCCAGGTCGCGAAGGAATCGACCTTATAGTATCCGCCCTGGAAGATGGAGCCCGTGGAATCAAAGATCGGATAAGTAAGAGCAGTTGGCGGCAGCAAGTTGACGTCAAGGGCACGGATCAGGTGCTCTCCACGCACATTGAGCAAAGATACGGACACCGTGGTGCGATCGACGACCTCTCTTTCGAAGGTCACGCTCGATTGCTGCACCCGCGGAGTCACGAAGTTCGAGGCGAATGCCGAAACATTATGAGTGACTCCCTGTGTGAAACTCTCAGGGAGCTCACAATTCGCTGCATAGAGTGGACAACTCACAAGCGGATTGGGATATGACGGAAACACCTGGCGGTCGTAATAGTCTGTATTGTTGAGAAAAACCTGAGAGTCGGTGATTCCATTTTGAGTCTGGATCACTGAGTTATAGATCTGTGGGATTCGGATGTAGAAGATGCCGTAACCGGCGCGAACCACGAGAGGGCGCTTTTCACCAAACGAGTACGCGAGGCCGGCCCGCGGAGCGAATTATACGGTTGAAACGGAACTTTGCCGGAAGGCGGGAAAAGCGGATTCGACACGAGTCCGGCAGTCGTGAACGTTTGCAGGTCCCATCGAACGCCGAGATTCACCGCCAGCCGATTCGTCACGCGAACTGTATCTTGCGCAAAGGCTGCATATTCCTTTGTGTCGGGATGCGAAGCGGCGCTGCCAAAATTTTGTAAGTAATAGTGCGGAACCTCGTGGGCATACGCGCGCAGAGGGGTCAGCTGCAGGCCAGCTTCCATCGGCTGAAACGTGAATGGGTTGACCTTTACGGGATAGAAAAGATACTCCCCGCTCTGCTGGCTGGGGAAATAATCATAGATGTAAGTGAAAAGACCGTCGCCTCCGAACTTCCACGAATGACGTGAAGTTTCCAGGCTGAGCGTCTCTGCGAGATGTAAACGATGCTCGCGCGTCTGACGGGGTAGCAGATTGGAACGGCCTACGCCATCAAGAATGTTTGGAATCTTGATCAGCACATCACTGGTGTTGCTATACGACTGTTGCAGATCACGCGAGAACTGAAGCCGTAGGTGGCTGATCCAGCGCTGCGTAAGCGCAGACGTAAGCGAGACGTTGGCGGTCTCCGTAGAGACGCGTTCCTCCCCGTTGTTGTTGATCGCATCATACGTGACCGGGCTGGAGGGATCCAAAAAGACATTGTTCGCGCCCCAATAGCGCGTCGTGTTAACCCTCAAAGTAAGCTGTTGCCGAGGCGTGAGATTGATATCGAGCTTGCCATAAGCGGAATTGCCGATCTGGGCGGCGGGATATTCTCCGGCCAGCGAAGTGAGTCGCGCGGCCGCTGCGAGGACGAGAGCCTGATCGGTCGTTTCGTAGTCGCCCGGAGTTGCGGGGCCAGCGCCTGCTTGGGGCACGACTCGTGAACTGCCGTCGAGAAACTCTACTACATCCGGCACGTGGAAAATGTGCTGATCGAATCCGGCAAAGAAGAAGACTTTGTTGCGCTTTAACGGGCCACCGATTGTGCCTCCCATCTGCTGCTGGCGATTGTGTGGGCGAAAAGCCAAAAATGGGTCGGCGGCTCCGAGAGAACTGTCCCGAAAATAGTAGAATGCCGTTCCGTGCAAGTGATTTGACCCCGACTTCGTGACCACATTGATCACTGCTCCGCCCGAGCGCCCTTGCTCCGCGCCGTACGCATTGGAAGAGACTCGGAATTCTTGAACAACTTCAGTAGAGAACTGATACGGAGCGCGATAACGTCCGCGAGCCTGGGCGAAGAAAGCGTTGTTGTAGTCGCCACCGTCTACAAGGAACGTGTTTTGCGCGCCACGGATGCCGCCGAACGAAAGATCTCCATTCGAGGACGAGGTCAGGCCGCGCGGATCTTGTGTGACGCCAGGCGAGAACAGCGCGAGGTCAGAAAAACGGCGTCCGTTTAAGGGCATGTCGCTGAGCGCGCGCTCGTCGAGTAGCGTGGAGACCGCGCTAGGCTTGGTCTCAACCAGACTCGGCACAGATGAGACTGTCAGGGTCTCCTGCGTTCGGCCAACCGACAAACGAAATGCAAGCTGTGCCGTGCCACCCACGTCGACGTGCAAGGGCGGTGTGATCTGGGGCGACATGCCTTCAGCTTCGGCCCGTCCCGAATAATCTCCTGGCGGCAGCAATTCGAGAACGAAGCGGCCCTCCGCATCGGTGGTTACCACATATCGCGCGCTGGTCGCAGTATTAACCACGATGATCGATGCTTGCGGGATGCGAGCGCCAGTGGCGTCGAGCACAACCCCTCGGATCGATCCAGTGGCGGAGTCCTGCGGATGCAGCGGAGCAGTGCACACCAGACCCATAAGCAGGAGAACGAAGCAGCGGCGCGATGCGGACATAGGATCGCCTCAGAGTGCAAGATGCGCTCGGAGGGACATCCTCACGCGTTAACCGGACGCGTTCAGATCGTCTGCGGGAGAAGCCCCGCGCCCAGCTGAAACGGTGCGCAGTGCGGATCCTCCGCAGCTCAGGAGAAACCCACACCTGTATAGCATCGCAAGCGCTAGCAAGACTGTGATCGCGTGCAACTTTTTTGGGATCGTTCCCGGAGTGGGAAGAGATATTTCGAAAATGCGATGGCAGGGATGCAAGTGCGCACCCTGCCATCACGGTTTAGGCTAGTGAATGCTGACCGTTACCGGGACAGAGTGGCTGATCGCCCCGGATGTGCCCGTTACAGTTACGGTTGCGGTTGCGTTTGTGGGGTTATTTGCTGCCTGCTTGCTGGA
>Ga0070735_10001593_pt1 | contig 21618 bp, 20 predicted proteins | sample Coa_R1_FD_66443 | JGI IMG/M metagenome (GOLD analysis project Ga0070735, IMG submission 66443) | Surface soil microbial communities from Centralia Pennsylvania, which are recovering from an underground coalmine fire - Coalmine... | ecosystem: Environmental > Terrestrial > Soil > Unclassified ... | reverse complement strand
CGCGTCTCGTTGGCGTGGCGAGGAAGGGGCCGGCTTGGAGGGGTTTCTAAGCTTTCTGCAGCGTTTCGGCGTCGGACGGCTGACGGCCATTCTCGGCGTCTCGGCCGGCGTGGCGGCGGCGCTGGCGGCCATCCTGCTGCACCTGGGCAGCCAGCCCGAGGCGCTGCTCTACGCCAACCTGGACCTGAAGGAAGCCGCCTCGATCAGTCAGGCGCTCGATCAGGCCGGCATCAAATACGAGGCCAAGGGCGACGGCTCGACCATCATGGTGGCTCGCGACAAGGTCGCCCAGGCGCGCCTGATGCTGGCGTCCAAGGGGCTGCCGACCTCGGCCTCGGTCGGCTACGAGATCTTCGACAACACGAGCGCGCTCGGCCAGACCGACTTCGTCCAGAACCTCAACCGCCAGCGGGCGCTCGAGGGCGAACTGGCGCGCACCATCCGTTCGCTGGACGGCGTGACCTTCGCGCGCGTGCAGCTCGTTCTGCCGAAACACGAGCTTTTTCAGAATGATGACGCCCAGCCGTCGGCCTCGGTCGTGGTTGGCGTCGAGGGCCGCGAGCCCTCGGCGGATCAGGTGCGGGCGCTACAGAACCTGGTCGCCGGGGCCGTCCCCAACCTGAAGCCCGACCGGGTCACGATCGTCGACCAGAACGCCCGCCTGCTGGGCGGCGGCGACGGCGAAGCGGCCGCGGGCCAGGCCGCCGACGACGAGCGCGCCGCCACAGAGGACCGCATCCGCAAACGCGTGAAGGAGCTGGTCGAGGGGGTCGTCGGGCCCGGCCGCGCGCGCGTGCAGGTCACCGCCGACATCGACATGAGCCAGGTCACCACCCAGGAGGAGAAGTACGATCCCGACGGCCAGGTCGCCCGCTCGACCCAGACCGACGAGGAGACCGCCAAGCAGAACCAGCCGGGCGAGAACACCTCCACCGCCGCCTCGGCGACCGCCAACATCCCCGGAACCCCGGGGGCGACCTCCTCCACCCCGGCGACCACGACCACCTCCGACAGCGGCCACACGGTCGAGACGACCAACTACGAGATCAGCAAGACCACCAAGACCACCATCGACGCCCCCGGCGCGGTGCGCCGGCTCTCGGTCGCCGTCGCCGTCGACGGAACGACCGCGGCCGGCAAGAACGGCAAGGCGGGCGCCTGGACGCCGCGCTCCGCCGACGAGATGCAGCACATCGAGGCGCTGGTGCGCTCGGCGGTCGGCTACGACCAGACGCGCGGCGACCAGGTGAGCGTCATCAACGTCCGCTTCGACGACTCCGTCTCGGCCGACCAGGGCGCGGTCGCCACCTCCGGCTTCAGCTTCGACAAGAACGACATCATGCGCATCGCCGAGCTGGTGGTGCTGGCGGTGGTGGCCGGGATGATCATCTTCTTTGTCGCCCGCCCGCTGCTGGCGGCGGCGACCAGCGGCGGCGGCGGTCTGCCGGCGCTGCGCGCGCTGGCGCGCCGGGGCGGCGACGGCGGCGATGGGGCGGCGGCGCAGGTCACCCACGACCCGCAGACCGGCGAGCAGCTCGCCATCTCCGGCCCGGCCAGCGAAGTCGAACAGCGCATCGACATCGCCAAGATCGAAGGCCAGGTGAAGACCTCTTCGGTGAAGAACGTCGCCGAGTTCGTCGAGCGGCATCCGGAGGAGTCCGTCTCCATCCTCAGAAGCTGGCTGCATGAGGCATGAGCGCGCGGCTGGTTCACAAGAAGTCGATCCTCGATCCGAGCCGCCTCTCCGGTCCGGAGAAGGCCGCCGTCGTGCTGCTGGCGCTGGGCGAAGACCACAACGTCCTTTGGGGCGCGCTGGACGAGGAGGAGATCAAGGAAATCTCCCAGGCCATGGCCGGCCTGGGCACGGTCACCTCGAACGTGGTCGAAGACCTCCTGGTCGAATTCGTGTCCGGCATGAGCGGCACCGGCGCGATCATGGGCTCGTTCGAGCAGACCCAGCGCCTGCTCGCCTCCTTCATGCCAGGCGACAAGGTCGACGGTCTGATGGAGGAAATCCGCGGACCCGCCGGCCGCACCATGTGGGACAAGCTCGCCAACGTGAACGAGGCGGTGCTGGCGAACTACCTCAAGAACGAATACCCGCAGACCGTCGCGGTGGTGCTGTCGAAGATCAAGGCCGAGCACTCGGCGCGCGTGCTGGCCTCGCTGCCGGAAGACTTCGCGCTGGAATGCGTCACCCGCATGCTGCGCATGGAGCCGGTGCAGCGGGAGATCCTCGACAAGATCGAGGAGACGCTGCGTTCGGAATTCATGTCGAACCTGGCGCGCACGTCAAAGCGCGACAGCCACGAGATGATGGCCGACATCTTCAACAACTTCGACCGGCAGACCGAAGCGCGCTTCATCGCGGCGCTGGAGGAGCGCAACCGCGAATCCGCCGAGCGCATCCGCGCGCTGATGTTCGTGTTCGAAGACCTGAACAAGCTCGACCCGGGCGGCGTGCAGACGCTGCTCCGCGCGGTCGAGAAGGACCAGCTGGGCCTGGCGCTGAAGGGCGCATCGGACGCCCTGCGCGAGATGTTCTTCTCCAACATGAGCGAGCGTGCGGCGAAAATCATGCGCGAGGACATGGAGAGCATGGGCCCCGTCCGCCTGCGCGACGTGGACGCCGCCCAGATGGCGATGGTGCAGGTCGCCAAGGACCTCGCCGCCAAGGGCGAGATCATGCTGGCGGGGGCCGGCGGCGACGACGAGCTGATCTATTGAGCCGCCGATGACCAATCCCCGCCCCTTCATGTTCGACACGGTCTTCGACGGCGACGGCGGCGTCGCCTCGATGGCGCCGCGGCCGAAGCGCTCCTACACGCCGGACGAGGTCGCGCAGATCAAGGCGCTGGCCTTCGCCGACGGCGAGCGGTCGAGCGTCGTGCGCGCCGAGGAGGCGCAGGCCGAGGCGCTAGCCGCGATCGGCCGCGCCGCGCACGCCGCGCTGGGCGCGCTCGCCGAGGCGGCGCATGAGCACCGCACCGCCTGCGCCGAACTGGCGCTGGCGGCGGCCGGGGCCATCGCCGGCGCGGCGCTGGAACGGTTCCCGGAAGCTCCGGCCCAGGCCGCTCTGGCGGCGCTGTCGCGCGAAATCGAAGCGACCGCCCGGCTTATCGTCCGCGCCGCGCCTGAGATGGCCGAGCGCATGCAAGTCGCGCTGGACGAGACGGCCCAGGCCTGCGGCTTTCCGGGCCAGATCGTGGTCAAGGCCGAGCCAGGCCTGCCGCTCGCCGCCTTCGTCATCGACTGGGGCGACGGCCGCGCGGCCTTCGACCCGGACGCCGCGGCGGCCCGCGTGGCCGAGGCGCTGCGCACGGCGCTGGCGGCCGAAGGCTTGCACGCCGAACCCCTGATTTCGCCAAGCGAGGCCGACCATGGCTGAAGACATCATCCCCGCCGAGCCCGAAGCGGAGGCCGAAGCCCCGCCCGAAGGCGGCAAGCTGGCGCTGGACGAGTTCGAGCCGAGCCCGCCCATGGTCGCGGAAGTCGCGACGCTGGATCCGGACGACAAGGCCGCCGCGGACCTTGCGCCCGTGTTCGACGTGCCGGTGCACATTTCGGCCGTGCTCGGCCGGGCCAGCCTCTCGGTCGCCCAGCTGCTGCAGCTTGCCCAGGGCAGCGTGCTGGAGCTGGACCGCAAGGTTGGCGAAGCGATCGACATCTACGTCAACAACCGCCTCGTCGCGCGCGGCGAGGTCGTGATCGTCGACGAGCGGCTGGGTGTGACCATGACGGAAATCATCAAGGACGGCGACACGGCGGCCTGACCTGGGCCGCCGGCACGAGTTTCGAGGAGAGAGTCCAATGCGGTTACTGGTCGTCGGACGGCTGAACGGACAGCTCGCGGGCGCGGTCAAGATGGCCATGGCGCAGGGCGCCAAGGTCGCGCACGTCGAGACCTGCGCGGCGGCGACGCACGCACTGCGCGCCGGCCAGGGGGCCGACCTGCTGATGGTCGACTACGAGCTCGACATCGCCGGCCTGATCGCCGCCAACGAGGCCGAGCGTATCCGCGTGCCGGTCGTGGCCTGCGGCGTCGGCGCCGACGCGAAGCGGGCGGCCGACGCGATCCGCGCCGGGGCGAAGGAATTCATCCCCCTGCCGCCGGACATCGACCTGATCGCCGCGGTGCTGGCCGCCGTCTCCGACGACAACCGGCCGATGGTCGCCCGCGATCCGATCATGCAGGACCTGATCAAGCTGGCCGAGCAGGTCGCGCCGTCCGAAGCCTCGATCCTGATCACCGGCGAGAGCGGCGTCGGCAAGGAGGTGATGGCCCGCCACGTGCACAAGAAGTCGCGCCGCGCAACGCGGCCGTTCATCTGCGTCAACTGCGCCGCCATCCCGGAGAACCTGCTCGAGAGCGAACTGTTCGGGCACGAGAAGGGTTCCTTCACCGGCGCGGTCGCCCGGCGCATCGGCAAGTTCGAGGAGGCCGACGGCGGCACGCTGCTGCTGGACGAAATCTCGGAGATGGACGGGCGCCTGCAGGCCAAGCTCTTGCGCGCGCTGCAGGAGCGCGAAATCGACCGCGTCGGCGGCGGCCGGCCCGTAAAGGTCGACATCCGCGTAATCGCGACGTCGAACCGCGACCTCGTCCAGGCCGTCCGCGAGGGCGCCTTCCGCGAGGACCTGCTCTATCGCCTCAACGTGATGAACCTGAAGCTGCCGCCGCTGCGCGAGCGGCCGGGGGACGTGGTCGCGCTCGCCGAGCACTTCATCCACAAGTACGCCGCGGCCAACGGCATGCCGGAGCGGCCGCTGTCGGCCACCGCCCGCGCCCGCCTGCTCACGCACCGCTGGCCGGGCAACGTGCGCGAACTGGAAAACGCCATGCATCGCGCGGTGTTGCTGGCGGCCGGGCCGGAGATCGAAGAGTTCGCCATCCGCCTGCCCGACGGCCAGCCGATGACCGCCGCGCCCGAGGCCCAGACCGCCCGCGCGGCCTCGATCGCCGCCGAGACGGCCGCCCGCGCCTTCGTCGGCCAGACCGTGGCCGAGGTCGAACAGCAGCTGATCATCGACACGCTCAGCCACTGCCTCGGCAACCGGACCCACGCGGCCAACATCCTCGGCATCTCCATCCGCACGCTCAGAAACAAGCTGAAGGAGTACGGCGACCTGGGCGTCGCCATCCCGCCGCCCCAGCAAGGCGCGGCCAGTGCCGCCTGAGGCTACCCGCCGAGCCGCCATCACCGGCGCCGCCGCGGCCTTCGCCGCCGCGCCCGCGCTGGCGCTCGCGCCCGATCCGTTCGCCGAACTGGAGCGCAGCGTCGGCGGGCGGCTGGGCGTGGCGTCCCTGGACGTCGCCAGCGGCCGGCGGCTCGCACACCGGGCGGGCGAGCGCTTTCCGCTGTGCAGCACCTTCAAGCTGCTGGCCGTCGCCGCGCTGCTGGCGCGAGTCGACCGCGACCAGGCGCGGCTGGATCGCTTCATCCCCTACGGGCCGGGCGATCTGCTCGAGTACGCGCCGGTCACGCGCGCCCACGTCGCCGACGGCGGGATGCCGCTGGGCGAGCTCTGCAAGGCGGCGATCGAGCTGAGCGACAACACCGCCGCGAACCTAATCCTGGCGCAGATCGGCGGGCCGACGGGCGTGACGGCCTTCGCCCGTGTGCTTGGCGATCCGGTGACCCGGCTCGACCGCAACGAGCCCAGCCTGAACGAGGCCAAGCCCGGCGATCCGCGCGATACGACGACGCCCGCGGCGATGCTCGCCGACCTTCGCGCGGTCACCCTTGGCGGAGTGCTCTCGCCGGCCTCTCGCGGCCGGCTGATCGACTGGCTGAAGGCGAACGACACAGGGGCGGCCCGCCTGCGCGCCGGTTTCCCCCCCGCCTGGCCGGCGGGCGACAAGACCGGCACGGGCGCGAACGGGACATCGAACGACGTCGCCGTCGCCTGGGCCCCGCGCGGTCCGATCCTCGTCGCCTGCTACCTGACCGGCGCCGCCGCGCCAGCCGGCGCCCGCGATGAGACGATCGCCGCCGTAGCCCAGATCGCCGTCCGCCGCTTCGGAGGCGAGCGTGGCTGACGCGGCGCTTCCTTATTCGCGCACCAACCGGCCGCGCGCCCGCGACGTCTGGGGGTGGGTCGCGCGCGGCGACGTCGGCCTGGCCGTCGGCGTGGTGGGGATCATTGTCCTCCTCATCCTGCCGATCCCGCCGTTCCTGCTCGACATCCTGCTCGCGATCTCCATCACCAGCGCCGTCCTCATCCTGATGACCTCGTTGATGATCAAGAAGCCGTTGGAATTCACCGCCTTCCCGACTGTCCTGCTGGTCACGACGCTCTTCCGGCTGGGCCTCAACCTCGCCTCGACGCGCCTCATCCTCGGGCACGGCCACGAAGGCACCGGCGGCGCCGGCCACATCATTCAGTCGTTCGGCCAGCTGATGATGCAGGGCAATTTCATCATCGGGCTGATCGTGTTCTCGATCCTGGTGATCGTGAACTTCGTCGTCATCACCCGCGGTTCGGGCCGCATCGCCGAGGTCGCGGCCCGCTTCACCCTCGACTCCATGCCCGGCAAGCAGATGGCCATCGACGCCGACCTCTCGTCGGGCCTGATCGACCAAGAGGAAGCCAAGCGCCGGCGCAAGGAGCTGGAGCAGGAGTCGACCTTCTTCGGCTCCATGGACGGCGCATCGAAGTTCGTGCGCGGCGACGCCATCGCCGGCCTCATCATCGTCGCCATCAACATCGTCGGCGGCATCCTGATCGGCGTGATGCAGCACAAGCTGCCGCTGAACGAGGCCGCGTCGACCTACACCATCATGACCATCGGCGACGGCCTGGTGAGCCAGGTGCCGGCGCTGGTCATCTCCATCGCCGCCGGCTTCCTGGTCTCCAAGGCCGGCGTCGAGGGCGCGGCCGACAAGGCGCTGGTGGTCCAGCTGGCGATGAACCCGGTGTCGCTTGGCATGGTCGCCGCCGCGGCCGGCGTCATCGCGCTGGTGCCCGGCATGCCCATCCTACCCTTCGTCGCCATCGCGCTCGGGGCGGGCGGCCTCGCCTGGCGGCGCGCGCAGGACGTGCGAACCGCGGCCTCGGCGCCGCCGGCGGCGGCGCAGACCGAGCCGCAGGACGAGCCCATCGCCACGGCGCTGGCCATGGACGACGTCAAGATCGAGCTGGGCTACGGCCTGCTCGTTTTGATCAACGACCTCGAAGGCCGGCGGCTGACCGACCAGATCCGCGCGCTGCGCCGCAGCCTTGCGAGCGAGTTCGGCTTCGTGATGCCGCCGGTGCGCATCCTCGACAACATGCGCCTGCCGACCCAGGGCTACGCCATCCGCATCAAGGAGATGGAAGCCGGCGCCGGCGAGGTGCGGCTGGGCCACCTGATGGCCATGGACCCGCGTGGCGGCCAGGTCGACTTCCCCGGCGAGCACGTGCGCGAGCCCGCCTTCGGTCTTCCGGCCACCTGGATCGACGACAGCCTGCGCGAGGAGGCGACGTTCCGCGGCTACACCATCGTCGATCCGGCGACGGTGCTGACGACGCACCTCACCGAAATTCTGAAGGAGAACATGGCCGACCTGCTCTCCTACGCCGAGGTGCAGAAGCTGCTCAAAGATCTGCCGGCCGAGCAGAAGAAGCTGGTCGAGGACCTGGTGCCCACGGTGGTCTCGACGACGACGATCCAGCGGGTGCTGCAGGCGCTTCTGAAGGAGCGCGTGTCGATCCGCGACCTCGCGTCCATCCTCGAGGGCATCGCCGAGGCCGCGCCGCACACGACTTCGATCACCCATCTGGTCGAGGCGGTCCGCACGCGGCTGGCGCGCCAGCTCTGCTGGCAGAACAAGAGCGAGGACGGATCGCTCCCGATCATCACGCTCTCGCCGGACTGGGAGCAGACGTTCGCCGACGCGCTGATGGGACCAGGCGAGGAGAAGCAGCTGGCGCTGGCGCCGTCCAGGCTGCAGGACTTCATCCGCGTCGTGCGCGAAGCCTTCGAGCGCGCGGCGCTGGCCGGCGAGTCGCCGGTGCTGCTCACCGGCGCGCAGATCCGCCCCTACGTCCGCTCGATCATCGAGCGCTTCCGCGGCCAGACCGTGGTGATGAGCCAGAACGAGATCCACCCGAAGGCGCGGCTGAAGACGGTCGGCGCCGTCTGACGGGTCAGGCCTCCGGGCCGAAGGCGCGCAGGAAGATGTCGACCGACTGTTCGACGTGCGCCCGCAGCTGCGCCGCCGATATGCTGGGCAGCACGCCCCAGAGCCGGCGCAGATAGACGTCGGAGAGCACGAGGTCCTTCAGCCGCTGGCCCATGACGAAGGGGTCGCCCTGGCGGACCAGACCGGCGGCGATCGCCTGTTCGAAGTAGGTGCGGAAACGCACTTCGCCTCGCTTCGGGCCGGCCTCATAGAAAATGCGCCCGAGCTCGGGGAAGCGGCCCGCCTCGGCGACCACAAGCCGATGCAGCTGGAGCATCGGCTCGCTCAGGAGGAACTCCAGCAGCCCGCCGCCGATGCGTATCAGAGTTGCGCGGATGTCGGGGTCGGCATCCACCGGCGGCATGGCGTCGAAGATCGCCAACGCCGGGCCCTGGCAGAAGTCGGTGATGAAGGCCTCGAACAGCTCTTCCTTTGAGCGGAAGTAGTTGTAGAGGGTGCCTTTCGAGCCGCCGAGCCTGGCGGCGATCTCCGACATCGATGTGGCGGCGTAGCCCTGCGCGAAGAAGGCGTCGCGCGCGACCTCGAGGATCGCGCGGCGGCGCGCGTCGCTGCGGGGGCTGTCGGCGGTGGTGGCGGCGTCTGCTGACATTTTCTGACCGTACCGTACGGTTTTCTCTTGACGCTGGCAATCCTCCGGGCGCAGAAATGTGACCGTACGGTACGGTCAGTTTCGGAGGGAGACCGATGCAAGACCCGTCCACCGCCGTTCGGGCAAGGCCGCGAGGCGCACGATCGAGGCTCGCCGCGCTGCTCGGCGCCAGCGCCCTGGCGGCCTGCGCGGCGATCCCGAACACCCGGCCGCGGCCCCAGCCGACGCCCATCGCCGATCTGGCCGCGACTCAGAGCCTGGCCGCACCGAGCGCCGACTGGCCCAGCGACCGCTGGTGGGACGCCTACGGGGACGCGCAGCTTTCGGCGCTGATCGATGATGCCCTGAAGGGCTCCCCGACCCTCGCCCAGGCGGAGGCGCGCCTGTGGCAAGCCGACGCCCAGGTGACGCAATCGGGCGCGGCGCTTCTTCCTTCCATCGACGCCAGCGCCCAGGTCAGCGAGACCGAGCAGAGCCGGGTGATGGGATTTCCGAGCTTCATCCAGCAGCTCTTGCCGAAGGGCTATCAGGACAATGGGCGCGTGGCGCTGAACGCCTCCTATGACCTGGACCTGTTCGGCAAGAACCGCGCGGCGCTCGCCGCGGCCGTCTCCCAGCGCGATGCCGCCCGCGCCGACTCGGCGCAGGCGCGACTGACTCTCTCCACCGCGGTCGCCCAGGCCTACGGCGACCTCGCCCGCCTCGGGGCGGAACGCGACGCCGCCGCCGAGGCGCTGCGCAACCGCCAGGAATCCGCACAACTGGTCGCCGCGCGGCTGCGGAACGGGCTGGAGAACCAGGGCGCGCTCAAGCAGGCGAACGCAGCGACGCCGGTCTCGCAGGCCGACCTCGATTCCCTGGACGAGCAGATCATCCTGACGCGGCACAAGATCGCCGCTCTGCTGGGCGAGGGGCCTGACCGCGGGCTTTCGATCGCCATGCCGAAGCCCGAGCGCGTCAAGGCCTTCGGCCTGCCCGGCGACGCGCGGCTGAACCTGATCGGCCGCCGTCCCGACATCGTCGCCGCCCGCCTGCGCGTCGAGGCGGCGGCCAGGCAGATCGACGTCGCGCGCGCCGCCTTCTTCCCCGACATCACGCTCAGCGGCTACATCGGCCAGCAGGCGATCGGGCTCGACAAGCTGTTCACGCCGGCGGCGGCGATCGGCTCGATCGGGCCGGCGATCAGCCTGCCGATCTTCAAGGGCGGGCAGCTGCGCGGCGCCTACCGCGGCGCGCGCGCCCAGTACGACGAAGCTGTCGCCGACTACGACACGACCCTGGTGCAGGCGCTGCAGGATCTGGCCGATTCCGCCGTCAGCGCCCAGTCCGCCGCCAAGCAGCTGGCCGACCGGCGCGCCGCGCTGGACGCCGGCGAGCAGGCCTACGAGGTCGCCCGCCTGCGCTATCAGGGCGGCCTTTCCTCCTACGTCGAGGTGCTGACCGCCGAGACCGCTGTCATCGACGAGCGGCGCGCCTACGCCGACGCCCAGGCCCGCGCCTTCACCCTCGACATCGCCCTGATCCGCGCGCTCGGCGGCGGCTACGCCGGCGCCTGATCCGCCAAGAGACCCGAAAGACACCGCCATGGACGCTCGCACCGACACAGAAACCGCGGCCACCGCGAGCGCCGCTTCGCCCGAGCGCGCCGGAGCCGCGCCGGCCAGAGGGCTTTTCACCCGCGGGCGCCTCTTCGCGCTGCTGGGCGCCGCGGTGCTGGTCGTCGCCATCGTCGTCGGGCTCGGCTGGCTGTTCGTCGGATCGCACCACGTGAGCACCGACGACGCCTATGTGAACGCCGACGTGGCCGACATCACGCCGCTGGTCGCCGGACCTATCATCTCGGCCCCCGCCACCGACACCATGCCGGTGAAGAAGGGCGACGTCCTGGTGGTCATCGACCCGTCCGACTATCGCCTGGCGCTGGCGCAGGCCGACGCCCAGCTGGGTCAGGCCGAACGCCAGGTGCAGGGCGACTTCGCCACGCGCGACATGCAGAACGCCACGACCGCGGCCCGCGCCGCCGATGTCGTGCACGCCCGCGCGCAGCTCGCCAGCGCCGAGGCCGACCTGACGCGCGCCGAGACCGATCTCGCGCGACGCCAGGCGCTGGCGCCCAAGGGCGCCGTCTCCGCCGACGAGCTCACGGCGGCGCAGAACCGCATGGGCCAGACGCGGGCCGCGGTGAATGCGGCGCAGGCCGCCGTCGCCGAGGCGGTGGCCACGCAGTCCGCCGCCGCCGGACAGGCGCGCGCCGCCGAGGCGCTCGTCGCCGGGACGAGCGTTTCGACCAACCCAGCCGTGGCGCTGGCGCAGGCCAAGCGCGACCAGGCCGCGCTCGATCTGGAGCGCACGGTCATCCGCGCCCCCATCGACGGGGTCATCGCCAAGAACACCATCGAGGTCGGCCAGCGGGTCGAAGCCGGCGCGGCGCTCATGACCGTGGTGCCGATCCAGAGCGCCTACGTCGACGCCAATTTCAAGGAAGAGCAGCTGCGGCGGGTTCGCATCGGCCAGCCCGTGATCCTGACCAGCGACCTCTACGGGCGCGGCGTGAAGTTCCACGGCCGCGTGACAGGCGTCGCCGGCGGCACCGGCGCGGCCTTCGCCGTCATCCCGGCGCAGAACGCCACAGGCAACTGGATCAAGGTCGTGCAGCGGCTGCCCGTGCGCATCGCGCTCGACCCGAACGAGCTGGCCCAGCACCCTCTCAGGGTCGGGCTCTCCATGAACGTCGACATCGACACCGATCGCTAGAGGCCGCCCCGCGATGGCTTCCGACGCTTCCGCCGAACCGATCCCGCTGAAAGGCTCGGCGCTGCTGCTCGCCGGGTTCCTGCTGGCGGTCGGCAACTTCATGGTGGTGCTCGACATGACCATCGCCAACGTCTCGGTGCCCAACATCGCCGGCGGCATGGCGGTCTCGCCCAGCCAGGGGACCTGGGTGATCACATCCTATTCGGTCGCCGAAGCGATCGTGGTTCCGCTGACCGGCTGGCTCGCCGGACGGTTCGGTGCGGTGCGGGTGTTCGTGTTCGGCATGGTCGGATTCGGCATCTGTTCGGCGCTCTGCGGCCTCGCCCCCTCGCTCAGCGTGCTGGTGGCGGCGCGCGTCATGCAGGGCCTGTGCGGCGGCCCGATCATGCCGATGTCGCAGACGCTGATGATGCGGGTCTTCCCGCCGCAACAGCGCGGCCAGGCCATGGGGCTGTGGTCGATGACGACGGTCGTCGCGCCGATCGCCGGGCCGATCCTGGGCGGGACGCTTTGCGACACCGTCGGCTGGCCGTGGGTCTTCTTCATCAACGTGCCCGTCGCCGCGATCTGCGGCTTCTTCGCCTGGCGCATGCTGTCGAGCCAGGAAACCAAAACCCAGCGCCTGCCGGTCGACGTCGCCGGTCTCGGCCTGCTGATCCTCTTCGTCGGCGCGCTGCAGATCATGCTCGACAAGGGCCGCGAGCTGGACTGGTTCAGCTCGCCGACGATCGTCGCGCTGGCGGTGGTGGCCGCGATCGGCTTCGCCGCCTTTCTGATCTGGGAGCTGACAGACAAGCACCCGATCGTCGACCTGCGCATCTTCCGCTACCCCGGCTTCACCAGCGCGGTGATCACCATCGCCCTCACCTTCGGCGCCTTCTTCTCGTCCATCGTGCTGGTGCCGCTCTGGCTGCAGACCAACATGGGCTACACGGCCACCTGGGCCGGCTACACGACCGCGCTGGGCGGCGTGCTGGCGGTCGTCTTCTCGCCCATCGTGCCCAGGCTGATGACGCGGTTCGACAGCCGCGCGCTGGTGACCTTCGGCGTGCTGTGGCTGGGCGCGGTGGGGCTCTGGCGCGCCGGCTTCGCCAGCAACGCCAGCTACTGGACCATCGCCATCACCTTCCTGGCGCAGGGCGTGGCGATGCCGTTCTTCTTCATTCCGACGACGCAGCTGGCGCTGTCATCGGTGAAGCCGGAGGAGACCGCCTCGGCAGCCGGCCTGCAGAACTTCATGCGCACGACGTCGGCCGCCTTCTCGACCTCCATCGTCACCACGCTCTGGCAGAACGCCTCCAGCCGCAACCACGCCAACATGGCCGGCGCGCTGAACGATCCTGGCCAGGTGCAGAAGACGCTGGCGCACGGCGGCTTCACGCCGGCGCAGGCGCTCGGCCAGATCGACAACCTGACGCAGAGCCAGGCGGTGATGCTGGCCACCGACCAGATGTTCCTGCTGACGACGGTGGTGTTCCTGGTCGCGGCGGCCGCAGTCTGGTTCGGCCCGAAGCCGAACATCGCGGTCGGGCCGATGGCGCCGGGCGGCCACTGACCGCCCCGACATTGCAGGACGGCCCCGACACTGGTAGCGAACTTCGCCCGCCGTGCTCGGGGCGGCTGCGCTCCTGGAACCCGTCATGCGTCGTCCCATCGCAAGCCATTCGCAGTCGAATTCGGTGATCTGGGACATCCTGACCTTCGAGCGCCTGCTGACCGGGCAGGTCGTGCACCTCATCTACTGGGCGGGCCTGGGCATCGTGGTCCTGGTCGGCTTCTCGGCGCTCGGCGCCGGGGTCGGGCTGGCGATCCGCGGCTTCGCCCAGCGCGACTGGTCGAGCGTGCTGATCGGCGTCCCGGTAATCGTCGGCGGCCTCTTGGCCGTCGTGGCGATCGGGCTGATCTGGCGGGGCGTCTGCGAATTCTATGTCGCCGTCTTCCGCATCGCCGACGACCTTCGCGCCCTGCGCCGGCAGGAAGAAGCCCGCGGCGGCTGAACCCGCCGTGTCCGCGTCGATCGAGATCGTCGAGCCGCGCGCCGGGTGGGCGGCGGAGTTCGGCGCGATCGCAGAGCGGCTGGCCGATGTGTTCGGTGGGCTGGCCCTTCGCATCGAACACATTGGCTCGACGTCGGTCGCAGGGCTTGCGGCCAAAGACGTCATCGACGTGCAGGTGACCGTCGCCTCGCTGGACCTGCCGGGGATCGGCGAGACGCTGACCGCGGCGGGCTTTCCGCCGCGCGACGGTCTCTGGGGCGCCGAAGGCTATTGGGAAGACCACCGGCCCGCCGGCGCGAGCGAGCGTCCGGATGACTGGGTCAAGCGCTACGCCCGCGGCGCGCCGGGCCAGCGGCGGTCGCATATTCATATCCGCAGGGCGGGCGCTGAGAACGAGCGCTATGCGCGCCTCTTCCGCGACTACCTGCGGGCCAACCCGCCGGCCGCCGCGACCTACGGCGAGATCAAGCGCGAACTCGCCGCCCGCCACGCGGACGACGTCGACGCTTACTACGCCGTGAAGGACCCGGTCTGCGACCTGATCATCCAGGCCGCCGAGCTTTGGGCGGTCGCCACCGGGTGGGATCGGCGCTAGGCCTTCGCCCTGGCTGCAGCGGGCGAAGCGACATGCGATCGGAAACCCTCGACTTCGACAACGGGCGCGGCGAGCGCCTGTCGGCCAGGCTCGATCGGCCGGACGGCGAGGCGCGCGCCTTTGCGCTCTTCGCCCACTGCTTCACCTGCGACAAGACGACGAAGGCGGCGGTCCACATCAGCCGAGCGCTGACCGACGCTGGCGTGGCCGTCGTGCGGTTCGACTTCACCGGGCTCGGCGACAGCGAGGGCGCCTTCGGCGAACGCGGCTTCTCGGCCGACGTCGAGGATCTGGTCGCCGCCGCCGCGCACATGACGAGCCGCGGGCTGGCGCCGGGCCTGCTGATCGGCCACAGCCTCGGCGGCGCCGCGGTGCTGGCGGCGGCAGGCGACATCGCATCGGCGAAGGCGGTCGTCACCATCGGCGCGCCGGCGGAGCCCGCACACGTGCTGCGCCTGATCGGCGAGAGCGGGCTGAAGGCCATCGAGGCGGAGGGGCGCGCGACGGTCGACATCGGCGGGCGGCCGTTCACGATCGCCACGCGGTTCGTCGACGACGCACGGCTGGCGGCGCTCGGCGAGCGCGTCGGCCACCTCGGGCGCGCGCTGCTGATCATGCACGCGCCGCTCGATCCGATCGTCGGCGTGGAGAACGCCACGTCCATCTTTCTGGCCGCCCGGCACCCGAAGAGCTTCGTATCCCTCGACCGGGCCGATCACCTCCTGACCAAGACGACCGATTCTGAGTATGCCGCGCGGGTGATCGCCGCCTGGGCCAGCCGCTACGTCGGCCTGGCCGCCGATGCGCCGGCCGAGGCGCCGGACGGCGCGGTGGTCGTGGCCGAAACCCGCGCCGGCAAGTTCCAGGTTCAGGTCAGCGCGCACGGGAGCCGCTTCTTTTCCGACGAGCCGACGGACGTCGGCGGCCTGGGCTCCGGCCCCAGCCCCTACGAGCTGGTGGCCGCCGGCCTCGGCGCCTGCACCTGCATGACCGTGCGCCTCTACGCCGACTCGAAGGGCTGGCCGCTCGACCGCGTGCGCGCCAGCGTTCGCCACGACAAGACCCAGGGCCAGACGCCGCCGGACGTCTTCCACCGCGCCCTCGCCTTCGATGGCGACCTGGACGGGGCGCAGCGGGCCAGGCTGATGGAGATCGCCGGCAAGTGCCCGGTGCACCGGACGTTGGAAGGCGGCGCGCGGGTCGAGACGAGCGTGCTGGCCGAGACGGCGGCGGCCGATCCGGCGGCCATCGACGCGGCGGCCGACGAGCACTTCCGCGCGATGGACGCCGCCTGCCGCAGTTCTAGCTAGCCAGTCCGCGCTCGAGTGCGCCGAGCAGCGGCTTCGGCTGGCCGGCGTCGTCGAAAAAGAGCGGCGCATCGAGCGGCGGGTTCGGGTTTTCGCTCGGGCTGCGCAGCCAGGAGTCGCCATCGCGCAGGCCCCAGAGCGTGAGGGCGAACCGTTGCGCGGGCTTCAGCCGCGCGAAAGCCTCGCCGACCTCGCCGGCCAGGCGCGCCTGGCGTTGGACGAGGTCCTCGCGAGAGGCGAAAGGCGCGCTGGCGCGGTTCAGGGAAATGTCGAGTTCCGAGACATGGATCGGCAGCCCGAGGGCGCCCAGCTCGGCGATGGCTGTCGTCACCGCGCCCGGCGCGAGATCGGCGGCCAAGTGGGTCTGCGCGCCCAAGCCGCTGAGCGGCGCGCCGGCCTTGAGCAGCGTTTCGGCCAGGCGAAGGTAGGTCGCGCGCTTCTGGGGCAGGCTCTCGAGATTGTAGTCGTTGATGAGCAGGACGGCGCCGGGGGCGGCCAAGTGGGCCTGGTCGAAGGCGCGGCGCATGTAGTCGACCTGGCCGAGGTTGCGGCTCCAGAGGCTGTCGCGCAGGCCTGCCCCGTCCTCGGCGACCGCCTCGTTGACCACGTCCCAACCCGGCGCCTGGCGATAGCGGCCGGCGACGGCGGCGATGTAGGCGTCGAAGGCCTTGCCGAAGGCCGCCGCGTCGCCGTCGAGGCGCGCGAACGCCAGCGGGGCCTGAGCATACCAGACCAGGGTGTGGCCGAAGAGGCGGACGCCGGCCTGGGCGGCGAAGGCGGCGATGGCGTCCGGCGCGTCGAACCGGAGCGAGCCGTCAGCCTGCGCGATGTACTCCATCTTCATCTGCCACTCGGGCGTGACCTGGGTGAACTGGCCGGCGATCAGCGCGGCATAGGCGGGATCGGCGAGGCGCTCTGCGGTGACGGCGCAGCCCACCGGGGCGGGCGCGACCGACTTGAGGGGCGCGATGCGCGCCGGCGCCGCCTGGCCGCGGGAGGCGGGGCTGCAGGCGGAGACGAGGGTCGCGCCGATGCCGACCAGCAGGCCGCGCCGGGCCGGCGCGGCCCTGAGCGCAGTCACCGCGCCCTCTTGCGCGCGCCGAGATCGTCGAGCACGACGGCCTCGCGGCGGGCCTCGGCTTTGACGTCCGCCAGCCTGGCGTTCTCGGCCACCTGCTCGAACTTCTTCAGCGCCTCGAAGGCTTCAGACAGCGCGTCGCGGGCGCCGGCCTCTTCCGCCTCCAGCGCCGCGATCTCGCCCTGCAAGGCCGCGCGGCGCGTGCGGGTCGCGGCGAGGAAGCCGGCGCGGTACCAGCCCGCTTCGGCGTCGCGGTCGGCGAACAGGATCTCGGCCTCGGCTTCGGCCTCGAGCACGACCAGTCGGAGCTCGGCGCCGGAGCGCCGCTCGACCACGTCAGCCAGCCGGCGCTGGAGCGTCTCGATCTCGTAGGTTGAGATGCGGATCAGGGACTCGCGCCAGCTCATCCGCCTTCGCTCCTTGCGGAGCTACGGCGCGACCAGTTCGCGGGGAGGTGGCGCGTGGCCGGGCTTGCCGCGCCGAAGCACGGAGTGCGGAGGCTGGCGCGTCCGCCGAAGCCTTGGCGAAGGCGGATCATGCCGCGTCGCTCGCGAGGATGGCCTCGAGCTGCTGGAATCCGGCGTCGAGGCTCGTCCCCTCCTCCTTGTCCTGGCGCAGGAAGCTCTCGAGCGCCGGGTTGAGGCGGATGGCGCGGTCGACGTTCGCGTCGGAGCCCAAGCGATAGGCGCCGATGCGGATCAGCTCTTCCATGTCGGCGTAGGCCGCCAGCGCCTGGCGCGCCCGCGTCACGGTCTCGCGTTCGAAGGGCCGCTGGCAACCGGGCATGGTCCGGCTGATGGACTTCAGGACGTTGATGGCCGGAAAGCGGCCGCGCTCGGCGATGGTGCGCTCCATCACGATGTGGCCGTCGAGGATGCCGCGCACGGCGTCGGCGATCGGCTCGTTGTGGTCGTCGCCGTCCACCAGCACGGTGAAGAGGCCGGTGATCGCGCCGGCTTCGCTGCCGTCGGGGCGGATCGGCCCGGGCCCGGCGCGCTCGAGCAGCTTGGGCAACTCGCCGAAGACGGTCGGCGTGTAGCCCTTGGTGGTCGGCGGCTCGCCGGCCGCCAGCCCGATCTCGCGCTGGGCCATGGCGAAGCGGGTCACCGAGTCCATCAGGCAGAGCACGTCCTGATCCTGGTCGCGCAGGTACTCGGCGACGGCCATGGTCATGTAGGCGGCCTGGCGGCGCTTCAGCGCCGGCTCGTCGGAGGTGGCGACGACGACGATGGCGCGCTTCAGCCCCTCCTCGCCCAGCGTCTCCTCGATGAACTCGCGCACCTCGCGGCCGCGCTCTCCGATCAGGCCGACGACGACCGCGTCGCAGTCCGCCTCGCGCGCCAGCATCGACAGCAGCACCGACTTGCCGACTCCGGAGCCGGCGAACACGCCAAGCCGCTGGCCCTTGCAGCAGGTGGCGAAGGCGTTCAGGGCGCGGACGCCCAGGTCGAGCCGATCGCCGACGCGGCCGCGGGCGTGCGCGGCGGGCGGGGGCGCACGCAGGGCGTAGGTCGCGGGCCCCTGCGGCAGCGGGCCCTTGCCGTCGATCGGCAGGCCGAAGGCGTCGATCACCCGGCCCCGCCAGGCCAGCGTCGGGCGGACGGTCGCGGCGTCGGGTTCGATGCGGATCTCGGCGCCCGGCGCGACGCCCTCGAGCGCGCCGAAGGGCATGAGCAGAGCGCGGTCCTCGCGGAAGCCGACCACCTCCGCGTCCAGCGGGACGTTGGCGCGTCGCACGATGGCCGCTCTCGCGCCGACAGCCAGACGCGTCAAACCGCCGCGCGCTTCGATCAGGAGGCCGTTCACCGCCGCCACGCGCCCCGACACGGTCAGCGGATCGATGCGCTCCACGGCGGCGAGAAGATTCCGCAAACCTTGACTCCCCAACGAAAACGAGTCCGTCCGGCACGCTCGCCCAGCGGGCTTAAATTGGCGTGAACGTTCTGGCGCGCTCGCGGGATTCTCAACGAATCCAATGACAAAATTAGTTAACGCCGCCGCTTGCAGCGCGATTCCAAATCACCCTAGATTCGTTTTTGAAAGGTTCACGATTAACCAAGTTTAAAGGTCCTTAAGACTTTAGTTCGATCGTGTGCTTTCGGGGCGGAGACCGAGTTTCCGTGAATAGAGACCGCCTGCGCGCGGGGAGGGCTTGATGCGCGTCCTGTTGATTGAAGACGATAGCGCGACCGCGCAGAGCATCGAATTGATGCTGAAGTCCGAGGGATTCAACGTCTATACGACCGACCTCGGCGAGGAAGGGGTCGATCTGGGCAAGATCTACGACTACGACCTCATCCTCCTCGACTTGAACCTGCCCGATATGAGCGGCCTCGACGTGCTGCGCACGCTGCGCGTCGGCAAGATCAACACGCCGGTGATGATCCTTTCCGGCTCGTCGGAAATCGACACCAAGGTGAAGACCTTCTCGGGCGGCGCCGACGACTACATGACCAAGCCGTTCCACAAGGACGAGCTGGTGGCCCGCATCCACGCGGTCGTGCGCCGTTCGAAGGGCCACGCCCAATCGGTCATCAAGACCGGCGACATCACCGTCAATCTGGACGCCAAGACCGTCGAGGTGAACACCGCCCGCGTGCACCTGACCGGCAAGGAATATCAGATGCTGGAGCTGCTCTCGCTCCGCAAAGGCACGACGCTGACGAAAGAGATGTTCCTAAACCACCTCTACGGCGGCATGGATGAGCCGGAGCTGAAGATCATCGACGTCTTCATCTGCAAGCTCAGGAAGAAGCTCGCTGCGGCGACGCACGGCAAGCATCACATCGAGACGGTGTGGGGCCGCGGCTACGTGCTGCGCGATCCGCAGGAAGACGCGAACGAAGCCGCCGCCTAAGGCCGGCCGGCCGCCTGGCTAGCGCTTGCGAACGGGCACGCGGCTCAGGCGCAGATCGTCGTACCGATCGGGAACGATACGAGCCAGCAACAGGCTGACCGCGGCCAGCACGAGCGCGGCGACGGCGATGGCCGTGAGCGGTTCAGGCATCGGGAACTCCTCGACGTTGATGGGCGCATCCTCGCCTGGATTCCACGCCAGTGTCGATGCAACCCGGCGGCGCCTCAGCGCCGCTCACGCGATTTTGCGCAACGGGCGCACAGGCGGCGCCGCCTTTCGCGGCGATCAGGCGCGTCGGGCGATCAACACCGAGTTCAGCCCGCCGAAAGCGAACGAGTTGGACACGAGCGCCTCGGCCTCGAAAGCCTGAGTCGCGCCAAGGGCCAGCGGCAGATCGCACTCCGGATCGGGCCCGAGGTAGTTGAGAATCGGCGGCGCAACGCCGTTCTTGAGCGCCAGCACCGCGTGGAGGAACTGGAGCGCTCCCCCGGCGCCCAGCAGGTGGCCATGGGCGGACTTGGTCGCGATCACCCGGTGGCGGGAAAGGTCGCCGCCGAGGATGCCGCGCATCACCTCGGTCTCGGTCTTGTCGTTCAGCGGCGTTCCGGTGCCGTGAGCGCTGACCAGAACTGGCGTGTCCGGGTCGAGACTCGCGTCGGTGTAGGCGCCGCGCACGGCGGCCGCCGCGCCCTGGGCGCTCGGCGCGGTCAGGTGGGCGGCGTCGGACGAGGCCCCGACGCCGATCAGCTCGGCGTAGATGGTCGCGCCGCGGGCGCGGGCGTGATCGAAGTCCTCGAGCACGACGGTCGCCGCGCCCTCCCCAAGCACCATGCCTTTGCGGTCGATCGAAAACGGCCGGCAGGTGTCGGACGCCATGGCCCTCAGCGCCACCCACGAGACCCATGAGCCGAAGTTCAGGCTGGCGTCGGCGCCGCCGGCGATGACCAGCTTGTTGCGCCCCGCCCGGATCATGTGCGCCGCCTCGCCGATGGCGTGCGCCGAGGACGCGCAGGCGCTGGCGATGGCGAACGCCAGGCCGCGCACGCCGAACAGCATCGAGATGTGGCTGACCGCCGCGCTGCTCATCCGCTTGGGCACCGTCAGCGGATGCACCGTCGACTGGCCCTTGGTCAGAATGCGGACGTACCCGTCCTCGATCGTCTCGTTACCGCCGCTGGCGCCGCCGTAGAGGATCGCTGCGTCGGCCAGCTCCGGCGCGTTCAGCAGGCCCGCATCGGCCAAGGCCTCATGCGTGGCGACCAGCGCGTAGGCCGCGACGGGATCGAGCTGGGCGGTGACCCTGCGGCCGGCGAACGCATCCACCGCGGCCGTGTCGAGTTCGTCGATGGGGGCGGCCGGGCCCTCCTTGACCATGCGATCGACGTCAGGGTGACGCTGCGACAGCGGTCTTATGCCGCAGACGCCCGCCGTGAGGGCCGCCCAGCTGGCCGGGACTCCCTGACCGAGGCCGGAAACGCACCCCAGCCCGGTAACGGCGACGCGTGGGCTCATGTCCCGGTCGCGGGCTTGTCTTTCGGCTCGGCGGCCGCCGCCGCGTTGGCCTTGTTCACGATGATGGTCACGAGTTGCTCGACGGTCGTCACGCCCTCGAACTCCGACTGTTCGAGCACGATGCCGAACTTGTCTTCCAGCGCGAAGACGATGCTGATGATGTCGAGCGATTGGATTCCAAGGGATTCCAGCGTGGCGTCCGGGGTGAGCAGCCCGCGCTCGACCAGCGACTCCTCGGCGATGACATCAAGGACGTTGTCCTTAGTGACCGACATTGCACCCCTCGCGAGACCACGACGACTCCCGGACTTACAGGCGATCCGGGCGGCAATCAAACCGGCTTGCGCCGGGACCGCCGCGGCGCGCGGCCCTGTCCCGAACGGATTGGCGAGCGGCGCTCAACCCGCGCGCGACATCCTCCAGGCCGATCCTCGCCCGGTTTGCGAAGACACCGTGTCCTTTCCTTGACTTCCCGCCAAGCGGGCTGCAACCAAGGCGCAAGCTTCGCGATCTCGAAACAATACCGATCACGGATCAGTTGGACTCTAGGAAGCAGGTGCCTGCCGAATGAACGCGCGTGTCCAGACCCACACCCCGAACAAACTCGACGTCGCCCTAGGGCTGCGCATCCGCCAGCGCCGCAAGGCGCTCAGCGTGTCGCAGACCGCGCTCGCCGACGCGATCGGTCTGACGTTCCAGCAGATCCAGAAGTATGAGCGCGGCTTCAACCGGGTGAGCTTCTC
>Ga0070735_10001592_pt1 | contig 21624 bp, 17 predicted proteins | sample Coa_R1_FD_66443 | JGI IMG/M metagenome (GOLD analysis project Ga0070735, IMG submission 66443) | Surface soil microbial communities from Centralia Pennsylvania, which are recovering from an underground coalmine fire - Coalmine... | ecosystem: Environmental > Terrestrial > Soil > Unclassified ... | reverse complement strand
GTCTTCACGCGCTGCAAACCGGGCCGTATGGCCGGTGCGTCTACCGCATGGACAACGACGTGGTCGATCACCAGGTGGTGACCATGGAGCACGCGAACGGCGCCGTCTCGGCGCTCGTCATGCACGGTCACTCCGATCGTGAGGAACGCACGATGCGGTACGACGGGACTCGCGCCACGCTGCGCGGCCGCTTTCGTACCTCAGGGGAGGCGGAACTGACGGTTCACGATCACGTCACCGGAGCCGTGGAGCACGTTCCGGTGGGCGGCGCCGACGAATACGGCCATGGCGGCGGCGATCAGCGACTGGTGCGGGCATTCGCCGGCGCTGTTCGTGCTGGTGAGACGAGCCTCCAGACCTCGGCCCGCCTGTCGCTCGAGAGCCACCTGCTGGCATTTGCCGCCGAGGAGTCCCGGCTCGGCGGGAGACCGATCGAGGTGGCCGATTACCGATCCGAGCTCGAGCGCGCGCCCAATGCCCTCAGCGGCAGGTAGAGAACGCCGGAATCGCGCTTTCCAGCCGCCGGCATCCGGCCGCGTCCATCCGGCTCAGGCGGCGGAGTTCCAGGTGGGACGGGCAGTCCTCGTGGGTTGCGAGTGACGCCGGTCCCGCGATCGCGTGCCACAGGCCGCGCAGAGATAGTAGTGGTCCCAACGCTTATATGGATCCAGATAGAAGTCGATCTTGCGGACCTGGCCACCGCAGGAGCAGCGGGAACGAAACAATCTCAACATGGCACCATCACGGGAAGGGAGGTAGTGGGGGCAGGTAGCAACCTGGCAACTCACCCTTTCAGCGTAAAGGCCCGGCATTGGCCCTTCATTGGGGAAGCATTGGTTCCCCATTAGAGATGATTCGCGGCGCGTGCCAGCCGGCCAGGATGAGATCGAGAAACTCTCGCAGCCGGTCGCGTCCAAACGTCGAATCCATGGCTGCAGCATACCGGGAACTCTCCGTCCCTGCTTGACCGATCTTGCGGAAGTTGGAACGCCCCGAAAAACGGCGGCGGCGCGAGGACTGCTGTGAAGCTATCCTCGCGCCGATGGAGAAAGGAGAGGTCAATCTGGAGAGACAGTACCGTGTGTCTTTCGACAGTTACAGTAAGCCACAACCCGAACCTGGCAGTCAGAGGCTCCGGTCCCGCAATTGCGGGGACTTTAGTCACACCCGGGGGCCCCCGGGCGGCAGCCCGGCTGCATGGTCCCCGTGAAGTCCCGGCTGAAGCCGGCCCAAAGTCATGTTGACCACCGGAAGGTTCGTGGTGCACGGATCGATAGGGCCGTCGACGCGATACCACCGGCTCCCGATATCCTGGGCTGCCGGAGGTCACCTGCCGCCATGTCTGTTTCTCCTCTGCTCTCCGCGCCATCGCGCGCCGATGCCGTCTGGCGCCAGATCGTCGCGCCCAGTCTCGGGGAGCACGTTCCCGGCGAGACCCGGACAGAGATCGAGGCAGCGGTGAAGGCGCGTATCGAGCCCGACCTCACCGACATCCTGCGCGCCCTGTACCCCGGTCATAGGTTCCTCGACCAGAATGGACGGACGTTCCCGGTCATCGAGCTGGGGAGCGGCGACAGTATCCCGGCGTCGCCCGACGCGATCCTGGGGGAGGGAGACTTTGCCGCCTCGATCCTGGCCGATCCCGAGCTGCGCGAGCGAGGCCGGCCGTACCTGCGCCTGCTGGAATCGATCGGCGCCTACGTCTACGATGCTCCCACCTACGCGGTCCAGACCCTGCACCTGCCGGAGTGCGGGATGCCCCGCATCGACTGCCGACTGGGCTCGTATTTCGACATGCTCCTCACCTGTGATGCGCTCGAGTGGGAGCTGCTGGGGGCGGTTCGACGCTGGCCGGAATACGGGGGAGATGTTCGCTCCTTCCTGGAGCGCGAGCTGCCGGCAAGGCACCGGGCGCACCGGCTGGCAACGGGCGATCCGATCGTCCACACAATCGGGCGGAGTGCGGCGCTCGCCGTATCGACGCTCATCCTGTGTCGCCGGGAGGAGGAGTGGGTGATCCTCTTCGGCGATCGCTCGGAGCGTGGCGTGGCGACCCACGGCGACGTGTTCCACGTCCTGCCGTCGTTCATGCTGCAGCCGGTCACGGGCCGGCCCGACGCGGAGTTCGTGGTGACGCATCACATCTACCGGGAGCTCCTTGAAGAGCTGTGCGGCCTCCCCGACACGCATGACACCGGCCTACCGGTTGAGTACTTCTACGATCACCCCAGCCTGCGCTACCTGCGCCGGCTCCTCGACAGCGGTGAGGCACGGCTGACACTGTGCGGCCTGGTGGTGGACCCGCTCAAGCTCCGGCCCGAGATCTGCGTGCTTCTCTGCATAGACGCGGCAGCGTGGGTCGCCGATCACGCCGCCGGCAGGGACGGACTGACGGTGATCGCCTTTGAGGAGAGCTACACTCCGGGCAGAGGGTCCGGCCAATCCGTCTGCCTGCCCCTCGCCGACATCGAGACGCACGGCATCGACCCGGCCCGATGGGTTCCACCTGGAGCTGCCGCCGTCCTCCTCGGGATCCGCGCCGCGCGCCGTCTCGGCTGGGTGTGAGTGGAGGGCATTTGCCGACCCCACCCTTTCCACTGCCTCCCGACTCCGCCGCTACTGATTACAGCGGAGGATCGCCCTTCCAGCGGACCGAGTTGAGCGAGGCGTCGAACAGGATCGGGGCTGGTGTCAGCGACGGATTGGGGTGGCCGTAGTTGACATTCGGCTTGTACTCGCCCTGGGCGACAAAGATGACGGCCACGCCCCGCTTGATTGCGGCCATGATGAACAGCCGCAGGTGCACCGACTGGCCATTGCTGCTGTACAGGTCGTACACACTCCCCGAGGCTGGCGTGTAGCCAATCGCCGCTCCCTGGATTGGAAAGAGGAACGTGGCGGTGGGAAAGCTACCGTCGTGGACGCTCTTCACGATCCCATCGGCGCTCTGGCCGCCGGCGGCGGTGCCGCTGAACTGCCAGGCGTAGTCAGGATTCTGCTGGACGAGCCAGCCAACCGAGGACGCGTTATCGACCGTCTGGGTCAGTGTGACGCTGTTGCTGTCGTAGTAGTCGACCGAGTAGCCGTAGGTGGAGCTCACATAGCGGTGTGGCGGCAGCAGCGGAGAGGACAGGGGTGGCGGGCAGGCGCCGGTACAGGAGGCGGACGGCGTCGCTCGTACCGCCGACGCCACCGCGCCCAGGATCACGGCGGCAACCGCCACCAACACACCAAACATCAGCCACAGCACCAGATGGTGCGTCTTGTGCGGGATGACTGCAGCCACCTGGGCCGGACTGGCGATTGCGTACTGTCCCGGCATGCCGCCCGCGGCCACCGGCGCCGGCGTCCCCAGCGGTGCCCCACACCGGCCGCAAAACGCCGAACCGGCCGGGTTCGGGGCGCCACATCGGCCGCAAAACGTCGTCGCCACTTACGGCTTCCCGCTCTTCTGGTACTGCGCGAGATCGCGCGCCAGGTTCCAGGCATCGACCGAGCCCAATCCCGAAGCGAGGTCGTAGCCGGGACCGGCCGGGTAGTAGAGATTGCTTCCTATCGTCACATCGTGGAAGGTCGGGTATAGGGGATGACCGGCGGCCAGCGCATAGAGTGCCGGATTGAGGAACCCCAGCCGGTGGAGATGTCGGCTCGCGAGGTACTGGTTGACGAGCGTGGCGATCCCCGCCATGATTGGCGCCGACTGACTGGTCCCGCCACCCTGGCTGGATTGACCACCGGTGATGTTGGCGGTACCACTGTCGGGATCGGCGTCCGCTGACACGTCCGGAATCTCGCGCATCCGGTTCGGATCGACCTGAAGATTGTCCACGCCCGGCCCACGCTGCCAGGACGGGCGCGCAACGTAGGCGCTCACCCCTCCACCGCCCCCCTCGGCCAGCGGCGGATCCTCCCAGACCGTCTCGTTGAACCAGCTCCCATCCGTCCGCACGCTCAACCGGGTGCCACCAACCGCGGTCGCACCGCTGGCCACGGCGGGTAGCGAGGTACCCAGGCTGTCAGGGCCGGGCGGCGTTCCCGGGTTCTTCGCCTCGAGGCAGGTAAAGGCGCCCGAGTCACCGGTGGAAACGAAAGCCGTCTCGCCGAGCGAATCGGCCTTGCGGTACAGGCTCTCGTACAGCGCGCTCACCTGCGGACCGAACAACGTCTCGCAGATCCCCCAGCTCTCACTGATCACCGCTCCGGGGTTCTCGGTGATCATCTGATCCTGCAGCGGAATCGTCTTGTTCCCAAGGTCCGCAAAAGAAGTCGCGGAGTTCAGTGCCGCCGACCAGTCGATGTTGTAGAGAACCAGTCTGGCCTGCGGCGCGATGGCGTGCACCACCTCGAGATCCATCTCGGTCTCGCCCTCGATCGTCGACAGCCTGGGGCCACCCCGGATGATCGGGTGAATCGGCGGCAGGCCGAATTTCGACGTGAACTGATCGAAGTCCGCCTGCTTGTAGCCGTCGAGCTCGAAGAACACCACGGTCTGTCCCTGGCCGCTGAAGCCGAGATTACGCAGGGGCTGGATGTCGTAGGCTTTCAGCAGTCCGCCGGGAGTGAGACCACCGGCCGGGATCGCATACTTCTGCGGCTGAAAATAGTTGGACACGTGGCTCGCGCCGGTCACGAGCAGATGGAGAGCGGGCGGTATCACCGGATCGAGCGGCGCGGCTAGGAAGCGCGTCTTGCGCGGCGAGAGATACACGTGAATCGCCGTATGGAACGCACGCTCGATGGCTCGTGTCGGGCCGGTTACGTAGAGCCAGTCGTCGCCCCGCCGCCACCGGCCGGTCAGCTCCCGGGCGCGCAGCCAGGCAAGAACCTGTCCCGCCGCGTGAGGGCTGGGACCGTACCGGCTCGCATACGATTGCGGGCTGTCGAAGTGGCCGTAGTGGGGCGACGCGGGATTGTAGATCGAGGCCACGTTCGCCCGCTCGCGCGCCGCCGTTGGATCGCGCAGGCTCAGGAAGAACGACAGGATCGCGGCTGGGCCGGCCGGTCCCAGATCCTTCGACCGGCTGAGAAGGAGGCGGTACTGATCTCGCGCACCTAGTGCTGGGAGGCGAGGCGAGCTCGCACTTGCCAGGCTCCCCAGCGTGGACGCGGTGCCGGAGGCCCCGCAGCCGCTGAGAAGCAGGAGGACAGCGATCAGGCCAATCACGGCTCCCCAGCGCGTGAAAGGTGGAAGGCGGCTGGGAGCTACCGTTTCCGCGGTCATAGCGGCGGATCTCCACGCCAGATGAGAGACTGCGTCGCCTGAATGAAGAACCCCTCGTGCACGATGGGCATTTCCGCCGGGTTGGGGTGACCATCCACGCTGCTGCTGGTCTGAACGAAGGGGGCGCTGGCATCCATCTCCACAGTCACTCCGTTCTTGAAGGCTGCCACGATCATCACCCGGCTGTGGGTGGACTGCCCGTTGGCATTGAAGATGTCGTAGACCGCGCCGGATCCGTAATCGTAGCCGAGGTTGGCGAGCCGGATCTGGTAGACCAGCTGAGCCGTGGGGTACTTGCTCGACTGAATGTCCTGGACGATTTGCTCCGCCGACCGCCCGTTCGTCGGCATCCCGGAGATGTTCATCTGTCCCGGGCCCTGGTTGTACGACGTGGACCAGCCGATCGAACCGGCGTCGTTGCGGGACGGGGCTTGCGTGGCCGGATACTCCAGCGAGTAGCCATAGCGAGCGCTGGTGTATGACGCCGGGGGAGCAAGTGGCGCCGCTGCCCGGGGCGGTCCCTCGCCACACCGCAGGGGTAGGCAGTGGACCGGCTGCGGCCGCAGTAGGTAGGCGATCAGACCCAGCAGTAGCATTCCTCCCAACCCGACGGCCGCCGCAATGATCCAGGGCCGGCTCTGCCCCATTTTCGACGGTACTTCCAGGCCCGCGCGCGCCGGCGCCAGCGGGAACGAAGCGGCTACCGTCGGCGTGCCAGCGGCCGCCGCGGCGGCAGCGAAAACCGGCCGGCCACACCGGCCGCAGAACACCGCGCCCGGCGCCACCGGTGCCCCGCAGCTCCCGCAGAAGTTGACCACCCTACCTCACTCCACGGCCCCGCCGACCGGCGCCCGACTTGGGAGTGGCCCGAGTCGCGATCCCGCAGTGGGGACAGAAGGCCATGCGCGGGACGATCCGGTGACAGTGCGAGCACACCATCTCCGGGCCGATCGTCACCTCGACCGCCTCCGCCAGCAACATGTAGTGGAGGGCGACCCGCACCCACAACAACAGCGCCACCGCGACGACGGCATAGATCACGGCGACGGACGACTCGGCAAGGAGATAGATGTTGACGAAACCCAGACCCACCATCACGGCCACGGCGATCGCCAGGTTGAGCCAGAGAGAGGTTGTCCAGCCCCGGACTGGAAGGCGCCGCCTCCGCCCGCGTGCCAGCCAGAGCGCACCGGCCACACCGCCGGTGATGGTGGCATAGATGAACGGGATGAGCAGGCCGCGCTGCAAGATGACCAGCGCATTGTCGGTGGCGGGGGCGCCGGTCTGCAATCCTTCCTTCAACGACGGCCACAGATTGACCACGGTGGAAGCCAGGGCAAACCCCATGGCAGAGGTGGCCCCGAAGGTGAAGCCGTCGAGCGCCTCGTCAAACTTGCCGGTAAAGAAAAGGATGAGCGGTCCGGCCAGCATGAGCGCCAGCGCCAGCAGCGGAAATACCACCGCGGCGATGATGATCCGGTCCGTGGTCGCTCCCTGCGCGACGTTCAGGAGAAGCGTCTGCGTGATGTACTGGCCGGTCGCGTTGGCCCAGAGCGCGCCGCCGAGCAGGCCGACGACGAATGTCGAGCCGATGACATGCACCGGCGCCTCTTCGTACACCTCGACCTCGTAGAGATACGCCAGATAGAGCACCGGAACGATCAGGGCAGCCGCCGCAATCGCCGGGCCGGTCAGGCGCAGATAGCCGAGGACGAGCAAGCTCACCGCGCCGAGCAGTAACGCGATCCGGAACGGCGCGGTGCGGCGGTGCGGCAGGTGGGGGAAGAGCGTCGAGACGACGTTGAAGTGCAGGATGTGCTCATTGGGATTCGCCGCGTAGGCATGCGTCCGCGCTGCAGGCGACGGCGCACCTGCCACCAAGCCAGCCCCGCACGCGCCACAGTACTCCCCGGCGGGCACGCTCGAGCCGCACACCGAACAGACGGTCAAAGGCACGCTGCGCGCCGGCTCCGTCATCGTCCTCCCCCTCGTATGTATGTCGCGAGATCGCGCGCCAAATTCCAGCCGTCCGGGGACCCGAGTCCGGTGGCAAGATCGTAGCCCGGTCCCGCCCGATAGTACAGGTTGTCGCCGACCGTTATGTCATGAAAGGGCGGGTAGCGCGGATGCCCGTTGGCCATGGCGTAGAGGGCCCGATTCATGAAGCCGAGACGGCGAAGATGCTGCTTCTGGAGATAGCCGTCGATCAGGGCGGTCATCCCTGCCCAGATCGGCGCCGCCTGGCTTGTCCCGCCCTCCTGCAGCCAGGTGCCGCCCACGTAGATGCGCGGCGAGGTAATGGTATCGGCGACGGCCGCGACGTCCGGCTCCTCGCGCATGCGCCCGCTCACTCCCGGCGCCTTCTGCCAGTCCGGCTGTGGGTAGAACTGGCTCTGGGCGCCGCCTGAGCCCTCGGTCTCGCCCGGGCTCTCCCAGACTTCCTCACGGTACCAGCTGCCGTCGGCATTGACGCTCAGGCGGGTTCCGCCGACCGAGGTAACACTCGGCACCGAGGGCGGCTCATCGGCTCCCACGAGATTCGACGTGGGCGGAGCGCCCCAGCTCTTGTCGAGGCAGTCGTAGGCGCCGCTGTCGCCGCTGGCCGCGTACACCGGCTCGCCGAACGATGCCGCGTCCTGGTACGCCTGCCGGTCGGCGTCGGTCTGGGCGAAACCGGCTTCCCCCTCGCAGATTCCCACGCTGTCGCTGATGATGGCGCCGGGATGCTCCGTCGCCATGTCTCGGGCCATCTGGTCCCGCACCGCAGACAGACTGTTGCAGGTTGTCCCGCAGTAGTAGACGATCAGCTTCGCCAGCGGCGCGATCTCGTGCACGATCTCGAGGTCGAGCTCCACCTCCCCGCCGGGAGGGGGGATCGTCGCGCCGCGCGTCGTCACGTTCATCGGCGGAAGCCCGTAGCCGCTGCTGAATGCTTTCAGGTCAGATGCATTGATGCCGTCGATTTCCGGGAAGGCGACCGTCTGACCGGCTCCGTCGTTTCCCATCTTCTGGAGGGTCGTCAGATCGTAGGCGGCCAGCAGGCCACTCGGCCGGAGGCCGCCGTCCGGAATGGCGCGAGCGGCGATGTGGCGGAGCGGGTCCCGATAGCTAGAGATATGGCCGACGGTCCGAACGGCGAAGCGCAACGACCGCGGTACAACCGGCGAGTGAAGCGCCGCGTAGTACCTCGCGCCGTCCGGAGCGACGTAGTCGTGGATGTCCACCCGCAGAGCACGCGCCATCGACCCCGCGGTCCCGCTCACCGTCATCCAGGAGGAGCCGGGCTGCCAGCCCGATTCCATGCCGAGTGCGTGCAGGATCGAGCGCACCCGGCGCATCGTCCGGGGCGAGGGACCGTTACGGCTCACCTGGCCCGGTGTCTCGTATCGGCCGAACCGGGGCGAGCCGGGCGTGTACATCGCGGTCAGCTCGACACTTTCCCGGGCCGCGTTCGGGTCTTTCAACAGCATGATGGTCGTGATCGGGCGATCGGGCCCAACCCGTCCGAAATCGCGGGAGGACAGTAGCAGCGTTGCGAACGCGTCACCCGCGAGGCGGACGCCCGGCGCGGGCCCGCCGGGCGATGCGCTCTGTCCCGGAGCGCAGCCGGATATGACGGAGGCGGCTGCCAGACAGACAGCCGCCTTCCAGACCCTGCCTATCAACTAACCTTCCACTGGATGGACTTGAGCAGCGGTACCGCGTCGTTGATCAGAGCGGTGTGCTTGTCTCGGGAGCTGAACAGCTCAATCTCATAGATCGTGGTACCGTCGGTATTCGACGCCACCCAGTATTCGTCGACCGCCGGGTAGGCCGGACCGTTCTGCGGGGTGAACGTGTAGCACAGCGCGAAGTCCGTGCCGGCGATCGGTGGTGTGCCAAGCGTGACGCTGTTGCTGTTGATGCAGGTTGCCGCATCTGGATTCTGCTTGGTGATGGAGCTCTCGATGCTCTGGGCCAGGGATTGGGCAGTCGTGGGCGATTGGGGATGGCCCGCTTCGATATAGATCGCTCCGTTGCCGTTCCCGTCGCGCAGTACCGCCGAGACGTTGTCCGATTTGACGGTCGACCAGCCGGCGGGAATGGTCGCGTTCCAGGTATTGGTGGATATCACGCTTCCACCGCCTCCGCCGGGGGTGACAACCGGGGTGGGCGTGACGCCGGCGGGGGTGGGTTGCACCGTCGACGGGGGGGTGGGCGCCACCGTCGGCGTGGTGGCCGGTGTGGGCAACGGTGTCGGGTTGGTTTGAGCAGGGGTTGGAGCAACCGTGGCGATGACCACCGGCGTCGGATTCGGACTGCTGTGAATGGCGTGGACCACCACCGCGGTCAGGGCCAGGAGGATGATCGCGCCGAGGATCGCGGCGACGAGAGCGAAGGGAGGAAGACGATGCGGTCCGGAGGGAGGCCCTCCGGCCGGCGCGTAAGGAGGCGGCGTGGGTGGCGTCCCCCCGGCCGGAACGCCTGACGGCGCCTGTCCCGCTCCACCGTAGGTCACACCGGTCACCGCGGGCGGACCTCCCGCCGGGGGGACCGGCGCGGGTCCCGGTGGAGGGCTGGCCGGCGGTACGCTGCCTGTCGCCAGGGGCCGGCCGCATTGCTGACAGAAGGCATTGCCTTCCGCGTTCTGGGTGCCGCAGTTTGCGCAGATTACTGCCATCTATCGGCCCTCCGGCGCGGCCGGCCGCGCACCCACCGCTTGCCCGTGCTTCGATACGCCGGGGCCGGCGGTCAGTGCCTTCCCGCAGCGCGGACAGAATCCCGATGCCATGACGCGGTGCCGGCAGTTGGGACAGACCGTCTCCGCGTAGCCCATGTGCGCCGCCTCCTCCAGCAGCGCGTGGTGCAGCAGATACCGAATGAACAAGGTCAGAAGACCAACTATCAGGACTTGCCAGGCGAGTATCGTGACGGCGGAGAAGCCGCGATCGACGAAGAGTTGACTGCCGTAGATGAAGGCAACTTCCCCGGCGATTCCGGCCAGGATCGCCATGATTGCCGGAGTTGTCACCCGGCCACGCCACAGTCTCCACAGGCCGGCGGTCACCGCCCCGGCGGTGCTTCCCTGCATGAGCGGACGTAATATGGCAAGCGTGAGCAAAGGATAGATCCAGTCGCCCGGGCTGGTTTGAAGCGGAAGGTGACCGATCACGCTGGAGTATCGGATCAGCGTCTCGGAAATGCTAAAGCCGAGTCCTGCTGCAACGCCGAAGACCAGCCCGTCGACCGTCTCCCGGAACTGTGGCCGGGTGCGAAGCGGCAGGGCAGGCAGCGGCTTGACAATTGCCTGGATGATCGGTACGACAATAAACAGCATGACGGTGACGCCGGCGCTCTCCCGGTTGGGGAGGCCGGCGGCTGCCGGGCTAAAGTAGTCGGTCAGCGACGTCACGATGATCCCGAGGATGATGCCGCCCCCAAATGTCAGGCCCAGCACCGGTAGCGGCTCATCGCGGTAGATCTGCGCCTCGTAGAGGTAGAGCAGGTAGAGGAGTGGAATCAGGAAGGCCGCAACCAGCACCGCCGCCGAGATCAGCCCGGCGATGTAGAGAACGAAGATTCCGGCGATGCCCGCTAGCAACGCATAGCGGAACTCGTGCACCTTTTCGTGGCTCGCATGGGGAAGCAGTGTGCTCAGGATTCCCGGATGCAGCACGTGCTCGCCGGGATGCGCCGCGAAATGTCCGAGTCGCAGTCCGGCATCGCCCGCCGGCAGTCCCTGCTGGGCGCCGCAACGGGTACAGAAGGCGCCTTCCGGGACGTCGTTACCGCAGCGCTCGCACTGCATCTACGCTCCTCCTTCCTCCTGGCGCAGGTTTCAAATCCTGCGGAGCCGGGCACAAAGGCGCCGGCCTACGGGTGGTAAACGAGCCGGGCGCAAAGGCGCCGGCCTACGAATTGTGAACGGGCCGGGCCCGGAGGCGCCGGCCTACCGGTTGTGAAGGACGCTCTTACTCGCGCACTGCTGAAGGCGGACGGCGTGTGCGGTCGCGGCGAATATGCCGTCCGGAACCTCTCACCGAAGCACATCGTACCGCAGGATGGAGGCGCTGTCTAGACAGAGAACGCTTCGCCGTGCCGTGAACGTTGACAGGCGGAAGCTGGATTCCATATTCTGTGCGCACCGCACCGGCGCGAATGGCGGAGGTGCACTGCTCCGCATCCCTCACGTGGAGCAGTGCCGCTGGACGTGCCCGGCCCCGCCGCAGCAGGAAATCATCCCGTTGAAATCATCCCGTTCAGAAGGAAGCTCGTGTGTTTCTCCCCTCAGCCATGACCAGTCTCTGGCGCCCTGGAGCCACGGCGGCACTGGTGGCCGTCGTGAGTCTATTGCCCGCCACCGGCTCGCGTGCCCAGCCCTTAACCGCTGCCACCGGCGTCTCGGCGAAGGCGCTCAACGGAAAGTACGCCACGAAAGCATTCACGCTGGCGCGCGGGCAGAGCGCGGTTGTCTCGAAGTACCTGTGGATCCAGAGTCGGAGCCGGATTGAGATCGACGGCACGATCGCGCTGAAGCCGGGAGCCTGGCTGGAGCTCGACGGCAATCCTGTACTCATCCGGGGACGGATCGACACCACGACGCAGCGTCCCGGAGACCGGCGTGTGCTGCTCGACCTCTTCTCGCCGGGACGCATCACCGTCGGGAACTCGGCGGTCGTTTCCCTCGGGCACGGCGCCTGTGCCGACCTCTTTGGCTACCGGGGTGTGTCGATTGCCGGCACGGTGTCGCTCAGCGGGGCAACTCACACCCAGGTGGCAGACGGACCGGCCAGCGGTGACGCACCATGCGGCCTTCTGGATATCCACTCCGGCTGCAGCCAGAACCAGTGCAAGACCAAGCCGGTGCCGGGTAGCATCCGGGTTTCCGGGGTCCTGAGCATCGGAGGCGGCGAAGACGGGAAGAGCGATAGCCGCGGAATCCCGGCGGGGCAAGCCAACCCCTGCGCCGGGGGCAATGCGACACAATCCTTTGCCGGCCAGGACGGAACCGACGGGGCTGAGGTGCGATACGACGCGGGGCTCCCAACAGACGTCAACCTGACCGGCGCCCGGGTCATTGTGGGCCGCGGCGGGAACGGCGGTGATGTCGGCGATCCCGCTACGGGGGAGCCGGCGAAGGCGCCCGACGGAGCGACCGGCCAGGGGGGCGTGAACCTTGACGCGACTCCGGGGCAGGGTGGCATGGGGAGTCAGGAGATCCTCTTCTTCCGACAGAAGAAGACCGGCCAGCTTACCGAGAAGGCGCTGAGATCCGGCGCCGACGGCAGCAACGGGCGTGTCCTGGCCGCTGCCGGAAACGGAAGTCCGGGGTGTGCAGGCGGCAGCACGTCGATCCATGTCACAGCGCAAGGGCCTGTCTTCACGAAGGCCATTCCCTCGACCGGCGCCATTACACTGGGCGGCGGCGGTAACGGTGGGTCGGCCGGCGACAATCAACACCCGGGCGGCCCGGGCGGCAAGGTCACGATCTCTATCCACGAGGAAGGCCCGACACGCATCGGGGCGATCCGCTTCAGCCACTACGCCAACGGCGGCAGCGGATACGGCGCATGTACGGCCTCGACCGTCACGCAGGGTTCGAATGGCGGAAACGGCGGCGCCCTGGCGGTGACCGCGACCTCATCCTCGGGCCAGGTGGTCCCGCCGCCGTATACCGCGAGCTCATCCTTCGGCGGCGGCGCCGGCGGCGACGGCATGATCCCCGGGCAGGGTGGTCTGGCGGGCCTCGACACCGCGAGCCAGCGGGCCGGCGTCAACGGCTCCAGTGGCGCCACCTGTCCGGGAGCGCTCACCGCATCGCTCAGCTACCCCAGCGCCGGCATCGCCGGCAATCTGCAGTTCTTTCACGGCGCCTACACCGCAAGTAACGGCCAGCCCTTCACGCAAAGTGGCGTCTGCGACCAATCGCCAGGTGGGGACTTCCAGGGACGCGGCATCCCGCTGTGCGGGCTGGTCGAGCCGCAGTGCGGCGCTTGCCATCACCTTCCCGGTCTCGGCATCATGCACGGATCCTGGGCCGTGGACATGCTCGGGGCGGAGGGTGCGCTGACCGACACACTGGGAGTGTGGAAGTCGAGCAGCGCCGACTTCCGGCTACTCGCTCCGGACGGCCACAGCTCTGGTCCCCTCGTCCCCGGCCCGGAATATCTGGACACCGTCGGCAATTGGGGTCAGGCGGTACCCTTCATGCTCCTTGGGTCGAAGAGCTCCTACATGTTCGACTGGCTCACCTTCGAGCCGGTCTCGGCGGGCCAGTACCAGATCCAATGGAACGATGGAGCCGGCAGCGGCTGGGTCACGCTCGCCACACTGACACTGAGCCCGATCAATCACATGGCGGCACTGGATAGGCGGGCCATCCGCTCGACGGGCCGCGGATTCCACGCGGGGTAGCCGCGACGCCGGGCGGAAGCGCGTCAGGAGGCGGCAGTCTCGGGCGGAGCCAGTGATGAGCGCCGGTCCCCCTGCGCGTGGCGCTCGATGTGCTGGAGCAACGTCGACAGGTTGAAGGGCTTGGCGACCAGCTCGTCGAAGATTCCGGAGCTGCCCGCAACCTCCAGCATGAGACGCGATGCCGACATGGCGATCATGGGCGTGTGCGGAAATGCGCTGCGGCGCAACCGGCTCGCCAGCTCCACGCCGGTTGTCCCGGGCAACATGAGGTCGATCAGGAAGACGCTGGCCTCGGGCACGGCGTCGATGATTGCGGCGAGATCGGGCGAGGTGAATCCCGCGGCGCGGTAGCCATCGGCCTCCAGCACCTCGCAGACCAGCTCGAGAATGTCTCGATCGTCCTCGATCACGGCGATAGTCGCGCTCATGTTTCCTCCCGCTGGTCGGATGCCCTCGACGCGTCCCTGCCATGTCCGCCGAGTGCTACTGCATGGTTGTCCGCGCCCCGCGCGGCGGTCAATGGCCGGGTGACGCTCTATCACAGCGGACGCGGTGTTATGTCGAGTGTGTCCTGTCGCGCTGGGTGACCACTTGTGGGGCGGCAGGGGAGGTAGCTCTTTGACCGCCGAGGCTTCTCCACGCACTGTCCCCACCTCCAGACGCGCATCCACAAGATCGTCCACGAAACTCGGCATCGGGTACAATGCGCCGATTCGGCGCCGGGAGGTAGGCGGGCTGCTTCGAAACCACGCCCCAGCCAGCGGGAAGCGCGTGATCGTCACCGGCGGGACCAGCGGGATCGGGGAGGCGACGAGCCGTCGCTTCATCGAGGACGGCGCCAGGGTGATTGCCTTTGCCGCCGGCCGCGAGGAGTGCGCAACTGCGCCGGACCACCTCCCCGGTCTGCTTGCCGCCTTGCAGGTGGACGTCGCCGATCCCGAGCAGGTGGAACGTTCCTTCCGCGCGGCGGACGAGCTGTTCGGGGGCGCCGAATCGCCGCGCCTGGACGTGCTCGTCAACAACGCCGGAGTCAGTCTGCGTCATCCGTTCCTCGAGATCACGGCACAGGAGTGGCAGCGTGTCCTGGCCGTCAACCTCAGCGGCATGTTCTACTGTGCCCAGCAGGCGGCGCGGCGCATGACGCCCGGGGGCGGCGTCATTCTGATGACTGCCTCCACGAACGGACTGGTCGCCCATCCCTACTATGCCGACTACAACGCATCGAAAGCCGGTGTCATCCTCCTGACGAAGACCATGGCGCTCGAGCTCGCTCCGGACATCCGCGTCAACTGCGTCTGCCCCGGCTACGTTCTCACCCCGATGCAGCGGGCCGAGTACACGCCCGAGATGCTGGCCGCCACCGACCGCAAGATCCCGCTGGGGCGTCACGCCACACCCGAGGAGGTCGCCGCACTCTTTGCGTTTCTCGCATCCGACGAGGCGGCCTACATTACCGGCGCCGCGATTCCGATCGACGCCGGCGAGACGGCCGGAGGCCTGGCCAGCCGGGACAGATAGCGTCCAGCGCCCTCCCGCCTGCCGGCACCCCCTGCCGGCGCGAACGGCGGACTTGACCACTCGCCTACCAGGCGACTACCATAACTGTAAAGTCAAGACAGCGTGGACGGAGAACAGTAGGCGGCGCGCCGAGCGATCGGGGATGGTGGAAGCCCGAATGAGCCGCCGAACGGGCTCCCGAGCATTGCGGCGGCCCTATCGGGCCCCGGACGAGGACCGGCCTCGATAGCAACGGGTGTCGAGCGGCTTGCCGTCACGGAGACGGTTCCACGGCAGGCAACAAGGGTGGTACCACGGGCGGCGGGCTCGTCCCTTCGAGGATGAGCCCGCCGCCGTTCTTGTATTGAGGAGAAGCTGCAATGACGAGAGTGGTACTCGCGTATTCCGGTGGACTCGACACGTCGGTCGCCATTCGCTGGCTCATGGAGAGCTACAACCTGGAAGTTGTCACCCTGACGGCGGATCTTGGTGGCGATATCGACCTGGAGGCGGCACGCCGCAAGGCGCTCCAGGTGGGAGCAGTCGACGCGTATGTCATCGACGCCCGCGAGCAGTTTGCCCGGGACTTCGTCCTGCCCGCCCTGCAGGCCGATGCCCTCTACGAGGGCCAGTATCCGCTGGCCACCGCGCTGGCCCGTCCGCTAATCGCCCAGCTCATGGTCGACGTGGCCCATCGGTCCGGCGCTACCCTTATCGCTCACGGTTGCACCGGCAAGGGAAACGATCAGGTTCGATTCGACGTCGCGACCACCGCCCTTGCGCCCGAGCTGAAGGTGATCGCGCCAATCCGCGAGTGGCGGATGTCACGCGAGGAGGAGATTGAGTACGCTCGTCAGCACGACATCCCGGTGCCGGTGACCGCCGGCTCGCCGTACAGTACCGACGAGAACCTGTGGGGACGCAGCGTTGAATGCGGCGTGCTCGAGGACCCCAATCAGGAACCTCCCGAGGATGCCTATGCCTGGACCGTGAGTCCGCTGGATGCGCCAGGCGAGCCGCTGTACCTGGAGATCGGGTTCGAGGGCGGCGTGCCGGTTCGCTGCAACGGGAGCCAGGTCGGTTTGCTTGACCTGATTCAAACACTCAGCAGCCTGGGCGGCCGCCATGGGGTGGGACGCATCGACATGATCGAGAACCGTTTGGTCGGCCTGAAGAGCCGGGAGCTCTACGAGGCGCCGGCGGCCGTCATTCTCCACGCCGCGCACCGCGCGGTGGAAGACCTGACGCTGGCCAGGGACTCGCTCCGCTTCAAGGAGATGGTCATGCCTATCTACGCCGATCTGGTGTACAACGGCCTCTGGTTCGGCGCCCTCCGGCGTGACCTGGCGGCCTATGTCGCCAGCTCGCAGCAGCACGTTACCGGCGCTGTCCGGCTCAAGCTCTTCAAGGGTGTCTGCACCGTGGTTGGTCGGTCTTCCCCGTACTCGCTCTACGATGTCGAGCTGGCCACCTACGGCGGAGGGGATCAGTTCGACTACCGTGCCGCCGAGGGATTCATCACCCTGTGGGGCCTGCCGCTGCGTACGCAGGCGCGAAAGCAGGCGCTGAACAAGACCGAGGTTCCCACCGCGTGAAGACCTGGCAGGGCCGGATTGGAACGCCGGCTCATCCACTCTTTGAAGCGTTCACCTCCTCAATCGAGCAGGACCGGAGGCTTGCCCCGTACGATGTCCTGGTGAGCCAGGCGCACGCCCGCGCGCTGGCCGCGGCCGGGATCATCGCAGCGGACAGTGGCGATCAGCTGGTCGCGGCGCTCGACGAGATTGGCGCGGAGATCCGCGACGGGCGCTTCACCTGGCGTGACGATCTGGAAGATGTGCACACCCACGTCGAGTCACGGCTCCGCGAGAAGCTGGGAGACCTGGCCGGCGCGCTCCACGCCGGCCGCTCGCGCAACGATCAGATCGCCGCCGACCTCCGGCTCTACGTCAAGGACACGATACGCGCCACGCTGCAAGCGCTCCTCGACCTGCAGTCGGCCCTGCTCGACCTTGCGCGCCGCTATCAGGATGCAGTCATGCCGGGCTACACGCACCTGCAGCAGGCACAGCCGCTCCTCATCGCGCAACCGCTGCTGGCCCATGCCGCGATGCTGGGCCGCGATTGGGAGCGGTTCCGTGCCGCATACGCTCGCGCCGATCACTCTCCCCTGGGGAGCGGCGCGCTCGCCGGCTCGACATTTCCCCTCGATCGGGAGCTTCTGGCCCAGCTCTGCGGCTTCTCCGGCGTCATCGGCAATAGCCTCGACGCCGTGAGCGATCGCGACTTCCTGGTGGAAACGGTTTTCAACGCGGGTCTCGGCATGACCCATCTCTCCCGTCTCGCCGAAGACATCGTCCTCTGGTCGTCGGCGGAGTTCGGGTTCCTCGAACTGCCCGACGCTTTCGCCAGCGGCAGCAGCATGCTGCCGCAGAAGAAGAATCCCGATGTCGCCGAGCTGATTCGGGGGAAAGCCGCGCTCGTGCTCGGTGATGTGTCGGCCGCGCTCGCGCTGGTCAAGGCGATTCCGCTCGGCTACAACCGCGACCTGCAGGAGGACAAGACACCGCTCTATCACGCTACCGACACGCTGCTGGCCTCCCTGCGCGTTCTGACTGCCATGGTTCCGGATCTGCGCTTCGACACCGAACGTACCGCGCAAGCCGTCTCCAGCTACGCACTCGCCACCGACCTGGCCGACCATCTGGTGCAGCACGGCGTGCCGTTCCGGCAGGCGCATGCCGTCGTCGGTCAGCTGGTCGCGCGGTGTCTGACCGACGGCCGCGCTTTGACCGAGCTCGATGCCGGCGAGCTGCGCGCCGCCTCGCCCCACTTCGACACCATTCCCGAGCTGTCCGCCGCCGCGTCGATCCGGCGAAAGCGCACCACGGGAAGCACGCACCCCGACGAAGTCAAGCGACAGTTGAGGAATGCGGACGACGAGCTACGGTCGCGGCGCATCGCGTTGGAGGCAATGAGATGACAGCAGCACCGGCTCGCCAACCGACTGTGATGGGCCGCCCCGAAACGACCAGGGTATTCCGGCCATGAGGCTGGCCATCCTGCTCTCCCAGGTTCGTCTCGAGGAGAAGCTGATCTTCGCCGCCGCCGAACGGATCGGGACCGCGGTCGAGAAGATCTTCGACAAGGAGCTCATCCTCGACCTGGCCGTGCCTGACTTTCCGCCGGTCGATCTGGTGCTCGATCGCAGCCTGGTCCACTCGCGCGCCGAATACACGTTGCGGTACCTGCGTGACCTCGGCATTCCGACCGTCAATTCCTACGAGGCGACGATCGTCTGCGACAACAAATTCCTGACCACGATCACGCTCGAGAAGGGCGGCATTCCAACGCTGCGCACCATGATCGCCTACACGCCGGCCGCCGCCCTCGACGCCATCGAGCGGCTCGGCTATCCGGCGGTGCTCAAGCCGCCGGTCGGCTCCTGGGGCCGTCTCCTGGCCAAGATCAACGACCGCGAGGCGGCGGAGGCGGTGCTAGAGCACAAGGAGATCCTCGGCTCGTACCACCACTCGATCTTCTACATACAGGAATACGTGCCGAAGCGCGGTGGTGACATCCGCGCCTTCGTGGTGGGCGAGCGAGTGATCGGCGCCTCCCGGCGTAGCTCGCCGCACTGGATCACCAACGTGGCGCGCGGCGCCTCGACGGCTCCGTGTCCGGTAACCTCCGAGCTGGAGACGATCGCGCTCAGTGCCGCCCAGGTCGTCGGCGGCGAGATCCTGGGGGTGGATCTCGTCGAGACCGAGGAAGGCCTGAAGGTGATCGAGATCAACACCGGCGCCGAGTTCAAGGGCCTGATCGAAGCCACCGGCGTCGACGTGCCGGCAGCCATCGTGGACTATCTCTTGCACAGGCAGTGACCGCACACCGAGCGCCGGGTGGGCTCAGGCCCATATAGCCGTCACCGGAAACGGTATCCACCCGCACCACGGGCCGGGGGCTCTTGACTAAGAGGGACGCCAAACATAGCAAGCGCCCTTGACACCCTCGATGGCAGTCGCTTCGGCAGTTCCGTATTCGACCAGGCGCATGAGTCCCCCACGCAGCTCCTCCTCGGCAAGCCCCAGATGCTTCGCCAGGACGGTGGGAAGAGCATAGACCGCGCTTGGCAGGTAGGCACGAAGAAACCGATCGAGTGCCTCCTCCCGCGACACGGTATCCGCGGCATCGGCATATCCACGGTAGCGCACCCGTACCAGGGCATGGCTCATATCGTGGACATTGGGAGAGAACACTTTCGCCACCAGCAGCCGGCGGTCCAGTTCGTCGATCGCCTTGAGGTAGGCGGCACGATTTTCTTTCCCCGTTGGGAAGCCGGCCGCCTCCCGCAGCTCACCGGTGCTGAGCGCACCGTCCGACTCCTCCAGCGCCCGCGCAATACGGTAGGCGTTCTCGGAGAGCTCGCCGAGGTCGTATAGCTCATCCGGCATCCGCAGCTCACCGCGCAGCCGAAGGATGCTGGGCAGCAGCTCCCAGGAGATCCAGGTCGGCCGGTTGCGAACCAACACCGCGTAAAACGCCCGCTCCGGCCGGCCCAGCTCCCAGCGCCAGCCGAAGACCTGTCCGGCCGGGCTGTCCCATTCCGCGTCGGCTTTCTCGTTGGGATTGCCGACGTAGGCGTGAAAGAGGTTGGGTATCTCGGGCGACGCCGCGAACAGCGTGGCGACGCCGACCCGGTCGATGAGATCGCCGGCGGCTTCCGGACCCGGCAGGTGCGTCTCAGGCGTCTGACACCAACGTTCTAGCCGCTGGGTTCGCACGTTGTCGAGGGTGGGCATAACCCGTCTCCGTGGGATATGGGCAGAATAGCACGCATGTCCTATCGATCGCAGATTATCATCGGCGAGAGCGTCGCCGCGAGTCGTTACCGGGACGGGGTCGAGGCAAAGAAGGGACTGAGGATGGATACACCTGTTGACCCGCTGGAGCGCCTTCGACAGATCTGCCTGACATTGCCGGAGGCGACCGAGCGGCTCAGTCACGGCGAGCCGACCTGGTTCGTGCAGGGGAAGCGCGTGTTCGTGATGTACGCCGATCACCATCATGACGACCGGCTGGCATTCTGGTGCGCCGCTCCAGCCGGTGTCCAGGAGGCACTCGTCGGCTCGGAGCCGGAACGCTTCTTCGTTCCACCGTACGTCGGCGGTCGTGGCTGGCTCGGAGTGTGGCTCGATGTCCCGGTTGATTGGGAGGATGTCGAGGGTCTGGTCGCGGACGCGTACCGGATGGTTGCGCCGGAACGCCTGATCAGGCAACTTGCCGGCTCCTGACGCCGGAGAAGCTCCTGGTGAAGCCTTCGAGATCCTCCGGAGCCGGTCGCCGGGGCGCCGGCTCACGGGAGTTGTGAACGCGCCGGTCACAAAGGCTCCGGCCTACAGGGGGTGAACGGAGGCGGGGCACGAAGGCGCCGGCCCACGGGTTTGGAACGGCACTCTTACTCCAGCAGTCGCTCCCGCAACCGCTGAATATCGGCGGCGCTTACGCCGGCTTCCAGAAGATAGGCCTCGACGCCGCCGTGGCGCTCGTGCAGGTACTGGAGCACCTCGAGCATCACGTCAGCGCGGGCGCTGGCCCGGACGAGGTCGCGCTCGCGATCCGCCCGCTCGCCGGGACCGTTCTCCAACCAGTGCTCGTCGAAGGGACGCAGGCACTCGGCAGTCAGTGCGTAGTCGGCGGCGATGGTGTCGTTCGGGACGCCCGCCAGCGCCAGCAGGAGGGCGCAGATAATGCCGGTGCGGTCCTTCCCCGCCATGCAGTGAATCAGCACCGCACCGGAAGGTGCTTCGGCAATCGCGATCGCGATCCGGCCGACGGTTGACTGAAAGCGGTCGAGCATGCCCTTATAGTCGTTGGCGAGCGTGGTGAACTCGGCGGCCGGCGACCTGGCCGGATCGACCAGCGAGATGTTGGTGTACGTGATGCCATGCGACCCCGGCGCGGCGAACGGGTTGGGGTGCTGCGCGAGCTCATCGGGCTTGCGCAGATCCACGATCGATCGAATGCCGTACGCCAGCAGCGCCGCCTGGCCGGTAGCGGTGAGCTGCGAGGGTGTGTCCGACCGCACGACCGCTCCCCAGCGAGTTTCTTTCCCATCGCGGGTTCGGTAGCCGCCCAGATCGCGTGCGTTCAAACACCCTTCCCACGCCAGGACGCGCGCCTGTTGTTCTTTGATTGCCATATCACCTTCCCATGTTGGTCGTTACCGGTCCGGCGAGCCCGCAGCGTTGCCACGCGCCCCATCCACGGACGGAGAACGTGGCGCGGGATGTCACGGCAGAGCCGGCGCCGCCGGCAGAAGGCGACCCGCCAGGGTCGCCCAGCCCATCATCGGATGTGGCGGCGAAGCATCGCAATCGGTACGACTCTCACCGATTTGACAAGCCGGTTATGGCTCTGTAAGCTGGCTTCTAAGTCAAGAACGATACGACGACGGGAAGAGTACGCCACCGAGGAGCGACCCCAAGAGAGCCGCGTTGCTGCGATGCGGC
>Ga0070735_10001591_pt1 | contig 21637 bp, 18 predicted proteins | sample Coa_R1_FD_66443 | JGI IMG/M metagenome (GOLD analysis project Ga0070735, IMG submission 66443) | Surface soil microbial communities from Centralia Pennsylvania, which are recovering from an underground coalmine fire - Coalmine... | ecosystem: Environmental > Terrestrial > Soil > Unclassified ... | reverse complement strand
CACAAGCTCCGACCCCGGCGTCGGCGCAAGCATGACGGGGGCGTGACGCCCGTCGGCCGTTGGCGCTGCGCGGACGTCCATGGTAAGCCCAAGACCGTAGCGGCCTCGCGGGCCGCTTTCTAGATTTCGGAGAGATGCCAAGCGATGCCCAGCGAAGCCATTCAGTGCAAGCCCCTCGAGGTCGTCGTGAGCGACCGCGGGATCGAGCGCGCGATCAAGATGCTCAAGCGCAAGCTCGCGTCGGAGGGGGTGCTTCGCGAGCTCAAGATGCGGCGGCACTACATGAAGCCGAGCGTCAAGCGTCGTAAGAAGCAAGCCGAGGCCGCCCGTCGGCGCCGCAAGCGCGCCAAGGTCGAGGCGACGGCCCAGCTGAAGGGCTGAACCCCTCCATTTCGAAGAGCCGTCACCCGATCAGCGCCTCAGCGAGCGGCTGCGACGGCGTCGTCGAGGCTCATGGTGCCGTCGTAGAGCGCGCGCCCGACGATGCACGCCGGGATGCCGCGGGCCGCCAGGATCCGCAGATCGTCGAGCGAGCCAACCCCGCCGGAGGCGATGACGGGGAACGGAGACAGCGCTGCGAGCTCGGCGGTCGCTTCCACGTTCGGGCCTGCGCGCGTTCCGTCCCGCGCCACGTCAGTGTAGAGGACGCCCGCGAGCGGGGCGGTGGCAAACGACCGCAGCAGGTCGACGGCTCGCACGTGCGTTGCTTGGGTCCACCCCTCGACTGCGACGAATCCGTCGCGCGCGTCCACGGCGAGGATGACGACGTTCGGGTTCTCGTCGGCGAGCGCGCGGACCAGGTCCGGCTCCCTGATCGCGGCCGATCCCAGCACGATCCGCCGAACGCCCAGCGATAGGAGCTCTTCGAAGCTCTCCCGGGTTCGAACGCCGCCGCCGACCTCGACGCCGGGCCCGAACGCCTCGACGATGGCCCGGACCGCCTCCTTCTGCGCCGGCCGGCCCGCACGCGCGCCCTCGAGGTCGACGACGTGAAGCAAGGGCACGGCCCCACGCAACCGGCGCGCCCGGCCCACGGGGTCGTCGTCGTAGACAGTCACCGCGTCGTAACGCCCCTGATGCAGCCGGACGACCTTGCCGCCGAGGAGATCGATGGCCGGGATGACGATCACGAGGCTACGAACCTCTCGAGCAGCGCGAGGCCGGCTCGCTGGCTCTTTTCGGGGTGGAATTGACAGGCGAAGACGTTGCGGTACGCGATGGCGCTGACGAAGGTCTCGCCGTAGTCGGTGGTCGCCGCGACGACGCTCGGGTCCCGCGGCGCGACGACGTAGCTGTGGACGAAGTAGTAGTGCTGGCGGCCCGAGAGGAGCCCGAGCCTGCCCCCGTGCGCGCGCGGCTCCGCCACGTTCCAACCCATGTGGGGGATCTTGAGCGGCGTGTTCGTCGTCGGGTCCGTGCCTCCCCGCAGGCGGACGACGCTCCCCTCGAGGATGCCGAGGCCGCTGCAGCCGGGCGCCTCGGCGCTCGTCGCGAAGAGGACCTGGAGGCCGAGGCAGATGCCCAGGTAGGGCCGCTCCGCCGCGACGTGCGCCCGCACAGCGTCGCCGAGCCCCCGGGAGAGGGCGCGCACGCAGTCACCAAATGCGGCCTGTCCGGGCATGACGAGCATGTCCGCGCTCGAGACGCGATGCGCCTCGCCCGTCACTTCGACCGTGGCACCCCGGCGTCCCCCCACCTCTCGGGTCGCTTCGAGAAGGGCCCGCTCGACGCTCCTCAGGTTGCCTAGGCCCACGTCGCACACCGCGATGCGCACGCGCACCAGATACCACGCCCCCGCATAGAGGTACCACCCCTCGGCCCCGTCGAAGAAAAAACGAGCCTGGATCATCCGGGCAAAAGCGTGGTACTCCCGCAGCCAATCGAACTCGTGCTTCCTAAGGCGTGAAGCTACGCCACGGCATCGAACGAAAAGGGCGATGCTGCCCGGTCCCGCCGGCCGAGCGTGGGTGTCCGGGGGCCGGGTCGAGAGTGGAAACATGGGGCGGGGCAGGACTGCGTCTGCAGGAGGAAGAACGACGATGACTCGCAAATTCTGGCGACGGATTTCATGGCCTGTAGTCTTCGCGGGGCTCAGCGCCCCGTTCATCGCGAACTGCGGCGGCGGCATGCCTGGCGGGGGAGGGCTGCCCGGCATCCCCTCTGGCGGCGGCGCGTGCCCGGTGGACATGGCGAAGGTCGAGGCGATCGAGTCGTTCGACTTCGAGAAGGAGTTCAAGCTCAAGGCGGACGTCGCCGCCAAGCTCAAGGCAGGCGCCTCCGCCGCCGCCGAGATGAAGGCCTTGGCGGAAAAGATCGACGGTGACCTCAAGCTCGCGTGTGGCAACCTCGCGCACGACCTGGGCGGCGCCGGCGACTACAAGGACGGACAGGACGCCTGCAAGGCGGCCATCAAGGTGATGGGGGACGTGAAGGCCAAGATGGGCGCCAACGTCAAGATGTCCCTCGACGTCACCGAGCCCCATTGCGGCGTCGACGTCAACGCCTACGCGGACTGCGCGGGCCACTGCGACGCGTCGGTCAAGGGCGGCAAGGCCGAGGTCAAGTGCGAGCCCGGCAAGCTGCAGGGCGAGTGCTCCGGCAAGTGCCAGGGCGACTGCGAGGCCAGCGCTGCGGCGGCCTGCACGGGCGAGTGCAGCGGCACCTGCGACGCCGACATCAAGGGCGCTTGCTCCGGCAAGTGCTCGGGCAAGTGCGACGGCAAGGTGATGGACGCGAAGGCCAACGGCGAGTGCTCCGGCACTTGCGAGGGCAAATGCGACGCGAGCATCAAGGGCGAGTGCCATGGCAAGTGCGGCGGCTCGTGCAAGATGAGCGCGCAGGCCGAGTGCCACGGCACCTGCACCGGTTCGTGCTCGGTCGAGATGAAGGCCCCCAAGTGCACGGGCAAGGTCGAGCCGCCGCAGATCAGCGCGGAGTGCAAGGCCAAGTGCGACGCGGGCCTCCACGCCCACGCGGAGTGCACGCCGCCGCACATCGCCTTGCGGATCAGCGGGTCGGCCGACGCCAAGGCGGAGGCCATGTATCGCGCCGCGATCGAGAAGAACCTCGGCGCGGTGCTCAAGGTGGCGGTGGGCACGGGCAAGGGTGCCCTCGAGCTCGCCGGCAACATGGAGACGGTCATCAACGGCGTGGTGGCGGGCGCGCAGGGCGCGGGTGACGCGGTGAGCGGCCTGAAGCTGGCGGCGTGTCTGGCGCCGGTCAAGGGCGCGCTCGACGCGGTCGCGAGCGTCAAGGCGAACGTCAGCGTCTCGGTCGACGTGCAAGCGTCGGCCAAGGGCAGCGCCAAGGCGGGTTGATCCTCCTCCGTGCGTCACGGCAGGCGGGCGGTCCCCTGGGCCGCCCGTCGGCTTTTTGTCAGGGGACGAGGACCGTTCCGACGCTGCCCGGATGCGCCAGCGCGCGGGCGAGCTCCCCCGGCTCGAGGCGCCCCACGACGTGCACCGCCTTCACGCCGTCGGCCAAGGCAGACAGCGACTCCTCTACCTTCGGGATCATCCCTCGCGTCACGGTGCCGTCGGCGATGGCGCGCCGTGCGGCGGCGGCGTCGAGGCGTTCGATCCGCGATCGGGGATCGCCCACGTCTCGGAGGACGCCCGGCACGTCGGTCACGAGGACCACGGCGCGCGCATCGAGCTCGACGGCCATCCGGTTCGCCACGGTGTCCGCGTTGATGTTGTAGACGCGCCCGGAAGGGTCGGCGCCGAGGCAAGCGACGACGGGGACGTAGCCGGCTCCGCAAAGCATCCCGATCAAGTCGGCGTTGACGCCGACGACGTCGCCCACGTGCCCCAGATCGATCGGGTCCGGGCCCGCGCCGGGGTACACCCGGGGCGGGCGCAGCGAGGCGCGGACGACGAGCGCGCTCGCGCCATGGAGGCCCACGGGCCTCGCGCCCGCCGCTACGAGCGCGGCGCAAGCGTCGACGTTGACCTGGCCGGCCACCGCCATTTTGACCGCCTCGAGCGCGGCAGCGTCGGTGACCCGCCGGCCGCCCACCACCGTCGGCGACAACCCGAGCCTCTTCTGCAGCTCGGTCACCTGCGGGCCGCCCCCGTGTACGATGACGAGGGCTTCGCCATGGGCGCTCATCGCCGCGACGTCCGCGGCGATCGCCCTCATGTGGTTCGAGGATACGACCTCGCCGCCGATCTTGAGGACGACGTGCCCCGGCATGAACGCGCTACGGCCAGCTGCCGGGGTCGTCGAGGGTGGCCCGCTCGTCGACCCCCAGCATGAGGTTCATCGATTGGATGGCCTGGCCAGCGCCTCCCTTGATGAGGTTGTCCGTCGCTCCGAAGCACGCGACGACGACCCGGCCTTGGTGGACGTCGCCTGCCTGGGCGCCGACCTCGGCGAAGTTGGTGCCCTTCACGGCGACGACCTCCGGCAGCCGTTTCATGGGCACGCGCACGAAAGGCTCGCCCTTGTAGGTCGACCGCCAAAGCGTGTCCACCGAGGGCGCGGAAAGGCGCGCCTCGTCCACGTGCGCGAAGCAGGTCGCGAAGATTCCGCGCGCGAGCGGCGCGCTCACCGGCACGAAGCGCAGCGTCAAATCGTGCGCGCCCGCGTCGACGAGGGCGCGGGCGATTTCGGGGACGTGCTGGTGCTCGAGCGGCTTGTACGTACGCAGGTTGTTCGAGCGAACCGGGTGGTGGGTGCCGGCGCTCGGCGCCACGCCGCTCCCGCTCGACCCCGTGATGGCCACGATCTCGACAGGCCCCCGAAGCAAGCCGGCCCGCGCCAGCGGCAGGAGCGCGAGCTCGATCGTCGTGGCGAAACACCCCGGAGAAGCCACGTAGCGGGCCTCCCGGATCGAGTCGCGGTAAACCTCGGGTAGCCCGTACACGAAGGTGCCCTTCGCGAGCTCCTCCGGACAGGGGTGCCCGGCCCCGTAGAACCGCTCGTACGCCGCCGCGTCCCTCAGCCGAAAGTCTCCGGACAGGTCGACGATGCGAGCGCCCGTTCGCATCATCTCCGGAACGTGCTGTGCGCTGACACGGTGGGGCAGTCCGAGGAACACCACGTCCACGCCCCGGGCGGCCTCGACCGGCGACAGGCCTTCGAAGCGCAGATCCGTACGACCCTCGAGGTTAAGCTGGACGGCCGAGACCGGCTCACCCACGTGGTCGATGGCAGAGACGCGTACGAGCTCGACGTCCGGGTGCGCCAAGAGGCGCCGTATGAGCTCCGCCCCGCCGTAGCCTGTGGCGCCCACGACCGCCGCCCTGAAGCGCTTTCCGGCCATCGTCCCCTCGATCGTAAGCGATGCTAACGTGAGTTTCCATGTCGCACGCGGACCGCGCGACGTCGTGGCTGTCGGACAAAGAGGGAGCCATGGAGGGCGCCCTCGCCCCGCTCGTCGACGTCAACTCGTACACCGAGAACCCGGAGGGCGGGCGCAAGGTCGGCACGATGCTCCGCGATCTCTTCGACCTGCCCGGCGTGGTCATCTCCACGCGGGCGAGCGAGCGGTTCGCCGATCACGTCGTCGTTCGCTCTCGCGCGGAGCTCCCGAACAAGGGGGCGGTCGCGCTCGTCGGCCACCTGGATACCGTGTTCGCGCCGGGCACGTTCGAGGGATACCGTCGCGACGGCGAGCTCGCTCGAGGGCCCGGCGTGCTCGACATGAAGGGCGGCCTCGTCGTCGTCGCGTTCGCGATGAGGGCCCTCGCCGCCTCGGGGGGGCTCGACGCCGTCGCCCCGCTGCGCGTCGTCATCGTGAGCGACGAAGAGGTCGGATCTCCGGAGGGGCAGGGGGTCATCGCCGCGGCCATCAGCGGTTCGAGCGCGTGCCTCGTCTTCGAGGCCGGACGCGGCCAGGACGCCATCATCACCCGCCGCAAGGGTACAGGAGCCGTGATCGCCACGGCGCACGGGCGCGCCGCGCATGCGGGCAACGCCCACCAGGAGGGGGCCAACGCGATCTGGGCGATGGCGCGGCTCGTCGACGGCGTCCAGCGCCTGACCGACTACGACCGTGGCGTGACGGTGAACGTCGGGCGCGTCCTCGGAGGGCACAGCAAGAACACGGTGCCCGACCACTGCGAAGCGCAGATCGACCTGCGCTTCGATTCGCGGGTCGACGGCGAGTACCTCGTCGCCTCGATGCGCCGGATCGCGGACGACGCGGCGGCCTCCGTGCCGGGCGTCCGGATCGACCTCCAGGGCGGCATTGCGCGGCTGCCTCTCGAGCGGACGGAGGCCAACGAGCGCCTCATGGTGAGGTACGCGGCGTGCGCCAGCGCGCACGGGCTGGGCTGCAGCGAAGCGCCCCTCGTCGGCGGCGGAAGCGACGCGAGCACGGCCGCCGCCCTCGGCATCCCGGCGATCGACGGCCTCGGCCCGAGAGGCGGCGGCTTCCACACCAAGGACGAACACATCGAGGTGGCGACGCTCGTCCCCAAGGCGCAGGCGCTGGCCCGGTTCCTAGCTCAGTGGCCCGGGGACTGAGACCGGCGGGATGAGCCCAAGAAATGCGACGCACCGCGCTCGCGCTGCTGGTCGGGTCGGTCGCCTTGGGGTGTCCGGCGCCCGCGGACGTGACGCCGCTCATCCACGTCTCGCCCCGCGCCGCGGCTCGCTACGGATTGATCCTCGGCCCCTCGACCCCGGCGCGCTCGGGAGACGGCGGCGCGAGGCCTGCGCGTGTCCGCGTGATGGCCGACGGCGACCGGCTCGGCGGGCCGAACGCCATCGGGAGCGCCGGGGACGTGCTGCTCGAAAACGACGAGGTGGCGTTCGTCATCGATCGCCTGGGGGCGGGCGCGGGGTTCGCCGAGAGCGGCGGTAACCTCGTCGACGCCGCCGACGCGCACGACCGCCGCGACGAGCTCGGACAGGTGTTCACGTTCTTCGGCAGGTTCCCGAGGCAGGGGATCTACGACACCATCACGACCGGCACGTCGAGCGACGGCAGCGCCTGGGTCGAAGCGACGGGCCACGAGCTCTACGAGGCGCGCCTCGCCGTGACGACCAGGTACACGCTCGGCGCGCCGGACCGCGCGCTGCTCCTGCGGACGACGCTGTCCAATCAGGGCGCAGCCACGCTCGATCTCCCCGCGCTCGGCGACGCGATTCAGTGGGGCGGGGCCGAGAAGGTCGCGCCGGGCAGGCCGCGCGGCTTCAAGGGGCCCTCCTCCGGCCCTTTCGTCGGCGGCGTCGGCCGGTTCACGAGCTACGCCATGACTTCCACCGAAGGCTCCATCGAGGCGGTGAGCGGCGGAGGCTGGACCGACACCGCGGTACGGCGCGACGTCCGGCTCGCCCCGGGGCAGAGCGTCGAATACTCGCGCGTCCTGGTCGTCGGGCAGCGGGCCGACACATCGAGCCTCGTCGCCGAGCTCGCGCAGGCCGCCGGGCAGCGCGTGGGCGCGGTTGAGGTGCACCTTCGCTCGGCGGACGGGCACGCCCTGCTCGGCGTGCCGGCGGACGCCCGCCTCTCGATCCGTGATGTCGCAGGCACCGAGGTGATGACCCTTCACGCCGGGGGTTCGCCGCCCGCGCTCTCGGGGTCGCTCGTTGCGGGCAGGTGGTCGCTGGCGTACGCAGGGGGAGGGGGGCGCGCCGGCGTGCAGCCCGTCACCGTGGCCGTGCGCGAGGGCGAGACGGTCGCGAGCGAGCTCCTCGTCACTCGATCCGCCGGGGTGCGCGTCGCTTGCGGTGCGCCGGGGGCCACGGGCCCTTGCAAGGTCACGTTCGAATCGACCGACGGCGCGCCCCCGCCCGACTTCGGGCCGATGCACGCCGCCGGCCCCGCGCGCAACCAGGTCACGACGGCCGACGGCATCGCGGACGTCGAGCTGTCGCCGGGGGCGTATCGCATCACCGCGTCGCGCGGCCCGGAGTACACGCTGGCCCAGATCGACCGCGGGCTCGCTGCGGGCGAACGCGCCGAGATCTCGCTCACGCCGACGCGGGTCGTCGATACGGCCGGCTACCTCGCCTGCGACTTCCACCAGCACACGATGGTCAGCGCGGACGCGCCGGTGGCGACCCGGGATCGGGTGATCGCGAACGTGGCCGAGGGGGTCGAGGTCGCGGTTGCCAGCGAGCACAACGTCGTCTCGGACCTCGAGCCCCTCGTGCGCGATCTGGGTCTGGCGCGCGAGCTCGTCTCGATCGGCGGCGACGAGCTGACCACGGACGCGAGCCTCCATCCGTGGGGGCACGCGAACGTCTTCCCGATGGCGCCGTCGCCGTCGTCGCCGCGAGGCGGCGCCCCCCCTGTCCGGGATCGCGAGCCCCACGAGGTCTTCGACGAGCTCCGCCGGACGCTCCCGGGGGACTTCGTCATTCAGGTGAACCACCCTCGTTCGGGAAGCAACGGCTACCTGGATCTGCTGCACTTCGATCCGGCGCTGGGCGTGGGTACCGGGGCCGGCTACGACGCGACGTTCGACGCCATCGAGCTCTGGAACGGCCGCAACGTCGAGGGACGCGCGAAGGTCTTTCGCGACTACCTGGCCCTCTTGCGCACCGGGCACGTCGTCACGCCGACGGCGGATACCGACACGCACGGGATCGTCGGACAGGAGGCGGGGTACCCGCGCACGTACGTGCGCGTCCCCGACGACGGGCACCTCGACACGTGGGACGCGTCGCGCACCGGCGATCTGGTGCGGGGCATCAAGGTGGCGCGCGACGTGGTCCTCACCAACGGTCCGATGCTCCGCGTCTCCGCCAACGGGGCGCCGATCGGCGGCGTGGCGCACGGGGGGGCGGTCGACGTGAGGGTCCACGTGGAGAGCGCGCCGTGGGTCGCGGTCGACGAGGTGAGCGTGGTGCGCGTCTCGTCGCAGGACCGGCCGGAGGTCAAGTCCGTCGCGCCGAAGGTCATCGCGAGCGGCGCTTTGGCCGCGGACGTGTCGTTCGTCCTGCGAGTACGCGAGGCCGACGCGTTCGTCGTCCTGGCCACCGGTAAGCGGCCCCTCGCCCCCGTCCTCGCCGTCTCCCCGGACGCCGTCTCGGGGGAAGCGCTCGCGACGTTGCCGTGGGCGATGGCGGGGGCAATTCGCCTCGACCCGCGGGCCCCCTGACCGTCCAAGAACAAAAACGGCGACCCGCTCGTGTCATCCAAATGTAGGATGCATGATCGGTCAGTCTGCGCCGTCCAATCCCCAAGCTCCTCGGACTCTGAAGGGAGGGTCTCGACCCATGCGTATCCGCTCGGTCTCCACGGCCGTCTTCTCGTTCGTGTCCCTGGCCGCCTTCGGCGCGGCGGGGGGATGCCACTTCGACTCGGGCAACCCGTCGAAGCCCGACGCCGCCGTCGCGACGCCTCCCCCGGCCGCGGGAGGCACCGGCGCCTTCGGCATCGTCACGATCAACGGCAAGCAGAAGATGTACCTGCCCCAGTCGCTGCTCAACACATCGGGTCACGGCGTCATCTCGGTGGTCGACGTTGGCGTGGCGGGCCAGGGTGTGCAGGGTGCGCCGGCGCTGATCACGACGATCGACCTCGGCGTCGACGACGCCGGCGTGGCGGGCTTCGCCACGGCCACAGGCGGGGACGCGTCGATGGTCATCGCGGCGTCGACGCAGGTGCCGATGATCTGGTTTATCGACCCGACGATGGACAAGGTGACCAAGGTGGTCGACCTTGACCCGAGCGTCTACGGGCAGTCGAGCTTCTCCGGCGGGGGCGGCTACGTCACGGGCATCGCTTTCGACGGCGCCAACAAGCGCGCCATCCTCAGCGTGTGGAACGGCTTTGCGCTGGTGGACCTCGGGTCGCAGTCGATCACGAAGGTGATCCAGGCGCCTCCCTCGGAGAACTTCGGGTTCGATTCGGTACACGAGCGAATCATCGCGCCCTTCTACGAATGCAGCGCGAGCACGCTGCTCGGCGACGGGGGCTCGGTCGTGATGCCGTCGTCTTGCAACGGCCCGGTGGGGCCCGACGGCGGGGCGATGACGGATGGGCTGAGCGTCATCGATCTGAGCGACGACACCGTCTACACGTACGAGAATCCGGCGTGGGGGATCCCCGACGACGCCGGCAACTTCGGCCCCCTCGCCGACCCCAACGCGCCGGTGGGCACGGAGCCGGACTCCGCGGCCATCGACCCGACGAGCGGCGTGGCCGTGATCCCGTCGGAGGGGTCCTCCCTCCAGAGCGTCATCGACTTCTCGAAGGCCCAGTTCAACAAGGCCGCGAAGACGGTCACCGCGCCGCAGCAGATGATCCCGGGCCTGTCTCTGGAAGGGGTCGCCATCGAGTACACGAGCCACCTCGCCTTTTGGGAGGGCGAGCACAGTCAGGACGTGGCGGTGGCCAACTTGACGCAGGCCAACGCCGGGAGCACGGCGTGGGTCCACGGTCTCATGCCGCCCCTGCCGGGCGGGACCCAGACGTCGTTCTCGAACCTCGGCGACCCCCATGGCATCGCCGTCACCACGTCGAACACGAGCAGCGGTCCGGTGGGGTTCGTCGTCGACGCGGGCTTGCAGTGGGTCGCGCGGGTCGACCTCGCGAAGATGGCGACGAACGAGGGTGCTGACGCGAGCACGGAGCTGACCGAGACGCAGATGGCCCCGTACGTGACCTACCTCGACGCGCAAACGAAGGAGTAGAGAGGGAAAAACGCTGCGCTGCGGGTGCCTCGCCCTTGCGCTCTCGAGCGGCTCGACTACGTTGCGGCTCCCGCCCCTCGTATCGCGAGATGCTCGGGTGGATCGGGGCGTAGCGCAGCCTGGTTAGCGCACTTGACTGGGGGTCAAGGGGTCGTGGGTTCGAATCCCGCCGCCCCGACCGGGTCCGGTGACGAGACAAGTCTCCGGACCCGCTCGGTTTTGTGGGAGCGCGAGGCCGCCCTCGCTTGCGCATCTCATTCTGGGGTGACTCCGTGCGCGCGGTGGAGTGCACGCGAGGTGATAACGTTGCGACAAGAGTGGCAAAGCGCGCCGCCTTCCCGTCGGGCCTTCTCCTCTTGGCGCTCGCCGCCATCTTGTCGGCGAGGTGCTCGAACGGCGACGGATCCATCGTGGGCCTTCCGGGTGTCGTCGTCCCTCGGCCGCCGCCGGGCTCTTCTCCCTGCAAGCAAGCCGGCCAGACGTGCGCGGCATCCTCGGACTGCTGCGGCGGCCTGGGGTGTCCATTGGGCGACGCCGGACGCGGACCGCAAGTCAGCACGTGTCAGGGGGGCTGCGGGGCGCTGGGCGCGTCGTGCGCGAGCGACTCCGACTGCTGCTCCGGAGTCCTGTGCTTCAATAACCACTGCAGCAAGACGTGCTCGCTCGCCGCTTGCACGTGCGGACAGGCCGGCGCGACCTGCTCGGCCGGCGCCGATTGCTGCGACGGCCAGCCGTGCGTCGGTGGTCACTGCGGTTGCTCGAACACCGCGGGACCCTGCACGGCCGCTTCCGATTGCTGCGGCGCCCTGACGTGCGTCGAGGGGGCTTGCCACCCGGCCGTTTGCCACGCGACTGGCGACGTGTGTTCCGGGCCGCTCGATTGCTGCAGCGGTCAATGTGCCGCGAGCAAGTGCTGCGCGACGGCCGGCGCTTGCAGCTCCTCGGCGGATTGCTGCCAGGGGCTCATCTGCGACGGCGGGCAGTGCGTCGCGTGCCGGCAAGGGGGCGCGGCGTGCACGAGCGGCGCGCAATGCTGCGACGGCCGCCAGTGCTCGAACACGTCGGGGTGCTGCTCGGTCGTTGCGCAAGGATGCTCCGCGACCATCCCTTGCTGCCCGGGCCTGGCGTGCGGCCCGAACGGCGCCTGCTGCACGGAGAACGGCTACGGCTGCACCACGGCCGCGGATTGTTGCGCGGGCATGACCTGCTCGGTGGACCGCTGCTGCGTGGCTCACGGCAGCGCTTGCACCTCCACGGGCACCGGCGAGTGCTGCGGCCGGGACGAGTGCGGCGCCGCGCACACGTGCTGCACAGCGTGGCAAGACGCCTGCTCGACGTCCTCCGATTGCTGCTCGGGAGTATGCAGCGCGGGTCAATGTGCATGCGCCCCGGCCGGCGGCTCGTGCGCGACGTCCACGGACTGCTGCGCCCTCGAGGCATGCAACGCGGGCGTGTGCCAGCGGATCAACTAGCGGGATGGGTCAGGGACTCTAGAGACAGGTAGCCGTCTGGCCGATGGGCGGCGTCGGCGGCGGACTACAGCAGTTGCCGCACATGAAGTCGGTGCACGACATGCCGCTCGGCCAGCAGCAAACCTGCGGCCCCGACTTTCCGGTTTGCGCCGCGCACCGGGCCGGCTGGCAGCAGTCCGAATCAGCGACGCATCGCGTATAGGGGCTCGCCGTGAAGCAGCACACGCCGTTGTGGCAGCCGCCGTTCGCTCCTCCTCCGTCTGCGTTCAACTGGCAACAATCCGCGTCGTTCGTGCACGTCGTGCCGTTCTTCTGCGTGCAGCGCGGCGGAAACCCGTCGTTGCAGCACTCGAGTCCGGCGCAGCAGAAGGCGCCTCCGCACGCGACGGGCGCTCCGCCGGCGTCGGGGACGCTCGGGACGCTTCCGGGGGCGTTATAGGATCCGCTGCAGCAGGCTCCGCTCTCGCAGTGCCCCGAGCAGCACTGGCCGTCGTTCGTGCACGACGCGCCCGTTCCGTCGGACAGGCATGCCTGGCACGCGCCGCTCGCGTTGCAGAAGTCCGTGCTACAGCAGCCGTGCCGGGCGTCGCAACCCCATCCGATCTGCGCGCAGCACGTCTGCCGATCGCTCCCGCACGCCCCGCTGCAGCAGCCCGTGCACGACAGTGCCTGCGGCAACGTGAAGCCGGTGTCCAAGCAGGCGAGCGCGCCGCAGTGTCCCTCGTGGCACGCGAGGCCCTCGCAGCAATCGTCGTCCGAGGCGCAGGTCGCGGCGGCGTCCTGGCACGCGCAGCTGCCTCCCATGCAGTGCAGGCGCGCGCAGCAGTCCGCGTCGCTCGCGCAGGAGGCGCCCTTCGCCTGGCAGACGCATTCCTTGTGCTGGCACGTCCCGGCGCAGCAGTCGCCCGAGTTCGCACACGTCCCGCCCGAACCCGAACACGCGCGGCATTTGCCGCCGACGCACGCGAAGGAGTCGCAGCACTCGTTGTCGTGGGTGCAGCTCAAATCCGTCCCGCGGCAGGCGACGACGCAGACACCCGCCGCGCAAGCCGTGCCCGAGCAGCAGAAGGGCGCCTTGCCAGTTCCGCCGCACGCGCCGAGCGCGCCCGCGCAGCCCGGCTGGCAGGCGCCGCGCCCCGCATCCCCTTCGATGACGCAACCCAGGCCGTCGCAGCAATCACCGCTCGAGTCGCACGAGCCGCCGGTCGTGATGCAGCGGGGGGGCCCGCAGATGCCGCCGACACAGGCGCCGCTGCAGCAGTTCGCGCCGCCGGTCGTGCACGATGTGCCGTCGGAGCGACAACCGAACGAGCACCGTCCGTTGTGATCGCAAGCCAGGTCCTCGCAGCAATCCGCGTCCCCGTGGCAGAGGGCGGCGAAGCTCATGCAAGTGCATTGACCCGAGGAGCAGGATCCCGAGCAGCAATCGCCCCCGCTCGTGCAGCTCGCGCGGCTGGGCGCGCAGTTCGGCGAGCTGCCGGACGCGTCGGGGCCCTTCGCACCCGACGAGTCCGTCCCGCAAGCGCCGAGGAGCGAGAGTGCTGCGCAGAGGATTGCGCCGAGCGCGGTCGCCGCCGTGTTCGTGCGCAAAGGCATGAGCTTTCCCCCACTATTATGCACGCGCTGGCCACCGCGAGTCAGTCCGATGGTCCCCGGCCGTCCCCCTCGGCACAGGCGTACGGTCGCCGTTCGCCTTTTTCGTGTCCGTACGGTACGACGGGCGCCATGAAGCGCGCGCTCAAATGGGTGGGCATCGTCGTGGCGCTCCTCGTCGTCCTCGCGGGCATGGTCTGGTACTTCGCGTTCGGCAACAACAAGCCGATCGTCGAGGGCAACGTCGTCGACGGCGTGCAGACCGTGAAGGACGGCTTCGTGAACGTGTTCCTCGTCGACGCCGGGCCGGGGAAGGTCGCCCTCGTCGACGCGGGCAACGACAAGTCGGGCGAGGCGCTGCTCGCGGCGCTGGCGGCGCGCAATCTCACGGCGTCGTCGGTGGCGGCGATCTTCCTCACGCACGGTCATGGAGATCACACGGCCGGGTGCAAGCTCTTTCCGGGCGCGGACGTCTACGCGATGGAGGCCGACGTTCCCCTCGTCGGCAACGCCGCCAAGATCGCCCACCCGCTCCACGACGGCGAGGTGGTCACCGTCGGGGACCTGCGGGTCGAGGCCTTCTCCGTCCCGGGGCACACGCCAGGCTCTGCGGCGTATCTCGCGCGCGGCGTCCTCTTCTTCGGCGACAGCGCCGGCGCCTCGAAGACCGGGACGCTCATGAAGGCGGTTCGCCTCTTTTCCAAGGATTCGGCGCAGAACGTCGCCTCTCTCACCGCACTGGCGGGACGCCTCGCGCCGCGCCAGGGCGAGATCAAGGCGATGGCGTTCGGCCACACCGGTTCGCTCGTCGGCCTCGACGCGCTGACGGCGTTCGCCGCCGAGCACCCGTGACGGCGCGGCCCCGCGCAGGCTCCCCGCCGGCCTTTCGCGCCCGCGACGCGTGCGAGGCGGACTACGCCTTCTTCGCGCGCCTCTTCCCGGAGCTCGGCGTCCCCGATCCCACCCCGTCGCCCGCGCGCTTCGCCGAGACCATTGTCCCGGGGGCGATGGTGCTGTGCGACGAAGTGGGCCCCGTCGGCTACGCGTGGGGGCGGCCCCGCGGCGCGTGGTTTCACGTCGTCCACGTCATCGTCGATCCGGCGAAGCGACGCGCCGGCGCCGGCGGAGCCCTCATGGCGGGCCTCGCCTCGCGCGCGAGGGCCGCGGGCTTCGACCGGTGGATGCTGAACGTGAAGCGGGAGAACGCCGCGGCGCGCGCGCTGTACGAGTCGTGCGGGATGGCCGTCGCTCACGAGTCCGTGTCGATGCGCGTACGATGGCTCGACGTGGAGCGTCTCCCCTCGGCGGCCGAGGTGGCGGTCGGCCCCGTCGCCGAGGTCGAAGAGGCCCGGTACGAACACGCGCTCGGTCTGCCGAGCGGCGAGATCGCGTCGCGTCGCTCCCTCGGCCGCGTCGTGGCTGGCGCCGAGAGCGCCGGGCAACCCGTGGGGTTCGTCGGCTACGACGCGGAGTTGCCGGGCGCTTCGCCTTTTCGGGTGCGGGCGCCCGTCTACGCGAGGGCGATCCTCGACTGGCTCCGAGCGACGTGCGCTCGGGGGCACGGTCCCCTCTTGGTCTTCGTCGAAGGCGACCCCGCCCTCGAGGCCGCGCTCACCGCGGCGGGCGCCCGGCCCGAGATGCGCGCGCTGCAGATGCGCGGCGAGATCCCGCCGGCTCATCGGCGGTGACGCGGCTGCCGTCCGTGTCGCTGGCGAGCCGCGTCTGAGCGCGCACGCGCGCCGGCGGGGCGAGGGCCTCCTCGACCTGTTCGAAGGAAAGACGGAGCTCGCGCGCCCTTCGGAACGCCGCGAGAAGGGCCGGGCGGACGACCTCGGGCGCGACCTTGAGCGCGTCCGCCGCGGAACAAACGACGGCGTCGACGATAATCCAGGCGGGGAGCGGCGGCGGCGCCAAGGGTGCGGGCGGTTCGACGAGGCCGAGCCCCTCGAGGGTGGAGCTCGCCGCCGCGGCGATCTCCTCGGCGAGGGGTTTGTCGTGAGGGTAGACCAACGCGGCCAGCTGGCGGACGCCGTCGATCGTCGGCGACGATCTGCCGGCCTCCCATCGGGCGACGGTCCGCTGCGACGCGCCGAGCGCATCCCCCAGCTCGCGCTGCGTCGACCCGAGGGCGCTTCGGGCACGGCTGAGCAGTGGGGCAAGGGGACGGTTCAGAAAAAGGACCGGGTGCGTCTTCATCGAGCCGCTCGCCCTCGCAAGGTGTCCTGCGGCCGGCACTGGCTGTCCTTCCGCTGGCGTCTCTTGGTGTGGGTAGCGTCAACCGGTGTCATAGCTCGCGAGCATAGCCGGACATCCTGCGCCAGGAAGTGCCACATGCGGACATGAATGGCATTTCCCGAGCGCCAAAAAATGACACGTTCCGCGCGTGTGTCCTATCACGAGCCGTGGCCGTCCTAGGACAAGGAGGAGAAGCGGACATCTCCCCCCGACCAGAGGACGAGCCCGGAGCTCATCGCCACGCATTCGGAGCGTGACGTCGCTTGCGCTGCGGCCCTCGCCCTTTGTCGCGTAGAATGTCGCCCATGGCAGCGAGGAAGAAGACCGCGAAGGGCTCGAAGACGCGCAAAGCCCCCAAAGGCCGACCGGGCAAGGCCACGTCACACTCCAAGGTGGCGAAGAAGTCGTCGTCCCGAAAGGTCGCCGCGCCCGCCCGCCGCAAGGCGACGCCGAAGAGGTCCGCCAAGCGTTCGGCGGTGACCGCGGCCGCGAAGAAGTCAGCCCGGCGCCCGTCGGCCAAGAAAGCCAAAGCCGCCCCGGTGCGGCGTCGGGAGCGCGCGGGACACTTCGACCCTGCCTACGCCCGCGACCTCCTGGCGCAGAGCGGCCGGCCCGACGCGGAGCCGCGGAGCTTCATCGAGAAGGCTCGCGCCAGCGACGACCTTGCCGAGGGGCTCGCCGAAGAGTTCGTCGAGGAGGTGACGAGCGGCGAAAACGACGGGGCCAACCGCCAGGACCAAGTCGTGAGCGAAGAGCGGGGCGGACCCTTCGTCGTCACGACCGCCGGCCAGGAGTACGCCGAGGGAACGGATGCGTCGAACCCGAAGGGCGCCGATCGCGAGCCGTTCCCCAAGACCTGATCCTCAGGGATGCCGGTGGCTCCCCCAAAGGTCGGACCAGGTGGTCCGGGGTTTGGGGTGTGGGGTGTGTCCTATGTTCCAGATCCGGTGGGGAGGTCTCGAGAGGAGCGGAGGCCGCTCCCCTCGAACAGGAACTAGTCGCCCATCGTCCCGGCATCAGCGACGGGGCACGTCGAGCTGGTCGACACGAAGCACATTCCCATCGCCGTGTCGCAGCAGTTCGTTCCGCCGTTCATTGCGGGCATGCCCGAGCAGTCGGAGTCCTGGGTGCACGTCATCGGCCCGCCGCCGCTGCCGGTCGAGCTGCCGCCCCCGCTGCCGCTGTTGCTGCCGCCGTTGTTGCCCCCGTTTCCAGGGTTGGAGACGCCGTCCCCGCTGCTGCTCTTAACGGCCGGGCAGCTGTTGCCGCCCAAGAGGGCACAGACGCCCGCGGCGGTGTCGCAACAGTAGGAAGATCCGGCCGGGGCGTTCCCGCAGCTTGAGCAGTCGTTGTCCGACGAGCACATCTGCGCGCAGGCGGCGCCGGCGGTGCTCTGCCCCCCGGCGGAACCGGTGGACGCGAAGTTGTTCGCCCCCCCACCCGAGGGAGCCGGGGAGGAGCCGCCGCATGCTGCAATTACCGCGACGACTCCAACGCATGCGGTCAGCGCACCAAACGTAACGGCTTTCATCTACCGGCTCCTCCTCAATCCCACGCCCCCGCGGGACTACCCCTCTAGTGACCTCTTTTGCATCGCTCGTCCTTGACCAATCCCAAACGAAGCGCGAATGAGACGTCACCGGCCCTGAAAAGATACAAGGCTTTAGACATTCGCCCCCTTTCGGGTACGGAATTCGCGCAACGGGATCCGCGGGAGGACACCATACGGCCACGGCCTGAGCTTCAGGCCCCGAGCGCCCATCAGCGCCCAGAGAGGTCCGAGCTCGTCGCACACGATACGACGTGGCCCGATGGGGCTTGCGGGGGATGACCTTTTCGAGAGAGTCCTCCCCAACTCTCGTTCTCGCTCGAGCCTACGCGCCACCCGTAGCGTACGGCTCGTCCGGACTTTCTCGCTTCGATCCGACTCGCCGTAGTAAAAACGCAACACTAAGCGGGGCGTGTCGACGAGAGCCATCACCGACGGCGAGGTTCGTCCGTTCGCCCTTTCGGCGCGGACGGGCCCCCTTCTCGCTCGCCTGACGATTCTCCTGGCGCTCGTCATCCACGCGCCGGCGCTCGCCGCGCCCTTCGTCCTGGACGACTACGCGCAGTACGCCATGACGTACGGGACGTACCCTGGCACCGGCGCCGCGGCGACGGACGCGGCCCCCGTCCCGCGCGCGTTCGACCTCTACAATTTCATCAACGACACGAACCGCCAGGAGCTCGTCGAGCGCGGCATCGTGCCGTGGTGGACGCACCCGACGCTCGTCGTGCGATTCTTTCGTCCACTCGCGAGCGCGCTCCTCTGGGCCGACCATCGGGTCTTCGGACATCACCCGCTCTGGCACCACGTGCACTCGCTCCTCTGGTGGATCGCGTGCGTCGCTATGGTGCGGTCGCTCCTCCGGGGCCTCTTACCCTCTCGCATCGCGAACCTCGGGGCGGCGGTCTACGCGCTCGCGCCTTGCCACGCGCTGCCTCTCGTATGGCTGGCGAACCGTGAGGTGCTCGTGTCGACCGCCATCGGCACGGCCGCGCTTGGCCTGTACTGCCGGTGGCGCGAGGGCGGGCGGGTCGCCCACGCCCTCGCGAGCGCCCTCCTCTTTGCCCTCGCGATGACCGCGGGCGAGTACACGCTGTGCTTCGCAGGGTACGTTGTCGCGATCGAGGTTGTGACGGGAGGACCGCCGCTTCGCCGCGCGATGGGTGTGGCGCCCTTCATCCTGCCCGCGGCCGGCTATCTGTGGGCGCGTTCAGCCATGGGCTATGGCGCCCGGGGCGCGGGCTTCTACCACGATCCGCTCAGTCACTTCGGCGAGTACGTGCAGAGCGCACCGCGCCGGTTCGCCGTGCTCTTCGATCACGCCTGGCTGGGCCTCGACGACGTCGCGTGGGGTGGCGCGCCATGGGGGGCCCTCTTGGGGGCGGCGTGCGTGGTCGCGGGACTCCTCGTTGCGCCCGTCGTCGCGTCGGTGAGGGCCCTCGATCCCGAGCCGCGCCGGCGGGCGACGTGGCTGCTCGCCGGGTCCCTCCTTTCGCTCGCCCCCGTCATGGCCGTCCAGCCGTCCGCGCGCCTGCTCGCGGTCTGCATGATCGGCGTGAGCCCGATCATCGCGATCGTCATCGACCGAGCCTGGTTCCCGCCGGCGCCGCAGCCGCGCGCGGGCCTCGCCGAGCTGACCGGGGTCGTCGCGATCCTGCTCGCCTTCGCGCACCTCGTGCGCGCGCCGCTCGACACGTGGCTCGCCACGCGCCTCGCGAAGAACGACGCGATCCAGTTCGACAAGCGAATGAGGTGGATCCGCGACCATGCCGAAGGACGGTCGACCGTCGTCGTGGTGCGCGCGGTCTCGCCGTCCGCTACCCTCTTCGCGCCGCTGGTCCTCGGATCGGACGCGCCGGACCGGTGGCGCATCCTGACGTTCTTGCCCGGACACTGCCTCCTGTTCCGAACGGGCGAGCGCACGATCGACATCGTCGCCGGGAAGGTGCCGCCCTTTCCGGTCGGCCCGGAGAATCTCTTTCGGGACCTGCACGCTCCCTTCCACGCCGGCGACCGCGTGACCCTCGGCGGAATGACCGTCCGCGTGCTGCAGGTAGACGAGCGCGCGATCCCGAGACGGCTGCGGTTCGAGTTCGATCGCGATCCGGACGACCCCTCGCTCCTCTGGGTGGTCGAGGACCTCGACGGGTTCCACGAGAGCAAGCTTCCCCCCAAGGGCTTCGGCGAGCCGCTGGACTAGGAGGGCGAGCTGGGGGCTAGCGAGCGAGCCGGTCGCGCATGCGCAGGGATGGCTTTTCGACCAGGATGTGCAGGAAGTACGCGACGCACAACGACGCCGTGAAGAGCAGCGCAACCGAGAGCGGCCACACGACGGGCATCGGCCAGTCGTGCGTCTTCGCGAGCCACCTCGCGACGGGCGTAACGACGTGATCGCACACGGGGATGTGAACGAGATAGACGCCGTACCCCAGGGTCGCCGCGCGCCGGAAGAAGGGGGCCGAAAGCGCGCGTTGGGTCCAGCCAGCCCCCCCGTTCAGCACGAGGAGAACGAACGCGAAGTACATGAGGCTCGTGATCGTCCCCCACGCGAAGACCCGCACCAGCAAGAGCCACCGCTCGCCGAAGATCCACGGCTGGAGGAGGATCCATAGGCACGAGAGCGACGCGAGCGCGAGCAAGGCGCGCGCGATCGGCGCCTCGAGCCACCGGGCGATGGCCACGTGCCACTTCCTCTGGACGTACGCCAAGATGATCCCGGCGATGAGCGTGTCGAACCGAGTGTGTGTCTTGAAATACACGGTGTTGTAGAGGGTCACCGGCGTCCAGTCGTGTCCGCGAAGGTAAATGACGAGCCTGACCACGAGCGCGCTGATCCAGAACGACCCGAGCAAGAGGAGGCGCACGCGGTCGCTGCGAATCTTGTGAAGCAGAAAAAAAAGGAGCGGGACGGTGAGGTAGAACTGCTCCTCGAGCCCGAGGGACCAACCCCAGAGCATGAGGACGTCCTCGCGCGTGAGCTTCACGTAGTTGGTGAGGTAAAAATATTCGAAGGGCAGGTGATGGCGCTGCGACGCCGTCATGGCCGTGGTGAGCGCGAGGCCCGTCAGGACGACGTAGTACGATGGGAATGTGCGAAAGACCCGGCGCAGATAGAAGCGGCGCACGTGCTGCGAGCCGGAGACCTCGACCGAGCGCAGCAGGATCGATCCGATGAGGAAGCCGCTGAGGAAGAAGAAGAGGTCCATGCCGAAGAAAATCGACATGGACGTGGTCGTCCACACGGAGTTGAGCGGGAGCTTCTCCTCGAAGGCGAGGATCGACGTCACGTGCAGCTGGACGACGGTGAGGATGCCGATGACGCGCATGCCGTGTAGCGAGGGGTACCGGTTGTCGAGCAGGTCGAGCTCGAAGAAGCGGCGCATGGGCGCAGCGTCAGACCGCGGGATCGGAATCGAGACGGACATCCGCGCGCCAAGGATACGCGGGAGGGCCGGCCGGTGTCCCTAGTCCGCTCTCTCGCTTCGCTCGAGCCTGCGGACTCGTCTTGCGTCTCAGTCCGCTCTCTCGCTTCGCTCGAGCCTGCGGGCTCGTCTTGCGTCTCAGTCCGTTCTCTCGCTTCGCTCGAGCCTGCGGACTAAGCGACCGCGATGTCCTTTTCCAGGCGTTCGAGCATCGGCATGAGCTCGCGCGCGTCCGACTGTCGTGCGACCCGGATGGCCTCCTCGAGGTAACGGCGCGCGTCGTTCGGGTGGCTCCGGGCTTTGGCGACGTGGGCAAGCGCCCCGAGCACGTGAGCGCGTTGTTCGCTGGCCGGGGGCGCCCCGTCGAGCGCCTCGCGCAGCACCCCTTCGGCGTCGGACCACTTGCCGAGGGCCGCCAGCGCGTCGCCGAGCTTGCGCGCGAAGACCAGCACCGCAGTCATCGGGTCGTCGAGCTCCCCGCGGTGCAGCTCGCGACGCGCCAGGTCGAGCGCGCGCCGGAGGGCACCGACGCTTCCGGCGAAGTCCCCTTGGGATGCGCGGCGGGCCGCGAGCGCGTCGAGCAGCGCGAGGGCCTCGAACGTGCTCCCGCCGTAGATGGCCTGCCGGGCGCGGAGCTCGAGGGGCGCGTCCGGACGCAGGCGCGCCGCGGCGGTGAACAAGTCGCTCTTGCGGCCGGCCGGAATGCTGGCGAAGACGACACGACGAATGAGCGGGTGGGGGACTCGAATCCCCGTCGCCGTCGCGAGGGCCAG